>Ga0075327_1000176_pt1 | contig 16457 bp, 13 predicted proteins | sample MayberrySE_Catta_2_FD_120056 | JGI IMG/M metagenome (GOLD analysis project Ga0075327, IMG submission 120056) | Natural and restored wetland microbial communities from the San Francisco Bay, California, USA, that impact long-term carbon... | ecosystem: Environmental > Terrestrial > Soil >...
GGCGCGGGCGCGGGCGCGGGAGGCGGCGCGGCCGGCGGCGGCTCGGGCGCGCGCGGCACGCGCTTCAGCGCCGGCACCGGGTCGATCCTGCCGAGCGGGACCGACTTCGCCGGCGCGGGCGCGGCGAGCGGCTCCTCGTCCAGCAGGAACTCGTCGTCGCCTCCGATCTCGGAGTCGAGCTCGAGCAGGCCGGCCTCCGACTGGAGCGGCGCCTCGGCATCGTCGGGCGCCAGCGACTCGAGGCCGCCGAAGCGCTGCATCAGATCCCGCGCGCGGTCGTCGTCGCCGCGCAGCCGGTAGCGCTCGGCGAGGTCGCGGAACACGTCGCGCGCGCGGTCGCCGTCGCCGGCGCCGAGGAGCGCGTGACCGAGCAGCTCGAAGCCCTCGACGTCCTCGGGATGCGCACCCACGAGCCGCTCGGCGAGCTTCGCGGCCGCGGCGAACTGGCTCTGGGCCAGCCGCGCGTTCGCGACCTCGCGCAGCGCGCCCGCGCGCTCGGGCTCGAGCCCGAGGATGCGCTCGACCACGCGGATGCGCTCCTCCTCCTCGCCGCGCCGCTGGAGCTCGTCCGCGACCGCCTCGTACTCGGTCAGCGCCTCGGCCTTCCGGCCCTCCTGGCCGAGCAGCTCCGCCACCTTGAGCCGGTTCGGCGTGTTCGAGGGGTCGAGCGCGGCCATGCGGCGCAGCAGCTCGAGCGCCTCGTCCTTGTGCCCCGCGCGATACGCGGCGTCGGCGGCGGTCTGGAGCGACGCGATCGCGTCGCCCACGAGGCCCATCCGCGCGTAGAGCTCCGCGAGCGGAACGCAGACGTCGTGGCGCTTCGGGTCGAGCCGCGTGATCTGCTTGTAGAGGGCCACGGCCTTGGCGTCGAAGCCCTCGCGGGTGAACTGCTGCGCCACGCGCGCGTAGGCGTTCAGCGACTCCTCGCGCTTGCCCTGCTTCAGGTAGAGGTCGCCCAGCTTGAGCAGGACGTTGGAGTCGTGCGGGTCGGCCTTCAGGAGGGTCCGGTAGTCCTCCACCGCCTTGTCGAGCAGGCCCTTCTGGAGGTTCTTCTGGGCGGACTCGAGGATCTTCCGCTTGTTGATCGCCAAGCACCGCCCCTCGTCCCGCCGGGAGCGGGACCGCAGCGCGAGGGGCCTTGGCCCCCCGCCCAGGCCCTGCGTATCGGCCGGCAGCAGGGCTGCTTGAGGCCGCAGTCCGCATGCGCTTTCGCAGCAGATGGGGGGATTCCCCTCTGTGCGGGCGCGCCTCAGCGGCGGGCGTGGTCGATCAGGGCCTCGAGCCCGAGCCGGTAGCTGGTCGGGCCGAAGCCGCTCACCACGCCGAGCGCGATGCCCGAGATCAGCGAGCGCTGCCGGAACTCCTCGCGGGCGGCCACGTTCGAGAGGTGCACCTCGACCACGGGCAGCGCGACCCCGCCGAGCGCGTCCCGGAGCGCGACGCTCGTGTGCCCCAGGCCGCCCGGGTTGATCAGGATGCCGTCGGCCCAGCTGCGCGCCTCGTGGATGCGGTCGATCAGCGCCCCCTCGTGGTTCGAGTGGAAGCACTGGACCTCCGCGCCCGCCTCCTTCGCGACGGCGACCAGCTCGGCCTCGATGTCCTCGAGCGTCGCGTGCCCATAGATCTCGGGCTCACGGATCCCGAGCAGATTCAGGTTCGGACCGTGGAGCACGAGGAAGCGGAGCGGCTCCGACATGGCGCGGGAGGGTAGCGCGAAGCTGGGGAACTCCGTCCCTGCCGGCGAGCCACGACGCGGCCGGGCAAGGGCTGGTGAGGGCAAGCCGGCCGCGCCACCGGCTGACCGAATCCGCTGCCTCGACCGTCTCGCATTCCCCTACGCGAGAGCCGACGCCTTCCTCCGCGGCGCTTCCTCTGGATCGATCAGGCCGTGTCTCCGCCAGCCCATGCGGAGCAGCCAGGTTCTGGGTCGCGCCACTTCGGGACGCGTGGCCCCTTCGGAAACGCGGTCGGCGGCCCCCGGCCGCCAGCCGTCGAACCAGCGCGCCGAGCTCGCGGGATCGAAGCGAACGCGGCTCGCCGCGCCTGCCACACCGCGCCGCTTGGCGAGATGACGGCGGGCGTTCAGGAGGACATAGGCCAACGCGCGCCGCACCTCGCGCGGCGTCAGGAGCAGGCGCTGGTGGTAGCGCCCGTCGAGCACCGGCCCCTTCCGTCCGGTGACCCGGTTCACCGCGCGCGCGAGCCGCGCACCGACGCTGTTCATGCCGTTCGCGAGCGCCTGCTGGCTCGTCGCCTCGACGATCAGGTGCGCGTGGTCGCCCTGAAGCGAGTAGTGGCTCACGCGGAAGTCGCCCCGCTCGCACGCCTCCGCGAGCGAGCGCCGGAACTCGCGCACCACGGCGACGGTGCGGAGCGACGGCACGTCGGCTCGCACCCGGACCGTGACGTGCGCGGGGCACCACCCCGGAATCCCCTCGCGCTTCCGATGCAGCACCCGCGGCCTCGGCCCGCGCGGACGCCCGGCGCCAGGCCGCGGCCCGCCGCGTCCGGTCCGCTTCCGGTAGTCGGTGAACGAGAGCTGCTTCGGTGCTCGCGGCACGTCCGTAGAATAGGGCAATGTTCATAGTATTACAATGAGTTAATCGATATAGACATATCGTCTTTCGCTCGAGTTCCGCACCGGCCCGGACGGTAGCGGACGAGTCCGACCGCGCGGACCAGCCCTTCCGCCTTCGCGCGGCGCGGTGTCCGCGCATCGCAATGACGGCGCGCCCAGCGCCGCACGTGCCCGCGAGCGGCTCCGCGTCAGCCGCCCTCTTCGCCCGGCCCGGCCCGGCGAACGCAGGCGGAAGCCGGTCGCTACAGCTCTTCCCGGATCGCGAGCTGGTGGCGGCGCAGCAGGTAGCGGCCCTTGCCGACGTTGCCGTCCGCGGTGAGCGCGAGGACCAGGTAGGTCTCGGCGTCGACCGGCTGCACCACGACGTGGTAGCGCTCGGTCCGCACGGACAGCTCGAGGGTGGCGCCCGCGCCCGCGGCGTCGCCCGCCTTGCGTGCCTCGTCGAGGATGCGCCCGAACTCGACGCCGAGCACGCTCACCTCCTCCGCGTCCTCGTCCGCGCCGGGCGCCGCGACCTGCGCGATCGGGATGCCGTCGCTGCCCATGAGCGCCGCGCCGCGCGCGCCCGGGCACTCCTCCACGATCGTCTGGAGAACGCTTTCGAAGCTCATCGCGATGCTCTCCGCAGGTTGTCGAGCCAGCGCTCGAGCGTACCGATCCAGCGCTCGCGCAGCTCCGGCACGTCGCGCGCGCTCCGAACCTCGAGCTCGAGGCTCTCGCGGATGGCGCGCGCCGCGTCTGCGTCGCCCTGGCGCTCGAGCAGCGAGGCCACCGTCTCGGTCGCGAAGGGGGAGCTCGGCTCCGCGAGCCCCGCGACGCCCTCGGGCCGTCCCCCCTCCACGGAGCGGAGTGCGGCCTCCGCCACGCGGTTCGTCGTCCAGACCTCGACCGCCTCGGACTCGGCGTGCTCGAAGGCCCGCTCGAGCTCGTTCTCCGCGAGGTCCTCGAGCGGATCCGACTGCACCGCGAAGGGCTCGTCGTCGAGCGCCGGGGGCGCCTCGATCGGCTGGCGCGCCGCGACCGCGAGCGGCGCCACGGCCGGCTCGAGCGCACGCCGCGCGCCGTCGAGGTCGCCGACGTCGAGACAGGCGAGCGCGAGCACGGCACGGCCGGCGACGTCGTGGGGCTCCTCCACGAGCCCGGCCTCGGCGAGCCGGCGCGCCTGCTCGGGATGTCCGGCGCGGCGCCGGGCCTCGGCGTCTCGCGCAAAGTGGGACCGCTCGCTCTCGCTCACCGCGCCTCCGGCGGAAGGATCTCGCGGGGCAGGAGCGCCACCGTCTCCGCCCGCCCGATCGCGCGCAGCGCCACGAAATGGATGCGCGCGTCGCGCCTCTTCTTATCGACCGAAAGGGCCGCCAGATAAGCCCGGCGCGGATGCGGCGGCAGCGCGGTCGGCAGACCCAGGCGCTCGAGCAGCGCCACCAGGCGCGCGGCCGTGCCGGGCGCGGCGAGGCCGAGCGCCTCCGAGCGCCGTGCCGCGAATGCCATGCCCATCGCGACGGCCTCGCCGTGGAGCACGCCCCGGTAGCGCGCGAGCGCCTCCACCGCGTGGCCGAGCGTATGGCCGAAGTTCAGCAGCATGCGGAGGCCGCTCTCGCGCTCGTCCTGCGCCACCACGGCCGCCTTGATCGCGCAGTTGCGCTCGAGGATCGGCACCCAGCGCTCGGGAGCGGAGCGCTCCTTCAGCAGGCGCTCGCCCTCCGCCTCGAGGGCCGCGAAGAGCGCGGCGTCGCGGATCGCGGCGTGCTTCACCACCTCGGCGAGCCCGGCGCGGAGCTGCCGGGCGGGCAGCGTCGCGAGCGTCGCCGGGTCGATCCAGACGAGCCGCGGCTGGTGGAAGGCGCCCACCAGGTTCTTGCCGCGCGCGACGTTCACGCCGGTCTTCCCGCCCACGCTCGAGTCCACCATCGCGAGGAGCGAGGTCGGCACCTGCACGACGGCGAGGCCGCGCAGCAGGGTCGCGGCGACGAAGCCCGCGAGGTCGCCCACCACGCCGCCCCCGAGCGCCACGATCGCGCTGGCGCGGTCGGCGCCCGCCGCGAGGAGCTGGTCATAGAGGCGGCCCGCCTGCGCGAGGCTCTTGCTGCGCTCGCCATCCGGGACGTCGAAGCGCCGGGCGCGGAGGCCGGCCTCGCGGAGCGAGCGCAGCACGCGGCCGGCCCAGCGGCGGCCCACGGGCGGGGTGGTGATCACGAACACCCGGGTCGGTGCGACCACGCGCTTCAGCGCCGCGCCGAGCTCGCCGAGCATCCCCGCGCCGATCTCGATCGCGTAGCTCCGCTCGCCGAGCGCGACCTCGACGCGGCGCCGCGCCGGCGCCGCCTCCGGCCGCCGCTCCGCCGCGCCGAGCCGGCGCGCGAGCTCGCGCGCGGCGCCGGCCACGTCGAGGTCATCGGTGTCGAGCACCAGGTCCGCGCGGAGATAGGCGGGCTCGCGCGCGGCGAGGAGGCTCCGGAGCCTCGCTTCCCGGCCGGCGGCGTCGAGCCCAGCGAGCAGCGGCCGGCCCGCGGCCGCGCCGATGCGCGCGGCGAGCGTCTCCGGGCGGGCGCGCAGGTAGACGCGCGTGCCGCTCGCGGCGAGCCGCCCGGCCACGCCGGGCTGCGCCAGCGCCCCGCCGCCGAGCGCGACCACCGCGCGCCGGCCCGCGATTGCCTCGAGCGCGCCGCGCTCGCGGCGCCGGAAGCCGGCCTCGCCCTCGCTTTCGAAGAGCTCGGCGATCGAGCAGCCGGCCCCCGCCTCGACCTCGGCATCGAGATCGACGAAGGGAAGCCCGAGCTCGGCGGCGAGCGCGGCTCCGATGGCGGACTTGCCCGCGCCCATCATGCCCACCAGCCAGAGCGTGCCGTTCTGCACGCGGGGGATCATAACGAGGAACGGGGACGGTCCTCGGCCGAGGACCGTCCCCGCTCGGTGGCAGAGCGTCCCCGCTCAGCTGCCCATGTCCGGATTCACCACCACGCGCGGCGTCACGAACACCAGGAGTTCCTGGCGCGCATCGCGCACCTCGTTGCTCTTGAAGGCGTTCCCGAGCACCGGGATCTTGTGGAAGTACGGCACGCGGGACTGCCGTTCGGCCGTGCGCACCACGTAGATGCCGCCGATCACGAGCGTCTGGCCATCGCGCACCAGCGTCTCGGTCTCGGCCTCGTTCTTGGCGATGGCCGGCGAACCGGTCGGCGTCGGCACGCTGTCGTCCGGCGCGTTCCGCTGCACCTCGATCTTCATGATGATGCTCCGGTCCTGCGTGATGTGCGGCGTCACGTCGAGGCGCAGCACCGCGTCGATGAACTCGAGCTTGGCGTCGCCGTTCTCGAAGGTCTGGAACGGAATCGAGACGCCCTGCTCGATCGACGCCTTGCGGTTGTCGAGCGTCACCACGCGCGGGCTCGAGATCACCTTGCCCTCGCCCTCGCTCTCCGCCGCCTGCAGCTCCAGGTCGAGGTTGAAGCGGTCGTCGAGCAGGAAGGCGCCCACGTTCACCACGCCCGTCGCGAGCTCGGTGATCGGGTTCGCCACCGCGACGTTGTTGGGTGCCACCGAGTTCCCGAGGATGTCCTGCACCGGCTGGAACGTGAAGTCGTCGCCGCCCACGTCCTCCTTGAAGGCGCTGCCCGGGTCGAACGCGTCCTCGAAGGGCTGCACGCCCACGCCCCAGCGGCTGCCGACCTCGCGCAGATAGTCGAGGTTCGCCTCGACGATCTTCGCCTCGATCATCACCTGCGGCGTCTGCGTGTCGATCGCCTTGATGAGCGCCGTGGCCTCCTCGATCACGTTCGGGATGTCCTTCAGGATCACCGTGTTCGTGCGGACGTCGATGTCCACCGTGCCGCGGGCGGTGAGGAGGCGCTTCACCATCTTCGACACCTCCTTCACGTTCGCGTAGTTCACGGGCTGGAGCTTGACGACCAGGTCCTCGAGCTTCTCCTTGGCGCGCTTCTCCTGGAGCCGCGCCTCTTCCTCGCTCTTCAGCACCTCGGAGGGCGCGATCCGCAGCACGTTGCCGACGCGCACGAAGCCGAGGCCCTTCGTCAGCAGGATCACGTCGAGCGCCTGGTCCCAGGGCACGTCCACCAGGCGGATCGTGACCTGCCCCTGCACCTCGTCGCCCGCGATGATGTTGAGGTCCGACACCTCGGCGATCAGCCGCAGCACGTCGTCGATCTCGACGTCCTTGAAGTCGAGCGAGATGCGGCGGCCCGTGTAGACCTTGCCCTCGAGCAGGCCGCCCTCTTCGAGCACCTCGATGCCGTGGCCGTCGGGGTCGAGCGCCGCCGGCCCGGGCGGGGCCGCGCTCTGCGCCTGCTTCATCGCCTTGGCCGACGCGCTCACCACGGCCTGCTCGCCGGCGGCGGGCAGGTCCATCGCCTCGCCCGCGCCGCGCGTCTCCGCGGCGACCACGGGAACCGGCGCCGCCTTCTCGCCGGTGCCCGCGAACTCGAGCATGAGCATGGTGCCGACCTGGGTCACGGTCGGGACGACGCCCGGCACCCGCTCGACCACCACCCGCACCTCGGGCTGCGCGAGCTCCGGCTGCTCGAAGGCCGCAACCATCGACACGACGCCCGGCTCCTCGGGCGTGATGCGCACCGCCGCCTCGGGCTCGATGTGCGCGCCCCGCACCTGAACCATCAGCGTCTTCTCGTCCACCGAGACGAGCGCATAGTCGGCGGGCGCGTCGGTCACGATCACGACGCGGTCGTGGCTCTCCGTCGAATCGAGCTGCACGCCGTGCACGACGCTTGCCTTGCCGGTCTCGCTCGCCGCCGGCTCCGTCCCGGTCGCGGCCGCCTCGGCGGGCGCGGGGTCGGGCGCGGCCGGAGCGGCCTCGCTCGCCATCTGGAGCGCCGGCTCCGTGGCCGTGGCCGGCAGCTCGGCGCCGCCGAGCGCGAGCCACATGCCGCCGGCGTGGGGCGCCTTCGCCTCGGCGAAGCTGCCCGCCTCGCCCTGGCCGTCCACCACCACGCGGACCTTGTCCTCGTGCTGGCCGACGCGAATCCCGCTCACGAGCGCGTGCTCGACGGGCACGCGGCTGTCGGTCACCTGGCTCGTGAGGCCGGGCAGGTCCACGACCAGGCGCAGCGGCGCCTCGAGCACGAAGCTCTTGGCGTCCTCGATCCGTCCGTCCGCCTGGAGGTCGAGCACGACGCCCGGGCCCTGGCTCTTCACGGCGACGCCGTTCAGAACGGTGGCGCGCTTCGCCGGGCTCGCCGGTGCGCCGCCCGCCTCGGTCTCCCAGGGATCCATCTCGGCGGAGGCGAGCGGAGCCGCTTCCTCGATGCCCTGCGTGCGCGCGACGCGCACGACCAGGCCGTCCTCGGACGCCTGCATCTCCCAGACCGCGTCGGCGGCGAGCCCGATCAGCACCTGCGTGCGCGACTCGCCTTCCGGCGTCTGCTGGGGAACGACGGTCACCTCTTCGAGCGTGCCGTCCCAGACGGGCGTGGCGCCCTCGGCGGCCGGTGCGACGGAGGCCGGCACCTCGACCACGATGCGCGCCGGGTTCTGCTCCTCGACGGCGGTGGGATGCGTCCCGGCGACGCCGAGCAGCACGACCTTCGTCGCGTCGGCGCCGGTCTCGACGCGCACGCCTGCCAGCTCCGCGTCCGGGCCCGAGGGAGCCTGTGCGGTCGCGCACGCGACGCAGACCGCCGCCGCGATGGCGGCGGCCGCGCATGCGGCCCCGCGGAATTCCTTCACGAGGTTCGCGAACATCGCCCTCACCCTCCCTGGCTCTGCCGGATGCGCATGTCGATCTCTTTGGTCGTCTTCTCGCCGTACGCGTCCACGTACTGCTCGCGGACCCGCGTCATGCTGTCCCCGATCTCGAGCACGCGGCCGTCGTTCTTGCCGATCTTGTCGCCCTCTTCGACGACGTAGCCCTGACCCGACGGGTCGATCACCAGCGCGCGGCGCTTGTCGCCGCGCCACACCATGCCCGCCACCTCGAGCTGCGAGAGGTCGTACTCCTCGAGCGGCCCCTTGATCGCGTCGTCGTCGCGGAGGCGGTCGAGGATGAAGGAGCGGAACGGGTCGCGACGGCCGATCGGGTCGTAGATGAAGCCCACGGAGGTCGCGCCCATCGCGCCGTCCTCGCCCGTCTTCTTCTGGGCCCTGGACGGCAGCTGGAGCGCAGCCATCTGCTTCTGCTTCTCGACGACCATGGCGCGCTGCTTCTGGAAGTCCGCGGTCGTCGGCCCCACGGTCTGTCGCGAGCAGCCCGGGGCCGCGAGCAGCGCCGCGCCGAGCGCGAGCGTCCCCGCGAGCTTGACCGAACGCTTCATCACGCCCCTCCCTGCGCCGCGCCGCGGCCCTTCGGCCCCGGCTTGCCCCGCTGCGCGCCGCGCCCCCTGCCCTGCGCCTTGGCATCGGGCGCGGGCTCCGGCTCGGGCTCCACGAAGCGGAACGTCGTGGCCTTGCCCTCGACCGCGAGGAGCGTGCTCGCCGACGTCTCCTTCTTGATCGTCATCTCGAGCTCGGAGATGTTCACGATCCGCGGCAGACGGGCGAGCTGGTCGAAGAACACGGCGATGTCGTGGAAGCCGCCGCTGAACTCGATGTCGATCGGGACCTCGGCGTAGAAGGCCTTCCGGATCTCCTGCTGCGGGCGGAACGCGCGGAAGTCGAGGCCGGCGTTCTTGCCGAGGCTGGTCACGTCCGTCAGCAGGACGGGCAGCTCCTTGCTGTCGGGCAGCTGTCGGAGCGCCACCTGGAGCTTCTTCTCGAGCCCCGCGATCTCGTCGCGCACGGCCTGCTCGTTCGCCGCGACCGCGCGCACCTCGGAGAGCTTGCGCTGGAGCTGGAGATGCTCCTGCTCGGCCTGCGAGAGCTCCTGGCTCGCCGGCAGGTAGAGGAACCAGCCGTAGGCGCCGAACACGAGGGCCACCACGCCCCCGAAGAGCGCGCCCCGCACGCCCTTCGAGAGCCGTGCGAGCTTGTCGAGGTGGACCTGGATCTTGTCGAGGCCGATGTCCATGGTCTCTCCTAGCGAGCCGCCACGACGGCGGCGCTCCCGGCCCGCGCGTTCTTGGCAGGCTTGCCCCGGCCCCGGCCCGGCGGAGCCGGCGTCTCGGGCTCGAGCGGCACCGCGCCGCGTGCCTCGGCGGCGGGAGACGTCATCACCCCGCTCAGCTCGAAGGCGTTCAGCTTGAAGCCGTCCTTGTCCTTGGCCTGCGTCTCGACGAGCTCGACGTTCTTGAAGTAGGGCGACTCCTCGAGCGCGGTGAGGAAGAGCGCCACGAGCTCGTTGTCGAGGCTCATGCCTTCCAGGCTGAGCTTCCCCGACCGGATCGCGATCTTGTGGATCCAGATCCGGTCCGGCGTGTGCGTGGCGAGCTGGTCGAGCACGTGCACCGGGCCCGAGCGCGCCTCGTGCAGGCTCTGGATCACGCCCAGCTTCTGCTCGATCTCGGCCTTGGTCTTCTTGAACTCTTCCACCTGCTTCAGCTGCGGCTCGAAGCGCGCGATCTCGGCCTGGGTGGCCTGCGTCCTGTCGCGGGTGGAGGAGATCTGGTGGGTCACCACCCCGTGGATGGCGCCCGAGACCAGGAGGGAGCCGACCAGCGTGGCGGCGAGCATGGCGCCGAGCCGCTGGGCGTTGGCCTTGCGGCGCTCCTCGCGGACGGGAAGGAGGTTGATCCGGATCATCAGTCGTCCATCCTTCGCAGCGCGAGTCCGATGCCGACGCCGAGCGACGGGGCGATCTCCTTCAAGAACTCCTCGTCGAGGCGCGACGCCGGGGTGACGCGCGAGAGCGGGTTCATCCGTTCGACCGGCAGATTCGTCTTCTGCTGGAAGGCGGCGTCGAGGCCGGACACGCGGGCGCCGCCGCCGGACAGGAAGACCTTCCCGATCCGGCTCTCCGCCGCGGTGGCGGCGAAGAAGTCGAGCGAACGGCTGATCTCGCCGAGCACCGTGTCCGTGACGTTCCGCATGGCCTCCTCGACCTCCTGCGGAACCACCTCCTGCGCCTCGCCCTCGCCCTTCCCGCCGATCTTCATGCGCTCGGCCTCGTCCCAGCTCACCGAGAGCGCCTTCTGGATCTCCTCGGTGTAGGCCGCGCCGCCGGTCGAGATGTCGCGCGTGAAGGCGGGCGCGCCGCCGGCCACGATGTTGATGTTGACGACCTGCGAGCCGATGTTGACGAGCGCCACCACGTCCTCGCTCTTGAGGTCGTAGTTCGCCTCGAAGGCGTTCTCGACCGCGAACGCCGCCACGTCGATCACCACGGGCTGGAGGCCGGCGTCGGTGATCACGTGCACGTAGTCGTCGATCAGGTCCTTCTTCGCGGCGACGAGCAGCACGTCCATCTGCCCTTCCATCTCGGCGCCGTGGAGGATCTGGAAGTCGAGGTTCACCTCGTTGATGTCGAAGGGGATGTACTGCTCGGCCTCCCAGCGGATCGACTCCTCGAGCTCCTCGCGGGTCATGCTGGGCAGGCTGATCTTCTTCACGATCACGGAGTGGCCCGAGACCGCCGTAGCCACCTGCCGCGTCTTGATGCCGGCCGAGTCGATCGCCTCGCGGATCGCGTCGACGATCGCCCCGGAGTTCAGGAACGCGCCCTGGACGATGGCCTCGGGCGGGATCGGCGCGACGCCGACGTGGAGGAGCTCGACGCGCTTGTTGCGGACCGCGCACTCGACCGCCTTGACGGAGGACGAGCCGATGTCGAGGCCGATGATCGACTTCGACTTTCCCACGGAGAAGAGCTGCACGTTTCCTCCTCAGGCCGATTCGGCGAACGCGCTGGCCGGCGGGCCGGCGTCCATGCCGAACACCTTGTCGCGGTCGGCGACGCGCAGGCCGAGCGCCATCAGGATCCGGCGCTTGGTGTCGAGGCGGCAGGGCCGGCCCGACTCGATGCGGTCGATGGTGAGGGTCGAGAGCCCGGCGCGACGAGCGAGCTCGGCTTTGCTCAGCATGAGCGCCTCGCGGAAGCGCTGGACGTTGTTGGCGGGCACGCTCCCCTCCAGACGATCGTTGCCCGGAACCCACGCCCCGGACGGCGGTGCTATCGGCGGGCCCTCCGGGCGACTTGAGCCGGCAGAACGGGCGCGGCGCCGCGGAAAGCGTGAAGCCGGTCACCGGGCCAGCGTGAGGCAGCTCACCGGCAGCGCGAGCGTGGGGCTCCTGCTCCGGGCCCTCCGCACCGATACGAGGGCCCGGAGGGAGCCGTTCTGGACCGCATCCTGGTCGTGGACGACGACGACGCCCTGCGCGAGAGCCTGAGCCTGCTCCTCGCCGCGGAGGGCTACGAGGTGGTGGCAGCGGGCGACGCCGCGAGCGCGGTCGCCCGCCTCGAGGAGCCCGTGGACGTCGTGCTCTGCGACGTCCGCATGCCGGGCATGGACGGGCTGGAGCTGCTGCCCGAGCTGATCCGGCGCCTGCCCGGTGCGCCCGTCCTCTTGATGAGCGCGTACGGCAGCGGCGACCTCGCGGTCGAGGCGCTGAAGCGGGGCGCCTTCGACTATCTCGCCAAGCCCTTCCAGCCCTCCGAGGTGCTCCTCGCGATCAAGAAGGCGCGCGAGCGCGAGCGCCTGCGGCGCACGAACGCCCTCCTCCAGCGCGAGGTGAGCCGCGCGGTCGGCGAGCGGCCGATCGTCGCGGCCTCGCCGCCGATGATCGACCTGCTCGAGATCCTGGAGCGGGCCGCGGAGTACAAGGCGACCGTGCTCCTCACCGGCGAGAGCGGCACCGGCAAGGAGGTGCTCGCGCGCGCCATCCACGCGCAGTCGGGCCGGCGCAACCAGGCCTTCGTCGCGGTGAACTGCGCCGCGATCCCGGAGGCGCTCCTCGAGAGCGAGCTCTTCGGCCACGCGCGCGGCGCCTTCACGGGAGCCGATCGCGCGCGGCGCGGCCTCTTCGTCGAGGCCGACGGCGGCACGCTCTTCCTCGACGAGATCGGCGAGCTGCCTCCGCCGCTCCAGGCGAAGCTGCTCCGCGTCCTCCAGGAGGAGGAGGTGATGCCCGTCGGGGAGTCGAAGCCGCGCCACATCGACGTGCGGGTGATCGCGGCGACCTCGCGCGACCTCGACCGCGACGTCGCGAGCGGCCGCTTCCGCGAGGACCTCTTCTATCGGCTCGACGTGTTCCGCGTGCGCGTCCCCCCGCTGCGCGAGCGCCGCGATGACGTACCGCTGCTCGTCGACCACTTCATCACGCATTTCCGCGAGACGCTCGGCAAGCCGGTCCGCACGATCGCGGACGACGCGCTCGACCGCCTGGTCGATCACCACTGGCCCGGCAACGTGCGCGAGCTCGAGAACGTGATCGAGCGCGCCATGATCCTGGCCGACTCCGACCGCATCACCGTCGCGGACCTGCCCGACGGGATCACGGCGCCGCGCAAGCGGCCCTCCGGCCCCGCGCCGAGCGGCGACTTCTCGATGCGGCGCGCGCGCAAGCGCTTCGAGACCGAGCTGATCCGCCGCGCGCTCGACGCCACGGGCGGCAACCGCACGCGCGCCGCCCGCCTGCTCGAGATCAGCCACCGCGCCCTGCTCTACAAGATCAAGGAGTACGGGCTCGGGGGGGACGCCGAGGGCGGGTAGCCGGCGTTCGCGGGGTCAGCGCCAACGCGAGCGCATCGCCCGCGAGGACCGCGGCCGGATCCGAAACTTCGATCTGCTGATGACAACGCCGTCGGCCGCTTGATCGTCAACGTGCGGGGCTTTGCTCACCTCATGGCCGCCTGGCGTCGTGCTCACGTCACTCACCAGAGACGAGGCAAGCGCCGTGCGGAACGCGATACGACAACTCCCTGCAGTCGCCGGGAGGCGGCTGATGCCCGGGTGGGCGGTCGGGATACCAGATGCGGCACGCTCCAGGCGGGGGGAGGTGACCCGGCGGAACGCGGCAGGAGCGAGTGGAGACGTACGGCTCTTCGTACGGCCCGTCGTACGGCTCGTCGTGAAGCACTGTCACGCAACCGAGCGCCAGGAAGGCGGCGAACGTCGCAGCGATCAGGCTTCTTGATCGAGATGCCATAGAACCTCCCCTGTCCAGAAGTGGAACGCCGCTCCCCTCAGCGGAGACTACTGCTTGGCCTTCCCCCCGCGACCCGTCTTCGCGCTGTAGCCGACCGGCGCCAGGCCGCCTTGCACGAAGCCGCCGACGCGTACCTGGACCGGTAGAGCGGCCGGCAGCCCCTTCGCATCCGCGTCGACGAGCCCGTCGTCGGCCCAGTCGTCGGCCCAGTCTCCGCGGCGTCCCTTGCACGTGAAGCTCCAGGTGCCCGCGCGCTCGTCGAAGCGCAGCTTGAAGCGTCGACGAACGTCCCCAGGAGACGCCCCGGCGTGAGTCGACACGCCGGGGCGTGGCACCCCCTTCCCGAGCGAGTCCCCTACTCGAGCTCTCGCCAGTAGAACATTCCGGAGCCGGGGAAGCCGGGCGGCGCCTCCAGGTTGATGATGTCGCCGCCCTGCTTGCTGATGATGAGCCGGTTCGTGCCGTCGCCGCCCGCTCCGACCGTGACGCGCGGGTCGGTCGGGAGGCCGGCGCCGATGTCGAGCGTCCGCGCCGGGCCGCCGCTGCCGTCCGTGAAGAGGCCCTCGCCGCACTCCACGCGGAAGGCCCACAGGAAGGCGTTGCCGCCGATCTCGCAGGGGTCGCTCGACGGCTCCGGGACGTAGGAGTTCGCGATCACGTAGCCGACGAAGATCTCGACGTTCGTGACCCACTTCTCGCCTTCCTCGCCGACGAGGTAGTAGCCGCGCGCGCCGCCGAGATCGCCGCAGGTGTTGACGTTCGTCAGGTTCACGAGGTCGCTCTCGGAGAGCTGCGCCTGCGGCGTCGCGGCCTGCTCCCACAGGTCGATCTCCTCGATCACGTAGAAGCGGTTGTTGTCGTCCTCCGTGTCGGGGTCGCTCATGTAGAGCAGGTCGTGGCGCTCGCCGCTGCCGAACGCGAGCCAGATCTTCCCGTTCTTGCGCGTGCCGGCGGGCGGGAAGTAGATGCTCTTGTAGAAGTCGTTGCTGCCGTCGCTGTAGACGGGCGCCTGGAACAGCTTCCGGAAGGGCCAGCTCACCCCTGGAGCGGCGGCCGTCGTCGCATCCGTCAGCAGCAGCGGCTCCCGCAGCACCCACTTCCAGAGGTTGCCGCCGAGGTCGCCGACGTAGAGGACGTCCGCGTAGCCGTCGCCGTCGGCGTCGTAGACGGCCGGCGTCGACGGGATCGCGAAGCACATCTGGCGCTCCGGCGTGCTGTTCACGACCGAAGCGGGGTTCGTGCAGTCGCCCACCGGATCGAAGGCCCGCGCGGCGAGCACGTCGCCGGTCTTCAGGTCGATCACCGCGATGCCGCGGCCCGCGAGCGAGTCCGGGTCGTAGGAGGCGTGGTCGTTCGGATCCCCCTCCGGCGCATAGCCGCCGGTGACGATCGCGACCCAGCGCTCGAAGACGGCGCTGCCGTCCGTGACGCGGACCTTCGTCACGATCGGATCGCCCCAGGTGTCCGCGACGTAGTCCTGGGCGGCGCTGGCGTCGTCCTCGCGCGGGAACTCCCACAGGTAGCAGGGGTAGCCGCCCACGGGCGGGCTCGCGCAGTCCGCCGGGTCCGAGACGTCGAGCGCGAGGTAGGTCTCGCCGCCCTGCCGCGAGCCCGTGATCAGTACCGTGTGCCACTCCGAGCCGGAGGCGTCCTTCGTCCCGACCTGCCAGTCCGTGTAGAACCAGGCGTCGGCGACGGTCGGCGAGGCGTCCACGAAGTAGTAGTCGCGGTTGCCCTTGTCGAAGGGCTTGTGCTGGATGTTCTGCCGGGACGTCCACGGCATGAACGCGAACAGCTCGACGCCGCTGCCGGCGTCGTACTTCTTGTCCGTGGCGTCCCAGGTGCCGGCGTGGAAGCCGTGCAGGAAGCCGCCGTTGCTGCCCGCGTAGATCACGCGGTCGCGGCTCCCGACCAGGCTCTTGAAGCCGGTCTTGTAGGAGGGATCCGACTCGAACAGCACGGGCTGCCCGACCACGACGGGGTTCGAGTGGAAGATGTCGGGCAGCTGGCCCTCGCGCTCCACGCACGCGACGCCGTTCGCGCCGGTGCCGAAGCTGCAGCCGCGCACGCTCGCCACGATCTCGTCGGTGTACTGCTCCACGTCGGTCGCGATCGAGCCGAGCGGCGTCGCCGCCGGCGGGAAGATCACGCCGAGATCGTCGGCCGCGACGGCGTTCGAAGGCAGCACGCCGGCGACCGGCGCCTCGTGCACGAAGCGCACCACGTCCGGGTCGAGCGAGGCGCCGCGCAGCACCGAGGTGAAGAGGCTGCGGCTCGTGGGCGCGGGCATCGCGTCCGACGCGTCCCAGTAGGGCGGGCGCTGGTCCACCGGCAGGAACGCGCCGGAGAAGCAGTTGCCGCTCGGGTCGTCGATCGCGCAGAGCCCGTTCGCGTCGAGGATGCGCCCCGCCCCGTCCAGGCGGTAGGAGCGCAGGTGGCCGTCCCAGTACGCCGTCTTGCTGGTCGGCGTGAAGAGCGAGACGTAGAGCTGCTCGCCGTCCGCGGTCCGGCTCGCGGGCACCGTCGCGGCCGTGAAGCTCTGCGCCTTCTCGATGATGTTCTGGAGCTGGTCGATGATCGCCTGCGCCAGCGCGGTCTCGTCGTTGACCGCGAAGAACAGGCCGTTGCCGACCAGCGCGGTCTTCGCGAGCAGACCGTTCGCGGCGTCCGAGGCGTGGAAGCCGATCGTGTAGGTGTCGATGGTCTGGTCGCCGTCGAAGTCGGGACGGAAGTCCTTCTCGGTCATGTAGAGCGCGATGTCGTCGAGGTAGCGGGAGGAGTGGCTGTCCGCGTAGACCTCGTTCTGGAGGTACTCCGTCTCACCGTCCGGGTTGTGGTCGCCGATCAGGGCCGCGAAATCGGCGAAGCCGGCCGCCTCGGGGGTGTCGTTCAC
>Ga0075327_1000177_pt1 | contig 16446 bp, 12 predicted proteins | sample MayberrySE_Catta_2_FD_120056 | JGI IMG/M metagenome (GOLD analysis project Ga0075327, IMG submission 120056) | Natural and restored wetland microbial communities from the San Francisco Bay, California, USA, that impact long-term carbon... | ecosystem: Environmental > Terrestrial > Soil >...
CCTCGTCGGACGGCGCGCCCGCGGCGTCGCCTGGCGGCGCGCTCGCGGCGTCGCCCGACGTGGCGGCGGCGGCGCCGGCCTTCGAGCGCGAGGCCGCGGCGCTCGGGCAGAGCGCGCTCGCGGACGCGCCCGAGGCGGCGGAGCAGCCGGTCCGCGAGCCCCGGGTGGCGGCTCGGCCTCCCCCGCTCGCGGCTCCCGCGCGGGCGGCGGCCCGGCCGGCGGCGCAGCGCGCCGCGGCCGGTAGCTTCTCGATCCAGGTCGGCGCGTTCTCGAGCGAGAAGGCCGCGCGGCAGCTCGCGGGCGAGCTCGGCAAGCACGGCTACGCCGCCTACCTGATGGACGAGGGCCACGGGGCGCGCTGGAAGGTGCGCGTCGGACCGATCCGCACGCGCAGCGAGGCCGAGGCGGTCTCGGCGAAGCTGAAGCGCGAGCAGCGGCTGCCCACCTGGATCCAGACGAACGGATAGAGCGAGTCACGAGTCACGAGACGGGGAGGCAGGTTGGTGGCGCGGAATCTGGAGCGCGTGCTGGTCACGGGCGGGGCGGGCTTCCTCGGCTCCCATCTCTGCGATCGCCTGATCGCCGAGGGCTGCACGGTGCTGGTGTTCGACAATCTGCTCACGGGCAAGGTCGAGAACGTCCAGCACCTGCTCGGCCACCCGCGCTTCTCCTTCGAGCACTACGACGTGACGAACTACCTGCACGTCGAGGGCCGGCTCGACGCCATCCTGCACTTCGCCTCGCCCGCGAGCCCCGCGGACTTCGAGCGGCTGCCGATCCAGATCCTGAAGGTCGGCTCGCTCGGCACGCACAAGACGCTCGGCCTCGCGAAGGCGAAGGGGGCGCGCTTCCTGCTCGCGAGCACGAGCGAGTGCTACGGCGACCCGCTCGTCTCGCCGCAGCCCGAGTCGTACTTCGGCAACGTGAACCCGGTCGGGATCCGCGGCGTCTACGACGAGGCGAAGCGCTTCGCCGAGGCCATGACGATGGCGTATCACCGGCATCACGGCGTGGACGTGCGCATCGTCCGCATCTTCAACACGTTCGGGCCGCGCATGCAGATCGACGACGGCCGCGCGATCCCGAACTTCTTCACGCAGGCGCTGCGCGGCGAGGACGTCACCGTGTACGGTGACGGAACGCAGACGCGCTCGATCATCTACGTCGACGACCTGATCGAAGGCATCTGGCGCCTGCTGAGCTCGGACTACGTGGGGCCGATGAACGTGGGCAGCCAGGCCGAGATCTCGATGCGCGAGCTGGCCGAGAAGATCGTGGCGCTCTGCGGCAGCCGCAGCCGCATCGTCTACCGGCCGCTGCCGCCCGACGATCCGAAGGTGCGCCGGCCCGACAGCACGCTGGCGCGCAAGGAGCTCGGCTGGGATCCGCAGGTTCCCGTCGACGAGGGCCTGCGCCGCACGCACGACTACTTCCGGCACGCTTTGCGCAAGAACAGCACCGGTTGATGGACCCCGCGCGGATCCGGAACTTTTGCATCATCGCGCACGTCGATCACGGCAAGAGCACGCTGGCCGATCGACTGCTCGAGGCCACGGGCTCGCTCGCGGAGCGCGAGAAGCGCGACCAGTTCCTCGACAAGATGGAGCTCGAGCAGGAGCGCGGCATCACGATCAAGGCCCAGACGGCGCGGATGCGCTACCGCGCGAGCGACGGCCACGAGTACGTGCTGAACCTGATCGACACGCCGGGCCACGTCGACTTCTCCTACGAGGTGTCGCGGGCGCTGCACGCCTGCGAGGGCGCGGTGCTGGTGGTCGACGCCGCGCAGGGCATCGAGGCGCAGACGCTCGCGAACGCCTACCTCGCGCTCGACGCGAACCTCACGCTGATCCCGATCGCGAACAAGATCGATCTGCCGGCGGCCGACCCGGAGCGCGTCGCGCGCGAGATCGAGGAGGTGATCGGGCTCCCGGCGGAGAGCGTGCTGCCCGTCTCGGCCAAGGAGGGGAAGGGCATCCCGGCCCTCCTCGAGCGCATCGTCCAGGACGTCCCGCCGCCCGTGGGCGACGCCGCGGCGCCGACGCGGGCGCTCATCTTCGACGCCTGGTTCGACCCCTACGTCGGCGTGGCCCTGCTCGTGCGGATCAAGGAGGGCCGGCTCGCGCGCGGCGACCGCATCCGCCTCATGGCGAAGGGCAGCGAGCACGAGGTCGCCGAGCTCGACGTGATCGACCCGCATCCCCGCAAGGTGGAGTCGCTCGCGGCCGGCGAGGTGGGCGTGGTGATCGCCGGCATCAAGACGCTCGACCAGGTACGCATCGGCGACACCATCACGCAGGCGCGGAGCCCCGCCCAGGCGCCGCTGCCCGGCTTCCGCGAGGTGAAGCCGATGGTGTTCAGCGGCCTCTATCCGGTGGACGGCGAGGACTACGGCGCGCTCAAGACCGCCCTCGAGAAGCTGCGGCTCAACGACTCCTCCTTCCAGTACGAGCCGGAGACGAGCGCGGCGCTCGGCTTCGGCTTCCGCTGCGGCTTCCTCGGCTTCCTCCACTGTGAGATCATCCAGGAGCGCCTCGAGCGCGAGTACACGCTCAGCCTCATCGCGACCGCACCCACCGTGCGCTACCGCGTGGTGAAGACCGACAACAGCGTCTTCGAGATCGAGTCGCCGGCCGCGCTGCCCGATCCGCACGAGGTCCTGCGCATCGAGGAGCCGGTGATCGTCGCGACGATCCACCTGCCGCAGGAGTACGTGGGCCCCGTGATCGCGCTCTGCCAGGACCGCCGCGGCGTGCAGCGCGACATCACGCTCCACGGCGGGCGCGCGCAGATCCGCTACGAGCTGCCGCTCGCCGAGGTGGTCGCCGACTTCCACGACAAGATCAAGAGCGTGACCCGCGGCTACGGCTCCTACGACTACGACCTGGTCGGCTACAAGGCGGCGCCGCTCCAGAAGCTCGACATCCTCGTGAACGGCGATCCCGTCGACGCGCTCTCCCTGATCGTCCACCGCGACAAGGCCTTCGCGCGCGGCTCCGACCTCACGCGCAAGCTCAAGGAGTTCATCCCGCGCCAGATGTTCGAGGTGGCGATCCAGGCGGCGATCGGCTCGAAGGTGATCGCGCGAAGCACCGTGAAGGCGCTGCGCAAGAACGTGACCGCCAAGTGCTACGGCGGCGACATCACCCGCAAGCGCAAGCTCCTCGAGAAGCAGAAGGAAGGCAAGCGGCGGATGAAGCGCGTCGGCTCGGTCGAGATCCCGCAGGAGGCCTTCCTCGCGGCGCTGCGGCTGGAGGACCAGTAGTGCCCGTGCGCGGGCTCCGCGGCTTCGCCGTCTGGCTCGGCGTCGCGGCCGGCGCGGCGCTCGGGCTGCGCGCGGTCGCGGTCGAGCCCTTCCGGATCCCGTCCGAGTCGATGCTGCCGACGCTCCGGCCGGGCGACCACCTGTTCGTGAACAAGCTCGCCTACGGCGCGCGCCTGCCCTGGGGCGAGCTGCGCCTGCCGGGGCTGCGCACTCCGCGGCGCGGCGACGTGGTGGTGTTCCGCGCGCAGCCGGGCACGGGCCCCTCGCCCTTCCTCGTGAAGCGCATCGTCGGCCTGCCGGGCGACCGCGTGCGGGGCAGCGACGGCCGCCTCTGGGTGAACGGCGTGCCGGTCGAGCAGTGGCCGACCGGCGAGGTGTGGCTCGACGGCGGCGGCACGCCGCTCGCCGGCCGGCGCGAGAACCTCGACGGCCGCGAGCACGCCGTGCTCGACGACCCCGGCCGCGTGGCGGCGCCCTTCGAGAAGACCGTGCCGCCGGCGCGCTACTTCGTGCTCGGCGACAACCGGGACCACTCGAGCGACAGCCGCGCGTTCGGCGCCGTGCCCTTCGCCGACCTGGTGGGCCCCGTGGCCTTCCTCTACTGGGCGGGCGCGTCCGACGTGCGGGCGTCGGGAGCGGGCTGGGAGATCGCGGGCTTCGCGCGCTGGTCGCGAATCGGGGAGAGCGTCGAGTGAGCCGCGGGGAGAAGAAGGGCGGCTTCTGGAGCGACCTGCCGACCCTGCTCGGCGCGATCGCCGTGGCGCTCGCGATCCGAACGTTCCTGGTCCAGCCCTTCTACGTGCCGTCCGACTCGATGCTGCCGACGCTGCTCGTCGGAGATCACGTCTTCGTGAACAAGTTCCTGTTCGGCGCCGGCCTCACCGGGACGGACGTCCGCTTCCCGGGCGTCCGCGAGCCGAAGCGCGGCGAGGTGATCGTGTTCCAGTTCGCGCGCGCGCCGAACGGCTCCGGGATCTTTCCGGCGGACCAGCGCCCCGACCTCCCGCGCGACGCCTTCGTGAAGCGTCTGATCGGCCTGCCCGGCGACCGGGTCGCGATCGTGGACGGGCAGCTCGTGATCAACGGCGAGCGGGTGCCGCGCGAGGCGACGGGGAAGGTGTTCCGCGACGCCACCGGCCGGTCCTTCGAGGTCTGGGTGGAGCAGCTCGACGGCTGCCGCCACTTCGTCCTCGACGACCCCGACTGGCCGAGCGACGACATGGCGGAGATCACGGTCAAGTCCGACCGCTACTTCTTCATGGGCGACAACCGCGACAACTCCTACGACGGCCGGCGCGTCGGCACCGTGCGCGGCGAGGAGCTCGCCGGCCCCGCGCGCCTTCTCTACTGGTCGTGGGACTGGAACGGCACCTGGCTCTCGCTGCTGAACCCGGTGACCTGGTGGGACAACCTCACCGGCAAGATGCGCTGGGGCCGCATGGGCTCCTTCGAGGCCTGCATCCCGCCCGGGGAGAGCGCCGAGACCGCCGCGGCCGAGGTGGGGATGCAGCTGCAGCCGCGGTGAGCCGCCTCCAGAACGTCAACGTCGAGGCGTACGACCGGCTGCCGACGCCGGAGCAGGTGCGGCGCGAGCTGCCGCTCTCGTCGCGCGCCGAGGCGAACGTGCTGGCCGCCCGCGCAGCGCTCGCCGCGATCCTCGAGCGGCGCGACCCGCGCCTGTTCGTGGTGGTGGGGCCGTGCTCGATCCACGACGTCGCGGCCGCGCGCGAGTACGCGGGGCGGCTGCTCGCCCTCGCCCAGCGGGTCGAGCGCACCCTGTTCCTGGTGATGCGCGTCTACTTCGAGAAGCCGCGCACCACGGTCGGCTGGAAGGGCCTCATCAACGATCCCGACCTCGACGACTCCTTCCACGTCGAGAAGGGGATCCGCCTCGCGCGCCGCCTGCTGCTCGACCTCGCCGAGCAGGGCCTCCCCGCCGCGACCGAGGCGCTCGATCCGATCATGCCGCAGTACCTGTCCGAGCTCGTGACGTGGACCGCGATCGGCGCGCGCACCACCGAGAGCCAGACGCACCGCGAGATGGCGAGCGGGCTCTCGACGCCGGTCGGCTTCAAGAACGGCACCGACGGCACGCTCCGCGTCGCGCTCGACGCGCTCCAGTCCGTGCGCCGCCCGCACCACTTCCTCGGCATCACCCCGGACGGCGAGCTCGCCGTGTTCCGGACGCGCGGCAATCCACTCGCGCACATCGTGCTCCGCGGGGGTGGCGGCCGCACCAACTACGACGCGGTGAGCGTCGCGCTCTGCGAGCAGGAGCTCGCCAAGTGCGGGCTGCCCGCGAACGTCGTGATCGACTGCTCGCACGGCAACTCGAGCAAGGACCCCGCGCTCCACCGCTCGTCGCCGACGACTGCGTGAGCCAGATCCTGGCGGGCAACCGCTCGATCGTGGGTTTCATGCTCGAGAGCCACCTCCACGCCGGCAGCCAGCCGATCCCGGCCGACCTCGCGCAGCTCCGCTACGGCGTCTCGGTCACGGACGCCTGCATCGACTGGGAGACGACGGAGCGGCTGCTCGTCGGGATGGCCGACAGGCTGCGAGACGCGGCAGCGCTCGAGACGCGGTAGGGCGGAGACGCACGCGCACCGGCAGGCGGCCCTCGCGCCGCGTCGGCCGGGGCTCATGCAGCCCTCGAGATGGCAACATCGGGGACCGCGAACCTGGCCAGAATGCGATTGCGCGCCACCGTCGACAGATACAGCGTCCAGGCGATGATTCCGAGGAACTTCGTACCGTCCTCGGCCACATGGTAGAGGTTCTGGCCCAGCGAGGGCGCCGTTCCTTCGGGCTCGGCAGACGGGGTCACCTCGTTCGGTGCGCGTTGCGGTTCGAGCGCCAGCTCCCGGCGCACGTCCTGAAAGATCCGCACCAGCTCGCGGTGCGTCAGGTCGATCACGAGACTCACCCCCATCAGGCCGAGTGCGAGCAGGATCAGCAGGAAGTGCGTCTGTTTCAAGAGCCGCCAGAAGACGAAACCGTGCACCACGGCGATGGTGGGATAGATCATGCTGAAGACCTGCTCGGGAACGCCGATCGACGGAACGATCGATTCGTGCAGCATGAGCATGTCGTCCACGAGCAGGAGGAGCGTGATCCCCCCGGACGCCAGGAAGAACCCTGCCCAGGGTCCGCTGCCCCACAGCAGACGGGCCGAGAGCATGCAGATCGTGAAGGCGGCCCCCCACACCAGGAGCCCCAGGTTCGAGACCAAACCGAAATAGATTGGAGCCTGCGTGAGCGAGACGGCATCCGCCGTCAGGTGTTGTACCGGGATCTGCCGTTGGAGGGCGAGGACCAACAGCAAGAGGAGGGCGGGGCCGAAGCCGAAGAGCAAGACCCGCCGTTCACTCCGGAGCTGATCGATTGCGCGCGCAAGAAGCGTCGCCGGGCTTTGCGGCATCATCCGCCGACTCCATCCGGGAACGCGAGGCCTGTGCGGCTGGGATGGACGGCGCATCCGCCCGCCCGCCGCCCCCACCGTCTCGCACACAGCACGATCCATGCCCGCCGCGCGGGGAGATGGAACGCGGGGCGCGACGCTCTCGTGCGGGACCTCAGATCGCTTTGTACAAACGCTGGCTACGGATTCCGCAAACGTGGCCGCGCCGTGGAGCCGCTCGGGGGGCCGCCGGCCCCCGCTCGGAGGGGCCGCCGGCCGCCACGGCGGGGAGGTCGGACAGCGTCCGGGTGGGCGCCTACGCGCACGGGCGTCGCCTCGACCTCCGCAGCGCCACCCGTTGGCGCCCGCGCCCCCGCCCGTTACCTTCCGCCCGGCTTCGATTCCGACCCCACCTTTTAACTCCGTCCGGCGAGGCGGAGAAAGGCGGCAGGTGGCGAGCGACTCCCCCGCGAAGACCCGGCCCGACGCGAGCCCCACGCCCGCGGCCGCAGGGGTCGTCCTCGACGAGCCCGCCATCTCGCGCGCGCTGATGCGAATCGCGCACGAGATCGCCGAGCGCAACGACGACCTGCGCCGGCTGTACCTCGTCGGGATTCCGAACGGCGGGCCGCCCCTCGCGCGCCAGCTGGCGCGGAACCTGCGCGAGATCGCCGGCCACGAGCCCACGGTCGGCGTGCTCGACACCACGCTCTACCGCGACGACCGCCTCACCAGCGGCATCCGGCCGCGGCTCCGCCGCACCGAGATGCCGTCCGCCGTCGACGACCGCATCGTGATCCTGGTGGACGACGTGGCGAGCACGGGGCGCACGATCCGCGCGGCGATGGATGCGCTGATGGACTTCGGGCGCCCGCGCGCGGTCCAGGTGGTGGCGCTCGTCGACCGCGGGCACCGCGAGCTGCCGATCAAGATCGACTACGTCGGCAAGAACATCCCCACGCAGCGTTCGGACCACGTCCAGCTCAGGACGCGCACCGAGGGCGGGGGCATGGAGGTGGTCCTGGTGGTGGCGCCGGCATGATGGGACGCGGGCTGCTCGCGATCGAGGACCTCGAGCGCGAGGACATCGAGCTGATCCTGGAGACCGCCTTCCACATGAAGGAGGTCGGCCGGCGCGAGGTGAAGAAGGTGCCGACGCTCCGGGGGCGCACCATCATCAACCTCTTCTTCGAGTCCTCGACGCGCACGCGCACGAGCTTCGAGATCGCGGGCAAGCGCCTCTCGGCAGACGTGGTGAACTTCAGCCCCTCGGCGTCGAGCCTCACCAAGCGCGAGAGCATCCTCGACACCGCGAAGACCCTCGACGCGATGGACCCGGACGCGGTGGTGATCCGGCACAACGTGGCGGGCGTGCCGAAGCAGATCGCGGACCAGCTCGCGGCGCCGGTGATCAACGCCGGGGACGGGGCGCACGAGCACCCGACCCAGGCCCTGCTCGACCTGATGACCGTCGTCGAGGAGAAGGGCCGGATCGACGGCCTCACCGTCACCATCATCGGCGACATCGCGCACTCGCGCGTGGCGCGCTCGAACATCCAGGCCTTCACGAAGATGGGCGCCGAGGTCCGGGTGGTCGGGCCGCCGACGATGATGCCGGCCCAGGTGGAGACGCTCGGCGTGAAGGCGTTCCGCTCGCTCCGCGAGGCGATCGACGGCGCCGACGTCGTGATGGCGCTGCGGATCCAGCTCGAGCGCCTCGCGGGAGCGCTCTTCCCGAGCGTGCGCGAGTACTCGGCGACCTTCGGCCTCGACCGCGCGAAGCTCCGCTTCGCGAAGGACGACGCGATCGTGATGCACCCGGGGCCGGTGAACCGGGGCGTCGAGCTCTCCCACGACCTCGCCGACCGGCGCCCGAGCGTGGTGCTGGACCAGGTGAGAAACGGCGTGGCGCTCCGCATGGCGGTGCTCTACCTGCTCGCCGGGCAGAAGCGGGCGGAGGCGCAGGCGTGACGCAGCGGGTGTGGATCCGGGGCGGGCGCGTGCTCGACCCGGCGAGCGGGCGCGACGGCCCGGCCGACGTGCTGATCGAGGCCGGCCGCATCGTCGAGGTCGCGGAGCGGCTCGAGTCCGTCGCCGACGCCGAGGAGGTCGACGCGCACGGCCTCTGGGTGGTGCCCGGCTTCGTCGACCTCCACGCGCACCTGCGCGAGCCCGGTCAGGAGTACAAGGAGGACATCGCCTCGGGCGGGCGCGCGGCGGCGGCGGGCGGCTTCACCACGGTCTGCTGCATGGCGAACACCGATCCGGTGAACGACGACCCGTCGGTCACGGACTACATCCTGGACCGCGCGCGGAAGGACTCGCCGGTGCGCGTGCTGCCGGTCGCGGCGGCGACCCGGGGCCTCGCCGGCGAGGTGATGACGGAGATGTCCGCCCTCGTCGCCGCAGGCGCCGTCGCCTTCAGCGACGACGGCAAGACGATCATGGACAGCGGCATGCAGCGCCGCGTGCTCGAGTACTCACGCCTCGTCGAGAGGCCGGTGATCGTGCACGCCGAGGACCGCACGCTCGTCGGCGACGGCGTCGTGAACGAAGGCGCGGTCTCGACGCGCCTCGGCCTGCCGGGAAACCCGGCCATCGCCGAGGTGGTGCACGTGGCGCGCGACCTGCTCCTCGCCGAGCTCACCGGCGCGCACCTCCACGTGGCGCACGTGTCGACGGCGGGCGCCGTCGCCCACGTGCGCGAGGCGCGGGCGCGAGGCGTCCATGTGACCGCCGAGGTGTCGCCGCACCACCTCACGCTCACCGACGAGGCCACGCTCGGCTACGACCCGAACACGAAGATGGCGCCGCCCTTGCGGAGCAAGGAAGACGTCGCCGCGTGCATCGAGGGCCTCGCCGACGGCACGCTCGACGCGATCGCGACCGACCACGCGCCGCACGCCGTCCACGAGAAGGAGGTGGAGTTCACCGCGGCGCCGCCCGGCGTGCTCGGCTTCGAGACGGCCTTCGCGGTCGTGCTCGAGCTCGTGCGGCGCGGCCAGCTCTCGCCGCTCCAGCTGATCGCCGCGCTGTCCAGGAACCCGGCGCGCGTGCTCGGCCTCGCGATGGGGCGGCTCGAGCGCGGCGCTGCCGGCGACGTGGTGCTGCTCGATCCCGCCCGGCGCTGGGTCTACGACCCGACCCAGGGCTTCTCGAAGAGCCGGAACTCGCCCTGGGCCGGGCGCGAGCTCGAGGGCCGCGTGCTCGCCACGTGGGTCTCGGGCCGGCTCGTCTACCAGCAAGACCGTGGAGTGCTCACCCCGTGACGAGGCCCGCCTCCCCTCCGCCGCCGGCCTGCCTCGCGCTCGCCGACGGGACCGTCTATCGCGGCCGCGCCTTCGGCGCGCGCAGGATCGCCGTCGGGGAGGTCTGCTTCAACACGAGCATGACGGGCTACCAGGAGATCCTCACCGATCCCTCGTACGCCGGTCAGATCGTGGCGATGACGTACACGCAGATCGGCAACGTCGGCGCGAATCCCGAGGACGACGAGTCGGCGCGGCCCTTCCTGTCCGGCTTCGTCGTGAAGGAGCTGTTCGAGGCGCCTTCGAGCTGGCGCTCGCGCGAGAGCCTGCCCGCGTTCCTCGCGCGTCACGGCGTCCCGGCGATCGCCGGCATCGACACACGCGCGCTGGTGCGCCGCATCCGCGACCACGGCTTCCAGAACGGCGTGCTCAGCACCGCGCCCGAGCAGCAGGACGCGGAGGCGCTCGTCGCACGGGCGCGCGCTGCGGGCTCCCTCGACGGCGTCGACATGGTGGCGGGCGTGACGTGCGCGGCCCCGTACACCTGGCGGGAGAGCGGCTGGAAGGGCGTGGCGGGCCAGCCGCCGGTCTCGGCGCGGCCGCATCCGCCACTCCGCGTCGTCGCCTACGACTTCGGCGTGAAGCGCAACATCCTGCGCCTGCTCGTCGACCATGGCTTCGAGGTGACGGTGGTGCCGGCCCGGACGACGGCGGAGCAGGTGCGCGCGCTCGGGCCCGACGCGGTGTTCCTCTCGAACGGTCCGGGCGACCCCGCCGCGGTCGCGGGCGTGCGCGAGCCGGTGCGCGCGCTCGCGCACGAGTACCCGCTCTTCGGCATCTGCCTCGGGCACCAGATCCTCGGCCTCGCGCTCGGCGGGAAGACGAAGAAGCTGAAGTTCGGCCACCACGGCGGCAACCAGCCGGGCAAGGACCTCGCGAGCGGCAAGGTCGCGATCTGCGCGGAGAACCACGGCTACGCGGTGGAGGCCGAGTCGCTGCGTGCCGCGGGCGAGCCCGTCACGGTGACGCACGTGAACCTGAACGACGACACCGTCGAGGGCCTCGCGCACGAGACGCTCCCGCTCTTCTCGGTGCAGTACCACCCCGAGGCGTCCCCGGGGCCGCACGACGTCCGCTACTTCTTCCAGCGCTTCCGCGAGATGACCCTCCGCCACAAGGCCGGCGAGAAGGTGAGCGGCGCGGCCGTCGCGAAGGGACGCTGATGCCGCGGCGGGGCGATCTGCACACCATCCTCGTGATCGGCTCGGGCCCGATCGTGATCGGCCAGGCGTGCGAGTTCGACTACTCGGGCACGCAGGCCTGCAAGGCCCTCCGCGAGGAGGGCTACCGCGTCGTGCTCGTGAACTCGAACCCGGCGACGATCATGACGGACCCGGAGACGGCCGACGCCACGTACGTCGAGCCGATGACGGTCGAGAGCCTCGAGAAGATCATCCTCGCCGAGAAGCCGGACGCCCTGCTGCCCACGATCGGCGGGCAGACGGCGCTGAACCTCGCGGTCGACCTCGCCGAGCAGGGCGTGCTCGAGCGCCACGGCGTCCAGCTGATCGGCGCGAGCCTGGCCGCGATCAAGAAGGCCGAAGACCGCCTCGAGTTCCGCGCCGCGATGGAGAAGATCGGGCTCGCCGTGCCCGCTTCCGGCTACGCGCGCTCGCTCGCGGACGCGCGCGAGATCGTGGAGCGCACGGGCTTCCCCGCGATCATCCGGCCCAGCTTCACGCTCGGGGGCAGTGGGGGGTCGATCGCGTGGCGGGCCGAGGAGTACGAGGCGCTCGTCGAGTGGGCGCTCCAGTCCTCGCCGAAGCACACGTGCCTGATCGAGCAGAGCGTGCTCGGCTGGAAGGAGTTCGAGCTCGAGGTGATGCGCGACGGCAACGACAACGTCGTGATCATCTGCTCGATCGAGAACTTCGACCCGATGGGCGTGCACACCGGCGACTCGATCACCGTGGCTCCCGCCCAGACGCTCACCGACCGGGAGTACCAGGTGATGCGCGACGCCGCGGTCGCGATCATCCGCGAGATCGGCGTCGACACGGGCGGCTCGAACATCCAGTTCGGCGTACACCCCGAGACGGGCGCGCTCGTCGTGATCGAGATGAATCCGCGCGTGTCGCGGAGCTCGGCGCTGGCCTCGAAGGCGACCGGCTTCCCGATCGCGAAGATCGCGGCGAAGCTCGCGGTCGGCTACACGCTCGACGAGCTCGACAACGACATCACCCGCGAGACGCCGGCCAGCTTCGAGCCGACGATCGACTACGTCGTCACGAAGGTCCCGCGCTTCACCTTCGAGAAGTTCCCGGGCGCCGACGACCTGCTCACCACGCAGATGAAGTCGGTCGGCGAGGCGATGGCGATCGGCCGCACCTTCAAGGAGAGCTTCCACAAGGCGCTGCGCTCGCTCGAGATCGGCGTGATGGGGCTCGAGCCGCCGGAGCTGCCCGAGGGCGAGGCGGGCGAGGCCGCGCTCTGGCGCATGATCGACCAGCCGCGCCCCGGCCGGCCGTGGGCGCTCGCGGAGGCGTTCCGGCGCGGTGCCACGGTCGCGGAGCTGTCCCGCCGCACCGCGATCGATCCCTGGTTCCTGCGCAATCTCCAGGAGCTCGTCGAGATGGAGGCCGCGCTCGCCGCGGCCGCACCGGCGGACCGCGTGGCGTGGCTGCGCCCGGCGAAGCAGGCGGGCTTCTCCGACGTCCGGCTCGCCGCGCTCTGGAAGACGAGCGAGGCCGAGGTGCGCGCGCTGCGCCACGAGCACGGCGTGCGCCCCGTCTACAAGCGGGTCGACACCTGCGGCGCCGAGTTCGAGGCGATGACGCCGTATCTCTACTCGACCTACGAGGACGAGTGCGAGGCGCGGCCCAGCGAGCGCCGCAAGATCATGATCCTGGGCGGCGGGCCGAACCGGATCGGGCAGGGCATCGAGTTCGACTACTGCTGCGTGCACGCCGCCTTCGCGCTCCGCGACGACGGCTTCGAGACGATCATGGTGAACTGCAACCCCGAGACCGTCTCGACGGATTACGACACCAGCGACCGCCTCTACTTCGAGCCGCTCACGCTCGAGGACGTGCTCGAGATCGTCGAGAAGGAGAAGCCCCTCGGCGTGATCGTGCAGTTCGGCGGCCAGACGCCGCTGCGGCTCGCCGTGGCGCTCGAGCAGAACGGCGTGCCGATCCTCGGGACCTCGCCCGACGCGATCGACCGCGCCGAGGACCGCGAGCGCTTCGACCAGCTGCTCGAGGCGCTGGGGCTCAAGCGCCCGCCCTCCGGGATCGCGCGAAGCCTCGCCGAGGCGGAGGCCGTGGCCGCGCGGATCGGCTACCCCGTGCTGGTGCGGCCCTCCTACGTGCTCGGCGGCCGCGCCATGCAGATCGTCCACGACGCCGCGAGCCTCGGCGAGTACATGCGCTCGGCGGTGAAGGCGTCCCCCGAGCATCCCGTGCTCGTCGACCGCTTCCTCGCCGACGCCACCGAGGTGGACGTCGACGCGATCGGGGATGGGGAGCGCGTCGTGATCGGCGGCGTGATGGAGCACATCGAGGAGGCCGGCATCCACTCGGGCGACAGCGCGTGCTCGATCCCGCCGTACTCGCTCGGCCGCGACGTGGTCGACGAGATCGTCGAGTCGACGCGCCGGCTCGCGCTCGAGCTCGGCGTGCGCGGGCTCATGAACGTGCAGTATGCGGTGAAGGGCAAGGACGTCTACGTGCTCGAGGTGAACCCGCGCGCCTCGCGCACCGTGCCCTTCGTCTCGAAGGCGATCGGGCGCCCGCTCGCGAAGCTCGCGGCGCTCGTGATGGGCGGAAAGACGCTCGCGGAGCTCGGCTTCACGCGCGAGATCTGGCCGCGCCACTACTCGGTGAAGGAGGCGGTCTTCCCCTTCCTGAAGTTCCCGGGTGTGGACACCGTGCTCGGCCCCGAGATGAAGAGCACCGGCGAGGTGATGGGCATCGACTCGGACTTCGGCCGCGCCTACGCGAAGTCGCAGATCGAGGCGGGCAACCCGATCCCCGCGAGCGGGCGCCTGTTCGTCTCGGTGCGCGCCGAGGACCAGGGCCGCGTGGCGGGGCCGATCCGCGAGTTCGCGGAGGCCGGCTTCAAGCTGCTCGCGACCGCCGGCACGGCGAAGGTGCTCGAGGCCGCCGGTATCGCGGTCGAGCTCGTGGCGAAGGTGGGCGAGGGCGGGCTCGACGTGGTGGACCGCATCGAGGCCGGCGACGTCGATCTCGTCGTGAACACGGTGGAGGCCGACCCGCGCGCGGTGCGCGACTCCTTCGCGATCCGCCGGGCGGCGCTCCAGCGCGGGCTCCCGTACTTCACGACGTTCGCCGCGCTCCGCGCGGCCGCGGGCGCGGTGCGTGCGCTGCGGCAGGGCACGATCGGCGTGCGCTCGCTCCAGGAGATCCACCGTGCCTCGTGACGGCGACGTCGTTCCAGGAGGCGCTCGAGGCCGTCGGGAGGCCGCTCGACTTCGCGGCCCGGGACGGCTTCGCGCACCTCGAGCGGGTGCGCGACCTCGAGAAGAGCGTCTCCGAGGCGGCGGCGCGGGCGCGCGCGCTCCACGTCCCGCCGGACGTGGCGCGGGTCTTCGCGCGCATCGAGGAGGCCTTCGCGAGGCCGCTCGCGGCCGCCGAGAAGCGGCGCGCCGTCGAGCGCGCGCTCGCCGCGCTCGCAACGCTCCGCGAGCCCGGCTTCGCGGACGCGGCGATCGCGCGGCCGCTCTCCGGGCTCGCCGGCATCGGGCCGAAGCGCGCGCAGCAGCTGGCGCAGCGCGGGCTCCGCACCATCGCCGACCTGCTCTTCCACCTGCCGAGCCGCTACGACGACCGGCGCGAGACCGTGCGGATCGGCTCGCTCGAGGTGGGCCGGCGCGCCACCTTCACGGGCGAGGTGAAGGTCGCCGACTTCGGCCCGCGCCGCGGCCGCCAGCGCACCTTCTCCGCCGTGCTCGGCGACGAGAGCGGCGTCGTGACGCTCAAGTGGTTCCGCGGCGGCGAGGCCGTCGCCGCACACGTGAAGAAGGGCGTCCGGCTCCGCGCCACCGGCGACGTGCGCCGCTACAAGTTCTCGAAGGAGGTGCATCACCCGGAGCTCGACTTCCTGCGCGAGGCGGAGAGCGCGGGCGAGGGCATCGTGCCCGACTACCCGGCGCCCGAGGGCGTGCCGCCCCGCACCTTCCGGCGCTGGGTGGCGGCGGCCGTCGCGCAGTACTCGGATCTCGTGCCGAGCACGCTGCCCGCGAGGCTCGCGGCGGAGCGCGGGCTGCCGCCGACGCCCGAGGCCCTGCGCGGCATCCACCGGCCCGAGGCCGATGCCGAGCCCGACGCGCTCCGCCTGCGGCGCACCGCGGCGCACGAGCGCCTCGTCCTCGAGGAGCTCTACCTGCTCGAGGTCGGGCTCGCGCTCCGCCACGCCGAGCGCGCGCGCGAGCCCGGCATCGCGCTCGATCCGACGCGTCCCGGTGTCTCTGCCGCGCTGCGCGCATTGCCGTTCCGGCTCACCCGCGCGCAGCAGCGCGCGTGGACGGAGATCGCGGCGGACCTGGCGCGGCCGCATCCCATGAACCGCCTGCTCCAGGGCGACGTCGGGAGCGGCAAGACCGCGGTGGCCGCGCTCGCGGCCGTGGCCGCCGCCGAGAGCGGGCAGCAGGCCGCCCTGATGGCGCCGACCGAACTCCTCGCGGAGCAGCACGCGCGGACGCTCGGCGCGCTGCTCGCCGGCGTGCCGCAGCTCCGCCTCGCGCTGCTCACGGCCTCGGTCGGCCGCGCCGAGGCCGAGGCGGTGCGCGCGACGCTGGCCGCGGGCGGCATCGACCTCGTGGTCGGCACGCACGCGCTGTTCCAGGCGGAGGTGCGCTTCGCGCGCCTCGCGCTCGCCGTGATCGACGAGCAGCATCGCTTCGGGGTGCTGCAGCGCCAGGCGCTCGCCGGCCGCGGGCCCGGCGGCGTCCATCCCCACGTGCTCGTGATGACCGCGACGCCGATCCCGCGGAGCCTCGCGCTCACGCTCTACGGCGACCTCGACCTCTCGGTGATCGACGAGCTGCCGCCCGGGCGGACGCCCGCGCGCACCGTGCTGCTCCGCGCCGGGGAGGGGCGGCGCGTGGTCGAGCTGGTGCGCGAGACGCTCGCGCGCGGCGAGCAGGTCTACGTCGTCTATCCGCTCGTCGAGGAGTCGGAGAAGGTCGACCTGCGCGCCGCCACCGAGCAGGCGGAGCGGATCCGCGCTGCGTTCCCCGAGGCGGGCGTCGACCTCGTGCACGGCCGCCTCGACGCGGCCGCGCGCGGCCTCGCCATGGACCGCTTCGCGCGGGGCGAGACGAAGATCCTCGTCTCGACGACGGTGATCGAGGTCGGCGTCGACGTCGCGAACGCGACGCTCATGGTGGTGGAGCACGCCGAGCGCTTCGGCCTGGCCCAGCTCCACCAGCTGCGGGGGCGGGTGGGCCGGGGCAGCCACGACTCCACCTGCCTCCTGGTGGCGGGCCGCCAGGTGTCGCGGGACGCCTGGGA
>Ga0075327_1000178_pt1 | contig 16432 bp, 17 predicted proteins | sample MayberrySE_Catta_2_FD_120056 | JGI IMG/M metagenome (GOLD analysis project Ga0075327, IMG submission 120056) | Natural and restored wetland microbial communities from the San Francisco Bay, California, USA, that impact long-term carbon... | ecosystem: Environmental > Terrestrial > Soil >...
ATTGAGGGATGCCGTGCATCCACGCATGATCTCGGCAAAAAGCGGCGGTGTAGTTGCCAAGACCATACCGACCGCAAATAGAATGGTTGCCCCCGTTCGCATCACGCCCTCCCCCAAGACGGCTGGTTCAATATCCAAGGTTAAATATAGTTATCCGAGAATCGAAATTAGACAACCGGTTTATGATGGCGTTTTGCCGCTTTGACGAGCAGGTCGCGAAGGCATGCACCGGACCCCATTGATACCACGTATCGATAGGCGCGCGCGTAAAGCGCGACGACGCCCAAGACGGCGAGGAACATGACGGGCAATATCCAGCGAGCGCGTATCTCAAGCGCGAGCACGCGTTGCCTGTGGCCCGACTTGACGAGATGATTGACCGCCAACGTCTCGAACATCGCGGCAACGAAGGCTCGGTCAGATTCGGGGGCAGCAGATATGTCGGGGCTGCGATCCACGGTACCGTCTTTTCGAAGTCGCTCAGCGACAAGGCGGCGACTGCACCGCCGGCGGCTCGCTGGCCATGGTCTGTGCCGTCGCACTGCCAAGGGCGAGAACGCAGCCGCCAGGCCAGGCGATCGTCGCGATGAAAAGCCGCGTCCGCGAAACGTGGATTTTCCATGCCATTGGCGAGGCACCCCCCTGACGACCTCCTGATCGACCGCCGATAAAGGATGGACGGTAAAGAATCCGTGGCAGGTCGTGGACCACCCCGCGTGAAACATTCTTGCCCCTCACGCGAAACCGTCGCCGATTGTTGTTGCGGCAGCCGGCAGCTCGATTAAACAAGCTATCCGGCTCCCCAACGAAACGACAAGCCGAACAGGAAACGCCGTGCCGATCGAAGAAAGTGAAGAAGGCCCAAACGGCGACGCCGGGCCGCAATCGGGCGCCGGGCGCGACAGCGGAGCCTGATCGAGCATGCTCGGCGCCTTTTTCGCCCTCCTGTCGGCGGCGACCTTCGGCCTCAATATCGCGACCGCACGCCGTGGCGTGATCGGCGGCACCGTCGCCCAGGCGATCGCGGTGACCAATATTTTCGGGGTGGTGCTGCTGGCGCTGGTCGCGCTCGGCTTCGGTGCCTATGGCGAGTTTGCCGCCATGTCCGGCGAAGCCTTCGCCTGGTTCGCCACCATCGGCGTCAGCCATTTCGTGCTCGGGCGCTACGCCACCTACCGCTCGGCGCGGGCGCTCGGGGCCGCTCAATCCGGGCCGATCCAGCAGGTCAGCCTGCTGTTGTCGCTGACGTTGGCGCTCGTCTTCCTCGGCGAGAGCCTGACGCCGCTCAGCGCCTTCGGTATCGCCCTCATCCTGCTCGCACCTTTGGTCATCCTGCAACGACGCAAAGGCAAAGCCGAAGTGAGGACCCGCTCCGGCATCAAGCTCAACTATGTCGAAGGCTATTTCTGGGGGCTGGTGTGCGCCGCCGCCTTCGGCACGACGCCGCTTCTGGTCAACTTCGGCCTCGACGGCGGCGGCGTGCACCGCGGTATCGCCGGCAGCCTGGTCTCCTACGTTTCGGCGGCGGTGACCGTGGTCGTGCTGATGGCGTTTCCGGCGTTCCGCGCGACAGTGCTGGCGCTCGACCGGTCGACGGCGAAATGGTTCGCCGCCACCGGCGTCTTCGTCGGCCTGTCGCAACTGTTCGTGTTCATGGCGCTGTCGCTGGCGCCGGTGATCGTCGTCCAGCCGATCCAGCGCACGGCGCTGTTGTTCCGCATCGGCTTCAGCTGGCTGATCAACCGCGATCACGAGGTAATCGGCCTGTCGGTGCTGGTCGCCGTGGCCCTGTCGATGATCGGCGTCATGGCGGTGACGATCGACAGCGAGACGCTGGTCGGTTTGTTACCGATGCCGGCCTGGCTCGCCGAGTTCCTGCTCCTGCAATGGCCGGCGGGACGAGGCGCGTAGGCGAGCTATCCGAAGGTCCGCAGATTTTCGCCCTGAAACGGCGGAATTGGCTGCGCCGATCCGCCATACTGGCAATTCGGCGGCACGGCACCAGTTTCCAGTGATGTCATTTGCGGGTCTTCGACTATAAGGACCGGGCGCGCGCCGAGCAGGAACACAGGCCGACCGACGCCGGGATAGCAAGGAGGATGCTCGTGAAATTTCCCCTGATGGCGTTGACGGCCGCCGTCGCCGTCCTCTCCGCCACCGCTAATGCAAGCGAGTCCAACCACCGCTCGCCCTATGCCGGCGAGCAGACACGGCCGATCAAAAGCCTGTCGGTCGAGGACATCGCCGAGCTGCGCCGCGGCGGCGGCTGGGGTTTGGCCAAGGCGGCGGAACTCAACGGCATGCCGGGGCCGGCCCATCTCCTCGAAATGAAGGACGAGATCGCTCTCGACGCCGCGCAGGTCGCGACCATCGAAGCGCTCTACGCGGCGATGAAGGCCGCGGCGATTGCCGAAGGCGAGAAGCTGATCGCTTTGGAAGCGGACCTCGACCGGCATTTTCGCGACGGCACGATCACCGAGGAGGTGCTGCGTGCATCGCTCGACGGGATCGCCGCCACGCAAAAGACTCTCCGCTACGTCCATCTGTCGACGCATCTGAAGACGCCGGGCATCCTGTCGGAGGATCAGATCGACAAATACAACGAACTCAGGGGATATGCCGAGCCCGACCCTTGCGCCAACGTCCCGGAGGGCCACGACCCGGCGATGTGGCGCCAGCACAACGGCTGTGAGTGAGGGGGCGGTCGCAGACTATGTTCCGCTGGTCCGAGCCGCTTCGCTCTTCAATAAGGCCGTGCGCGGCACCACCTTCCAATCATGCCGTCGAACGAGGGCACGTTGGCCAACCCGAACTCTCCGTCCGTCCCGGCTCCCGACCGTCATCGCGTCGTCATCGTCGGCGGCGGATTCGGCGGGCTGGCGGCCGTCGCCGGCCTTGCCGGGGCGCCGGTAGCCATCACCCTGATCGACCGGCGCAACTATCACCTCTTCCAGCCGCTGCTCTATCAGGCGGCCACCGCTTCGCTGGCGCCTTCGGAGATTGCCTGGCCGATCCGCCATCTCGTCCACGGGCGCCGCGAAGTGACCACGGTGCTCGGCGAGGTGCGCGGCATCGACGCCGAGGCCCGTGAGGTCCGGCTCGACGGCGGTCTCGTCTTCTCCTACGACACGCTGGTCCTGGCGACCGGGGCACGCCACGCCTATTTCGGCCATGACGAATGGGAGGCCTACGCCCACGGCCTCAAGACCCTCGAAGACGCCACCGCGCTCCGCCGCCGCATCCTGCTCGCCTTCGAGCACGCCGAATGCGAAATCGACGCCGGCCGGCGGGCGGCGCTGTTGACCTTCGTCATCATCGGCGCCGGACCGACCGGGGTCGAACTCGCCGGCACCATCGCCGAGCTCGCCCGCACCACGTTGCGGCCGGACTTCCGCAACATCGACACCGCAACCGCGCGCATCGTCCTCGTCGAAGCCGGTCCGCGCGTGCTGCCGGGTTTTGCCGGGGACCTGGCGACCTATGCCGAAGGCGCGCTCGGCCGTCTCGGCGTCGAGCTCGCGCTCGGCCAACCGGTAACGGAGTGCTCGGCGGAAGGCGTCGTCTTCGGCGGGAGGAAACTCGAGGCACGGACCATCATCTGGGCCGCAGGCGTGAAGGCGTCGCCCGCCGCCGGCTGGCTTCATGCCCCGGCCGACCGTGCCGGGCGAATCGAAGCACTGCCCGACCTGACCGTGCCCGGACATCCGGACATCTTTGCGATCGGCGACACGGTGGCGGCCTTCCGTCCCGACGGGACGCCGGTGCCGGGTATTGCGCCGGCCGCCAAGCAACAGGGACACTATGTCGCCAAAGCGATCAGGCACCGCCTTGGCGGCGGCGCGGCGCCGGGGCCGTTCCGCTACCGTCACGCCGGCAGCCTGGCGACGATCGGCAAGCGGGCGGCCGTGATCGACTTCGGACGCGTCAAGCTCAAGGGCGCGCTGGCGTGGTGGCTTTGGGGAGCAGCCCACATCTATTTCCTGATCGGCGTGCGCAACCGGCTCAGCGTCGTCCTCAACTGGCTGTGGATACACACGCGCGATCAACGCAGCGCCCGTCTGATCACCCGGACGACGGAGGGGCAGTGAGGTTCGTGCGGTGAGGCGCCCCTACCCCGTATACTCCATGATGTGCAGGCCGAGGCCCCAGCGGTCGGCCATGTAGATGAGGCCGGTGTCCTTGTCGACCTGGACGTCGTTGCTCTGCGGGCAGCAGCGCTCCCTGGTGCCGGCCGGGATGTAGTAGCCGGCCTCCTTCGGCGCGAACGGATCGGACCAGTCGACGACGCGCAGGCCGGCGGAGAACCAGCAGATGTAGATGAGGTCGTCCCTGGTCATGTCGAGCCAGATGTTGTGGGCGCCGTAGCGGGCGCCGGTGCGGCACCATTTCTGGTCGACCGGGCGCATGGTGTAGGGGTCGATCTTGTAAGGCTGGAAGGTCGAGATCGGCAGCGGCACGTCGACGTTGCGGAGATCGTAAATCGTGAAGAAGGCTGGCGGGTGGTCGCAATTGACCGTGGTCGACTCAGTCGTGGCGATGCCGAACTCGGAGCCGTCGGGCACGACGAAGGAATGGTAGCAGCCGGCCCAGCCGTGGGTCTCGTGCGGGTTGTGGCGCCACATGAAGCGCGGCCTGGTCGGGTCGGTGAGGTCGAACATGGCGACGCCGGCGTTCCAGAAGCCGCAGGTGACGTAGTTGCCGAACGGGTTGGCCTCGTGCAGCCAGGCGCCCTTGTTGCTGACGATCTCGGTGTCCCAGCTCGGCTCCTCGCCTTCCTTCTGGCCGGGGATCCAGCCCTCGCCGATCAGCTCCGGGTTCCACGGGTCCTTCATGTCGTAGACGCAGAGGATCTTCTCGTTGAAGCCCGCGTCGCGGAAGCTCGAGCAGTAGAGCAAGTTGCGCTTGCGGTCGTAGATCGGGCGGTGGACGCCGAGCCCGCCGGTCCTGACATACTTGACGAATTTCGGATTGAACGGGTCGGTATTGTCGAACAGGCGCAAGCCGCCGACCGCGTCGGGGAACTCGGCGCGCTTGGACGGCCTGAGCTCTGAGTTGGTGAGCAGCACCTCGTCGTTGATCCTCAGCACCTTGTGCGTGCGCGCCGCCTCGGTGTCGACCAGCTGGTTGACGATCTTCGGCCTGGAGGGGTCGCGGACATCGAGGACGGTCGTGCCGTTATGGCCGTTGACGCCGGAGGCGGCGACGTAGCAGACGCCCTTGCCGACCTGGACCTGGAAAGCGTCGCCCCAGCCGTTGAGGTCGGAATGGGCGACCAGCCTGACGTTATGCGCCTCCTCGGCCCACGGCTCGTTGAGCACGTAGTCGACGCCTTCATACTGCTCGCCGCCGGCGCCGCGGATCGGGTTGGGTCTGTAATACGGTCTCGACACGGAAATTCCCCCTGTTGGCTTTTGCCTTGCTTGTTCGGCCGGCGGCGTTTTCCCGAAACCAGCGCGGCTTCTTACTAACCGGACTCGCGCGTGCCTGTCGCCCTTTCCCCCTCACCGTTCTTCCCATGGACGCATGCGTCGCGTGCTTCGTACGTTGCGAATGATCAGCTCATCCTTCTCGACCACGTAGAATATGCGGTATTGATACCGGCCGGCTCGTCTTGCCCGGACGTTGTCCCGGTAGACCACCGGGGCGGCATTCGGATGGTTGGCGATAAGATTCACCGTCCGCTCGATAGCGCGCGAAACCTCGCTCGCCGCCCTCTCGTTTTCTGTTGCGATGTATGTGATGATTTCGGCGATCTCGGAATGAGCCGTTGCCGTGTAACGGACTCTCATTTGCCGCGATGGCGGTCAAATACCTTCCGAACCTCTTCCTCGCTTGCGAGCCGACCGTGGCGTAAATCCTCGGCGCTGCGCTCGAGCGCGGCTATATCGTCCGACGAGAGTGCGTGTACGCCGAGGAAGTCCTCCTCGATCGCCTCGATGGATGCGACAACTTCGTCCTGGACCGACTGTGGCCAGGTTTCGACGCGTTTTAGCAACTCTTTCAGCTTGGTCGGCATGATTGAACTATATCACCTCTTGCAGCGACATGAACCACTTGATCCGCCGCGACCAAACGCTGTCATCGGCAAACAATGCGCGCCACATTCATCGTAAGATCAGCCTAACCACTCGTAGGAGGTCCCCTTGGCAAAGCCCATCATGAACCTTGATGAGGTCGTCTTCGACGACGTCGAGGAGAACGGCATCTACACGTCGAGCCGCGGCCGGATCAGCGACCACATCGGCGCCAGGGAGCTCGGCTACAACCTGACCGTCCTGCCGCCCGGCAAGGTCCAGTGCCCGTTCCACTGCCACCACGGCGAGGAAGAGATGTTCCTGATCCTGGAGGGCGAAGGCGAGCTGCGCTTCGGCGACAAGCGCTATCCGGTCCGCAAGCACGACGTTATCGCCTGCCCGACCGGCGGTCCCGCGGTGGCCCACCAGATCGTCAATACCGGCACGACGACGATGCGCTACCTGGCGCTGTCGACGCTCGCCGAGGTCGAGACGTGCGAGTACCCGGACTCCGGCAAGATATCGATCGTCGCCGGGCGGCCCGGCGAACCGGGCTTCCGCAAGATATACCGCGCCGAAACCACGGTCGACTACTACGACCGCGAGAAGAGTTGAGGGTCGGCACCCAAAGCGCGCACGCCGCGCTTGGCACAGGTCGCGAGCCCTTGCTCCTCACCCGCCCTTGCCGAGCGGGACGATGCCGAGTCGATCGGCAAGCTCGCCGAGCTTGGCGAGGAGCGCCGGCGACAGCGGCACCCCCTTCTCGCTCCGCTCGGCAATGCGTTCGACGCGCGCCTCGCCGGGGATCCTGATGCGGTCGTGGCCAGGCATGAGCTTCGACGACCGAAGGTCGCGAATGTGGCGGTCGATGTCGGCCTTGAACGCGTCGAGCGGCAGGAAGCGGCTGACGTCGAGAACGATGACGAAATGGCCGGTGTTGGTCTCGGAGTTCGGATCGGCGTTGAAATCGACAACATCACGGCCGAATGCCGCCCGGTTGAGCGGACCGCCCAGCAGTCCAAGCATGAGACAGAGGCCGCTGCCCTTGTAGCCGCCGATCGGCAGGAGCGCGCCCAGCGGCACCTCGGCCGGGTCGGTCACCGGCAGGCCGGTCTCGCGATTGACCATCCAGCCCTCCTCGAGCGGCCGGTTGTTGAGCACGTGCTTCTTGATGTTGCCGTAGGACGTGACGCTGGTGGCGATGTCGAGGACGATCGGCGGCTCTTCGCCGGCAGGGATCCCAAAGGCGATCGGGTTGGTGCCGAGCAGCAATTCGGAGCCGCCCCAGATCGGCATGTGGTTGGCGCTGGCCACCACCGCGTAGATGCCGACCATGCCGCGTTCGATCGGCTTCTCGACATAGAGCGCCGCCGGCCCGGCATGGTTGGAGCGGCGGACGCCGACCCAGGCGATGCCGGTCTCCGCGGCAATCTCGACCGCGGTGTCGACCGCCTTGGTCATGACCAGATGGCCCATGCCGTTGCCGCCGTCGACCAAAGCGGTCGCCGGAGCGTTGCGCTCGACCGTAATACGCGGGTCGCGCGCGACGCCGCCGCCTTCCATGCGGGCGACATATTGCGGCAAGCGGAAAACGCCGTGGGCGTCGGCGCCGGTGAGGTCGGCGCGCGTCATCAGCCGGGCGATGGTCTCGCAGTCGGGCTCGAGCACCCCGATCTTGCCGAAGGCGTCGCGGATGAACCGGTGAATTTCTGCGGCAGGAGTCCTCGGGGCCGGTTCCGCGGCAAGGCTGGCTTCGACTGCTGTCATGATCGCTGGTTCCTCGATTCAACTCTGGACGAGAGATTTCTGCATGGCTGTTGCGCGATGAATGCATTTGTTTTTGCGTCGCACAATACCTATTTTGCACTGCATGAAACACACGGCAAAGGACTTGAAATGACTAAGCTTTTTAAAAATCCGAAATTCGCCCGTCTGGCTTCGGCGTTCACCGTGTTCGGCGCCGCCCTCGATGTCGCCCGGGCGATCGAAGGCCACAGGATGCCCCCTGCCGGCGCACTGAAGACGCTCGGAATCAACGAGAAAGACTTCCGCAAGTCTCACGTTCTCTGACCTTCCTGCTTCGCCGCCCGTAAACGGACGGGCGGCCGACCGGGCGCCGCGACCGCCAGGACGGCGTCTTGACCTCGATCCCGGACAGCGCAACGGTATTGGCGCCGAGGATAGCTTTCTTCTCGGCGGCCGTGAGGCTGTCGCAGGACTCGACGAAATCGACCGGATAGGGCTCGCCCATGTCGGCGGTATAGCCGCTGCAGAGCACCACCTCGTCGGCGCCGACCGGGTGTCGATTGCTGCGACCGATCTTGCGCCGCCGTCCATCGGGCTTCTCCTCCCCTTATTGGCCGGACCACCGCCTAGCGGGCGCCATCGATACAGATGTCTGGACAATCTTCAAGGGCGGGGCGAACGCAAAGTCGGCGGCACCGGGCGCGCGGATCAGCGGGGCGTATCCGCAACGCGTTCAGTTCAAAGACCTAAATGGAGACTGATTGATAGGCTGCCCGGTTCAAATCGAGTCGCGCTTCTCGAACTCGATGTTGAGCGAGAAGCGGTTTTCCGGGTGAACCGAATAGGTGACGAGGAAGATGACGCCGTCCTCGCCGCGGTAGCGCCTGAGGATGATCAGCGCCGGGTCGCCCTCGGCGACCATCAGCGGCTCGGCGAGCTGGGGGTCGATGCGGCTGACGAAGATCTCGACCTGGGCGTGGGCGGCGCGGTGCCCGTAGAGCTGCTCGATCTGGCGCAAGGCCGAGGCGCCGGCCGGATTGGGCAAATCAAAGACGCCGGCGAATTGCGGCAGGACATAGATATCGATCGCCGCGATCGGCGCGCTCGACGGCCGGGCGACCCGCATCGCCTTCAAGCGCACCCAGCGCTGACCCGGGCTGCAGCGCAGCATCACCGCCTGCTCGGGCGTCGCCTCGATCCGCTGCACGGTGTGATGCCGGCGGTCGGTCTCCGCCGGATACTGCAGGAGCTCTTCCATCGAGGAGAGCGTGTGGACGAAGGTGACGCGATCGGCTGAGGACACGACGATGGTGCCGATGCCGGGACGGGCGTCGAGAATCCCGGCCTCGCGCAACCGCGACAGCGCCTGGCGCACGGTGAAGCGGCTGACGCCGAAGCGCTCGCACAGCTCGTGCTCGGTTGGCAGCCGGGAGCCGAGCTTGTGGACCCCGCTCTGGATCTCGCCCCGCAAAATCTCTTCGATCTCGGAATAACGCGGGCGGTTCTGACCGGCTGGGACTCTTGCGTTTACCATTGCAACCGCCCTCACAGCTTGCGACGCTGGATCTCGCGCATGACGGCCGAATTGTCGAGGTCACCGTCGCCCGCCTCGATCGACTTCTCGAGAAGGTCCAGATAGGCACGGCCGAGCGGCAGGTCCTGACCCGCGGCGGAGGCGGCCTCGACCATCAGCCGGGCGTCCTTGGTCGACTGGGCGACGCGCCCCTGGGGCGAGAAATCGCCGGCGATCATGCGGTCGCCCTTGACGTCCATGATCTGCGAATAGGCGGCCGAATCCTTCGCTGCTTCGAGGAAGGCCGGCAGCGGCAGGCCAAGGGCGTCGGCGAACACCAGCCCCTCAGCGAGGCCGGCGCGATTGATGCCGAGGATCAGGTTGACGGCGAGCTTGGTGCGCCCGCCGTTGCCGGTCGCTCCCATGAAATGAAACGTCTTGCAGATTGCCGCGAGGATGTCGGCGGCCGCGTCAGCATCCTTCCGGTCACCGGCGACCAGCCCGACGCCGTCGCCGGCGGCGACCTGAGCGCTGGTGCCGGAAATGGGCGCTTCCAGGAGGCGCACCGGGCTTGTCTCGAGGCGTCCGGCAAGCCGGGCAATGCGGTCGGGATCGCAGGTGCTGACCACCAGGGCGAGCTTTTCCGCGCCGGTCTCGGCGGCGATCTCGACGAGCCCGCCCTTGCCCTCGACGACATCCTCGACCTGGCCGGTATCGAACACCGAAACCAGGATGCGATCCGCCGCGCGGGCGACATCGGCGACGCTCGTCAGCGCCTTGCCGCCGATCGCGGCGAGCCCATCGCGCTTGGCGGCATCGACGTCAAAGCCGCTGACGTCGAGCCCCGCACCGACCAACCGCTTGGCAAGCGCCGTCCCGATCAGCCCGATACCGAGAACGCCGACCGGCGCGGCGCGCATCATCGCCCGCCTCCCGCCGTCTTGCCGGCAAGCGCAATCGGCTCCTCGAAGGAGTCGATCAGCTCGTCATAGTATTTGTAGATCAGCGAAAAGTCGTCGCGGGCCCGTCCCTGCGCGATTGCCCGGTCGAGGATCGTCGATGTCAGCGTGCCATAGACCGCCGGCCGCCCCGCCGCGTGCGAATACTTGACGGCCATGCCGAGGTCCTTGGCGAGGTTCGACACATAGGAGCGCCCGTCCCACTTGCCGCTGAGGATATGTCGGGGGAAGCGGATCTCGGTGGTGTAGCTGCGGGCGTTGCCGGAATTGAGCGCTTCGATGACGGCCGCAAGATCCAGGCCGGCGTCCTCGAGAATGCGGCAGCCCTCGACCGTCGCCATGAAAGTGGTGTGGAGGATCATGTTGTGGACGAGCTTCATGGCGTGTCCGGCGCCCGGCGGTCCGAGATAGAGGAGCTTGCCGGTGAATGGCTCGAGCGCCGGCCGCGCCCTGGCAAGGTCATGCTCATCGCCGCCGATGAACAGCGTCAGCTTCCCCTGGTCGGCGCCAGTGGCACCCCCCGACATGCCGCAATCGAGATAGGCGCGGCCGGCCTGTTTGGCGAGTTCGACCAGCTCGAGAGTGTCAGGCGGGTTGGAGGTGGTGAGGTCACAAAGGATCTGACCGGGACGCCCGGCCGACAGCAGGCCGCCCTGGCCGGACAGAACCTCGCGGATCTGCGGCGAGGCGGGAACCACGAAGAGGACGACGTCGCAATCGCGTCCGATCTCCGCCGGGGTCATATTGGCGACCCGCTGCGAGAAGTTCTGGGCGGCGAAGGCGGTCGGGACGACGTCATAAGCGCCGACGAGAAGCCCCGCCTTGTCGAGATTGCGGGCGATGCCGCCTCCCATCTGGCCGAGACCGACGACGCCGACCGACGGGGCCGGCACTGCGACGCTTTCCGTAACTGACATTTTCCCTCGCTTCGAATTGAACGTTCCCGCGCCGGCGACAACGTTCTTGGTTTTCGGGCGGGCGCCCGTCATCGCCGGAAGAACTGCAGCCTAGCAAGATCCCTTTGTATGGACAAATATCCGGGAGCACTTTGGCGGGTGGGGTCGCCGTGCGGCCGTTCTCACCGATCTATCGCGACGACATTGCCCTCTCGAAAAGATCGGTATCGCAATATTCGCGCACCTCGGAAATCTTGTCGCCGCGCGCTGCATTAATCGGGCGGTGTCGTCTACAATGCCGAGCGGCCGCGCGAACGGAGGACATTAACCAAAAAAAGGCAATGCCGCGGGCGAATCAAACTCGACCCGGAAACGCATCGTGCGGGCGACCAGCCGGCGGTCGGGGACGCATTGGTCGCTTGACCGCGCGAGAACGCAGGGAGGCAAGGATGGACGACCGCACCGCGATCGGCACCGCCGAGAGTCTCGACACCTACGGCGACTGGCGAAACGCCGCCGTGCGGCCGCGCCGGATCGGGCATGCGACCTTCGTGACGCCCGACCTCGATCAGGCAATCGATTACTATACCGGCGTGAACGGGCTGGTGCTGGCCGAGCGCGAAAAGGATCGCGCCTTCTTCGCCAGCAAGACCGGCCTTCTCGTCGTGCGACTCGACAAGGGCGACGATCCCGTTTGTACGTCGCTCGCCTTCGAGGTGGCTGCCGACAGCGACTTCGGGGCGATGAGCCGGAGGCTCGCCGCCGAAGGCATCAAGGGCGAGGTGCGAAGCGACTCTTGCCCCGGCATTGGCGAGGTGTTGGCGTTCGAGGACAACAAGGGCACGACCATCGAACTGTTCAGGTCCTGGGACTATCTCGGCTCACATCACCGGGTGCTCGGCGTCGGCCCGCTCAAGCTCGGCCACGTCGCCTTTGTCAGTGTCGACATCGAAGCGACCGCGCGCTTCTATCAGCAGGTGATGGGTTTCCGCGTTTCGGACTGGATCGGCGATTTCTTCGTGTTCATGCGCTGCGGGCCCGACCATCATACCGTCAACTTCATCAAGGGCTCGGTCGACAAGCTGGACCACTTTGCCTTCGAGTTGAAGGACTTCGCCCATATGCAGGACGCGTGCGAATTGTTGGCGCAAAAGGACATCCCGATCATCTGGGGCCCGGTTCGCCAGGGCCCGGGCCACAACGTTGCCATCTACCATCGCACGCCCGACGATCTCGTCTGCGAGTTCTATTTCGAACTCGACCAGCTCAAGGACGAGGATCTCGGCTATTTCGATCCGCGGCCGTGGCACCGCGATACGCCGCAGCGGCCGCGGGTGTGGGACCCCGAGACGGCGAAGATCTGGGGGCCGCCGCCGACCGACGATTTCCGCCGCGGGCGCGACAGGAACTAAACGACGCCACCCGGCGTATCTAATTAGCGCTGGTCACGCCCGCGCCTCGCCACCCAGAATATTGTATGCTATTGTCATACAGCAGTGACCAGGGATCTCGCATCATGACCACTTCGGTGCTGAGCGTGCGCGTCAGTCAGGAAGAGCGTGCCCTTCTGGAGGCGGCCTCCGAGCAAGCGCGGACCAGCCTTAGCGATTTCATCCGTCGCAAGGCGCTCGAGGCGGCCGAGATGGACATGCTGGAGCGCAACGTCGTGACGATCCCAGCCGAGGACTGGGAGGCATTCGAGGCCTGGGCAGACCGCCCGCCGCAGAAGATCGCCGAGATCGAGGAGCTCGCACGCACCGATCCGAAATGGCGGCGATAACGCCGCCGCGGCCGCTTGCTCGAACGGACGATCGCAACGGCTTTGATTGCGGCCGCGAGTCGATGAACCAGTGGTTCAGGCGTCATGCATGGACCAACCATGCCGCCGGCCTTTCGCGCACCAACGTTATCTGCGACGTCGCCACAGACCGGATCGTCGGCTATGTCACCTTGAGCGCCGGCCAGATCGAGCGAGCTGCGCTGCCCAGACCGCAGCAGCGCAACAAACCCGATCCCGTGCCGGCGACACTGCTTGGCCAGCTTGCAATCCACAAGGAGCACCAGCGACAGGGCCATGCCCGATCGCTGCTTCTGTTTGCGCTGCGCACGGCTTTCAAGGCCTCGCGCGACGTCGGCAGCTTCGGCGTCTTTACGCACCCGCTCGATGGCGCCGCTCGCAGCTTCTATGCTCGGTGGGGTTTCCAGGATCTTCCCTTCGACCCGCGCCGGGCGATGATTGTCCGCATGGTCGATTTGGAGCAAAGCGGAGTAGATTGGTAAGATCACGACAGGCGGATTACATGCGCACGATCCGAGATGGGTCTCATCGGCACGGATCGGCGCTGATGCATCCTCCGGCCGCCGCCAGCGACAGTGTTCATCCGCGGACCAGATCCGGAGCGATGTCCGCCAACGCGAAAGCCGGTCGCGATTGCAATGCCGCGCCGGTTTGACCAGTCTTGGCGGCCATCGACCGGGGGACGCGCAGGTGCCGGCAATAACCGACGAAAACCGGAAATGGTGGATCCTGGCGGCGATGGGCACCGTGCTCGGGGTCGTCGTCCTCGACGAGACCGTGGTCGGCGTCACCCTGCCGACGATGATCCGCGAACTGGTCGCCTCGCACTGGGTCATCAATGCCTACCTGCTGGTGTTTACGGTGCTCGCCGCGGCGGCGGGACGCCTCGGCGACATCGTCGGCCTCCGACGGCTTTTCGTCGTCGGCCTCGCAATCTTCGCGGTTGCCTCGCTCGCCTGCGGCTTCGCCGAGAGCGGCAACTGGCTGATCGCCTTGCGCGCCGTGCAAGGGATCGGCGCGGCGGTGATCTTCCCCGGCTCGCTGGCGATGATGACCCACGCCTTCCCCGAGGAACAGCGCGGCTTGGCCATGGGAATCTATGGCTCGATCGGGACGGCCCTGTTATCGCTCGGCCCGCTCGCCGGCGGCTTTTTCTCGGAGTACCTCACCTGGCGGTGGATCTTCTGGATCAACCCGCCGATCGTCGTTCTCGTCGTGCGGGTGGTTCTGGCCGCCTGGCGCGATCCGCCGCGCGAGCAGCCGCCGGTCAAACTCGACATACCCGGGCTGACAGCCCTCATCGCCGGCCTCGGTCTTGCCGTGTTCGCCCTGATGCAGGGCCCCGACTGGGGCTGGTCGCATGCGGGTATCTGGCTGATCCTCGCTGCCGGAATCATCGTGCTGATCGGCTTTGTCTTGATCGAACTGAGGGTACCCGAGCCCTTGATCGACGTTGTCCTGTTCCGAAACGGCGCCTTCACGACGTTCAATCTCGCTATTTTCTCGGCCCAGTTCAGCAAGATCGCCGTGTTCGTTTTCGTGGCAATCTACCTCCAGAATGTCCTCGGCTACGGGCCGTTGCTCGCCGGCGGCGTCATTCTCGTCGCAACCGTCCCGACATTGCTGACCGCCTATCCGACCGGCGTCATTCTCGATCGCGTCGGCTCGCGGGTCCTGGTGGTCGGCGCTTCGGCGGCCGGCGTGATCGCGATGGTTTTAGTCACTCTCGCGACGATCCGGGACAGCGATCTTCTCCTGTTGCCGGCCCTGGTCGTTTGGGGCGGATGCATCTCGCTATGGTTCGTGCCGTCGCTCCGCGACGTCATGAACACGGTGCCGCCCGATAAGCGCGGCGAGGCGGGCGGCATCAGCATGACGGCCCAGCTCCTCGGCGGGACCGTCGGGATGACCATCTGCAGCCTGCTGTTCGCGACGACATCGGCCTACTGGCCGATCTATGCGCTAACCGCCGGCCTTTTTGTTATCCTCTTCCTACTTGGCCGGGCCACCATCGCACCGCTTCGACAAAGCGGCAGCGTGACGGCAGTCGACAAGGACTGAGACATGAACCTGACGGACTTCAAGGTCTTGACCTTTGACTGCTACGGCACGCTGATCGATTGGGAAAGCGGCATGGTCGAGGGACTCAAGCCGCTTACGGCGCGCGTCGGTCGTGATCTCGGCCGCAACGAGATACTCGAAGGGCATGCGCGTCATGAGTCGAGCCAGCAACAATGGACGCCGGCCAAACGCTACAGCGAGCTTCTGGCGACCGTTTACAAGCGACTGGCGGAAGAATGGGGCGTCGCGGCAACCCCGGAGGAGTGCGCCGCCTACGGCCTGTCGGTCGGTCGGTGGCCGGCTTTCGCGGACAGCCCAGGGGCACTCCGATATCTGAAGGAGCACTACAAGCTGGTGATCCTTTCGAATGTCGACAACGAAAGCTTCGCCGCTTCAAACAAGAAGCTCGGCGTCGCCTTCGATGCCGTCTACACCGCCGAAGACATCGGCAGCTACAAGCCATCCGACCGAAATTTCGAATACATGCTCGACAAGCTGAAGACGCTGGGCATCGCAAAGCACGAGATCCTGCACACCGCCGAAAGCATGTTCCATGACCACGCCGCCGCCAACCGCCACGGCCTGGCGTCCTGCTGGATCTATCGCCGGCACGATCAGGAAGGTTTCGGCGCCACCATGCATCCGGGCGACATGCCGAAATACGATTTCCGCTTCAACGCGATGGCCGACCTAGCCGAGGCGCACCAGGAAGAACTGCGCGGGTGAACGAGCTGCTGCACGAGATGGGCGGTTCCGACATAAACCAGCTTCAGCAGGCAGCGCGGTAGACCGGATTGCCACAGCCGGGGCAGACCGGCGCAAGCTCGCCACCCGCTCGGGTGCGCACCTGTTCGGCCGATTCCCTGGCGCGGGCAACGATTGCCGGCACGTCGTAGCCGACGAGGCGGCCCTCGCGCTTGACGAACTGGCCGTCGACCATGACCGAATCGACATTCGCCGGTGTCGCCGACATCACCACCGTCGTCTCAATATTGGCAAGGGGCGCGATATTGACATCGTCGGTACTGATCAGGATCAGATCGGCGCGCTTGCCCGGAGTCAGCGAACCGGTAACGTCCCCAAGCCCGAGCGCCCTGGCGCCGTTGATGGTCGCCATCTCGATCGCTTCGACGAAACCGAGCGGCGGCATCGCCTCCGTGTCGGTCTCCTTCCAGGGCACGCACATGTTCCAGGTGAACCGCATGTTCTCGAACATGTTGGGCGGCGCGATCGAGGTCGCATCGGAAGAAAGGGTCACCGACACCCCTGCCGCACGTGCCTTCATCAGGGCGACGCGCGGGTCGCCGTGCTCACCGAGGCGGAATTCCGAGTGGGTCGAGAAGCTGAGCGGGGTTCCGGTCCGCGCCATCGCCGCGCGGTCGCTGTCGGTGGCGGCGACGTAGTGGCAGAACAGGAAAGTTCCGTCGAGATAGCCGCGACGCTCG
>Ga0075327_1000179_pt1 | contig 16431 bp, 12 predicted proteins | sample MayberrySE_Catta_2_FD_120056 | JGI IMG/M metagenome (GOLD analysis project Ga0075327, IMG submission 120056) | Natural and restored wetland microbial communities from the San Francisco Bay, California, USA, that impact long-term carbon... | ecosystem: Environmental > Terrestrial > Soil >...
AGACCGGCCGGAGCGCGCGCGCCGAGGAGCAGCTCGAGGCGCCGCCGCTCTAGCCGCGCGTGGCGATCCGCGCGTCGTCGGGGAGGAGCCGCCCGAGCCCGCCCATCCCGCGCGCCCTGAGTTCACGGATCGGCGTCGACAAGCAGGGTGAGCGCCCGTACTATCAGCCGCGATCGGGCCGCGCCGAAGCGCGGCTCGGCTCCGACCGCCCCCCCACCCCACGCCATGAGCATGCGAACCAACTCACGGAAGGCGCCGAGCGCGCTCCTCCTGTCTGGCCTCGTCCTCCTCGCCACTCTCCTGCCCGCGGGCGCGCTCGCCCAGTCGGCGCAGATGCTCTCGCTCCAGGTGTCGGTGCTGGGCATGTACCCCTTCGGTGGCGAGATGGACAACATCGACGTGGGCGCCGGCTGGGAAGCCCAGCTCCGCATCAACCCGAGCGCGTTCTCGATCGGCGCGGGCGCCGAGCAGACCTTCCACCAGCGCACCACGGGCCAGGACATCGTCATGCTCGGAGGCTTTCTCGAGCCGCGCTACGTGATCGACATCGGGAGGGACAACGCCGTCATGTACGTGTCGGGGCGAGCGGCGATCTCGCAGATCACCATCAAGGACGACCGGTTCGAGACCACGTCCACGGGCTACACGCTCAACGGCGGTGGCGGCTTCCTCTTCCGGCTGAACGACCGCCTGAACCTCGACGTCGGCGCCACGGTCGGCTACAAGGACCTGGGCGACGTGACGCTCGGCACCTTCCCGATCGACCTCGGGACGGGTGCCAATCTCGTGGGCCGGGTGGGGCTGGCGATCGGGCTGGGCTGAGCCGATGCCTGGCGTCGAGCAGCCAGCGCGCTAGCGCGCGACCCTCACGACCTGCCACTCGGAGCCGACCCGCTCGAGGAGCGCCCTGAGCGCCAGCTGCCGGTCGCGGTTCTGACCGAAGTTGGTGCGCCACCTCGTCGCGACCTGGAAGGTGACGCTCGCTCCAGAGCCCTCCTGCGTCGGCGTGCCGACCTCGCCGAGGGTCGCGGTGAAGCGGTTCTGACCGAGCAGGCCGACCACGTCGTCGCGCGCGCCCTGGTCTCCGCCGCCCCAGAGCCTGGTCACGTAGTCGCGGTCCCGCCGGCCGAGGGCCGCCACGTACTCGGCGAGCGCGGCCCGAACCTGCTCGGCGCTCGGCACCGCCGCCGCACGCGCCGGGGCGGGTGGCTCCGTGACGGAGACCATGATCTCATCCGAGAAGCCGTCGGCCGAAGCGGTGATCAGCGCCGTGCCCGGCGCCCCCGCCGTGACGCGCCCGGCGGCGTCGACGCTGGCGACGGTGGGGTCCGACGAGGTCCACGTCACGTCGCGGTCGACCGGCCGCCCGTCCGGCCCGACGACCGCCGCGTTCAAGGCGCGCGGCGGCGCGCCCGCCGTCAACGTGAAGTCCTGCTCCGCGATCGCCACGGCCGCCGTGGCCGCGGCGACGGTGACGAGGGCGCTGTCGCGCGCGTTGCCCGCCGCCGCGACGACCCACGCGCTTCCGGGCGCCACGGCCTGCACGCCACCGGTCTGTGGGTTCACCCTGAGCACCGCCCCGTTGCTCGATCTCCAGGAGAGCGCGTAGGAGCCCCGCCCCATGGGCGCGTCCCCCGCGGCGAACACGCGGGCATTCGCCGCCTGGAATCCGCCGATGGGCATGGTCGCTTCGACCGTGACGTCGAGGCGTTCCGCCGTCACCGGCGCCGGAGCCGACGCCGCACCCACCGCGCCCGGGCCGCGGCCAGAACCCGGCGGCGCTTCCGGCGGCGCGGCGACCGCAGTCCGGTCGGGGGGTGGGCCGCTGGCCCCGGGGTCCCCGCTCGCCGACGCGCCGGGCGGCGTCGCTCCGCTCGGCACCGGGACGTCCGCCGCGGCCGCTCCACGGCCCGGGGGGGACGTGGGGGACCCGACGTTCGGAGGCCCGGGAGGCGTGGGCCCGGCGTCCCCCGTCCCGGCACCGCCGTCACCCCTCCACAGCACGCTCACCACGCCAACGCCGAGGAGCACGGCGAGCACAGCCGCGAGCGCGGCCGGGTGACGGTAGACGGGACGGCTCGAGTCCGGCGCGGCCCCTGCCCCCGCCTGCGCGGCGGCAGGCTCGGGCGGGCGGGCGGCTGGCCGGGGCTTCGGGACGGCAGCCGGGGCCACGGGCGAGGCGGCGGTGGCGGGCGCCTCGACCAGCACCTCCGCCGTCCCCGTCGCCGACTCGCTCTGGGCGGTGATCCTCACGGAGCCGCTCCCCTTGGCGACGACCTCGCCCGTCGGCGACACCGTCGCAACCCGGGGCTCGCTCGACACCCACCGCACCGGGCGCTCGAGGGGGCGACCGCGCTTGTCCTGAACCTGCGCGCTCAGCCCGATCTTGCCGCCCCGTTGCATGCGCACCGACACGGGACGCACCATCACCTTCACAGGCGCGGGCTCCGCCACGTTGAGGAGCACGCTGCTCGCGACGTTGCCGGCCGAGGCCATGATCGACACGGAGCCGGGCTTGAGCCCCTCCACCCATCCCCCCTCGACCTTGGCGATCGAGGGGTCGGTGCTCGCCCACACGACGCCCTCCCCTCCCAGCGACGTGTTGCCCGACCCCCGCACGTCGGCCCGAAGCTGGATGCGCTCACCGGTCTCGAGCACCGAGGGCACACCCAGGACGCTCACCGAGGTGGCCGTGTCGAGCGTCGCGCGCCCGCCCGAAGCTCCCCCGGAGCGAGAGCCCGCCCCCACGGCGGGCACGTGCCTGAGCGTCGCTCCCGTCAGCGCCTTGATCTTCTGGCGGATGGGGTCGTGGTAGCCGAGCGGCGCGCCTCCCATGGCGAGTACCGCGCTGTCGAGGTCGGGCCAGCGCTCTTCGGGCGCCTTCGCGAGCATGCGCTCGACCGCCGCCGCGACCGGCGCGGGGCAGTCGGGCCTGAGCTCCCGGATCGGCTTCGCCGGCTCGGTCGTGTGCGCGACCATGATGTAGTACTGCGACCCGCTGAACGGCGTGTGGCCGCAGAGCATCTCGTATGCGACGACGCCGAGCGCGTACTGGTCCGACGCTCCGGTGAGCGCGTCGCCCCGGCACTGCTCCGGGCTCATGTACTCGGGCGTTCCGATGGTCGCTCCGGTCTGCGTGAGCCCGCTCTGGGACTCGGCGATCTTGGAGATCCCGAAGTCGGTCACGAACGCGTCGCCCTCGCGGTCGACCATGATGTTCGCGGGCTTCACGTCCCGGTGAATCACGCCCCCGCGCGACCGGTGCGCGTAGCTGAGCGCCGAGCCTACCTGGAACATGATGGTCTGCACGACGTCGACGTCCAGCGGCGCGTGGCTCTTCACGAGGCTCCGCAGGGGCGGGCCGTCGATGAACTCCATCACGAAGTAGTGGAGCTCCGCCGACTGACGCACCGCGTGGACGTTGACGATGTTGGGATGCCGTAGCGACGCGACCGTCTGCGCCTCCATGCGGAAGCGCGAGATCATCGTCTCGTCCGAGAGCAGATGCGGCGCGATGACCTTGATCGCCACCTTGCGGCCCAGCGCCACGTCCTTGGCGAGGTAGACCGCGCCCATCGCGCCCGTGCCGAGCTGCTCCAGGATCTCGAACTCGCCCTGGGTGGCCTCGACGAGCCGCAGGGCCTGCGTGTTCCGCAGCGATACGTGCGAGACCACGGTGGCCGCCTCGGGGCGGGCACCTCCGCATTGCTTGCAGAAGCGGTCGTCGCGACCCATGGCCGCGCCGCAGCTGAGGCACTGCGTGAGGCTGGTGCCCGCCTGTTGCCCGGACGGCGCGAGCACCGTCTCGTCCGCGAGCGTCACGACGGTCCCGCAGGAAGCACAGAACCGATCGCCCGCGGCGACCGCCTTGCCGCACGACTTGCACGTCACGGTGCCCGCCATCCCGACGCTATCCTCCGTACCGGGTCCTGTACTCGATGTCGAGGGGGCCCTTCACGGAGATCGGCTCTCCGAGGCGGATCAACCCCGAGCCCTGGAGGAGCACCTGATCGCGATGCACGAAGATCTCGTTCGCCCCCTCGGGCCGAACGTAGGTGCCGTTCGTGCTGTGGTCGTCGAGGTAGAAGCGGCCGCCGCGGCTGAGCACGTCCGCGTGGGCGCGTGAAGCCGAGGAGCTGGCCACGACGAGCGAGCATTCGGCGCCGCGCCCGAGGGACAGCACGTCCTTCGAGTCCCCCTTGAGCGAGAGCGCCGCGCCGCCGACGCGGATCTCGAGCTCGGCCCTGGGAACCGCGGAGAGCTTGGGCGCGACCACCGTCATCTGCGCCGTCTCGCCGCGCCAGAGGATCTCGCAGAGATGGAGGCTCTCGTCGCGGCCCCTAACGCCGTGCACGCCGAGGCTCCGGTAGGGCACGTACCCCGCGCCCAGCCTCTCGATCGTGCTGCCCGTGGTGAGCACCTGCTCGGCGGCCGCGAGCCCCGCGATGCGCGCGGAGACGTTGACGACGTCTCCGAAGACGTCGCCCTTCTCGAGGAGCACAGGACCGCAGTGAAGGCCGATCCGGATGCGGGAATGGATGCCGTCGATCGGGGGCCGCGCGCTCAGGGCGCGCTGCATGTCCACGGCCGCCGCGATGCCATCCATCGGCGACTCGAACGCGCTCATGATCTCGTCACCGATCGTCTTGATCACCGTTCCCCCGACCGACGCGGTGATCGTGCCGAGCTCGTCGAGGATCTCCGCGATGTAGCTCCGCGAAGCGACGTTCCCGAGCGCCTCCGTGATGCCGGTGCTATCGACCACGTCGGCGAAAAGGATCGTCCGCTCCGCTTCCATCGCATCCCTGTACGAGGTCAGGCGTCACCGGCGGCCGCCGCGTGACCGCGCGAAGCCCCCGGCGAGTCTCGGGGGGGACCCGCGTTACATCAAGGTGCAACCCTGGGGCGCCAAAGACAAAAAGGTCTGAATCGGGCGCCCCCGTGGGGTCAACAGCTGATCACCTTCTCGGGGGTGATCTCCGAGAAAGCCACGATCCGCCAGCCCTGAGGCGCCTTCATCACGATGTACGAGACGCCCTCGACCGAGACGACCCCGCCAGTCGAGTTGGTTCGCGTATTGTAGCCGCTCGTGATGCCGGCGTTCCTGCTGAGGACGCACACGCTCGTGACCGTGTACGTCGACTTCTGATAGTCGGTGTCGAGGTCGTCGACGACCGCCTGCCGCCTCGCACGATAGTTGGTGGCGGTCTCCTCGGCGGTGCTCGTGAACGTCCCGCTCCCGAGGAACACCCACGGGATGTGGTGCGTCTCCTGCGGGATGCGGTCCATCTGACCCGTCGAGAAGTACTCGTAGTACTTCTCGATCGTGTGGGTGATCTCGGCGCGCACGATGGCGGCCTCGTTCGCCGAGACGACGCCCCGCGTGTGATCGACGTGATCGGCTGCCGACTGCGCCGCGGCCGGCGCGGGAGCCGTCGCGGCCACGAGCGCCAGGAGGCACAGGGCGAGAGCGAGACGCGCCGATCGCTCGACGGTGTGGAGTCGGCGAAGGAGAGCGCTCATGGAGACCTCCGGCTGCGCGGGGAGACGGTTTCGCGAGGTGTTGGATGCCGTGCCGGCGGATCGTACGTGCGCAACGACGCGGCGCCAACCGTCAGGAGGCTTCCTACGTCGAGCGGCAGGACGGGGCGAACTGCTCGACGGACGGCGCGAGGTCGCGCACCCCGAGCTCCACGTTCCACTCGCTGGCGCCGCGGACGACCCTGAGGTGGATCTGCTCCTCGACGGGCTCCTGGAGGCGATCGCGGAGCGCGTCCTCGTTCAGCATGACGAGGGGCCCGGCGCCCCCCCAACGGAGCGGCCCCGTCGCCGGCTCGGCGTCGACGGTCCACCACCCCTCGATGAACTCGCTCGGGAAGTCCCAGTCGTCCCTGCGCACCATGAACGTCCATCCGCCCGTCTTCTGGCCGTCGCGCGCGGCGCACTGCACGATGAGCACCGTGCCGTCGCGCCCGAGGTAGAGCAGGCGCATCGTCGGCTCGCGCGTGGCCTGGTCGGGGATGGTGGAGACGAACCAGCGGTCGGGCCGAGTGGAGACCTCGTCCGTGCGCTGCTGCGCGCCCAGGTCGGCCGCGCCGCAAGCGAAGGCGAGGATCCCGATCAGGGCCCTGCGGCGGCTCGGTCCTCTCCTCACGCATCCTCCCGGGTTCCTGGGCATCCGGGCCCTGACCCCAGGGCGCGACGGGACGAAACCAAGATAGCCGATCAGGGGGGAGTGCACGCCACCTGGGAGCCCGCCTCAGTTCCCCACCAGACGCCGGAGCTCCTCGACGAAGTTCTGCACCAGGACGAGGCCCTCGGGCGCCGTCCCGGTGGTCTGCTCGGGGGTCGGGTCCTCCTCCGCGTCGCCGAACACGAAGCGGTCGCCGTCGGGATGCAGGGCCCCCGGGAACGGCTCGCGCGTCGGCCCCACCACGGCGGAAAGCGTGTCCAGCGAGAGCACGACGGGCACCGGCCCGATCCTGAGCCGGGCCGCGACGACGGGATTGCCCGGCCCGTTGAAGTAGTAGAGAGTCCCGCCGTCCGGCGACCACATCGGAATCGACCCTCCGCCGCGCGACACCATAGTCTGCGCGCCCGGGCTCGGGAAGCCGCGGAGGTAGACCTCGTCGCGTCCGGACTCGTCCGACTCATACGCGACGAGCCGCCCGTCGGGCGATACGGTGATCCGCTGCAGGTCCGCCTCGGACGTGAGGTAGGGCCTCGCCTCGGGGCTCTCCGGATCCGAGATGTCGAGGAGCCACAGGTCGCGCCGGCCTCCCTGCCCGCGCTCGAAGGCGAGCAGCGTATCCGCGGGCCACTGCGACATGAACTGGTCCGCCTCGAGGCGGACGAGCGACGCCGGCGGCGCGTCGCTCTCCAGATCCTTGACGAACAGGTCGGTCCCGTCGGTGCCGGGGCGCGCCGAGCTGAACCCGAGCCGCGCGCCGTCGGGCGAGAAAACCGGCCGGCTGTTGATGCCCTCGAAGGTGATCTGCCTTGGCGTCGCGTTCAGCACGACGTCGTACGTAAAGATCTGATCTTCGCTGACGTAGGCCACCGACCTCCCGTCGGGGGACCACACGACCTGCTCGATGTCCCTGGGCGCCAGGGGGAGGAGGCTTCGGCTCCCGTCCAGCCTCACCACCGCCAGGCGAGCGCCTTCGATCGCGGCGGCGCCCCCCGTCAGGTAGACGAGCGTCCCATCCCTCGATACGGCGTAGAAGCGCCCGGCGCGCGTGCCCTCGACGACGGGCACGGGCTCGCTCGTCAGGGTGCGCGCGGTGGCGTCGAGGGCGGCCGCCCAGAGCGCGTTCCCGCGGCGGAAGAGGAGGAACCCTCCCTCGACGTAGTCGGGGTCCTCGCCCTGGGCGAGTAGCTCGTACGCACCCGTGGCTACGGAGAGCGCCGCCACCTCGGGCTCTCCCTCCGTCGGAACGACCGTGAACAGGACCGTCTCGCCGCCGGGGAGCACACGCGGGTCGCTATGCGTCTCCCCGTCGGCGGCCACGGTCAGCGTATCGGGAACGCCGCCGACGTCCCGCACTCGCATCAGGCCCAGGTGGGCGCCGACGGCGTAGACGATGAAGCCCGCGTCTCCCCAGCTCGCCCCGCGGAAGCCGCCGCTCGAGCCGGGCGTGGCCGCGATCGTCGTGGAGGGTCCGCCCGCGACGGGCACTTTGATGAACGTCTCCGATGTCGGATCGTTCATCGCGACCCAGGCGCCGTCAGGCGAGACGATGAAGCTGCCGACGTTCTCCGTGCCCCGGATCGGAACCATCTCGAGGCTGCCGAGGGAGCGCGCAAAGAGCTGCCCGTTGGCAGGTCCCGTCGCCACGTTGACGATGACGGCCTCCCCGCCGGGCGTGAGCGCGAGCGTCTGGTTCGTGTTTCCCCGCACCTGCCCTCCTTCGGGAAGCGCGAGCTCGAAGCGGCGGATGGGGGCCGGCGGAGCGGCCGCCTCCGGCCGGAGGAGCGACCTGCTCGCGACGCCGGCGAACAGGGCAGCGAGCGATGCGAACGCGACGGTCATCCGATTCCAGGGCCTAACGGCTCCAGGGACGGCGGTGGACGTCGCGGCCTCTCCGTGTCGGAAGCCGGTGTCCCCGAGCGCGCGCGAGAAGGCCTGCGCGGAGGCGAACCGGTCCGCGGGGACCTTCTCCAGGCCCCGCCGGATCACGGCGTCGATGTGGACCGGGACCGTCCGGCGGACCTCGGTCACGGAGACGGGCCTGGCCTGGATGGTCTTGCCGAGCACCGCCTGGGGCGTGCTGCCCGTGTAGGGTGGCTCGCCGACGAGCATCTCGTAGAGCACGCACGCGAGCGCGTAGATGTCGGACGCCCCGCCCACGCTCAGGTCGCCCGTCGCCTGCTCCGGCGACATGTAGTGCGGCGTTCCCAGGCTCAAGCCCGTCTCGGTGAGCCGGCCCGCGCCGCCGGCGGTCACCGCGAGGGCGATGCCGAAGTCCGACACGACCGGCTTGCCGTCCTGGAGCAGGATGTTGGCCGGCTTGACGTCGCGGTGAATCACCCCGTGCCGGTGCGCGTAGTCGAGCGCCTCCGCAACGTTTCTCGCGATCCCTACGGCTTCGTCCACGGGAAGCTGGCGCTCCCGGTCGAGCTTCTCCCGGAGGCTCTCCCCCTCCACGTACGGCATGACGTAGAAGAGGAAGCCGGCGGCCTGGCCGGAGTCGAAGAGGGGCAGGATGTGCGGGTGCTGGAGGCTCGCCGTCGTCTCGATCTCGCTGAGAAAGCGCTCACCACCGACGAGTGCGGCAAGCTCCGGCTTCAGCACTTTCAACGCGACCCTGCGGTTGTGCTTCTCGTCGCGAGCCAGATAGACGATCGCCATCCCGCCCTCGCCGAGCTGGCGCTCGACGCTGTAGCGGCCCTCGAGCGCCGCGTTGAGGCGAGCGATGGCGTCGGACATGATGTACCCACGGCATGGAGGCGAAGCGCTGGACCGGGGTCAGTATCCTATCCGCACGCGCGAGGGCGCAAGCCGGCGGTGACCCCGGCGCCCGCCGTCGCAGATACCTCCGCGCGTCGTCACCCCGCGTCCGGCGTCGTGACCCGCCTTCGCTACCGATCGAGGTCGCCGAGCGTCAGCCGCGAGGTCAGCGCCGCCTCCCACCAGGACGCTTCGGGGTGTTCCGTCCGACGCACGTCCAGCGCCAGTCGCAGCCTCCCGCCCCCCGGGTGGTGCTGTGCCTGCATCACGTAGACGCGACGCACGATTCGTGGCTCCGGCCCGCCGCCGGAGCTCACGAGCCGAAACGACGGGAGTACCCGCAGCTCATCCGCGGGGCTTGTGAGTAGCTCGACGTTCAAGGCATGAGCGTCGGATCCGCTGTCCACACGCAGCGGGTTGCCGTCATCCCTCACCTCGTACCCGTAGCCCATGGACGCGGACCGGAGAACGCCCTGCTCGCTGATGCGGAGCTCCTGATTGGTCCCCAGGATCCAGGTCCGCTCGCGGGTCCGGTCATCCGGGCCCGCAGCATCGTCGCCTCGCGTCCGGTACTCGGCCTGGAGCTTCGTGCTCCAGCCCTTGAGCGAGGGCAGGGCCAGACGCGCCTCCACCCGCGAGGCAGCAGTCGTGAGGGCCTCCTCTCCGGAGAGGTTGTCGCGCTCTCGCGATGCGTTCAGAACGGCCTCCCAGTCGGCCACCCGCCACGTCGCGGAGAGACCCACCTCGCGTCGATCGGTCGGGAGCCACCGAACGCCCGGCGACTGGTACTCGGCTCCGATGCTCCGATACCTCACCGTTGCCGTGAGCGAGGCCAGGCGTGCGGTGGCTTCCAGGCTGCGGGCATAGTCCACCCGCGACCCTTCTCCGACGGGCGAATCCGGCACTTCACCATCCTGATGGATGGCTCCCGGGTCAGGCGTCAGGGCGCTTCGCATGATCTCGCCGCGGAACGACAACGCCCTGTCGAAGATCGCCGCGCTCCCCATCGCCCCCACGACCAGGCTCTGCTGCGCGGTGATCCCGTCGCCCGGGCCCTCCGCCGTCGAGTCATCGCTGGAAGCCGCGAGCGGGCGCAGCTCGTCCCGGGCACGGATCAGGATGACGTCGAACGCCGTGCTCTCCGGGTCACCGACTCCGACGCGTCCGCCTTCGACGTGACGCTCGAACGGGCTCGGGGGTGCGCCCCCGGGATCGCTTCGCCCACCGAATGCAGAGAGCCGGACGCCGCGCCGCTCGACGAAGAAGCGTCCCCCCTGAACGGACACGTCCTGCACCGCGAGGCGAGAGTAGCTCTGCTTCACGTGGCCGAAGCCGGCCTGGGCGCCCCTCCAATCCAGACCGACGGAGTACTGCTCCGGCTGCAAGGACCCGGGCGCTTCGGCCGGCGTGCCGAGCAGGACGTCGAAGCCCACCGTGGGGCCGCCATCGAGCGAGATCGTGGGCCGAAGGGAGACCCGACCCACGGCTCGGGCGTCCTCCTGATCGCGCCTGCCTTCGACTTCCAGGCGGGCGTCCACCTCGCCTCCCACGATGACGCGACTCGCCTGCGCACCCAGAAGGGAGGGGACCAGGGCTCCGAGAAGCGAGATCGGCATGACCCGCATGTACCGCGCCATGACCGTCGTCCTCCTGCGGCTCACGCGTCTGCTCCACAGTACGGTGGGTGCCGATCGCCGCCAAGCAAGACGCTGCAATGCTCATGGCGCATGGGCGTTTCGGATCGCCCCACGACGGTGCCACATTGACGGGTGCGACGCCCGCGCCGGTGAGGCTTTGGAGGCCATCATGGCCAGTCGACGACGAGTTACCCGGTCACGGGTGATCGCAAGACGCGTCGCGCTGATCGCAGCGCTCGAAGTCGTCGCTTCATGTCGCGGAGACGCCGGGCCGCGAAGATCCGTGATCTCCCGCGACCTTCCGACCAGCGTCGAGCTGAGCGAGGGCACGGCCCTCTACTTCGACCTCACGCCGGACGGGACCGGGATCGTCATCGATCTCGCGGGTCAGCTCTGGGAGGTACCGAGCCGGGGTGGGCGCGCGCGCCCGCTGACGGATGCGGTGCGCGAGATGGCCGACGACCGTCAGCCCGCGGTCTCTCCCGATGGGCGCTCGATCGCCGCTCGTTCGGACCGGCCACCGGGCCGTGGGATCTGGCTCGTGGAGCGCGACGGCGACGGCCGGCGCGCGCTGACCGACTCTGCGCTCGTGCTGGGCGGCGACGACGGCGTGCCCGCTTGGCTTCCCGACGGACGCGGGCTCGTGCATCACCATCGGGGCGTCATCGTCGAAACGAGCATCACTTCGGGTGAGAGCCGCGCCTTCGTCTTCGATTCCCTGGAGAACCGCCTCCTCGACGAGCCCTCGGTCTCTCCCGATGGCCGGCGGCTCCTGGTGAGCGGTCCGTGGCCCTCGGGGTCGGCGAGAGCGCTGCTCGAGGGTCCGCCGGGTGCTACCCTATGGGAGATCGACCTCGAGTCGAGCAAGGCCCGGCGCGTCACGGGAGAGCGTGTCTCAGCGCGCGCTCCCGCGTACGACCCCGACGGGCTCAGCGTGGCCTACTTCGCGGGCGACGGGGCGTCGTTCCAGCTCCATGTCCGCGAGCCGGACGGCTCCACGCGAGTCGTCAGCGCCGAGGCCGGCATCGAGCCGAGGCGGGTACGGTGGACCCCGGACGGCCAGGAGCTCTACTTCGTGGCGGCCGGCCGGCTTCGCCGGGTGTCGGCAAGCGGCGGACCCAGCCGGGAGATCCCGTTCGTCGCGGAGCTCACGCTGCCGCCGACATCATACGCCCGCGCGTCGTTCGACGTCCCCGCACCGGGCTCACGCCTACCCGCGCGAGGCTACGGCGGCTTGGCGCTCGCGCCGGACGGCGACAGGGTGGCGATGCTCGCGCTAGGCCAGCTCTGGATCGTGGACCTCAGCGGCCAGGCGCGCGCCGCGGCGGAGGCTCCCGTCACCGCGGTGGCCCTCCAGTGGTCACCCGACGGACGGACCGTCCTCTGGAGCGACGGCGTGCACGGCGAAGACGACCTCTGGGTCACGGAGGTGGAGAGCGGCGAGAGCAGGCGCATCACGCGGATGCCGGGAATCGAGGAGCCCATCGGTTGGTCCCCGGCGGGCGACTGGATCGCGCTGCTGCACGAGGGCCGCATCCAAGTGCTGCCGTCCGATGCCAACCCCACCGTGCCGCCGCGTGACGTCGGGCCGTTACGATGGAGCGAGACAGGGGCGTTCGGCGCGCCGTACCGATGGATGCCCGCCGGCGACACGCTCCTCACGTACGGCATGGACGACTGGCCGGTGGCGAGCAGGGCGTGCGCGCGTGCGGAGTTGACGACCGTCGCCGGGGCGGTGATCCCCGTCCGCGAGTTCCCCTGCCGGCCCGGTCACGCCGTGCTCGCCGCGGATGGCTCCCTCATCAGCATCGAGCGCGGCCTTCTCGTGCGGCACCCACGGACCGCGGACGGCTGGGGCGAGGGTGAGCGCTTGACGGACACCCCGGCGCTGAATCCGTCGGTCGCCCGCGATGGTACCGTGCTGTTCGCGGCTCCCGACGGGCTGCACTTGCTCGGTCCCGATCGAGGGGAGCGGGGCATGGGGTGGCCGGTCGAGTTCGACGTTCCCCGCGCTCCGCCGCTGCTGGTGCGAAACGCGCGGATGGTCCCTCTCGAGGGGAACGCCCGCCCGTTGACCGACGTGCTCATCGTGGACGGGCGGATCAGCCAAATACGTGGCGCGGGGACGCTATCGCTCCCCGACGGAGGCGGAGGAGAAGCCCTGGACGCGCGCGGCGCCTGGCTGATGCCCGGCTTGATCGATACCCACCAGCATTTCGTGGACACGGACGTCTCCGTGCCGCGTGCCGCGCTGCGGAATGGCATCACGACCATCCGCGAGATGTGGGACCGCCTCGGCGTCGCGGCGGCCTTCCGGGACGCGGTGGACGCGGGGGTGCTGCCCGGAGCGCGAATCGTGGTGTCGGGCCCGCCCTTCTACCCGTCACCAACCGCGGTCCCCTTGACGACCGACTTCCTGTGGCTCGCCGCGGACGCGGAGGATCTCGAGCGGGACCTCGCGTTGCTCGCGGGGTTCGGTGCCGGCCACGTGAAGATGCGCTACGTGCAGAGCTGGCAAGCCGGCAGCGAGCTCGTGCGGCTCGCGCATGGGCGCGGACTGACGGTGAGCGGACACTGCGCCCATGGTCTGCCAGTGTTGCTCGCCGGCATCGACGGGCTCGAGCACACGGACGGGCAGTGCGGCGATTGGGAGTTCGGCATACACGCGGACGTGGTGCAACTCCTCCGCATCGCGGGCGTCAGGGTGGCACCGATCATCTACCGCCACGTCGCCTCGAGTCGTGGCGACCCGGAGCTGTCCCCTGCACTGCGCGCGACGCTGGAGCTCCGCGCGGAGCGAGCGCAGCGGCACGCGCGCATGATGGCGGAGGGCGGTATAAGCACCGTCGCGGGATCCGACGCCCAGGACCTGCCCCATGCGCTGCACGATGAGCTCGAGAGCCTGGTGGGGGCCGGCCTTTCGCCGCGCCGGACCCTGCTCGCCGCGACGCGCGAGGCGGCGGAGGCCCTGGGCCTCGGGAACGACATCGGCCGGATCCGCGTCGGGTACGTCGCCGACCTCCTCCTGCTCGAGGCGAACCCTCTCGAGGACATCCGCAACACGCGCCGAATACGAGCTGTCATCCAGGGCGGCCGGATCGTGGCGGGCTCGTCGTCCGGCCGGACGATGTGACCACCGCGGGCCAGGCGCAGTGTTCACGCTGCTAGCTGCCGCCCCCCCTTCAGTAGTGTCCTTGATGAGCCAACCGGCGTGGGAAGAATGCGTCGTCCGGTTATGCGTCGATGCGTGGTCGTTCGATCCCGCCACCATCATCAGGGTGACGACCGCCATCGAGTCCTTGATCGCCTCCGACTCCGTGACCGACGCATCGATCGTGACGGTGCTTCAGCTAGCCGGCGTACCTCGAGCCGACGCGGAGTCCACCGCTGCCTGGATCCTCGCCGCGATCAGCCAGACCGGTTGTCGGGCGTCGCCGCTGTGAGGTGCGATGCCCCGGACCCTCGCCGCCGTCTTCCCCAGGTCCGGGATCACGCGGTGACGGGGGACGCCCTCCACCCCATGCCGAAGGTGGGGCTCCATCCGAAGACGTCAGCACTCCGAACCTTTCCAGCACCGTCTCCGCCGGTGAAAGGACGGGTGGCTCCAAGGCGTCGGTGAGCCATCGAGAGAGTTTGTGCAGCCACGTCCGTTCGACCGTAGCCACGTGGCGCTTCCAGAGCTGTCCGCTCACAGGACCTTCCTCACCGAAAGGCCCTGGGGGGGTTGGTGCCGATCCCTTGGGGGGCAAGCCGGTACCTTCGGGTTGGACACTGGGCCAGCTGCATCCGGGTCACATCCGCCGCTCACAGGCAGGGACCCGCCGCCCGCCCAGTGACCAAACGGCACCCTGGGGCGTGTTAGAGGGAGAAGTGCTCGACACCGCCCCCCCTGGCGACCCGCTTCCCCACGTAAGAGGAGGGACCTCATGAAGACGTGGCAGCTCTATGTCACGAGGCTGGCCAGGGACGTTTGGAGGCTTGACCCGCCTGCCACCAACAGGGTGCTGAGGCAGTTCGAGGACCTGATCTCCGAGGACGCGCTCACGGACGAGACCGCGAAGGCTGTCCTCGCCGGTGTGGGCGTGGCCGAGTCCATGGCCGCCCTTACGGCTTCGAGCATACGTGGGGCGTCCAGCCTTTAGGCCCGCGCGCAGGCCTGCACCGCGCGGAGCGGTGCCGCGGCGGTCTCACGAGGACGGCCGGGCGTGCGGCGACGTCGCCGTGCTGCGATTCTGGTCCAGAGGCGACGGCGTGACCCATTCTGCGGTCACCAAGTGTATCGACCGGAACGACACCTGTCTTGAGACGACATTCGACCCGCGATGCGAGAGCGCCCCGCAGATGAGCGAGGCGTCGGACGAAGCCGTCGTAGCCCGGGTCAGGTCGGGGAATCGTGAGGCGTTCGGTGTGCTCGTAGAGAGGTACCAGGACCGGATGTTGGCGTACGTGAGGCACATGGGATTCAGTGGACCGGAGGCGCTCGACGTCGTTCAGGACGGCTTCATCCGCGCCTACCGCCATCTCGGCCGGTGCGGAAATCCGGACAAGTTCGACGGTTGGCTCTTCCGGATCGTGAGCAACCTTTGTCGCACGGCCGGCAGGCGAAGGTCGCGCCGGGCCACGGAGTCACTGGACATCCACGGAGCGGAGCTGGTCTCGGACGCCCCCGGCCCGGATGAGCGGACGGACGCGAGCCGGCTTCGCGACGTCGTGAGTGTGGCGTTGGACACCGTGCCCGACGAGCAACGAGAAGCCCTGGTGCTCATGTACACCGAGGGATACTCCGTCGACGAGATCGCCGAGATGACCGGTGCTTCCCGATCGGCCGTGAAGATGCGGCTCAAGAGAGGCCGCGACGCGCTCAAGGTGAAGCTCGCGCCGCTCATGTCGGCGTTGGAGGGGTCATGAAGAACCACGGCAATGACAACAAGCTCCTGGATCGTTACCTGAGCGGCGACATCTCCGCCGACGAGTTGCCCGAAGGACTCAGGCGCGAGGAGGCGCGGCTCCGGGAGCTCATGGGCTCCCTCGACGAGGAGGTCACCTCCCCGCCCGCGCTGCGTGTTGCGGTGATGCGTGAGGTCGAGCGGCTCCACATACCCCTCTGGCGTCGTATGTGGGATTGGGCGGCTCGGCCCCGGCTCGTGCGGGTATCCCCGTTGAGCGGCGCGGCGCTCGCGCTCGCGGCGACCGCGGCCCTGATCTTCGTCTCGTCCCAGAATCCATCTCCCGCGCTCCCTCCGGCAGGGGTCGGTTCCTCGACGGGAGGGATCGTCACACGCTTCGTCTTCGTCGCTCCAGAGGCGCGCTCGGTGCACCTGACCGGCGACTTCGTCTCCTGGAGCACGGACGGCATCGCTCTCGACGACCTGCGAGGGACAGGGATCTGGACCGTGGACGTCGAGCTCGCCCCCGGTGTGCACGAGTACACCTTCATCGTGGACGGCACGGAGTGGCAGCCGGATCCGCGCGCCGTGTCCCAGGTGGATGACGGCTTCGGACGTGTGAACAGCATCGTCATCGTGCCGGGGGAGAGCGCCGCATGAGGCTCGGGCGCGTCTTCGTCGTCGCCGCTTGTCTCTGCCTTCCGCGCGGCGCGACCGGCCAGGTACCGGATTTCTCGTCGAGGCTCGACGATGCGACGCGAGCTGCCGTTCAGCCCACTCTGGATGCGGCCGCGCGCGACTCGCTACCCATGCGAGCCCTGCAGTCGAAGGTCCTCGAAGGCCTCGCGAAGAACGTCGCGCCGGCCCAGATCGGACAGGTCGTGGAGACCCTCGCCGACGAGCTGCGGAGTACGAGGGCTGCGCTCCGCTCGGAGCTTCGCGATGTGCCGTTCGACGA
>Ga0075327_1000180_pt1 | contig 16400 bp, 12 predicted proteins | sample MayberrySE_Catta_2_FD_120056 | JGI IMG/M metagenome (GOLD analysis project Ga0075327, IMG submission 120056) | Natural and restored wetland microbial communities from the San Francisco Bay, California, USA, that impact long-term carbon... | ecosystem: Environmental > Terrestrial > Soil >...
AGCGCCTCGCGGTGGGCGAGCACGGTCTGCCAGAACGGGGCGATGCCCTCTCCCGTCCGCGCGCTCGCCGCGAGCACCCGCGGCCGCCACGCGGCGGAGAGCGGCCGCAGCAGCTCGAGGGCGCGGGCGTGCTCCGCGCGCGTCCGCTCGGCGAGCGCCTTCTGCTCGCCGTCGGCCTTGTTCACGACGAGCGCGTCGGCCAGCTCGAGCACGCCGCGCTTCAGGCCCTGGAGCTCGTCGCCGGCGCCGGGCTGGAGCAGCACGGCGAAGAAGTCGACGAGCGAGCGCACCGCGAACTCCGACTGGCCGATGCCGACCGTCTCGACGACCACGACGTCGAAGCCCGCCGCCTCGCAGAGCAGCAGCGCCTCGCGCGTCCGGTGCGCCACGCCGCCGGGCGCGCCGCCCGAGGGCGAGGGCCGGATGAAGGCGCGCTCGTCCTGCGCGAGGCGCTCCATGCGCGTCTTGTCGCCGAGGATGCTGCCGCCCGTCACCGGGCTCGTGGGATCGACCGCGAGCACCGCCACGCGGTGGCCGGCCTCGAGCAGGTGGAGCCCGAGCGCCTCGACGAAGCTGGACTTGCCGACGCCGGGCGGCCCGGTGAGGCCGAGCCGCACGGCACCGCCGGTGCGCGCGATCAGCGCCTCGAGGACGCGGTGCCCGAGCGCCTGGTGGTCGGCGCGCGTGCTCTCGATCAGCGTGATCGCGCGCGCGAGCGCGCGCCGGTCGCCGGCCCGGACAGCGGCCTCGAACTCGACCGCTGTTTCCGGAGAACGGCTCTCGCTTCGGCTCATTCCCGGCGGTTCCGCACCACCTGGAGCACCTCGCGCGCCGCCTTCGGGATCGCGGTGCCGGGCCCGAACACCGCCGCGACGCCCTGCTCGCGCAGGAACGGATAGTCGCGCGGCGGCACGATGCCGCCGACCACGACCGCGATCTCGGGCGCACCCTTCGCGCGGAGCGCGCGGACGAGCTCGGGCACGAGCGTCTTGTGGCCCGCCGCCTGGCTCGATACGCCCACCACGTGCACGTCCGCGTCGAGCGCCTGCTGGGCCGCCTCCTCGGGCGTCTGGAAGAGCGGGCCCACGTCCACGTCGAAGCCGAGATCCGCGAAGGCGGTCGCGATCACCTTCATGCCGCGGTCGTGCCCGTCCTGGCCGAGCTTCACGACGAGCATGCGCGGGCGCCGGCCCTCCTGCTTCGCGAAGGCCTCCACCTCGCGCTGCGCCGCCTCGAACTCGTCGTCGCCCCGGTACGTGCCGCCGTAGACACCCGACACGGAGCGCACCTCCGCGCGGTGGCGCGTATAGACCGTCTCGAGCGCGAGCGAGATCTCGCCGAGCGTGGCGCGCACGCGCGCCGCGTCGATCGCGGCCTCGAGCAGGTTGCCCTGCCCGCTCGCCGCGAGCTCCGTGAGCCGGGCCAGCGCCTTCTCGACGGCGCCGCCGTCGCGCGTGCTGCGGATCCTCTCGAGCCTCCGCACCTGCGCCTCGCGCACCGCGGTGTTGTCGATGTCGCGCACTTCGAGCGGCGTCTCCTCCGCGAGCCGGTACTTGTTCACGCCCACGATCACGTCCGCGCCGCTGTCGACCCGCGCCTGGCGGCGCGCCGCGGCCTCCTCGATGCGCAGCTTCGGCATGCCGGCCTGGATGGCGCGCGTCATGCCGCCGAGCTTCTCCACCTCGTCGATCAGCTCCTGCGCCGCCTGGTAGACGCTCTCGGTGAGCCGCTCCATGAAGTACGAGCCGCCCCAGGGATCGATCACGGCGGGGATCCCCGACTCCTCCTGGAGGATCAGCTGCGTGTTGCGCGCCACGCGCGCGGCGGCGTCGGTGGGCAGGCTCACGGCCTCGTCGTAGCCGTTCGTGTGGAGCGACTGCGTGCCGCCGAACACCGCCGCCATCGCCTCGATCGTGGTGCGGATCACGTTGTTCATCGGATCCTGCTCGGTGAGGCTCGCGCCCGAGGTCTGGCAGTGGGTGCGGAGCATCAGCGACTCGGGCCGCTTCGGCGCGAACTCCTGCCGCATGCGCTCGCACCAGATGCGGCGCGCGGCGCGCATCTTCGCGATCTCGAGATAGAAGTTCATGCCGATGCACCAGAAGAACGAGAGTCGCCCGGCGAAGGCGTCGACGTCCAGTCCCTTGGAGCGCGCGGCGCGCACGTACTCGAGCCCGTCGGCGATCGTGAAGGCCAGCTCCTGCACCGTCGTCGCGCCCGCCTCCTGCATGTGGTAGCCGGAGATCGAGATCGAGTTGAACCTCGGCATGTGCCTCGCCGTGTACTCGATGATGTCGGCCACGATCCGCATGCTCGGCTCGGGCGGGTAGATGTACGTGTTGCGGACCATGAACTCCTTCAGGATGTCGTTCTGGATGGTCCCGGCGAGCTTCTCGCGCGGCACGCCGTGCTCCTCGCCGGCGACCACGAAGCAGGCGAGCACGGGCAGCACGGCGCCGTTCATCGTCATCGAGACGGTCACGCGGTCGAGAGGGATCCCCTCGAACAGCAGCTTCATGTCCTCGACCGAGTCGATCGCGACGCCGGCCTTGCCGACGTCGCCCGTGACGCGCGGGTGGTCCGAGTCGTAGCCGCGGTGGGTGGCGAGGTCGAAGGCGACCGAGAGGCCCTGCTGCCCCGCGGCGAGGTTCGCGCGGTAGAAGGCGTTCGACTCCTCGGCGGTCGAGAAGCCCGCGTACTGGCGCACCGTCCAGGGCCGGTTCGCGTACATCGTGGCGCGGGGCCCGCGCAGGAAGGGCTCGAGGCCGGGCAGCGTGTCCGTGACCGCGAGACCCTCGAGGTCGTCCGCCGTGTAGAGCGGGCGGATGCGCAGGCCGTCCGCGCTCGTGGTCACGAGCCCGTCGGGGTCGCGGCCCCCGAGCTCCTTCTTCGCGAGCTCGCGCCAGCGGCTCAGATCCTTCATGAAGCTCTCCCTAGAGCGATCGACGATAGCGACCGCCCACCGCGAACAGGGCCTCGGTGATCTGCCCGAGGCTCGCCGCCTTCACCGCCTCCATCAGCTCGGCGAACACGTTGCCCCCGGCTCGCGCCACCTCCTGGAGCCGGGCGAGCGCCGTCCCGGCCTCGGCGCGGTGGCGCGCCTGGAAGGCGTGGAGCGCGTCGAGCTGCTGGCGGCGCTCCTCCTCGCTCGCGCGCATCAGCGCCACGGGGCGGAGCCCGCCCTCCCCGCCCTTGCCTTCAAACGTATTGACGCCGACGATCGGCAGCTCGCCCGAGTGCTTCTTCGCCTCGTAGCGCAGGCTCTCCTCCTGGATGCGGCCGCGCTGGTAGTGCGTCTCCATCGCGCCGAGCACACCGCCGCGCGCCGCGAGACGCTCGAACTCCTCGAGCACCGCCTCCTCGACGCGGTCCGTCAGCCACTCGATGGCGTACGAGCCCTGGAGCGCGTTCTCGCTCTTCGCGATGCCGAGCTCCTTCGAGATCACGAGCTGGATCGCGAGCGCGCGGCGCACGGACTCCTCGGTCGGCGTGGTGACCGCCTCGTCGTAGGCGTTCGTGTGCAGGCTGTTGCAGTGGTCCTGGATCGCGGTCAGCGCCTGGAGCGTGGTGCGGATGTCGTTGAACGCCATCTCCTGCGCGTGCAGCGAGCGCCCCGAGGTCTGGACGTGGTACTTGAGCTTCTGGCTGCGCTCCGAGGCGCCGTAGAGGTCGCGCATCGCGATCGCCCAGATGCGGCGTGCCACGCGCCCGATGACGCTGTATTCGGCGTCGAGGCCGTTGCTGAAGAAGAACGAGAAGTTCGGCGCGAAGTCGTCCACGCGCATGCCGCGCGCGCGCCAGGCCTCCACGTACGTGAAGCCGTTCGCGAGCGTGAAGGCCAGCTGCGTGATCGGGTACGCGCCGGCCTCCGCGATGTGGTAGCCCGAGATCGAGACCGCGTAGAAGTTCCGCACGCGCTCGGCGACGAAGAACGCCTGCACGTCGCCCATCAGCTGAAGCGAGAAGGCGGTGGAGAAGATGCAGGTGTTCTGGGCCTGGTCCTCCTTCAGGATGTCGGCCTGGACGGTGCCGCGGACGCGCGAGAGGACGTCGGCGCGGATCTTCGCGTAGGTCTCCGCCGCGACGGCCTCGTCGCCGCGGATGCCGAGCAGGCCGAGGCCGAGGCCGTCGTGGCCGGCCGGAAGGCTCCCGGCGTACGCCGGCAGGCCGCGCGCCGCGAAGCGGCGGCGCACGGCCTCGAGCTCGCCGTGCGCGCGCAGGTGCTTCTCGACGCCCTGGTCGATCGCGGCGTTCAGGAAGAACGCGAGCACGGTCGGGGCCGGGCCGTTGATCGTCATCGAGACGGAGGTGCGCGGATCGGCGAGGTCGAAGCCCGAGTAGAGCTTCTTCGCGTCGTCGACGGTGCAGACCGAGACGCCGGAGGTGCCGACCTTGCCCCAGACGTCGAGGCGCTCGCCGGGATCGCGGCCGTAGAGCGTCACGCTGTCGAAGGCGGTCGAGAGGCGCGTCGCCGGCTGGCCCGCGGCGAGCAGGTGGAAGCGGCGGTTCGTGCGCTCGGGCGGGCCCTCGCCCGCGAACATGCGCGCGGGGTCCTCCTCGCTGCGCTTGAAGGGGAAGACGCCCGCCGTGAAGGGGAAGCGCCCGGGCCGGTTCTCGAGCCCGAGGAAGCGGACGAGCGCGCCCCAGTTCTCGCCGCCCGGGAGCGAGACGCGCGGGAGCTTCGTGCCCGAGAGCGTCTCGACGTGGTTCTCGACCTCGATCTCGCGGCCGCGCACGCCGTAGCTCTGGCGCTCCGCGGCGTAGCGCTCGCGCGTCTCCGGCCAGCGCTCGAGCGCGGCGCGCAGCGCGGGGTCGAGGCCGGCGAGCCTCTCCTCGCGGCGCGCCTCGAGCGCGCGCGCCGCGGCGGGATCCTCGGCCACGGCGTCCCGCGCCGTCGCGAGCGCCTGCGCCTCGCCCGCGAGCGCCGCCTGCGCCTCGACCCGGCGCCGGTGCGCGCGCACCGCCTCGGCCACCTCGGCGAGATGGCGCTCGCGGCCCGCCGGCACGAGCGCGGGCGGCGCGGCCGCGCGCGCGGCGGCGTGCCGCGGCGCCCCGGCGCACGGCGCGCCGAGCGCCGCGGCGCGGCTCCGGACCGCCGCGTAGAGGCGGTCGAGGCCGGGGTCGTCCCACTGGCTGGCGACGGTCGGAAACACCGGCAGCTCGTCGTCGGGCGCGCTCGTCCCCGGATGATTCCGGCGCCACTGGCGGCGCACGTCGCGCAGCGCGTCGGCGGCGCCGCGCCGGTCGCTCTTGTTCAGCACCACCAGGTCCGCGAGCTCGAGCATGTCGATCTTCTCGAGCTGGGACGGCGCCCCGTACTCGGGCGTCATCACGTAGATCGACGCGTCGGCGAGGTCGACGACCTCCGAGTCGCTCTGGCCGATGCCGGCGGTCTCCACGAACAGCAGGTCGAAGCCGGCGGCCCGCAGCACGAGCGTCGCGTCGCGCACGGCGGCCGAGAGCGCCAGGTGCGCCTGGCGCGTCGCGAGCGAGCGCACGAACACGCCGCGGCCGTGGATCGCGTTCATGCGGATGCGGTCGCCGAGGAGCGCGCCACCCGAGCGCCGGCGCGTCGGATCGACGAGCACGATGCCGAGCCGCAGCTCCGGGGAATCGAGACGGAGGCGCCGCACGATCTCGTCCACGACGCTCGACTTGCCCGCTCCGCCCGTGCCCGTGAAGCCGAGCACCGGGACGCGGCGCCCGTTCGCGCGCTCGGCGAGCGCGGCCCGGATCCGCGCCGCCGCGGCCCCGCCCGCGTCCCCCGCCGACTCGAGGAAGCTCACCAGCCGCGCCACGCCGCCCGGCTCGTCGGCCGAGAGCTTCTCGAGCAGCTCCGCGGGGTCGGGGCGCAGCGCGTGCGCGCGGCACTCGTCGAGGATCTGCCGGATCATCCCCTCGAGCCCGAGCCGCCGACCGTCGTCGGGGCTGAAGATCCGCGCCACGCCTCGCGCCTCGAGCGCCGCGATCTCCTCGGGCACGATCGTGCCGCCGCCGCCGCCGTACACGCGCACGTGTCCCGCGCCGCGGGCCGCGAGCTGGTCGACCAGGTAGGCGAAGAACTCCAGGTGGCCGCCCTGGTACGACGAGACGGCGACCGCGTGGGCGTCCTCCTCGATCGCCGCCTCGACGATCTCGTCGACCGAGCGGTCGTGGCCGAGGTGGATCACCTCGGCGCCCTGCGCCTGGAGGAGGCGCCGCATGATGTTGATCGCCGCATCGTGGCCGTCGAAGAGCGAGGCCGCCGTGACGACGCGGATCGGTCCTCCCCGGCCCGGCATGCTCATCGCCGGTTCTCCGCGGCGCCGAGCGCGTCGGCCCGCTCCGCGACGTGGTCGCGGTACTTCCGGATCTGGTCGCGCAGCGAGGAGAGCTCCGCGATGCGCGCGTCGAGCTCGGCGAGGCGGCGGGCCAGCAGCTCGTCGAGCCGGCCGAGCATGGCGCGCGTCGAGCCCGCGATCGCATGCACCGCGTTCAGCTCGCGGATCTCCTCGAGCGAGAGGCCGAGCACCTTGAGGCGCCCGATGAAGCGCAGGCGCTCGAGCTCGTCGGCGCCGTAGACGCGGCGCCCGTGGCGCAGGCGCCGGACGCCCGGCAGCAGCCCGAGCTCCTCGTAGTAGCGGACGGTCCGCGCGGAGAGGCCGCTCTCGGCGCAGACCTCGCGGATGCTGAAGCCCTGGGGGGCGCGGGGGTCGGGCATCGGATCTGCCAGTTGACGTGAGCTGGCAAGCTAGCTCCGCGGCCCGGGAGCGGCAAGCCTGCGCCCGCGCTCTCCGGCCGGGCGCCCCGGCGGGGGCGGCCCGTTCGCCGGCTAGTCCACCCCCACCACGAAGCTCACGCTCGTGGTGCCGCTCCCGCCGATGTTCAGGGTCTGGACGTGCTTCGCGCCCTCGACCTGGTAGTCGCCGGCCTGGCCCGTGAGCTGGAGGTGGGCGTCGAGCAGCTGGCGGACGCCGGTGGCGCCGACCGGGTGCCCGGCGCCGATCAGCCCGCCGCTCGGGTTGATCGGGTGCTTGCCGTCGAGCTCGAGCCAGCCCGCCTCGACCGCCTTCCAGCTCTCGCCGGGCTCGGTGATCCCGAAATGGTCGATCGCCATGTACTCGGAGGTCGTGAAGCAGTCGTGCGTCTCGATGGCGTCGATGCCGGAGACCCCCGCGATGCCGGCCCGCTTCCAGGCGCTCGTGATCGTGGTGCGCACGTGGGGCAGCACGTACCGGTCGCCCCGGCTCTCCGCGATCTTGTCGTCGAAGCGCAGCCGCGCCGTGTTGTGGCCCCAGCCCTTGATGCGGGGGATCTTCGCGAGCTCGATGCCGCGCCCCTTCGCCCAGCGCTCCGCGTACGCGCGCGAGGCGAGGAACACGCAGACCGCGCCGTCCGTCACCTGCGAGCAGTCCGAGATGCGGATCCGCCCGCCCACCGCGGCGTTGTCCTCGGTGCGGCAGAGCGCGTGCTGCTTGTTCATGTACCAGGTGCGGGTCTGCGCGTTCGGGTTGCGCTTCGCGTTGTCGTAGTTGATGCGGCTGATCTCGGCGAGGTGCTCGTCCTTGAGGCCGTAGCGACGGTCGTACTCGTCGCCGAGGCGCCCGAACAGCTTCGGGAACGGGAACTCGACCCCCTTCGCCTCCTGGTCGTACCAGGCGGCCGTGCCGAGGAAGCTGCCGCCCTCGGCCGCCGACACCGTCTTCATCTGCTCGATGCCGACGACGGCCTGGAGGTCGTAGCGGCCCGCCTCGATCTCCGCGGAGGCCGCGAGGATCGCGACCGAGCCCGAGGCGCAGGCGGCCTCGTGGCGGGCGGTCGGCAGCCCGCTGAACTTGGGGTCGACCTCCGTGAAGAACGCGCCGAGGTGGCCCTGCATGCAGTAGAGCTCGGCGGCGAAGTTGCCGACGTGCGCGCTCTGGACCTCCTCGGGCGCGATCTCGCAGCGCTCGAGCGCCCCGCGCACGCCCTCGCGCATCAGCGCCGAGAAGTGCTTGTTCTCCTTGGTCCAGTTCCTCGCGAAGTCCGTCTGGTAGCCGCCCAGCACGTAGACCTCGGATCGCGACGTCATGCTGCCTCCTCGAGACTCAGCTCGCGACGAAGAACCTACCGACGTTCAGCTGCGGATGCCGGAAGAAGCGCTCGGGCCGAGAGCGCAGCGCCGCGTCGCGCAGGATCGCGGGCACCGCGAGCTCCGCACGCTCGATCAACTCGACCGCCTTGGCGGGGCCCATCAGGTCGACGAGCGCGCTCGGGGGCGCCCAGTTGAAGCCGCTCGCCATGATCAGGTCGATGCCGGTGATCGCGTCCGTCACCTCGCCCACGCGGTGGAAGGCGTAGCTCACGTAGCCGGCGATCACGCGGCGCGCGAGCGCGGCCTCCTCGCCCTCGGCCGCGAGGAAGGCCTGGATCCCCTCGGCGTAGCGGCCGACCGCGTGGAGCGCGGCGACGCGCTCGATGTACTCGAGCTTCGGCAGGCGGATCTCGGCCACCGGCCGGTATCCGCCCGTTGCCGGGTCGAGCGCGAGCCGGGTCTTCCCCTCGCGCTTGAAGAAGCCCCCGCCCGACTTGTTGCCGAGCACGCCGCGCCCGATCGCCTTCGCCATGTACGCGGGCAGCTCGAGGGTCGCGTGCGCCTCGTCGCGCGTGTTCTCGTAGACGTTGTCCACGATCGCGCGGTGGATGTCCCAGCCCACCAGGTCGATCGTCGCGAGCGGCGTCATGGCGCGGCCCGTGTAGGGGCCCACCAGCCTTTCCGCGAGCACGGGCCCGATCCTCTCGGCGAGCTGCGCCACCTCGTTCAGCACCTTGAAGCCGACGCGGTTGCCCGCGAAGGCGGGCGTGTCGTGCGTGCGCACGATCTCGCGCCCGAGCCGCACGCGGGCGAAGGCCTCGACGAAGTCGACCAGCGCCGGGTCGGTGTCGCGGCCCGGGATGAGCTCGGTCCCGACGATCACGTTCGGCGGATTGAAGAGGTGGAGGCCGAGGAAGTGGCGCCGGAAGGAGGCGCCGCGGTCCTCGACGAGCGCGTTGATCGAGAGGCCCGAGGTGACGGTCGCGACGATCGCGTCGGGGCGCCGCGACTTCTCCACGCGGTCGAACATCTGCTTCTTGAGCGCGAAGTCCTCGGTGAGCGCCTCGAAGACCAGGTCCGCGCTGGCGAGCTTCGCGTCGAGCTCCTCGTAGCTGCCGACCTCGGCCCGTTCCGCGACCGTGGGCGAGCGCACCTGCTTGATCGCGGCGGCCAGGCCCTCGGCCGCCTTGTCGCGGCTCCGCGCGAGGAAGGTCACGCGCGGCACGGCCTGGGTGAAGAGCGCGGCGCTGCCGTAGCCCATCGTGCCGTTCGCACCGAGCACCACGACGTGCTCGAGCGGGCGGCTCGCGGCGAGTCGTCGGCTCTCGGCGGGGGACGGAGGCATCGCGGCTCGCTCTCCCAGGAGCATGGTGTCGTCGGAAGGTAAACGGAACGACGCTAACCCACGCCAGCCGCGCCAGTCAATCGAGATTCCGCGTGACCAGAAGTCAGAGGCCTGCGTTCAGCGGTACCCGAGCGCGTCGAGACGCTTCCGGCGCTTCGGCCAGCCGGGCTCGACCTTCACCCAGAGCTCGAGGTGGACGCGCGTGTCGAGCAGCTCCTCGAGCGCGGCGCGCGCGCGCACGCCGATGCGCTTGATCTGCGCGCCGCCCGTGCCGATCACGATGCGTTTCTGCGAGGCGCGTTCGACGAGCAGCTGCGCGCGAATGCGCAAGCGCTCGGGCTGCGATTCGTCGAACTCCTCCAGCTCCACCGCGGTCGCGTACGGCAGCTCCTCCTCGAGCTCCTCGAACACGGCCTCGCGCACGCACTCCGCCGCGAGCCAGCGCAGCGGCCGATCCGTGAGCTGCTCGGGGTCGTCGTAGTACGCCGGCGCCACGGGCAGCCGCGGCGCGACCGCCGCGAGGAGCGCGTCGATCCCCTCCCCCGAGCGCGCCGAGACGCGCAGGTCGGCGGGCAGCGCCCCCGCCCCGTGGCCGTGGAGGTCGGCCTTGGTCGCGACCACGAGCACCGGCGTGCCCCGCTCGGCGAGGCGCGCACGGAACGCGGCGAGCTCCGCGTCGACGCCCCGCGCCGGATCCACGAGCAGCAACGCGAGGTCGCAGTCCTCCGCGGCCGCGAGCGCGATCGCGTTCAGCGCGCGGTTCAGCGGCTTCCGCCCCTCGTGGAGTCCGGGCGTGTCGACCCAGAGGATCTGCGCGTCCGGGAGCGTCGAGATGCCGAGGATGCGGCTCCGCGTCGTCTGCGGCTTCGCGGTCACGATCGCGAGCTTCTGTCCGAGCAGCCGGTTCAGCAGGGTCGACTTGCCCGCGTTCGGACGCCCGAGCAGCGCCACCACGCCGGCCCGGTGCTCAGCCACCCCCGCGCTCCTCCAGGCGCCCGAGCGCCTCGGCCGCCGCCGCCCGCTCCGCCGCGCGCTTCGAGCGGCCGCTGCCGCGCGCCCACGTCTCGCCGTCTACGGTGACGGCCACCGTGAAGCGGTCGTCCGCGTCGTCGATGCCGGTGTCCTCGATCACGACGTAGCGGGGCGTCTCCTGGAGCTTGGCGTGCGCCCACTCCTGGAAGCGCGTCTTCGGGTCGCGCTGGAGCATGTCTTCGCCCTCGAGCGCCGCGCTGAAGCAGCGCTCGACCAGGCGGACGACCGCGTCGAGGCCGGCGTCGAGGTAGAGCGCGCCGATCACCGCCTCGAACAGGTTCGCGAGGACGCGCTCCTTCTGCCCGCCGCCCGACTTCCGCTCGGTACGGCCGAGCACGAGGTACTCGGAGAGCTGGAGCAGGCCGGCCTGGCGCGCGAGGAAGCGCGTGTTCACGAGCGCCGAGCGCGCGCGCGTGAGCTCGCCCTCGCGCCAGTCGGGATGCGCCGCGTAGAGCAGCCGCGCGACGACCAGATCGAGGACGGCGTCGCCCAGGAACTCGAGCCGCTCGTTGCCGCGCGTGCCGTCGCGCTCGAAGGCGGCCGAGGCGTGCGTGAGGGCCGTGGTGAGCAGCTCGGGGTCCGAGAACACGTGGCCGAGCTGCTCGTAGAGCTCGGCGTCGGGAAGGCGCGCGGTCACCCGCCGGGTCCTGCGATCCATCCCCCCCCGAGCACCTGCTCGCCGGCATAGAAAACGGCCGCCTGGCCGGGCGCGAGGGCCCGCACGGGCGTGTGGAACTCGAGCTGCGCCCCGCCGCCCGCCGTCGGCGCGATGGTCGCGGCCGCGCCCTCGTGGCGATGACGGATCTTGACGCGCGCCTCGAGCGGGCCGCCCGGCGCGGCGCCCGAGATCCAGGACACGCGCTCGAGCCGCGCACTCGCGGCCGCGAGCGCGCCGGCGCCGCCGACCACGACGCGATTCGTCCCGGCGTCGAGCGCCTTCACGTAGAGGGGCTCGGCGCCGGCGATGCCGAGGCCGCGCCGCTGCCCCACCGTGAAGCGGTGGATGCCGCCGTGGCGGCCGAGGCGGCGCCCGGCCTCGTCGACCACGTCCCCCGCGCCCGGCACCCGCTCGGGGCGGAGCGCCTCGACCGCGGCCGCCGTGTCGCCGTCCGGCACGAAGCAGAGCTCCTGGCTCTCGGGCTTCTCCGCCGTCGCGAGGCCGAGCGCCCGCGCCTTCTCGCGCACCGCGGCCTTGTCGAGCCCGCCGAGCGGGAAGCACGCGCGCGCGAGCTGCGCGGGTGCGAGGCCGAACAGGAAGTAGGACTGGTCCTTCGCGGGGTCGCGCGCGGCGAGGAGCGTCCGCTGCCCGGTGCGCGGATCGACGCCGATCCGTGCGTAATGTCCCGTCGCGACCCGGTCCGCGCCGAGCGCGCGCGCCCGCGCCAGCAGGAAGTCGAACTTGAAGCGCGTGTTGCACGTCGCGCACGGCAGCGGCGTGCGGCCCGCGAGATACGCGTCCGCGAAGGGCAGCATCACCTCCTCGCGGAACTCGCGCGTGTAGTTCGCGACGTAGAAGCGGATGCCGAGCTGCTCGGCGACGCGCCGCGCGTCGTCGGCGTCGTCGAGCGAGCAGCAGCGCGAGGCGCTCCCGGCCAGGTGCAGCGTCACGCCGATCGGGTCGAAGCCCTGCTCGACGAGGAGCGCCGCGGCGACGGAGGAGTCCACCCCGCCCGACATGCCGACGACGATCCTGCGGCTCTGCTCGGCTACGCCTCGCTGCGCAAGCTCGCGGCTTCGCTCGGCTTCGCCTCGCTGCGCGGGACGAGGCTCGGAGGCGTGCGCGGGCCGCCCCAGCCCTTGCTCGGGGTTCATGCGACCGCCTCGCGCACGCGCGCCACGAGGGCAGGCAGCAGCTCGAGCACGCGCTCGATCTCGGCGGCCGTGTTGCTCGGGCCGACGCTGAAGCGCAGGGACCCGCGCGCCTGTGCGGGCGTCCGGCCCATCGCGAGCAGCACCCCGGAGGGCTCGATCGACCCCGAGTGGCAGGCCGCGCCCGCCGAGACCGCGACGCCCTCCCCGTCGAGCGCCTCGAGCAGCACCTCGCCCGCCGCGCCCTCGAGCTCGACGTTCAGCGTGTTCGGGAGCACGTGCCGGGCCGAGCCGTTCCTCCGCACGCGCGGCACGCGCGCCTCGAGCCCGGCCCAGAGCGCGTCGCGGAGCGCCGTCACGTGGCGGGTGCGTGCCTCGAGCTCGCTCTGCGCGAGGGCGCACGCCACGCCGAGGCCGATGCAGCCCGCATGGTTCTCCGTGCCGCCGCGCCGGCGCCGCTCCTGCGGGCCGCCCTGCACGAGTGCCGGCAGCCCCTCCCGCGTGCGGTCCACCAGGAAGCCCGCCCCCTTCGGGCCGTTCAGCTTGTGCGCCGAGCCCGCGAGGAAGTCGGCGCCGAGGGCCACGGCATCGAGCGGGAGCTTGCCCACCGCCTGCGTGGCATCGAGGTGGAGCGGCACGCCGCGCGCGTGCGCCGCCTCGGCGAGCTTGGCCGCGTCCTGGAGCACGCCCGTCTCGTTGTTCGCGAGGATCACGCTCACGAGCGCCGTGTCCTCCCGGAGCGCCGCCGCCACGGCCTCGGGATCGAGGCGGCCCTCGGCGTCGACCGGGACGCGCGTCACCGCGACGCCCGCCGCCTCGAGCGCGCGGAGCGGCTCCTCGACCGAGGGATGCTCGACGGTCGTCGTGACCACGTGCAGGCGCCCGGCGCGCCCGGCGCGCCCGAGCACGCCGTGCAGCACCGTATTGTTCGCCTCCGTCGCGCCCGACGTGAAGAGCACCTCGCGCGGCAGCACCCCGAGCAGCGCGGCCACCTGCTCGCGCGCGCGCTCGAGCGCGGCGCGCGCCCGCGCGCCCTCGGCGTGCGTGCTCGAGGGATTGCCCCAGCGCTCGCGGAGCGCCGCCGCCATCGCCTCCACGACCTCCGGTCGCACCGGCGTGGTGGCGTTGTGGTCCAGGTAGATGCGCATGCAAGGGGCTCCGGCTCTGCGCCGGTCTTTGGCCTCTGACCCCGCGCAGCGAGGCCGAAGCCGAGCGAAGTCGCAGATGGCGTCGGGCGAGCCTACGGAGCGGCGTCCCGGCGGTCAACCGAGGGGGAGAGCGCGTCGACGAGGTCGCGCAGGTTGCGGCCCTCGGCCGCCGCGAAGGTCGCCCGGTCGACCTCCGAGAGCACCTCCGCCACGGCGCGCGCGACCTCGGGCGCCGCCAGCGCCATCCGGCGCGAGCCACGGAGCGCGGCGAGCAGGTCCGCGACGCGCACGTCCTCGAGCGGCCGCGCGAGCTGGTACGCGCCGGCCTGCTCGCCTCCGCACTCGCGCACGAGGTGGGCGGCGGCGAGCTCGTCGAGCACGCTGCGCACGGTGCGGAGCGGCACGTCGAGCGCCTCGGAGAGTGCATCCGCGGTCCAGGGCGGAGCGCCCTCCCGGAACGCGCGCGCGCACTGCACGGCGATCGCGAGGCCGAGCGCTTCGCGCGCGGCCGGGCCGGCGGGCGCGCCGCGCACCTCGCGCCGGTAGAGCGGCAGCGTCTGGTGCGCATAGGCCACTTCGGCGCCGAGCAGGAAGATCGACCACGAGAGGTAGATCCAGACCAGGAACAGCGCGGCGCCGGCGAGCGCGCCGAACACCGCGTTCGAGCGCGCAGCGCCGACCGAGAGCCCGACGTATGCCTGCTGCGCGAAGCCGAAGAGCAGCGCGGCCGCGATCCCGCCGAGCAGCGCCGAGACGGGGCGCACGCGGGTGTTCGGCAGGAAGCCGTACAGGAACGAGAAGCCGAGCACGAGCAGGAGCGTCGGCAGCTGGCGCAGACCGGCGTGGTAGAGCGCGTCGAAGAGCGGGTTCTCGAGCGCCCAGCTCAGGAACTGCTGGCTCTCGAGCGTGGCGCGCAGCGGGATGGCGACGCCGAGCACGAGGGGCGCGATCAGGAGCACCGCCAGGTAGTCGGGGACGCGGCGCGCCCACGGCCGCACCTCGCGCACGCCCCAGACCGCGTTCAGCGCGCGCTCGACGTTGCCGATCGCGAGCACGGTGGTGGCGAGCAGCAGCGCGCCGCCGAGCGGGCCGAGCCGGCCGAACTCGAACGCCGCGACCCGGGCCAGGATGAAGTCGCGGACCTCCGGGGGCGCCGCCGCGGCGAAGCGATCGAGGAGCGTCCGGATCACGTCCTCGCCGCCTCCGATCAGGTCGACGAGCGTCACGGCGAGCGCGAGCGCCGGGATCAGCGAGAGCAGCGTCAGGTACGTGAGCTGGTGGGCGCGCAGCAGCAGCTGGTCGCGCGCGAAGCCCTGCGCCACCAGGATCGCGAGCTGCGCCAGGGAACGGAGCCGCTCGAGCCCGAAGGGCCCGAGCGGCTCCCGGCTCCAGAGACGCTCCGTGGCGAGAGCGCGCCAGCGCTCCCGCCACGAAGGCGCCTGGTCAGTCGAGATTGAGCTCGACGCGGCGGTTCAGGGCGCGGCCGTCCGACGTGTCGTTGGACGCGATCGGGTTCGACTCGCCGGAGCCCGCCGTGGTGAGCCGCGACGCATCGACGCCCTTGCCGACGAGGTAGTCCCGGACCGAATTGGCGCGGCGCTCGGACAGATCCTGGTTGTACTCGTCCGTGCCGACCGAATCGGTGTGACCCTCGACCCGCACGCTGCGGCCCGGATTGTCGTTCAGGATGCTCGCCGCCTCGTCGAGGATGACGGCCGCGTCCGGGCGGATCTCCGCCCGGTCGAAGTCGAAGTTCACGCCGCGGAGCACGATGCGCTCCTCCTCCACCGGCGGCGGCGGCGGCGGCGGCTCGGCGCGCGGCGCGGGCGGCGGCGGGGGCGGAGGCGGCGGCGCCTCCTCTTCCTGCATGGCGCGGCAGATCAGGTAGCCGGCGCTCGCGCCCAGAATGGCACCGGCGCCGCCATAGATGATCTCTTCCTTGCTGTTGTCCTCGGGCGTCTCGTTGCCGATCGCGTAGCCGCCGCCGCCGCCGAGCAGACCTCCCACGGTCGCGCAGACCGCCGGGTTCGGGCCTCCACCATTGGCGCAGCCGAGGACCGCCAGGAACGAAACGCACAACATCGCCGCCAGAAGCTTGCGACGAGATGAACGGAACAGCATCGGGATCTCCTTTGCGAGCGCGCCCGCGGGGCGCCCGAGTTGCGACCACCCTAGCCCGACCGTCCGTGTTCGATCAATCCCCCGGGCCGCGTGAGCAGGCCGAAACCGGCTCCACGCGCACCCGTCCCGCGAGCCGGCGCAGGGTCACCGGCCCGATGCCGGCGACGCGGTCGAGCTCCGCGACGGCACAGAAGGGGCGGGAAGCCACGATGGCGCGCGCCCGTCCGGGGCCGATTCCCGGCAGCGCTTCGAGTGCACGCGCGTCCTCGTGATTCAGATCGAGCGGAAGGCCCCAAAGTAGGCGGGCCGCCCCCTCCTGGGGGGGTGTCCCCACCGGCCGCCCGCGTGGGGGCGACCACGGCACCGCGCGGGCCAGGAGCAGCACGGAGAATGCGAGCGCCACCCAGATCGCCGCTTCGCGCGGGACGGGGCCCCGAGTCATGCTTCGCGCGGCGCCTCGGCCCCGTCCTCCACGAACGCCGCGTGCAGCGCCCGGACGGCGAGCTCCGTGTACTTCTCCTCGATCACCACCGAGATCTTGATCTCGCTCGTGCTGATCAGCTGGATGTTGATGCCCTCGCTCGCGAGGACACCGAACATCTTCGCGGCGACGCCGGCGTGGTCCTTCATGCCGAGGCCCACGATCGAGATCTTCGCGATCGCGGGATCCGCCTCCACGCGCGAGCTGCCGAGCTGGGGGGCCACCTCGCGCGTGATCTCGAGCGCGCGCCTGCCGTCCTCGCGCGGCACCGTGAAGGTCATGTCGGTGGTGCCGTCCTGCGCGAGGTTCTGGACGATCATGTCGACCACGATGCCCGCCTCCGAGAGCGGCCCGAACAGGAGCGCCGCGACGCCGGGCACGTCCTTCACCCCGGAGACCCGGATCTTCGTC
>Ga0075327_1000182_pt1 | contig 16177 bp, 14 predicted proteins | sample MayberrySE_Catta_2_FD_120056 | JGI IMG/M metagenome (GOLD analysis project Ga0075327, IMG submission 120056) | Natural and restored wetland microbial communities from the San Francisco Bay, California, USA, that impact long-term carbon... | ecosystem: Environmental > Terrestrial > Soil >...
AGGTCGCGAGGCGGATGGGGCAGGGAGCCGTCGACGGTCAGGCCGGGAACCCGCCCGGTCCCCTCGGTCCCGGACATCTGGAAGCCGGCCTTGCCGGCGTGGTCGTGGCCGCTCTGAAGGAGGCCTTCGACCGCGACAGCGCCCGCATGGAGATGGAACGCTCCCAGATCGAGGCCGAACGCCGGCGCGCGGAAGCGCTCCTCCGCGCCGAGCTCCGGCGCCAGGCGGCCGACCGGATGCTCGCGCAGCTGCGCATGGTGGCAGTCATCGCGGTGGTCACCTGGGCGCTCTCGGCGGCGCTGGGTGTCTGGATGCCCGGCATGCGTGACGGGCTTCCGAGGGTCCTGCTGGGGGCGGGGTGGGTCTTCGCGCTCGGGGCTCTGGCCTCCGCCTTCGCCGGCTGGCAGCACGTCTCGCTCCGCGCGGCCGATATCGATAGTTCCGGCGCGGCAGCGCTGGAGCATGCCGGGGCGATGTATGCTCCTTGGCTACTCATCACCTCACTCGCCCTGACCGGCGCGGGCCTTTTGACCGCTCTGTGACCGGGCGCTCGCGAGCACAATGACATGATAGGGATCCTCGACGCCATCGCCGGCGCGCTGCACGCCGACCCGTTCTCGGTGCTCGGTCCTCACATGGAACATGGTCGGCTCACGATCCGCGCGTGCCTGCCGGCGGCCGAAGCCGTCAGCGTCGTCCGCAGCGACGGGACGCCGCTGCCGATGACCAAGACCCATCCGGTAGGCGTCTACGAGGTCGCGCTGCCGGATGCGCCCCGGGCCGGCGAAGGCGTCGATTACCGCCTTCGCGTCACCTACCCGGGAGGCTACACGGCCGACATCGACGACCCCTATCGGTACGGCCGGGTGATCACCGACTACGATCTCTATCTCTTCGGCGAAGGCAACCACACCCGGATCCACGACAAGCTCGGCGCGCACCCGATGACGATCGGTTCGACCGAAGGCGTGCACTTCGCCGTCTGGGCCCCCAACGCCACCCGCGCCAGCGTCGTCGGCGACTTCAACGACTGGGACGGACGCGTGCACCCGATGCGGCTGCTCGGCGTGAGCGGCGTCTGGGAGATCTTCGTGCCGAGCGCGCGGCTCGGCCACCGCTACAAGTTCGAGTTCCGCACCAGGACGGGCGAGATCCTCATCAAAGCCGACCCGTTCGGTTTCGAGTTCGAGGTGCCGCCGCTCTCGGCATCCATCGTCAGCCAGCCGGCACACGAGTGGGGTGACACCGAATGGATGGAGCGGCGGGCGGACGCCGGATCGTGGTTCGACCGTCCGATGGCGATCTATGAGGTGCACCTGGGCTCGTGGGCCCGCGTCCCGAACGACAGCGGGGAGGGCGATCGCTACCTCACATACGGCGAGCTCGCCGGCCGGCTCATTCCGTACGTCAAGGACATGGGTTTCACGCACATCGAGCTCCTGCCGGTGATGGAGCACCCCTACTCGGCGTCGTGGGGCTATCAGGTCACAGGTTTCTTCGCCCCGACGAGCCGGTTCGGCACGCCGTCGGACTTCAAGGCGTTCGTCGATGCCTGCCATCAGCACGACATTGCCGTCATCCTCGACTGGGTGCCGGGGCACTTTCCGAAGGACGCCCACGGGCTCGCCAGGTTCGACGGCACGGCGCTCTTCGAGCACGCCGACCCCCGCCAGGGCGAGCATCGCGACTGGGGCACGTTCATCTTCAATTACGGCCGCACGGAGGTGCGCAGCTTCCTGCTCGCGAACGCGCTGTTCTGGCTGCAGGAGTACCACGCCGACGGCCTTCGGGTCGACGCCGTCGCGTCGATGCTCTATCTCGACTACTCGCGCAACCACGGCGAGTGGATTCCGAACCGGTTCGGCGGACGCGAGAATCTGGAAGCCATCGATTTCATCCGCCATCTGAACACGCAGACGCACGCGGAAGCGGCAGGGTCGATCACGATCGCGGAAGAATCGACGGCGTGGCCGTCGGTCAGCCGTCCGACGTGGCTCGGCGGGCTTGGCTTCACCTACAAGTGGAACATGGGCTGGATGAACGACATTCTGGAATACGTCAAGACAGATCCCGTGTACCGCAAGTGGGACCATCGGCACCTGACGTTCTCGATGCTCTACGCGTTTACCGAGAACTTCATCCTGCCGTTCTCGCACGACGAAGTCGTGCACGGCAAGGGATCGATGTTCGGCAAGGTTCCCGGAGACCCGTGGCAGAAGGCGGCGACGCTCCGCACCCTTTACGGGTTCATGTACGCCCACCCCGGCAAGAAGCTGATGTTCATGGGCGGCGAGTTCGGCCAGGGCCGCGAGTGGGATCACGATCGCGCCCTCGACTGGAATCTGGTGGGCGATCCGCTCCACGGCGGGCTGCAGAACTTCGTCCGCGATCTGAATCGGGTCTACGCGAGCGAGCCCGCGCTCCACGAGATCGATTTCGACTTTTCCGGCTTCCAGTGGATCGACTGCAACGACAGCGAGAACAGCGTCGTGTCGTTCATCAGGCGGTCGAAGCGGCCGGGGGCCTTCCTCGTGGCGGTGCTGAACTTCACCCCGGTCCCGCGCGAGGGCTACCGCATCGGCGTGCCCGAGCCGGGCACGTACACCGAGCTCGTCAACAGCGATGCGGGCTTCTACGGCGGGGGGAACGTGGGAAACGGCGGCGCCATCGCCACCGAACCGGTCCCGGCGCATGGCCACGAGCAGTCCCTGAACCTGCGCCTGCCTCCGCTCGGTTTCCTGCTCTTCAAGCCGGCGCGGTAGGCCGGTCCTGTCGCGGCCTCAGCGCGTGGCGCGTGGAGGCCGTTGCACGGCCGCCAGCTCCTTCCGATCCGAATCGTAGGTCACGAGCACGACTTCGCGTGAGGAGAATCGAATGCGCTGTACCAGCGACAGGTGCGGCGGAACTTCGCCGCGCGGCGCGGAGGTCGCTCCAGCCTGCTCGCCGGCGGCCTGGCCGGGTGCGCTCGCATCCACACGATCGAACCTGACGTCCACCGTGGCCTCACCGGCGGGTACACGGATCTCCTCGAACACGTAGAGCCGGCGGTCCCGCCGCAACCCGCCCCCATGCACGACGCGTTCCGTGACGAGCGCGCCTTCGTGTCGCACCTGCAGCCGATATTCCGCCGTGGTGCCCTCGCAGGCCACTGGCTGCCGCATGTGCGCCGGCAGCTTCGCCAGTTCCTCGTCGCTCTGCTGGCGGCATTTCTCTATTCGCTCCGGCCGGGCACTCCACGCCAGCCGCAGCGTCGCGTCGGGCGAGCGGTTCGTCGTCATCGGGGCTTTCGACGCCCAGACCATGCCAGCCAACAGCAATGCCCCGAGCGCAGTGCCCGCGACGCGATCGCGCAGCGTCATGGCCTGCTCCCTACCAGCGGTTTGCTGTCCAGGACGGCCGGTTCGCACGCGGGCTCCCCGTCCGGTGTTTCGTCCGCTGGCGGCGGGCCCAGGCTGGCGACCTCAGCGGCAAACGCGCGCAGCGCTGCGATTCCGAGCGGCCGTTCACCGGCGTCGACGTTGACGATTCGGACGCGCGCGCGCTCGACTCTCGGCTGCAGCTCGGCTTCGCGCCCGGCATACACGCGCTCGCGGAGCCAGCGCGGCCCCTCGCGATGCCAGCAATTGCGTTCGGGGCACGCGAGAATCAGCACGCCGCCGGCGCCGTCGCGCAGGAGCATCTCGACGACCGAGGTATGCAGATTGCCGGCGCAGTCGACCGGATACGGCACGCCGCCAGCCGACGCCAGGTCCGGGGCAAATCTCCCGGCGCCGTGATCGCAGCAGATCACGACGATTTCGCCCCGGCGCCGTGCAGGCGCGGCGGCAAACGCGCGCACTGCGGCCACCTGATCGCGTCCGGCCCGGCCGGGTGGGCCGACACCCATCGGCGAACAGGATCCGGCACAGATCCCGCAGCTGACGCAGAGATCGGGGTCGACACGGGCGACGAGGTCCGAGCGACGGCTGACGCGCTCGAACATGGTGATCGCCCCGTACGGGCAGTCGATCGAGCACTGGACGCACCCGACGCAGATGTCTTCGTCGACCACCGACGGCGGCGGCGCCGCGCCACGACGTGCGGTGATCCAGGGCACGGCGACGAACGCCGCGCCCAGGCCCGTCGCGACGAGCAGCGCCTGCCCTCCGCTCAGGGCCTGTGCGAGCGGGATCCAGAACGCGAAGAAGAGATCGGACGGCACGTCGACGGGCAGCACGAACGGGTCGGCCTGCGGCGCCATCTTCAGCGGCCAGACAATGGCCGCTGCCGTCAGCGCGCCGACGACGACCCACAGCAGCGCCTTCGGCGGCAGCATGTGAGGCCGCGCGAGGCGCTTGACATGGAGCCAGAACACCACGCCCATGGCCAGCGGGATGCCGATGTGGGCGAAGAGGTTGAGGAAGAAGAACACCGTCGGCACGGGCTGTTCGCCGGTAAATGCCCGGCTCGTCGGCTCGGACAGGAACGGCAGGGTGTCGAGCATGCGGGCCCCTTCGCGCGCGAGGTACTCGCCGAAGGTGTCCCACACCATCACGTAGCCCGTCCACCCGCAGATGAAGAGCAGCAGGAGGAGCAGACACCCGGTCATCCACGCCATGGCGCGCGCGCCCCAGCTCCGGCCTTGCGCGAACATGCGGAAGGCGTGGACCGCCGTCGCGACGACCGCGAGGTCGCTGGCGTAGCGGTGCAGTCCACGCACCCAGTTGCCCAGCCAGGGATCTGTGGTGAGGCGTGCCACCGATTCCCACGGCGCGCCGACCCGGTAGAAAAGGATGAGCCAGAGGCCGGTCACGAGCAGGACCAGGTAGAGCGCGACGACGATCGTGCCGCTCTGGTAGAGCGGGTTGAACTGCTGCCCGTACAGACGGTTACCGAGCGCGTCCGCCGCCGTTACCAGCCGGAGCGCCAGTCGCTCGGAGGAGCGTGCGACGGCAGCCATCAACCCGACTGATTCTTGCCGATCCCGTCGACTGGGGATATGACGAACGTCATACCGCTCCAGCTGGAGTAGGAGTAGGCTGTGTGGCGTCGCGCGAATCGGTCCCTTTGCTGCCAGGGAGTCTCATGAACACGCGCCCTCAGGCACCCGTCCCCGACGAGCCCGTGCCGCTCGGTCAGCGCCTCTTCGACAACGTCTTCCTCCTGCTCGGCGCTGGACTGCTCGTCATGCTCCTCCTGTACACCGGCTGGGGCCTCTGGGAGATCACGAGCCTCCCGGCGGCGCCGCTGCCGTGAGGTTCTCTCATGCACACTGACACGCATACCGGGCTCGACTCGCCCAAGGGGATCTGGTGGAAGCCCGCGCACAAGTCCGAAAGGACCTGGGTCGGGATCGCCTTCGCGTGGTGCATGGTGCTCTTTGCCATGATGCCGCTCTGGCACTGGAAGGGCGGCCAGAACCCGTCCGGCATCCGAAGCCGCACGACTCCGGCGGCTTACGGCGCGCGGGTCGGCGAGTTCATCAAGCAGTATCAGACGGGAACCGACAGGGGCTGGCCCGTCGTCACGCCGCCGCCCGGGGCCGACGTGTATCTGGCGGCGGTCTCGTTCAATTGGTACCCGATCCTCAGGCTGCAGAAGGACGTGCAGTACACGCTCCACCTGTCGTCGCTCGACGTGAACCACGGGTTCTCGCTCTACCCGATCAACGTCAACTTCCAGGTCGTCCCCGGGTACGACTACGGCCTGCGAGTGAGCCCGAACACGTCGGGTGACTTCCGCATCATCTGCAACGAGTTCTGCGGCATCGGCCACCACAACATGGTCGGGCGCGTCATCGTCGACGATGCGCCGGTGGCCGCGGCGGTATCAGGAGGCACCCGATGACGGCTGCAGTCGGCGACTCCGAATTCGCACGGGCGGGCGCCGGCGCCGGGTTCCGGACCTGCCCCGCCACCGGGCGTCACATCCACCTCGGCGCCGAGCGCCTGATCAAGGTGCACGCCGTGGCCTCGGTGGTGTCGCTGCTCGTCGGCGCCATCGCGGCGGTGCTGCTGGTGCTCACGCGCTGGCAGGCCGTGCACCTCCTGCCCGCGGACTGGTTCTACCGCATCCTCGGCGTGCACGGCATGAGCATGCTGATTTTCTTCATCATCTTCTTCGAGATGGCGGTGCTGTTGTTCGCCAGCACGGTGCTCCTCAACGCGCGCAACTCGGCGCCGAAGACGTCGTGGGCCGCGTTCGGGCTGATGCTTGCCGGCGCGCTGATGGTCGAGGCGATGATGTGGTCCGGCCGGGCGGATGTCCTCTTCACGTCCTACGTGCCCCTGAGAGCCGATCCGAACTTCTACCTGGGCGTCATCTTCTTCGCCGTCGGCGCGCTGGTGACGGTCGGCGTCTTTTTCGCGAACCTCGTCGTGGCGAAGCGGGAGAGGACATACGAGGGGTCGGTTCCCCTCGTGGTCTACGGCGCGCTGACGGCCGCGATCATCGCCGTCATCACGCTCGTGCACGGTGCGGCCATCTACATTCCGACGTACCTCTGGTCGCTTGGGTTGATGGAGGTCGATCCGCAGATCTACCGGATGATCTGGTGGGGGCTCGGCCACTCGTCGCAGCAGATCAACGTCGCGGCGATGGTAGCGATCTGGTACATGCTCGGCGCGCTCACCATCGGATCGGTCGTGCTCAACGAGAAGATCAGCCGATCGGCGTTCGTTCTCTACATCCTCTTCATCTCCATGGCGTCGGCTCACCACCTGCTGGTGGACCCCGGCATGGGTCCCGCCTGGAAGGTCGTGAACACGAGCTATTTCATGTACATGGCCGTGCTCGCCTCCATGATCCACGGCTTCACCGTGCCCGCGGGCATGGAGCTCGGAATGCGGCTGCGGGGGTTCACCAACGGCATGTTCGACTGGCTGCGCCGCGCGCCGTGGGGCGACCCGGGCTTCAGCTCGCTCGTGTTCTCGCTCGTCGTGTTCGGGTTCGTCGGCGGGATCACCGGCGTGACGATCGGGACCGAGCAGATCAACATCATCGTGCACAACACGCTGCGCGTTCCGGGACACTTCCACGCCACGGTGGTGAGCGGCACGGCGATGGCGTTCATGGGCGCCACCTACTACCTCATTCCGCTGATATTCCAGAAGAAGGTGGCGTTCTGGAAGGGCGCGGTCATCCAGCCGTACCTCTTCGCCGGCGGCATGCTCGTCTTCACGCTGTCGATGACCTTCGCGGGCAGTTTTGGCGTGCCGCGGCGCCACTGGGACATCACCTTCAGCGGGGCGCAGTTCGACGTGCAGTTCAATCCGATCGTCGATCTCATCCTCGCGGTCGTGGCGCTCGGTGGGCTCACCGCCGCCACGGGCGCGTTCCTCTTCGTCGCGATTGCCGTCAAGTCCGTGTTCTTCGGCGAGCCGCTCGGCGCGATCGTCAAAGGTACGGCGATGGCCGGCGTGCCACGAGGCCTCACACATCCGCCCGTGCACGCGCCGGACGTCGATGCCAGGAACGCCGCCCTGCACCGGGCGGCGCCCGGCGTCATGGGTCCCGCGCCCGGCACGATCGTGCTGGTGTTCGTGTTCCTCGCGGCGTTCATCGTCTACTTCTTCGTGAACTGGAAGATCCTCTCGTTTCTCTGGAGGATCGGATGATCGCAGCCGCGCGCGCGTGGGCCGCCGTCGCCGCGCTCGGGGCGATCGTCGCGATCACGGCGTCGTGGTGGGCGCTCGCCCTCTGGCCGGTCGACAGCGCCGCGCCGGAGTGGTTTCTGCGCACGCGCGAGGTGTGCTTCGGGTCGACGGCCGATCGCCTGCCGAACGCCGGCGGCTGGATCCTGCTCGTTGGTCAACCTGCCGGCATGGTCGCGCTCCTCGTCGCGGTGTGGGGCACCGAGCTGCGGCAGGGGATGGCTGCGGCCATGGCGCGCGTCACTGGGCAGCTGACCGTTGGCGTCGTCTCGGCCCTGATCGTCGCGGGTCTCGCGAGCGTCGTCGTCCGCGTGCGCACCGCGGGTCAGGAGCCGTTCGCCGCCGGTCCGGGAGCCACCGTCGCTCAGCTGACGCGCGTGAATGACGCGGCCCCCCCCCTGGCGCTCATCGACCAGACCGGCCGCGAGGCCACGCTCGAGTCTGTCCGGGGGCGGCCGGCGCTTGTCGCGTTCGCGTTCGCGCATTGCGAGACCGTATGTCCGCTCATCGTCGCCGACGTGATGACCGCCCGGCGCCGGCTCGGGACCGATGCGCCTCGCGCGCTCATCGTGACCCTGGACCCGTGGCGCGACACGCCAAGCCGACTCCCCTCGATCGCGAAGCAGTGGGGCCTCGATGCGGACGCGCACGTGCTCTCGGGACCGCCGGAGCTGGTCGAACGTACGCTGAACCTCTGGCGCGTGCCGCGCGTGCGCAACGAAAAGACCGGCGACATCACGCACCCCTCCATGGTCTACGTCATCGGCGCCGACGGCCGCATCGCCTACGTGGTCAGCGGGAATGCCGACGCGATTTCGTCGGCCGTACGTGCGCTGTCGCCGGGTCGCCCTGCCGGGGCCTGAACGATCCGGCTCCAGCCCGGCGCGTCGGCGAGGCACCACCCGGCGGGGACACTCAACCGGGACACTCAACGTTGAGTGTCCCCGAGCGCCTGGGGGCAACCAGGGACGTCTCAAGTCAGCACATCACATGCGAACTTGGCACGAACGGCATCATTGGATGCCAGCACCGAGTGGCAAGTTCCTCCACCCTGCGGCAGCCCGCATCAGATTTCGACTCGATTCGCCGCGGGGACACTCAACATTGAGTGTCCCGCGTGACTGTCACGGTTGAGTGTCCCGGTTGAGTGTCCCCGATGTCAGTCGGCGAGGCGCCACCGCGCCGACTGCCAGATCTCCCACCGCACCAGCACCAGGACGGTCAGCACCTCGAGCCGTCCGATCCACATCTCGAGCGTGAGCACGACCTTGCTGACGGGGTGCAGGTGCGCGAAGCTCCCCATCGGGCCGATCGAATCGAACCCTGGTCCCACGTTGCCGATCGTCGTGGCCGACGCGCTGATGCCCGTCACCAGATTGGCGCCGAGGGCGATGACGATGGCCGCGCCCACGGCGAACGTGAGGATATAGAACAGCATGAACACGACGACCTCGCGGACCACGCTCTCGGGCACGACACGGCCGCCGAGCTTGATCGGCAGGATCGCGCGCGGGTGCAGCGTACGCCGCAGCTCGCGTAAGGTGAATCGCGCCATCAGGACGTGACGCACGACCTTGGGGCCGCCGGCGGCGGAGCCGGCGCACCCGCCGACGAACATGAGCCCGAGGAGGACCATCTTGGCCTGATCGGTCCAGAGGTTGAAGTCGACGCTCGCATAGCCAGTGGTGGTGATGATCGCCAGGGTCTGGAAGACGCCGTGGCGCACCGCGTCTGCGAGCTGCATCCCGCTCGCGGTCAGAAAAAAGGCGAGCACCACCGACGCGGCCACGACCACGCCCGCGTAGGCGCGAATCTCTTCGTCGTCGGTCAGAGCACGGACGTTCCCCCGGACGAGGCGGTACTGCAGCGCGAAGTTCGCGCCGCCGACGAACATGAAGCACGACACGATCCACTCCACGGCCGGGCTCTGATAGCCGGCAATCGACGATGGGTGCGGGGAGAACCCGCCGGCAGCGAGGGTGGTCATCGCGTGGCAGGCGGCGTCGTAGAGACTCATGCCGGCGAGCCACAGCGCCATGACCTGCACGCCGGTCAGCGCCGCGTACAGGCTCCAGAGCGTCAGGGCCGTCTGGCGGATCTGGGGCGACAACTTCTCGTCGGTGGGTCCCGGCGCTTCGGCGAAGAACAGCTCGCGTCCGCCGATCGCCAGCCGGGGCAGGACGGCCACGAAGAGCGCGATGACGCCCATGCCGCCCAGCCACTGCGTCATCGATCGCCAGAAGAAGATGCCGCGCCCGTATGCCGAGAAGTCGGTGAGGATGGTCGCGCCGGTCGTGGTGAGGCCGGACATCGACTCGAAGAGCGCGTCGATGAATCCCACACCGGCCCAGACGTAGGGCAGCGCCGCGAGGTGCGCGATGAGCATCCACGCCGCGGCCACGACGATCATGCCCTCGACGCGGCGCAGGCGCTCGGCCGCGTCCTCGGCCGCCGGGCCGCCGGCGAACCGCATCGCGTGGCCCAGCCCGCTCGACCCCGCGGCGGTCACCGCAAACGCCACCGCGTCACGCCATTCGTGGTAGAAGGCCGCCACGAGGGCCGGCACGACGAACATCGGGCCGAAGAGCCGGACGAGGACGCCCATGACGTGGACGACGACCGCGAGACGCATCAGGCGGCGCCCGTGAAGAACGACCGGACCTGGTCGGCGGCCGACCGGGTCGAGAAGACGATCAGCCGGTCGCCAGCGAGGAGCCGATCCGCGCCGCGCGGGACGATGGCCCTGCCCGCCCGGAGGATGGCGCCGACGATGCTGTCGCGCGGAGGGCCGAGATCGCGCAACGCATGGCCGACGTAGCGTGGCGGCACTTCGAGCTCGAGGATCCGGCCTTCTCCCTGCTCGAGCACCGCGAGCAGGCTGGCGGGTCCGCCTTCCACCTCGTGCAGAACCGCGGCGATGGCCGCGCCGCGCGCGGAGATGGCGACGTCGACGCCCACGCGCTCGAACAGCCGGAGGTTGGCGGGCTCGCTCACACGGGTGATGATCCGCTTCACGCCGAGCTGCCGCCCGAGCAGCGACGCGAGCAGGTTCTTCTCGTCGTTGTCGATCACCGAGACGAGGACGTCGCTGCGGCCGATATCCTCCGACTCGAGCAGCGCGAGGTCGGTCCCGTTGCCCTGGAGCACCAGCGCGCGATGGAGCCGCGCCGCCAGCGCCTCGCCGCGCGCCTCGTCGCGTTCGATCACCCGCAGCGAGATGGTCGGCACCGTGTCGAGGCGCTCGGCCAGGCGCATGCCGACGTCGCCGCCGCCGATGATGGTGACCGACTGGCGCCCGACGTTCAGCCCCTGCGCCATCAGGCCCTGGACCTCGGCCATGGCGTCAGGCGTGCCCATCACGATGGCTTTGTCGCCCGACGCGAGGCGGGTCTCGCCGCGGGGAATGAAGAACTCGTCGCCGCGCCGGACTGCGACGAGCAGCGACCCGTGCGGGAGGTGCAGGGCGGCGACGCGCTCGGCGATCAGGGGCGAGCCCGCCTCGAGCCGGTACTCGAGCAGGCGGACGGCGCCCTCCGCGAACACTTCGGCGTCGATCGCGCCGGGCGTCGACACGATCCGCTCGATGTCGTCGGCCAGCTGGGCCTCCGGCCAGACCACGCGGTCGATCCCGAAATGCGCCAGCCCGTCCTCGCCCTTGGAGAGGCGGAGGAAATCCTCGCGGGACACGAAGCAGATCGTGCGGGTCTGGCGGATCTGGTTCGCCATGCCGCAGGCCACGATGTTGACCTCGTCGAGCCCCGTGCAGGCGACGCAGACGTCGGCGCGCTCGATGCCGGCGCGCCGGAGGGTGTCGCGGCTCGTGCCGCCGCCGGCGACGAACTCGACGTCCAGCTTCTCGAACCGGTCGGCGGTGTCGGGCGCGTGATCGACGACCACGACCTCGTGTCTCGACGCAAGGGCCTGTGCCAGCCCGAAGCCGACCTGTCCGCCCCCGATGATCAGGATGCGCATGGTGTCGTCAGCGGGCGCTCATCTTCTCGATCCGCGCCCACTCCACCTCGCTCACCGGCATCACCGACAGCCGCGAGAGCCGCACGAGCGCGAACGTCGCGAAGGCTTTGTCAGCCTTGATTGCCGCGAGCGTCACTGGCTTCGCCAGCTTTCGGACGGGCACGACGTCAACCGCATAGAGCTTGCCGCTCTTGTCCGCCGGATCCGGATACGCCGGCCCCGCCGCCTGCATGACCCCCACGACCGACTTCTCGGCGCCGGTGTGATAGAAGAAGATGCGATCGCCTTTGGCGACCGTGCGCAGGTGCTTCTGCGCGAGCGGATTGCGCACGCCCGTCCATGTGGTCCTGCCGTCGCGCACGAGGGCGTCGTAGCCGTAGTTGGTCGGTTCCTCTTTGAAGAGCCAGTTCATGGTGATCTCTGTAAGTGTGAAGTGTGACGTGAGAGGTTTGAAGTGCTGAAGTGTCGAAGTGTGAAGTTGAAGTGTGAAGTCGAAGTGTGAAGTCGAAGTGCGAAATCGAAGGCCTTGAAAAGGGTGAAGATTCCAATGTCGAATATACGGCAGAAGCGCGTTGCGGCGAAGCCAGAATGGGCGACCCTGCGGCTTCGCGACCGCATCCGGCCTGGCGTGCGGGTGCTGTTTGTCGGCATCAATCCCGGCGTTCGCTCGGCCTTGACAGGGCATCACTTCGCGGGGTTCTCGAACCGGTTCTGGAAGCTCTTGCGGGACGCGGAGCTCGTGCCGGAGCCGGTTGGCTATTTGGACGACGGCCGGTTGCCCGAATGGGGATTCGGGATCACGAACCTGGTGCCCCGCCCGAGCCGGGGCATCGGCGACCTGCGGCCCGCGGAGTATGTCGAAGGGTGGCGCACGCTCGCGCGCAAGATCCGGCGGCACCGGCCGGAGCTGGTGGTGCTCATCGGCGTCACGCTGTACCGGGCGATCCTTCCGCTCGCCGATCCCGGCGGGACATCCGGCGCCGCACGCGGCCGGCGTCGGGTCCTCGGGCCGCAGCCGCTGACGATCCACGGCGCGCGGGTGTTCGTGCTGCCAAATCCCAGCGGCCGGAACGCCAACTTCAGCCATGCCGCGATGCGGTCGGCTTTCCGAAGCCTGAGGCGGTACATGAAGGCGAACGAGCGTCGCGGAGCAGGTTTGCGTGAGAGGGGTTCGCTCGCTACTTCTTGAGGACGACCCTCAGCTCGCCCCACCACGTCACGCTTTCCCACTCCCGGTCGACGTGCTCGACGTATTCGATCTTGTCGTTCACCTTCCTCAGGCGGATGTAACGTCCCGGCTCGGCCGACAGGTAGGTGAACTCCCCGGCGGTGGTGAGCGTCAGCGGGACGTTCTCGCGGGTGGCCCAGAAGAACCTGCCGTTGTCGACCTTGATCTTGAGCGTCTGCCTGGCCGCCTCATCGCCGTCGAGCTGGCGACGCATCGCGGCGTCTTTCTTGACGTCGAGCCGTACCGCCGGCACGCCTTCGAGCGCACTGGCGTTGGCCGGGATAACCGTCTTCTCGCCGCTCGTTTGTGCCTGTTGGGCTGCACCGCTCGAGCCAAGAGCGAGACACCCGGCCACGCCGATCACGGCGACTGTCTGTCGTAAGAACCACATAGACCTACTCCCTGATGACGCTCTCTTCGACTTCGTGCAACGGTCGTGCCCCGGCGCTCGGCATGCGGGTTTCGCATTCGGCTTCGCGGCCGGCGACGACGCGGTGCCCCCGCAGCGGGCCGTACGCGGCGGTGATCACCGTTGATCGGTGCTCGCCGCCGCCGTCGTCGCCGTAGAGCACCACCCAATCTCGTGTCTTTCCGGCGCGGTGCGCCCGCGCCGTGTTCGAGAAGAGCGCCGTGTAGCGCCTCGACCCCCGGCGCGTGTGCAGGATCGGCAGCCACGCCTCGCCCGATGGGTTGAATCGACGCGGCGCAATCTTCTGCAGCTGCCCGCGAGCGACTTTCTCGCGGTACTCGCGATCCACGTCGAGAAGCTCGGCCACGCTGGGCGCGGTACGAACGTTCGCGGGCAGCCGCACGCGCCCGAGCCGGTGCGCAAGCGAGTCACGAATGCCGGCGAGGCGCTTGGCGCCGAAGCCGGCCAGCGTTTCGAGACGGCCATCGTGCGCTGCGGCTTCGAGGTCCGCGAGCGTTTCGAGACCGAGCTCCTCGTGCAGCCGATCCGCGAGCACGGAGCCGATGCCGGGCACGGAGGCCAGGAGCGCCACTGGGTCGGCCTCGCCGCGGAGCCGGTCGAGCATCGGGAGGCGCCCGTGAGTGAGCAGCTCGCGGATCGCCCGCGCGATGCTCTCGCCAATGTGCGGCAGCTCCTTCAGCCCGTCCAGGCCCCGCGTTCGGAACACCTCGTCAACCGGCTCGTGCAGGGAGCGCAGGGTTTCCGCCGCGCGGAGGTAGGCACCGGCGCGGAAACGGTCGGCCCCCTGGTCGCGCAGCAGCCGGGCGGCCTCTTCGAGGCGTCCGGCCACTTCCAGGTTCACGCGGTCCGACACAACAGCTCCTGGACGGATCTGCAAGCAAAGCGTGCTCCGCTGCCCGGCTTCGCGCGCACTGGGGTTCGCGCCGGCGCCATGCGGGATTTTCGTCGCCGATGCGGATTCTCACCCGACGTCGGCCGGCTTGTGCGGCGTTGGGGCGCGCGCCGGCGATGGCAGCGCGATTGCTGCGTTTCCAGTAATGCCTCGCGAGACTCCGACCGCTCCGTCACCCGAGGGCGGCACACGGTGGCCGACCATCGTGAAACGCCCGATTGCTGGCAGTGCCGCCGCCAATCTGAGCGACTACCGGCGAGCGTGCGCGGAGTTCTCGTGGGAGGAGGCCAGGCGGTGGCTGGACGGCCTGCCGGGTGGTCGCGGCCTCAATATCGCGCACGAGGCGGTCGATCGCCACACCGGCGCCCATGCCAGCCGCGTGGCGCTGCGCTGGATCAGCCGGACCGGGGAACGGCGCGACTTCACGTACGCGGACCTGCGCGGCGCGACGAATCGCTTTGCGAATGTGTTGGGAAGGTTGGGCGTCGGCAAGGGCGACGTCGTCGCCACCCTTGCGGGCCGCCTTCCGGGTCTGTACGTCGCCGCGCTCGGTGCGCTCAAGAATGGCAGCGTGTACACGCCGCTCTTTTCGGCGTTCGGGCCCGATCCCATCGTGTCGCGCATGACGATCGCGCGGACACGCGTGCTCGTGACGACCGACGTCCTCTACCGCAGGAAGGTGGAGCCCGTGCGGGCCCAGATGCCCGCACTCGAGCACGTCCTGCTCATTCGCGAGACCACAGCGCCGCTCCCGCCTGCGACACAGGACTTCACCGAGCTCGTCGCCGCCGCGAGAGTCGACTTCACCATTCCGCCGACCGACCCGCAGGACCTCGCCCTGCTCCACTTCACGAGCGGCACCACGGGAAAACCCAAGGGAGCGATGCACGTCCACGAGGCCGTCGTCGCGCACTACGCCACCGCGCGCCTCGCGCTCGACTTCCATCCGGAGGATCGCTTCTGGTGCACGGCCGATCCGGGCTGGGTCACCGGCACGTCCTACGGCATCATCGCGCCGCTGACGCACGGCCTGACGATGGTCGTGGACGAGGCCGACTACGACGCCGAGCGATGGTATCGGATCATCCAGGACGAGCGCGTCAACGTCTGGTACACGGCGCCGACAGCCATCCGCATGCTGATGAAGGCGGGCACGGCCGTCGCGCGGCAGTACGACCTGAGCAGCCTGCGCTTTCTCGGGAGCGTCGGCGAACCGCTCAATCCGGAAGCCGTCGCCTGGGGGCTCGACGCGTTCGATCGGCCCTTCCACGACAACTGGTGGCAGACCGAGACGGGCGGCATCATGATCGCCAACTTCGCGTCGATGGATATTCGACCGGGATCGATGGGCCGTCCGCTGCCGGGCGTCGAGGCGGCCATCGTGCGGCGCACGCCCGACGGCGGTGCCGTCGCCATCGACGAGCCCGACGTGCAGGGCGAGCTCGCGCTCCGTCCCGGGTGGCCGTCGATGTTCCGCGGGTATCTGGGCGAGGACGCGCGATATCGCCGCTGTTTCGCTGGCGGCTTCTATCTGACCGGGGACCTCGCGCGTCGCGACAAGGACGGTTACTACTGGTTCGTCGGACGCGCCGACGACGTGATCAAGTCGTCGGGCCATCTCATCGGCCCCTTCGAGGTCGAGAGCGCGCTGCTGGAGCATCCTGCGGTCGCGAACGCGGGCGTCATCGGCAAGCCGGATCCCGTTGCCGGGGAGATCGTCAAGGCGTTTGTCACGCTCAAGCCGGGGTTCGACGAGGACGAGGCCGTGCGGCGCTCGATTCAGGCCCTGGCCCGCACGAGGCTGGGGGCCGTGGTCGCTCCCAAGGAGATAGCGTTCGTGCCGAGCATTCCGCAGACGCGTTCGGGCAAGATCATGCGTCGCCTCCTGAAGGCGCGCGAGCTGGGTCTACCAGAGGGCGACACATCGACGCTGGAGCAGTCATGACCACCCAGCCGGACGCCGATCACAGTCGGCAGCTGCTGCGCGACATGTTGCGGATTCGCCGCTTCGAGGAGAAGTGCGC
>Ga0075327_1000183_pt1 | contig 16174 bp, 16 predicted proteins | sample MayberrySE_Catta_2_FD_120056 | JGI IMG/M metagenome (GOLD analysis project Ga0075327, IMG submission 120056) | Natural and restored wetland microbial communities from the San Francisco Bay, California, USA, that impact long-term carbon... | ecosystem: Environmental > Terrestrial > Soil >...
CCAGCCCGAGAAGACGAAGCTGCGCGAGGAGGCCATCGGAGCCGTCGAATGGGTGGAGCTGTTGGCGCGGGTCGACGCCTTGCTCGGGCCGCTCGAAGACGTCCGACTGGTGATGGAGGTGCTGGTGGTGCTCGCCGCCGGCGGCGAGACGGGCTTCATGGTCCGCGACCTGCGCTCCTTCCAGGACGGCTGCTACTACCTGCCCGCCCTGTCCCTGCCGTGGGTGGGACGCCAGATCGCGGCGGCCCACGGCGAGCCGTTCGACGAATTCTGGGCGCGCGCCTTCGCGTGGCCGTCGGGGCGCGCGAAGGCGCGGCTGCTGGCCCGCTACGGCCTGTGGTACGAGACCCCGAACCCCCAGAACCTGCTCGTCCGCCTCGACCCCGGCCTGCGGCCCACCGGCCACCTGGTGTTCCGCGACGTGGGCGACGGCGAGTGCGCCACCGATGCCTTCCAGTGCGACCCCCGCCTGCCGTGGACGAAGCTCGTCTCCGACCTGCGGCCCGAGACGACGAACACCTTCTGGGCGTTCGGGGAGTCGGGCGATCACTCGATCCCCCGGGACGTCCTCGACCGCTGGTACGCGCTGCACGACGACGCCTACTACGGCGAGCTGGCGTCCTGGTTTCCCGCGCTGGCCCCGCCGGAGGGGGTGGCGGACGCAGCCCGCCTCGAGCACTGGAATCGCGTGCTCCGCACCGACGAGGGCTCGCAGGCTGTGGTGCGCACTTTCGAGGAGCGCATCCGCGCCCGCGCTCAGGCGTGAATGCGAGGCCGGCCCGCCGGTCGGCCGAAGGCTTCGAGCAGCCGGGCCGACACGCAGATCAGCGTGTCCTCGCGCTCGGGTGCGGCCACGAGCTGTACGCCCACCGGCAGCCCGCCCGACGTCTGCGCCAGGGGCAGGGAGATTGCGGGCTGGCCCGTGGCGTTCCACGGCTCGGTGAACGCCATGTGGGGAACCATCCGCTCCAGCAGGTCGAGGGGCGCGAGCCGCAGCGGGCTCAGGGCGGAGAGGCTGGGAGCCGGCTCGTGGACCGTCGGCGTCACGAGCAGGTCGAAGGACTCGAACCAGCCGAGCACTCGCCGGGTCCAGCGGGCCACCCACTCGGCCGAGCGCGCGATCTCCTCGTCGTCGGCGGAGACGTGCCCGTGGCGAGCCAGCTGCCACAGGAACGGCTCGACGTCCGACGAGTCCACCGGCCGCCCGAGGCGGCTCTCCAGCTCGTCGAGGCACGCGCGGTACTCGAGCGGCCCCAGGACGGCGCCGTAGAGGGCGCGCTCCTCGTACTCGAACAGGGCGTCCGGCGCCGCGGGCGCGACCGCGTGCCCGAGGTCGGCCAGCGCCTGCGCGGTGGCCTCGACCGCCCGCGCGATGTCGGGGTCCACCGGGACTCCGGCCGGACAGCGGGTGGTGAAGCCGACGTGCAGGCCGGCGTCCGACCCGGCACGGCGGAGCGCGGTCCGGTAGCGGTCGGGCCCCGCACGCCGGGCCTCCAGCGGGCGCAGCAGGTCGAGCAGGGTCGCCGTGTCCCGCAGCGAGCGCGCGACGACGAACTCCACGTCGGAGCGCTGACTCCCGGCGTGTCGCCACACGATGCGATCCCGCCCGGGCTTGAAGCCGATCAGCCCACACCAGGCGGCGGGGATGCGGATCGACCCCGCGCCGTCGCTCGCGTGGGCCGCGGGGACGAGTCCGGCCGCCACCGCCGCACAGGCGCCGCCCGACGATCCGCCCGCCGCGCGACTCGGGTCCCAGGGGTTGCGGGTCGGTCCGTGGGCCAGGGGCCAGGTGTTCGATTGCAGGCCGAACTCGGGGGCGTTCGAGCTGCCCAGGGTCACGAATCCCAGCTCGCGGAAGCGCGCCCCGAGCGGGGTGTCCTCCTGCGCCCGGTGGTCGGCGTCCCGCAGCGCGCGGTTGCCGGCGTAGTAGGGATGTCCGGCCTGGCGCGCGCCGACGTCCTTCATCAGGAACGGCACCCCCGCGAGCTCGCCCCCGAGCTCCAGCTCCCGGGCCTGCCGGGCCGCCTCTTCGAAGCTGCGGACCGGGACGGCGCCCAGGAACGGGTCGGTTCGCTCGATGCGCGCGATCGCCGCCGCCACCAGCTCCGCCGGGGTCGCCTCTGCCCGGGCCACCAGCTCCGCCTGGGCGGTGGCGTCGAGGGCCGCCCAGGGGTCGCCGCTCAGGGTCGCGCTCGGGTCGCGGCTGGGCCGCATCGGGGCTCGCTGGACGGCATGTCGGCCGCCAGCATGGCGTGTCCGGGTCCGAGGGGCCATTGCATCGAGGGGCCGGATCCGGCGGAGCGCGCGCATTCGGGTCAACCCGGGGTGGGCGGCGGTCGATGAGGTGCTGGAAACCGGGGGGAGGGGGGTCATGGGCGAAGCCGTGCCGTCGGTCAAGGGATCGATCTTCGCGTCCGTCGTGACGGACCTGAAGGCCGCCATGAGGGAGGGCCGACTGTCGAAGGACGATCTCGAGGCCCGACTCGACCCCAAGGACCTCGACCTGATGGACGGCGTCGTGACGGCCATCTCCTGGATGCCGGTCGCCACCTACGGCCGCATGCTCGAGCTGCTCGCGAGCGTCGACGGCGCGGGCCAGCGGGAGGCCTACCTGCGCCAGCGCGGGGCGCGCGCCGCCGAACGGCTCCTGTCGGGAACCTACGAGTCCTTCGACCCGGGCCCCGGCGCCTGGGGGCGCCGGGCGGGCGAGCTGATGGTCGGGATCGCAGGCGTCCTCTACAACTTCACGCGCTGGACCTTCGAGGAGAAGGGAGCCGGCACCTGGGAGATCGTGGCGGACGAAACCGAGAGCTTCCCCGAGGCCGCCGCCCACACCGCCCACGGCTTCCTGCAGTGGTACCTGGATCGGGCCGCGGACGGTCGGCTGCACGCGGAGCTCGACCGGCGCAAGCCCGGGCGCGTGATCTACCGCCTCACGACCCGGTCCTGAGCCGGTCCGGGGTCGGTCGCCTCCCGACCCCTCAGCGGACCGCGATGACGACGGCGCGCTCCCGGCCGTCGGCGCCCGTCAACACCAGCCGATGCTCGCCCGGCTCGAGGTCGGTCTCGCTCTCGACCACCCAGCTCCCGGGCTCGAGACCGGCCGCGATCCGGGTCGGGATGCGCCGTCCGTCCGGTGTCTCCCACCAGATGGGATCGGGCCGCCCGTCGATCCGGCCCGGCGATCCGCCGATCGCGAGGCGTCGCGCCTGGGACGCGTCCACGTGGGGCGGCTCGCTCGCGTCCCGCAAGGCGAGGCTCCCGTCGTGGGGCTCATAGATGGCGCCGGTGGCGATGTCGACCGCGAATGCGACCACCCCCGGCACGACGAAGAAGAAGAGCAGCACGCCGTCCATCACGATCACCGCCGGATCGACGTGCCCGTGAGGGTGGTCGTGGTGGCGGCGCTCGGGATACAGGAGCGTCCCGCACGCGAGGCTCGAGGCCAGGGATGCGACGAGGATCCAGCGCGCGGCGCGTGACAGCTCGATGCCGTTTCCAGTTCGGGACCGCTTCATTGATCTTGCCTCCTGTCTTCGGGCTTGCGGCTTGGGCGCTGCTGGAAGGAGCAAGGTTCGTACCGGAGCTCCGGAGCCTCGTGGGGCGGTCGGAGCGGGTTCCCGGCAGGCAGGGGCCAGGGTGCTCCCGCAGGAGCATCGATTTGTAGAATCGGCAAGACTGCCGCGTGCCCGGCTGCTTCCCGCTGATCGACGACCCGTGGTTCTACGTGACCGCCGTGATCGCGGTCCTGATCCTGGGCATCGCCAAGGGCGGGCTCGCGGGGGGCATCGGTCTCGTGGCGGTGCCCCTGATGTCGCTCACCGTCGCGCCCGCCCGCGCGGCCGCGATCCTGCTCCCGATCCTGATGCTGATGGACGCCGTGGCGCTGCGTCCGTACTGGGGCCAGTGGGATCGCCGCAACCTCGTCACCACGGTGCCCGGGGCGCTGCTCGGGACGGGCATCGGCTTCGCCACCTTCGAGCTGCTGTCGCCAGACGACCTGCGCGTGATGGTCGGCGCCATCGCGTTGGTGTTCGCATTGCGCTGGTGGCTCGTGCGCAGGGAGCGCCCGGCGCGCCTCGCGAGCTTCGGGCGCGGGACCCTGTGGTCGACCCTCGCGGGCTTCACCAGCTTCAGCGTCCACGCCGGTGGCCCGCCGCTGCACATCTACCTGCTCTCGCAGCGGCTCGACAAGACCACCTTCCAGGCCACGACGGTGGCGTTCTTCTTCGGCATGAACTGGCTCAAGCTCGGACCCTACGCGTGGCTCGGTCAGCTCGACGGCTCCAACCTCGCGACGTCCCTGGTGCTGGCACCCCTGGCGCCGGTCGGGATCGTCCTCGGCGCGCGGCTCCACCGCCGCATCGACGAGACGATCTTCTTCCGGGTCGTCTACGCGTCCCTCGTCGTCCTCGGCATCCAGCTCATCCGCGACGGCCTGTCCGGCCGGCTCTAGCGCGGTGGGTTGCAGGGGCGGGAGTGCCCGGGTAGCTCGACGGAGAGGCGCTCGGGAGGCTCCGATCCGACGAAGGACCGGAGCAGCTCGAACGGCAATCCATCGAGAAGCGCATTTGGTTGCGGGCCGGTGTCGGGCGGAGCTTGCGCGGAAGTCAGCCGCAGCCTCATGCGGGTCCGATCACGCAACGCGCTGCTGGCACGGAACATCCCGGCCAGGCAACCCGAGATCAGGCGAGCCATGTAGCGCAAGCCCGCCCGACATCGGCCCTACTGCCAACCCACACGCGCCGACCGACGCAAGACCGCCCCTAGTCGGCGGGGCGGGCGGGTGTGGATGCGGCCTGTCGGGCCTGGCGGCGCATCAGGGCCAGCAGCTCGCCGGGGTCGTGGGTGTCGAGGAAGTGCGGGTAGTCGGAGCGAGCGCCGCGCGCCTTGCGGTCGACCTTGCCGCGGGTGTCCAGGAAGAGTGTCCGGGGCACGTAGCCGCCGGACTTCGCGTAGCGCGCGTTGAGCGCCTTCTCGCGGTCCCGGTCCACGCGGATCATCACGAAGCGCTTCGAGAGCTTCACCACCTCGGGGTCGTGGAAGACGCGGCTGTAGGTCTTGCAGTGCGGACACCAGTCCGTGTAGAAGACGAGCAGCCCCGGCTTCCCGAGGATCTCGATGAACTGCATGCCCTCCTCGTAGCCCTTCCAGTCGATGGCGGCGTCGTTCCAGTTCGGGTCTACGGCGCCGGGCGCCGCGTGGACGCCCGAAACGGCGAGGCACAGGGCTGCGGCGAGCAGGGCGACGCGCAGGCTCGGGATCTTCATCGGCAGCCTCCTGGCGGAGCGGGCAACAGCGGCTACATCGGACGTCGGTCCCCGCGGCTTGACGCCCGGGACTGCCGAGGCAGGTGTTCGAGCGCGCCGCGCACGCGGCCCTGCACCCTGCGCCCGGCGCCGCGCGCGAAGAAGCGGAAGAGCGCCAGCCAGCGGGGGAAGTCGAGGGCGGACGGGCGGGCGTCCGGGTCGAAGCCGAGCTCGCGCGCCAGCCGTGCGAGCTGGCGCGACGTGAGCAGGCCGCGGAGCCCGTCGCGCAGGGTCTCGCCCCGGCGTCCGAAGGCGGCGGCCACGAAGTCGCCGTAGAGCGCGCGCTCGGGCGCCTCCACCAGGGGGCGCGCCCGGCGGGCCAGCCACAGCACCGCACAGTCCACCGCCGGCGGCGGCTCGAAGTCGCTGCGGCGGAGCGAGCGCGCCACCTCCACCTGCCACCAGGGCTTGAGGAGCAGCGAGACGAGGGTGTCGGGCCCGTAGGGGCTGCCCGCGAAGCGCAGGGCCGCCTCGCGCTGGACGATCAGCCAGGCATCGTCGGGGGGGCGGACGGCCCCGGCGAGGCGCCGCACGATCTCGGCGCTGCGCCGGAAGGGCAGGTTGGCGACCACCTTGTAGGGGTGCTCGGGCAGCGGCCACTCGAGGAAGTCCGCGCACACGACGTCCACCCGCGCCGCGTCCGCCCAGGTGCGCCGCAGGCGGTCGCACAGCCGGGGGTCGAGCTCGACCAGGCTGAGGCTGCGGCAGCGGCGCGCCAGCTCCGCCGTGAGGGCGCCGGTGCCCGGGCCGATCTCGACCACGTGGTCGTCGCGACCGACGGGGGCCTCGGCGACGAGCTGACTAGCGACGGCTCCCCGGCGCAGGAAGTGCTGCGAGAGCTCGGGCCGCCGGTCGCGACCTCGGCGCCGCTCGCCGGGCACGGAAGATCACCGTGATCATGGGGACTCTCCTCGGCCGCGCAGTCTACGGAATGCGCCGCGTCTCCGCAGGGCTCACAGCCAACCCTGCTTGTCGAACTGGATCTTCAGCTCCGAGGCGATCCGCTCCGCGATCTCCCCGGCGGCTCCCCGGGTGGTGCTCCGACCGCTGACCTCGTTGGTCGCCTTGACGGCGCCACTGACGACCAGGCCGATCAAGTTAGCAGTAGCCGCGAACACCACCAGCGGAACCACCAGGCCCGGCCCCTTGCCCTTGCCCTCCGCCGCCACGTCGGCCCGACCGAGGCGCAGCGGTCCCTGGTCGGTCATCCGGTAGCCCTCGACGTGCGTCGAAACCTCGGCCGAGCCCTCGCCGAAGCCGACGAGCACGCGCCCGGCCGCGCTGCCCTCGTCGATCGTCCCGAAGTAGCCGACGAGCATGATGTCGCCGAGCGCGGGTTCGGGCAGGGCCTCGGCGCGGACGGCGTTCATGCCCATCTTCTCGATCCGCTCCACCAGCTCCTCCGCGATCTCGCCGCCCATACGGCGCGCCGCCGCGAGGTGGTCGGGGTCGATGGGGGCGTCGGACTGCGCGTAGGTGTCGCGGTCTCCGACCCACGTCGGAAGGTCTTCGGGGCTCGCCGCGAAGTCGTACACGACGATGTGATCCGGCCTGGGGAGCGGGCCGCCCTGATAGGTCTCCCGGTCGGTGACCTCGCTGGACTTGCAGGCCAGGGCGAGGCCCGCCGCCAGGAGCGCGCAGGGGAAGAGGAAGAAGGGCTTCATGGGATGCGCTCCTCGCGCCGGCTGGAGATCGACCCGAGCGAGTGTGCGGCCAGGCGGCCGCGTGCGTCAAGGGCAGTCGCCGGGTTCGACGGCCCGACCCGGAGCGCGGCGAGCTATCCGACCAGGCGCGTCTGGAAGAAGCCGAGGATCTCGTCGAGGGCCTGGCGGGTGGGCTCTCCCTCGCGATCGATCAGGTGCAGGGTGACCACACTGTGGGGTGGCATCCGCTTCCGGCCCTCGGGGTTCGCGGCCGAATCGGGCAGCACGCGGCCCACGAAGCGGTCGCCGAGGGCGCGCTCATAGGCCTCGAACCTCTCCTTGCGGCAGAAGGGGTCGCCCTCGAAGCGATAGGCCATCACGGTGAGGTCCTCGCGCTCCATGCGCTCGCGCACCCGGGCCAGCTCGTCGGGGGAGATGTGGAGGCCGTCCTTGCGCAGCAGCGGCAGCGACGGCTGGGAGAGCACGGGCGCCCGCACCACGGGCTCGAGCATCAGGGACAGCGCGAAGTTGCCGGTGAAGCACATGCCGATCGCGCCCACGCCGCGACCGCCGCACAGCGGGTGGGCGTGCACCGCCAGCGCGCGCAGCCAGTCGATCACCGGGCTCGAGCGGTCGGCCGCGAAGGCGCGGAACTCGCGGCTGATGCAGGCGCGCAGCAGCACGCCGGCCCCCTTGGGCGTCGAGAGCGGCGCCCCCGGGTCGCCGAACAGGTTCGGCATCCATACCGTGAAGCCCGCGTCGCGCACCCGCCGTGCGAAGTGGCTCACCAGCGGGTGGATGCCCGGCATCTCGGCCATCACGATGACGGCGGGGCCCGTGCCCGCGACGAACACCCGCCGGGTGCGGCCGAGGAAGTCGAGCTCGCGCGCCTCGAAGTCGGCAAGCTCGTCGCGCACGAGCAGGTCGGGTGTCGGCGGAGGCGGCTGCACCCGCACACACTACCATGCGACGCGCCGGTGCGTGCGCCTCCCGCGCGGCCGGGCCGAGGGGGATCGCGAGCCGAGTGGACCCCTTCCCGGCCGGGGATTGGCGCTTGTCCCTGCGCGGCCCTCGTGCGAGGCTCGCCCCATGGCACGCGACCTTCAGGCCGAAGGGCTCGAGATCCTGGTGGACGGCTTCTTCGACAACCCCGTCATGGCCTGGATCTTCCGGGACGAGGAGACGCGCGCCGAGGCGATCCGGAGCTGGTTCCGCTTCTGGCTCGAGCTCTACGCCGAGCAGGGGCTGCTGGTGGTGGACGAAGGGGGCGACGGCGCCGCGTTGTGGGCGACCCCCGAGGCGCCGCACCTCGACGCAGAGCGCGCGGCGCCGCTGGTCGCCGTGGTCCAGAAGTTCAACGGCGACCGCACGGGTGTCGTGTTCGGCGGTCTCGCCGCCGTCGGCCAGCCGCGCGAGACCCACTACTACCTGAACGCCATCGCGGCGCGCCGGGGCCAGCGCGCCCGGGGCGTCGGCGCGCGGCTGCTGGCGCCCTTCCTCGAGCGCTCCGAGCGCGAGGGCGTGCCGGTCTACCTGGAGTCCTCGAATCCCCGGAACCTCACCTTCTACCGCCGCCACGGCTTCCGGGACTGCGCTCCGCGCATCGATCTGCCCGAGGACGGGCCTCCGATCCAGCCGATGTGGCGAGACGCATAGCCGGCTGGCGGATCCCGCGGTCCCCCGCTCCGCGCGCCCGCGCCCCCGCGCGGCGTATCTTCTTGCGGCGCTCGTTCGTCGTCCAGATGAGGCGCCCGTCCTGCGGGTGGGAACGCCTCCAGGAGGAACGCCCGTGGATCTCGTCATCCTCGTCGCTACCGCGGCCCTGCTCGAGTACGTGTTCTTCGGATACCAGGTCGGCCTCGCCCGTGGACGCTACGGCGTCGAGGCGCCCGCGGTGAGTGGCCACCCGATCTTCGAGCGCTACCACCGCGTCCACCAGAACACCCTCGAGAACCTCGTGATCTTCCTGCCGGGACTCTGGCTCTTCGCCACCAGCGTGAGCGAGCCGATCGCCGCGGCCCTCGGCGCGGTCTTCGTGGTGGGGCGCGCGATCTACGCCCGCCTGTACGTGAAGGACCCCGCGAGCCGGCGGTTGGGTGTGCTGCTGTCGTTCCCGATCGGGCTCATCCTGCTCGTCGGGGGAACCCTCGGTGCCTTCCTCGACTGAGGTGCGGTCGCGGGCCGCCGCGGTCGCCGGGCTGACGGGAGTGCTCGCCCTGGCGGCCACGGCGTGCGGACCGATCGCCGCGCAGACCGGAGTCCTGCAGAGCCGCTACGCGTTCGTCGTGTTCTTCCTCGGGGTCGGACCCGGGATGATCCTGGCCGGCGTCGCGGGCGCCGCCGGCCTGTGGCGCACCCGGGCCGGCAGCGGTCGCGGCGGTCGTCGTCTGGCATGGTCGGGCATCGCCGCCGCCGGAGCCCTGTTCGCGCTGGTGGCGTCGTTCCGGCCCTGGAGCCTGGCGGTGACGCTTCACGACGCGACGACGCGCATCGACGATCCGCCGTCCTTCTCGGACGCGGTGCGCGCGCGTCGGTCGCGACGCGCTGTGGAGCTCGGTCTTCCGCGCGTCAACACCACCGACTATCCGAGTCCGTCGCCCGACCACGCGCCCCCGATCTCGGGCGAGCAGGTGGTCGCCTTCCAGCGGCGCTACTACCCGGATCTGGCCCCGATCGAGGTGCCGGAGCTGTCGCGCGCGGAGGCCCTCGAAGCCTCGCGCGGCGTCGCTCGGGAGCTCGGCTGGACGATCACGAGGCTCGACCCGGAGGCCGGCATCCTCGAGGGCTTCGATCGGACGCCGTTCTTCGCCTTCGAGGACGACGTCGTCGTGCGGGTGCGCCCGGAGGGCGCCGGCTCGGTCGTCGACGTGCGCTCGACGTCTCTCTACCGCGCCAACGACATGCGCGCGAACGCGACCCGGATCCGCGCGTTCGCAGCTGGCCTGCGCGCCCGGGCCGCATCGGCCCGCGATCCCGGCGCCTCCTGATCGCGAAGCGTCTCCGGCGGCGGCTCCACGTGGCGGTGCTACTCTCGCCGCTCGCGCCCCGGGAGTGACCCATGACGCCGGACTACGACCCGTGTCGTCCCGAGTGGCGCCGCGACCCCTACCCCCACTACCGCGCGCTCCGGGACGAGTCGCCGGTCTACTGGGCGCCCCACACGGGCGCCTGGTGCATCTCGCGCTACGACGACGTGATGGAAGCGCTCCGCAGCCCGGAGCGCTTCTCGTCCCGGGCGATGTTCACGTACCTGATGAACCAGGGCCGCGACGGCCGGCCGCCCCTCAGCTGGAAGGCGATCCGCTTCCTCGTGCCCTTCGTGCTGAAGACGCGCCTCAACCCCGGCGACTTCACCACCGCGCGAAACCTGATCGCCCTGGACGGGGAAGTCCACGCCGGCATGCGGAACCTCGTGAACCGCGGCTTCACGCCCCGGCGCATCGCCGCCTGGGAGGACCGAGCCGGAGAGCTCGTCGAGGCGAGCATGGCGAAGCTGCGCAGCGGGCAGCCCTTCGACGTGATCGAGGACCTCGCCATCCCCCTGCCCGTCACCCTGATCGCCGAGATGCTCGGCGTGGAGCGGGAGCGCCTGCCGGACTTCAAGCGCTGGTCCGACGCCATCATCGACACGGCGACGGGCCCGGGCCGCGGCGACCCCTTCAACGCGCCGATGCGGCGGACGATCATCGAGCTCGCGCGCTACGTGCGGTCGGTGGCGGAGGCGCGCAAGCGCGAGCCGGCAGACGATCTCATCAGCGTGATCGTCGCCGAGCAGGAGGGCGGGCAGGCCCTGACGGTCCGCGAGGTGATCCAGTTCGTGATGCTCCTGCTGGTGGCCGGGAACGAGACCACGACGAACCTGATCGGCAACGGCGTGCGGGCGCTCCTCGAGCACCCGGAGCAGCTGGCGCGGGTGGTGGAGGATCCGTCGCGGATCCCCGCGATGATCGAGGAGACCCTGCGCTACGACCCGCCGATCCAGGTGCTCTTCCGGACGGCGAGCCAGGACGTGGAGGTCGCCGGCGCGATCATTCCGAAGGGCAGCTACGTGGCGCTGCTGCTCGGCTCGGCGAACCGCGACGAGCGTCACTTCCCCGATCCCGACCGCTTCGACGTCGACCGGAACGCCCAGGCCCACGTGGGCTTCGGGTTCGGCAAGCACTTCTGCCTGGGCGCGTCGCTGGCGCGGCTCGAGGCGAAGGTGGCCTTCGAGGCGCTGGTGCCGGAGCTCCCGCGGCTGGCGCCGGCGCGCGAAGGCGCGCCCGACCTGGTCGACTCGTTCCTGGTGCGGGGTCCCAAGCGCCTCGAGCTGCGCCGGGCGGCCTAGCAGAGCTTGGACGCCTGACGAGTGGATCCCGCGGCATCCCCCCGCCGGCTCGCGACGCGGCTTCAGTTCGCCCGGTCGCGCTCCAGGTGGTCGGCGGCCCGCAGCGCGAGTCGCACCAGCGCGGTGGCGTGCAGGACGACCGCGATGCCGAGCATGATGCCGACGTCCGTGCGTCCGGCCGGTGCCCGCATCGCCGCGACGAGCAGCAGCAGCGCGATGCCGCAGAAGACCGCCAGCTCGAGCCCGAGCTGGGTCCAGCTGGTTCCGCTGGCTCCCGCGTTGGCGTCGGGCTCCGGCTGTAGCTGCCGCATGCCTGCCGGATCGGCCGCGGAGGCCAGCGGCTTGAGGTCCTGACGTGTGCCCGGAGCGCACGCGCGAAAGTGCGGGGATTCGCCGCTAGTGTCCCGAGGCGCCCGAAGGAGGATCCGGATGTCGGACACGACCCGAACCCCCGCAGCCCCGCCGGCCCGGGTCCTGGCCCGCGGCGATCGGCGCCCGCTGGACCCCGAGTCCCTGCTCGCTCGCGAGGCCCTCGACGACCTGTCGCAGCGGGGCTTCACGCGGCGCGGCGTCCTGTGCGTGATGGGCCTGCTGGCCGGGGGTGCCTCGCTGCCCTTCGCGTCCGAGCCGGCGCTCGCGCAGCTCTCGAACCTGGGCGGTCGGCTGCCCGAGGGCTCGGTCAAGATCAACGCCAACGAGTTCCCGTCGGGTCCGAGCCCGAAGGGCCTCGAGGCCCTCCTCGCCGCCGCGCGCAACGGCAACCGCTACCAGTACCCGGAGACCTGGGACCTCGTCGCGGCGCTCGCGCGGATCGAGGGCGTCCCCGAGGAGCGCCTGTCCGTCTACCCGGGCTCGAGCCTGGCGCTGCAACACGCCGTGATTGCGTTCACGTCTCCTTCCCGCGGACTGGTGACCGTCGACCCGGGCTACGAGGCGGCGGCGCGCGCGGCCGAGTTCATCGGGGCGCCCGTCGCGCGGATCCCCCTGCGCGCCGACGCGTCCCACGACGTGAAGGCCATGCTCGCCGCCGCCCGGTCCCGGCCCACCGGGCTCATCTACGTGTGCAGCCCGAACAACCCGACGGGCACCGTCACGCCCCGGGCGGACATCGAGACGATCCTGGCGAACAAGCCCGACGGCTGCGCGGTGCTCCTCGACGAGGCCTACATCCACTTCTGCGACGAGCCGCCCGGCTCGGACCTCGTGCGCGCGGACGAGGACGTCGTGGTGATCCGGACGTTCTCGAAGATCTACGGGATGGCGGGGCTGCGCGCGGGCTTCGCGATGGCGCGGCCCGACCTGCTCGAGCGCATGGCCGGCTACAAGTCCGGCGCCATGCCGGCCACCGCCATGGCCGCCGCCCACGCGATGCTCGGCGAGCCGGACCTGGTCCCGACCCGGAAGCGCATGAACCGCCAGCGGCGGGAGGATCTGTTCCGCTTCCTCGACGAGCACCGGTTCGCCTACACGCCTTCGGTGAGCTCCAAGCTGATGGTCGACGCCGGCCTGCCCACCCAGAAGGTGATCGACGAGATGGCGGCCCGGGGCGTCTACATCGGGCGCCCGTGGCCTTCGTGGCCCACCCACGTGCGCATCTCCCTCGGCTCGGAGGCCGACATGGAGCGCTTCAAGGTCGCCTTTCTCGAGGTGGCGCGGAGCTGATCTCGCGACCCGTTCGGGCCGGCGACCCGAAGGTCCGGTCCAGGTAGCCCAGGGCCTCGAGCCGGCGGGCCTGCTCGCTGTCGAGGAACTCCCTGGACGCGTTTCCCCGGCCCGGCTGCTGCAGGCGTCCGAGCTGCTGGTGCAGCGTCCAGACCTCGGCGGGATGGCGGGCGAGCTCGCCGGTCAGGTTCCGGATCTCGCCGGGATCGGCGCTCACCTCGTAGACCTGCTCGTCGCCATCGAAGTCGGGCAGCAGCGAGGTCGGCTGGCGCAGGCCGTGGGCCCCCATGGAGGGGACGGCCGTCATGACCTTCCATCGGGCGGTGCGACCGTAGAGGCCGCCGGTGTAGGCGCTGCCCCCGCGGACGAGCTCGCGCCGCGGCGTCCGGCCTTCGATCCGGGCCAGCGGGCTGGCGCCGGAGAGAGGCTCGCTCGGCGCGACGCCGGCGACCTCGAGCAGGAGCGCGGCGACGTCCGTGGAGTCCACCAGGACGTCGCTGCGTCCCGTGCGTTCCGCGCCCGGGACGCGGACCACCAGCGGGACGCGCACCTCCTCTTCGAAGAACGTGTAGCCGTGGCTGATGTAGCGACCCCGCTCGAGGAAGGACTCGCCGTGATCGGAGGTGACGACGATCAGGCTGTCGTCGAGCATCCCTCGCCGCTCGAGGAAGTCCAGGAGCCTTCCGACCTGGTCGTCGACGAAGCGGATGCACGAGTCGTAGCCGGCGATCGCGTCTCCGGGGCCGCTGAAGCGGCCGAGGTCGAGGTGCTGGTGGAGCGTCATCGACGCGACCTCGCGCCAGATGGGCTTCGGCTCGCTTCGCCCGGGGACCCGGAAGCTCGGGAAGCGATCGGGGTGCTTGTACGGACCATGGACGCCGTACGTGTGGAGGAACAGGAAGAACGGCTCGCCTCCCGCTTCGGAGAGGGCCGCCAGGGTCTCCGGCAGCACGGACTCGAGGGTGGCGCCATGGCGGTCGAGCCACTCGTCGAAGCCCCGGTCGAGCCCGTAGGCGCGTCCGACGTAGCCGCCGCCCACGTGCGCGATGGTGCGGTAGCCCGCCGCCGAGAGTCGCTCGCTGACGGTGCCGACGTCTTCGGCCAGGGGCGTGAAGACCGTCGCGTGGCCGGCGCCGTGCTCCTCCGGGTACAGGCCCGTCAGCATCGAGGCATGGGCGGGCAGGGTCCAGGGGGCCGTGGTGAAGGCGGCGTCGAAGACGATCGACTCCTCGGCGAGGGCGTCGATCCGGGGGCTCGTCGGCCGCTCGTAGCCGTACACACCGAGGTGGTCGGCGCGCAGGGTGTCGATCGAGATCAGCAGGACGTTCGGTCGGGACGGACGCTTCGGCTCGCGGTCGTCGGCGCACGCGAGATACGGCGTTCCCCAGCCGATGCGTGAGCCCTTCTCCCGGGCGAGCCGGCCCAGGAGCACGAGTCGGCCGCCCTCCCCGAGCGCGGGCAGGGGGCGCTGCAGCTCGGTCCAACCTCCGCGCCGGAGCTCGACCGTCTCGTCCGGCACGGGCACGTCCAGCACGCGGCCTTCGGCATCCTGCACCGCGACCCGCAGCGTCACCTCGCCGCTGAGGGGCGGGTCCGCGGCCACGCCTGCGTGCAGCACGCAGGCCTCCGAAGCGGGGACCGGACCGACCGGGATCGGCTCGCCCGCAGGCGCTGCCAGCACCAGCCGATCGTCGCCGTGACGGACCCACACCTCGACCGGGTGCTCGGCCTCGGCGATTCGCGTCAGGCTCACGATCCGGGGAGGGGACTCGCCGCCCTCGGGCGCGCCGCAGTGGACCCCGATCAGGAATAGCGGAAGCAGCGTCCCCGCGATGCGGCGGCCTCCCCCGGACATGGATCCTCCTCGCGGAACGCGCAGGTTAGCTCGGGCGCCGGCCGGATCGGGGTGCCCTCGGCGAGCCGCCGTCGACTCCTGCGGCCGGCAATGGCGCCCGCGGCGCGCACCCCACAGGGAGCCCGGGCCGGTGCCAAGTTCGAGGGCCGATCGGGCGATACGTCACGGGGCTGCCACGCGACGGGCAGCTCCCGAGGAGGGATCGATGACCGGCCGGTCTGGCCTCACGCTGCGCCTCGGCCTGACGCTGCTCTGCGCGTCGGGGTTGCTGGACGTGCGCGCCGGCCAGGCGGCGGGGGCGGGCGCCCGCCCGCGGCTCCCCGATCTGCCCGCCCTCGTCGGAGCCGTCCGGGAGACCGAGTCGTGGGTGGCGAAGGCCTACTTCGAGCGGGCGATCTCGATCGCCGAGGCCACGCGCGAGTGGGCCGACGAGGTGCCGGCGGATCCCGAGGCGCGCCAGGCGCGGGCCCGGCTCGAGGTGCTGACGTGCACCGCGCAGGTGGCCCTGGGCGACGAGGACGCCGCCCTCCGCAGCATGCAGCGGGCCGTCTTCGTGTGGCCCCTCCTCTCCCTCGACGAGAGCACCACCTCGCCGCGGGTCGTGAAGCTGTTCCACCAGGTGCGGGGAAACGGCGGGTCCCGGAGCGCGTCCCGATGACGTCCCGCTCGGCGGCCGTCCAGGACCTGCTGGCCGAGGCGCGCGGCGCCCTCGCGTTCGGCCGCGCCCACCTGGTCATCATCGCCGACGGCGAGATCAGCCGGCAGCTTCCGGAGATGCTGCGCGAGAAGCTCCGCGGCGAGATCGACGCCGTGATCGTGCGGCTCGCCGGCCAGCAGGCCACCGTCGCGGAGTGCGTCTCCGCCGCCATCCGCGAGGCCCGGAGCGTCGAGCCGCCGGCGTCACGCCCGCGCCCGCGCGGGGGCTCCACGCACGGAGGCCGCCTGAGCCTGCTGCTGCCCGACGCCCTCTCGATTCCCCCCACCGCCCTGCGCGAGCTGAACGAGATCGCGACCCGGCTCGGCGCCCACCGCCTCGTCCTGTTCGTCGAGCGCGACTCGACGTTGCTCGAGGACCCGGTGCGGGAGCTGGCCGGACGCCTCGGCGCAGGTGTCTCCAAGATCGAGCTCGATCCCTCGGTGTCGCTGCCTCCCCAGGTCGAGGAAGAGGAGGAGGAGCTCGAGCTCGAGCTGCCCCGCTTCGGGCCGGCTGCGCGCGCCGCAGCGCTGCCCGCGCCGGGCGAGGAGCTTCCCCGGTTCGGACGCGCCGCGCGCGCGGCAAGCGCCCCGTCGGCCGGCGCGCCCGAGGTCCCGCGCCCCGCGCAGACCGCCGCGCCGCCGCCCAGGCAGGCCTCCGCCCGTCCCGCGACGCCCGCTCGCC
>Ga0075327_1000184_pt1:0-15000 | contig 16171 bp, 14 predicted proteins | sample MayberrySE_Catta_2_FD_120056 | JGI IMG/M metagenome (GOLD analysis project Ga0075327, IMG submission 120056) | Natural and restored wetland microbial communities from the San Francisco Bay, California, USA, that impact long-term carbon... | ecosystem: Environmental > Terrestrial > Soil >...
CACAGCCGCAAGTACGGCACCAGCTTCGAGCAGTTCGCGAAGGTGTCCGTCAAGAACCACCACCACTCCACGATGAACCCGAAGTCGATGTACCAGATCGAGACGCCGCTCGAGCAGGTGATGAACGCCGAGATGATCTCGTATCCGAACACCAAGCTGATGTGCTCGGTGAACGTGGACGGCTCCGCCGCCGCGGTGCTGGCGAGCGAGAAGAAGGCGCGCGAGCTCGGCCTGACGAAGCGCGCGGTCCGCGTGAAGGCGTCCGTGATGACGAGCGATCCGTGGCAGGAACGCGATCTCGTGATGCCGGACGTGAACACCTGCACCCGCCTGGCCGCGAAGAAGGCCTACGAGATGGCGGGCGTGTCGGCGCGGGACATCAACCTGGTCGAGCTGCACGACTGCTTCGCGACCGCGGAGATCCTCCACTACGAGAATCTCGGGCTCTGCGGCGAGGGCGAGGCCGGCAAGATGATCGACGAGGGCGAGGTCGCGCTCGGAGGCCGCGTGCCCGTGAACGTCTCGGGCGGCCTGCTCTCGAAGGGCCACCCGCTCGGCGCGACCGGGATCGCGAACATCTACGAGGTGTCCACCCACCTGCGCGGCGAGGCGGGCAAGCGCCAGGTGCCGAACGCGCGCCTCGGCCTGACGCACGTGATCGGCCTCGGCAGCGCTTGCGGCATCCACATCCTCGAGAAGGTCGGCGCCTAGGCCTTGCCGCCCACGCCATGAACCCCCTCGTCGCGCTGCTGCGGCCCCGCGACTGGGTGAAGAACGGCCTCGTGCTCGCGCCGCTGCTGTTCGGCGCGAAGCTCTTCGATGCAGAGGCGGTCGGGCGGGCGCTGCTCGCGGCGTTCGCCTTCTGTCTGGCCGCGAGCGCCGGCTACGTCTGGAACGACGTCGTCGACCGCGAGGCGGACCGCAGCCATCCGCTCAAGAAGAGCCGGCCGCTCGCGGCGGGGACGATCGGCGTCCCGACCGCCCTGGCCCTCTCCCTCGGCCTCGCGCTCGGGGCGCTCGCGGCGGCGGCGGCGCTCGGGCGCGGGGTGACGGCGTGCCTCGCCGGCTATCTCGTCCTCGCCGCCGCGTACTCGCTCTGGCTGAAGCGGGTGCCCATCGTGGACGTGCTCGGAATCGGCGCCTTCTACATCCTGCGCGTGCTGGTCGGCTCGCTCGCGATCGACGTGCCGGCGTCCGACTGGCTGCTCATGGCGACCGGCCTGCTCGCCGTGTTCCTCGGCCTCTGCAAGCGCCGCCACGAGCTCGTGCTGCTCGGCGAGGACGCAGCCAGGCATCGCGAGGTGCTCGGGCTCACCGACCGGCGCTTCCTCGATTCCGCGATCTCGCTCACGACGAGCACCACCTTGATCGCGTACCTCCTCTACGCCGTGGATGCGCACACGGTCGAGAAGTTCGGCACGCGCGGGATGCTGGCGGGTGCGCCCTTCGTGTTCTACGGGCTGCTCCGCTATCTGCACCTCGTGTACAGCGAGGGCCACGGCGGGAATCCGACGGAGCTCGTCGCCACCGACCCGGGCGTGCTCGCCGCCGCCTCCGGCTTCGCGCTCGCGTGCGCCTGGGTGATCTACTTCTAGCCCGGCTCAGAAGCTCGCGCGGCGCAGCACCGCGCGTGGGAGCGCGCGCACCATCGCCATCACGAGCCGCCAGACCGGCGGCACGTAGACGACGGGGCGCCCGCGCTCGAGCGCGCGCACCACGCGGCGCGCCACCGCTTCGGGATCCGCCGCGAAAGGCGGCTCGGGGAGGCCGTCCGTCAGTCCGGTCCGCACGAAGCCGGGCTTGACGCAGATCGTGCGGAGCCCCTGCCTGCGGTAGCCGTGATCGAGCCCCTCGAGGTAGTGCGAGAGGCCGGCCTTCGCCGCACCGTAGAGCGCGACTGGGGCGCGCGCGCGATCGCCCGCCACGGACGAGAGCACGCAGAGCGTCCCGCCGCCCCGCGCGAGCAGGCGGCGCCGCGCGGCCTCGCAGAAGCGCACCGTGTGGACGAAGTCGAGGAGCAGCATCCGCTCGAGCAGCTCGGGGTCGCGCTCGAGCTCGGCCTGCCCGGGCTGGACCGCGGCGCTCACGATCACGCCGTCGAGGCCGTCGAGGGACTTCTCCGCGCTCGCGAGCGCGTCCTCGAAGCCCGCCGGCTCGAGGAGGTCGCAGCGCGCGAAGTCGGCGGAGCGGGCGCCGCGCAGGGCGAGATCCCGGGCGCTCCGCGCCAGCTCGGCCTCCTCGCGCCCGAGCAGGAAGAGCGCGTCTCCGCGTGCGGCGAGCTCGCGGGCGATGGCGCGACCGATCCCGCGCGTCGCGCCGAGCAGCACGATCCTCACGCCGGGTCGCCGAAGAGCCGCACCGAGAGCGCGCTCGAGAGGCTTCGCTGCGGGTCGAAGCGGCGGCGCACCGCGTCGAAGGCGGCGAGCCGCTCGCCCTCCATCGCCTCGAAGTGCTCGCGCCGGGTGAGCGCGTCCTTGGCGAGGTAGATCCGGCCGCCCGCCTCGATCACGACGCGGTTCAAGGCGTCGACGAGCGCCTGCGTGCGCGCGCCGCGGAGCGGGAGGTCGATCGACACCGTGGTGCCCGGGCGCGGGAAGGAGAGCGTGCCGCCGCCCTCGGCGCCGAAGTCCTTCACCACGCACAGGAAGGCGGGCTCGCCGCTCGCAACGAGCGCCTCGAACAGCCGGCGGACCGCCTTCGGGCCCGCCTCGCGCGGGACCACGGCCTGGTACTGCGTGAAGCCGCGCTTGCCGTAGCCGCGGTTCCAGTCGCGCAGGACGTCGAGCGGATGGAAGTGCGCGCGGGGCGACACCAGGCTTCGCGCCTTCAGCCGGTGCATCGTGCGTTGGAGCGCGTTCACGAGCCGCGCGCTGCCGCGGTTCAGCGCCCAGTCGGGGAAGTCGAAGGGCAGCGCCGGCTCGGGTCCGGGGCGCGGCGGCCGGGCCGGCGCCTCGTCGGGCTCCGCCCAGCGCCCCTTCACGAGCGCGCCGCGCCCGAGCGCGCTGCCGCCGGCGAGCGCGTCCACGAAGCTCACCGTGAAGGGCCACTCGGCGCTCGCCGCGGGCAGGCGCTCCAGCAGGTGGTCGAGGCCGCGGAGGGGCTCGGTCTCCTGCCAGATCCAGGGCGTCGGGATGCGCGCGAGCGAGAGCTCCACCTCGAGCACGTGCCCGGTGAGGCCCATCCCGCCCTGCGTGGCGTGGAACAGCTCGGGCTCCTGCGTCGCGCTCGCCTCGAGCTCGCGCCCGTCGGCGAGGGCGAGGCGCAGCGACCGCACGTGCGCGCCGAAGCTTCCGGCCCGGTGGTGGTTCTTCCCGTGCACGTCGGCGGCGACCATGCCGCCGAGCGTGACGTGGCCCGTGCCGGGCACGACCGGCACGGCGAAGCCGCGCGGCCACAGCCACTCGGAGAGGCGCGCGAGCGAGAGCCCGGCCTCGGCGCGCAGCACGCCGCTCGCCGGATCGAAGGCGAGCAGCCGATCGGCACGCCGGCTCGCCGCGACGCGCGCTCCCGGGCGCGCCGGCAGCGAGGCGTCGCCGTAGGAGCGGCCGAGCCCGCGCGTGAGCGACGCGCCGCACACGGCGCGGCGCAGGTCCTCGTCGAGGACCTCGATGGCCTCGCGGACCGGGGCACGCCCCCAGCCCGACACCTCGACCCGCACACCGCGCTGCATCGGACGCGCGAGCCTAGCGCGCGGCCGGGCGAAGCGGATTCCCCCGCTCCCGCGCGTGGTCGCACCGGCTCGGCTCGTTACTCTCCGCCCGTGCGCGCACCCGGCCCTCTTCTCGCATGGTGGCTGCTGTGGGCCGTGCTCGGCGTCGGCTGCTCCGACCCCGCGCCCACGCAGAGCGCCGCCGCGCCCGCGGCGGCGCCCCCCACCGCAGCGGCGCCGGCCGCGGCGGCCGCACCGAGCGCGGATCGCCGCCGCACGCGGCCGCTGCCGGCGTTCGAGGGGCGCGATCTCGACGGCGCGGCCTGGTCCACCGCCGCCTGGGTCGGCAAGCGCACGCTCGTCTTCGGCTTCGATCCGAGCGCGCCGGAAGCGGCGACGGTGGCGCGCGCGCTCGTCGCGATCGCGGACGAGCGCGCCGAGCACAACTTCGAGGTCGCGGGCGTCGCGGCCGCGGATCCCGCCACGGCGCGGAGCTTCCTCGCCGCGCAGGGGCTCGCCGTGCGGAGCTTCGCGGACCCGGGCGGAGCGCTCGCGCGGCGCATCGGCGTCCAGCGGCCGGTCTGGCTCGTGCTCACCGACGCGCAGGGCAACCTGCTGTACGGAGAGGAGGTCTTCGACGACGAAGGCCCGGATCCGGCCGCCGCCGTCGAGCGGACGCTGCGCGCGCAGCTGCGCCTGCCCGGCGGAGAAGGGGTGAACGGGAGCGCGCACCCGCTCGCGCCCGACTTCTCGGCGGAACGCCTCGAAGGGGGCGCGCGCTTCGAGCTCGCGAGCCTGCGCGGCAAGCCCGCCATCTTGATGTTCTTCCTGCACACCTGCCCGCACTGTCACGAGGCGCTGCGCTTCCTGAAGGACGCGCTCGCCGAGCTGCCCGAGGCGAAGCGCCCGCCGCTGGTCGGCGTCTCCGTGGCGAACCGGACGTACTCGGTCCAGGAGGCGCTCCGCGAGCACGGCATCGACTTCTTCCCCGTGCTGCTCGACGCCGACGCGAGCATCCGGACGGCGTACGCCGCGCTCCAGGGCGTGCCCGTGACCTTCCTGATCGACGGCGACGGGCGGCTCGTCTCGCGCACGGACGGCTGGTCCGGCGAGCGCGACGCCGCGCTGCTCCGCATGCGGCTCGCGAAGCTCGCGGGCGAGCGCGTGCCGATGCTGCTGCACAAGAGCGGCTACAGCGGAAACGAGGTGTGCTCCGTCTGTCACGAGTCCGCGGCCGCGACGTGGGAGCTCACCACCCACGCGGGCGCCTACGACACGCTGGTGCGCCACGGCTCCGACCACGACGCCGCCTGCGTGAGCTGCCACGTGGTGGGCTACGGCCAGGAGGGGGGCTTCCAGATCGCGAAGCCCGACCCGAGCCTCGAGGACGTCGGCTGCGAGACGTGCCACGGGCGCGGCGGCCCGCATCTGTCGCCGGCGCACGCGCCGCAGGGCGCCTACGAAGCGGTGTGCCAGACCTGTCACAACCCGGAGCACTCGCTCGGCTTCGAGTACGCGAGCTTCCTGCCGCGCATCTCGCACGCCGCGAACCTGCCGAACCTCGACCTGCCGCCCGCGGAGCGCGAGAAGCTCCTCGCGGAGCGGCGCGCGCCACGCAAGGACATCCTGCCGACCGCGGCCGCCTACGTGGGCTCGGAGGCGTGCCAGAGCTGCCATGCGGACGAGCACGCCGCCTGGTCGCAGCACCCGCACGCCCGGGCCCTGGACACGCTCGCGGCGAAGGGCGAGCAGGCGAACGCCGAATGCGTGCGCTGCCACAGCACGGGCCTCGGCCGGCCCGGCGGCTTCGCGCTCGGGGCCGGCGCGCAGCCCGCGCTCGCCGGGGTGGGCTGCGAGTCGTGCCACGGCCCGGGCGGCGACCACGTCGGGGAAGCCGCGCCCAAGCGCGGCACGATCGTGAAGCTCAGCGACAAGTGCGGCTCGTGCGTGATCCTCCAGGTCTGCGGCGCGTGTCACGACGACGCCAACGACCCGGGCTTCGAGTTCGAGGTGAAGGAGAAGATCCTCCACCAGCGCCACGGCAAGGAGCCGCTCGACTTCGAGCGCAAGGCGGAGACCGCTCTGCCTCCGAGCGCGGCCGTCGGCCTGCTCGAGCGCGCGTTCGCGAGCGAGCACGCGGGATGAGCGCGGAGGGGCGGAGCGCCGTGGACCGGGCGCTCGCAGCCGAGCTCCGCGCGGCGCTCGGCGCGACGCGGGCCTGGCTCGCGGAGTGGCTCGAGGAGGGCGTCGAGGCGCCGCGGAGCGTCGCGCCGGGCGCGCGGCCGCTCGCGATGCAGGCGGACCTCCTCGCCGCGGCGCCCGCCGGCCCGCGCCCGAGCCTCGACGAGGTGCGCGCCCACCTCGGTGACTGCCGCCGCTGCCCGCTCTGCGAGGGACGGAGCTCCATCGTGTTCGGTGACGGCAACCCGCAGGCCGACATCCTCTTCGTGGGCGAGGGCCCCGGCGCGGAGGAGGACCGCCGCGGGCTTCCCTTCGTCGGCCGCGCGGGCGAGCTGCTCACGAAGATGATCGAGCGCGGCATGGGCATGCCGCGCTCGCAGGTCTACATCTGCAACATCGTGAAGTGTCGGCCGCCCGGGAACCGCGAGCCGCTGCCGCAGGAGATCGCGGCCTGCCGTCCCTTCCTCGACGCGCAGATCGATGCCGTGGCGCCGAAGGTGATCGTCGCGCTCGGCCGCCCCGCGACGAGCCTCCTGCTCGGCCGCGACGTCTCCATCACGCGCGTGCGCGGCGTCTGGCAGGAGTACCGCGGCACCCCCGTGATGCCGACCTTCCACCCCGCGTTCGTGCTGCGGCAGTACACCGAGGAGAACCGGCGTCTCGTCTGGCAGGACCTGAAGGCGGCGCTCACCCGCGCGGGCGCGGGCGACGGTTAGGCCGATCTCACGGTCGCTCGGGGATCTTCGCGGACTCCTCGGCGCGGAGCTCTTCGAGGCGCTTCTTCAGCGCCGGATCGCGGCGCGCCAGGATCGCCGCGGCGAAGAGGCCTGCGTTCTTCGCGCCCGAGCGGCCGATGCCGAAGGTCGCGACCGGGATGCCGCCCGGCATCTGCACGGTCGAGAGCAGCGAGTCGAGCCCGGACAGGGGCGAGGACTGGATCGGGACGCCGAGCACGGGGAGCAGCGTGTGCGCCGCCGTCACGCCCGCGAGATGCGCCGCGCCGCCGGCGCCGCAGATCACGACCTCGATGCCCGCCTCCTCGGCGCCGGCCAGGAAGCGCTCGAGACGGTCCGGCGTGCGATGCGCGGAGATCACGCGCACGTCGGTCTCGACCGCGAGCCGCTCGAGCACCTCCTCGGCGGCCTTCATCTCCTCGTAGTCGTTCCGGCTCCCCATCAGGATCGCGACGCGCGCCAAGCTTCCCTCCACGCTTTCGCCGGCAGTCTACTGTACCCTCGCCCGCCTCATCGGGAGGGGCGCGATGCGCGCCGTGGTCGTCCAGGGTCCGCGCCGTCTCGCCGTGGAGAAGGTGCCGGATCCCACCCCGGAGCCGGGGCAGGTCGTGCTGCGCGTGTCGGCCTGCGGCATCTGCGGCAGCGATCTCCACCTGCACCAGGCGGGCCTGCTTCCGTCCGGCGCGATCATGGGCCACGAGTTCTGCGGCGAGGTCGTCGAGGGCGCGGGCGAGCTCCGGAGCGGAGACCGCGTCTGTGCGCTGCCCACGCTCTCGTGCGGGCGCTGCGCGCGCTGCCAGAGCGGCCTCGGCGCCTACTGCAAGACGCAACGCCCGCTCGGCTTCGGCCGCGCGGCGGGGGCCTACGCGGAGTACGTGGCGGTCGCCGCGCACGAGGTCGTGCGCCTGCCGGACGGGATCGACGACGAGCGCGCCGCGCTGGTCGAGCCGCTCGCCGTCGGGCTCCACGCAGTGCAGGTGGCGCAGGTACGGCCGCGCGAGACGTGCCTCGTGATCGGCGCCGGACCGATCGGGCTCGCGATCACGCTGTGGGCCCGCGAGCTCGGAGCCGGCGAGGTGATCGTCTCGGAACGCGCCGCGGGGCGGCGCGCCATGGCGGAGCGCCTCGGTGCGACGCGCGTCGTGGATCCCGAGCGCGAGGAGCTCGGAGCCGTGCTCGCGCGCTCGGCGCCGGACGGCGCGGATCTCGTCTTCGAGGCCGTCGGCGCCCCCGGCCTGATCCAGCAGTGCATCGGACACGTGCGCTTCCGCGGGCGCATCGTCGTGGCGGGCGTCTGCCTCGTGCCCGACACGCTCCAGCCCGGCATCGCCGTGCTGAAGGAGGCGAGCCTGCAGTTCGCAATGGCCTACGAGCGGCGTGATTTCGAGCGCACGATCGAGCTGCTCGAGCGCGGCCGGCTCGAGCCCGCGGCGATGATCACGGACCGCATCGGCCTCGACGACGTGCCGGCGGCCTTCGACGCGCTCGAGCGCCCCTCCGGCCAGTGCAAGGTGCTGGTGCGCCCCGGACGCTGAGGCCCATGCAGATCTCTCCCGCCACCGCGGTCTGCGGCATCCTGCTGCATCCGGCGTCGCACACCCGCTCTCCTGCCATGCACAACGCCGCGTACGACGCGCTCGGACTCGACGCGGTGTTCGTGGCCTTCGACGTGCCGCCGGCCCGGCTCGCCGAGGCCGTGGCCGGTGCGCGCGCACTCGGCGTGCGCCAGCTCGCCGTCTCGATCCCGCACAAGGAAGCCGTGCTCGCCCACGCCGACGAAGTCGACGAGACGGCGCGGCGCATCGGCGCGGCGAACACGCTCACGCTCGCGAACGGGCGCTGGCTCGCGTCCAACACCGACTGGATCGGGCTGGCGCGTGCGCTCGAGCGCGAGACCGCGCTCTCCGGACGGCGAGCCGTCGTGCTCGGCGCGGGCGGCACGGCGCGCGCCGCGGCCTTCGCGCTGCGTGCGCGCGGGGCGCACGTGTCGGTGCTGAATCGGACGCTGGAGCGCGCGGAGGCGCTGGCGCGCGATCTCGGCGCGACGGCCGCCGGGACGCTCGCTGCACTCGCACGGCTCGACTACGACGTCCTCGTGAACACGACGTCCGTCGGTCTCTCGCGCGACGAGTCTCCGGTCGCCGCCGCGGCGCTGCGTCCCGGCGCCGTGGTGCTCGACGTGGTGTACGACCCGCCCGAGACGCGCCTGCTCCGCGACGCGCGGGAACGCGGGCTCCGCGGCATCGGCGGGAAGTGGATGCTCGTCGAGCAGGCCGTCGAGCAGATCCGCCTCTGGAGCGGAAAGACGCCGCCTTCGGACGTGCTCGCGCGCGCCTTCGACGAGGCACGCGGGACGACGGCTACTTGAGCTTCGTCTCTTTGTACGGCACGTGCTTGCGCACGACCGGGTCGTACTTCTTGAACTCGAGCTTGTCGGGCGTCGTGGTGCGGTTCTTCGTGGTCGTGTAGAAGTGACCCGTCCCCGCCGACGACTCGAGCTTGACCTTCTCGCGCTTGCCCTTCTTGGCCACGTCTACCCCGCTCCCCGCTCTAGCTCGCCGGCTCGGGCACGGCCTCGCCGCTCTTCACGAACACGCGCACCCGCCGGCCCTCGCGGCTCTCGACCCGGACCCGGCTCGGCTTGCCCGCCTTCGGGTCGACGAGCCGGACGTTCGAGGCGTGCACGAAGCCCTCGCGCTCGATGATCCCGCCGGTGCGGGCGCCCGCCCGCCCGGGCTTCGTGTGGCGCTTCTGGATCCGGACGCCTTCGACGCGCACGCGTTCGCGCGCGAGGTCCACGGCGATCACGCGGCCCTGCTTGCCGCGGTCCTTGCGGTTGCCCGTCATCACCTGGACGAGATCGCCCTTGCGAATGCGCTGCGCCATCCACCCCTCTGGCCTCGGGAGCGCGAATAGGTGCCGCGCTCGCACCGCCAAGTCAACCCCCCACGGGGCCGCTTCCCGCGGACGGCGAGTCGATATGCTCCGCGCTCGCCATGCGCTGGCTCCTCCGCATCGCGCTCGTGCTCGCCGGCCTCCTCGTCGCCGGCTTCTTCGCCTGCGGGCTGCTGCCCGAACGCTGGGCCGTGAACGCGCCCATCTGGAACAGCCTGTTCGGCTGGGGCGCCGAGCCACCGGCCGCGGCGGCCTTCGGCACGCGGATCCGCGCCGCGGGCGGGTACGCGGTGAGCCTCTACGCGACCGTGCCGAAGGCGCGCTTCCTGCGGCCCACGCCCGCGGGCGATCTCCTCGTGACGGTGCCTCGCGAGGGCCGCGTGGTCCGTCTCGCGCGCGACGCCGACGGGGACGGGCGCCCCGATGCCCAGGAGACGCTGCTCGAGGGGCTCGACCGGCCCCACGGGATCGATCTCCACGAGGGCTGGCTCTATCTCGGCGAGGGCTCGGCCGTCGCCCGCGTGCGCTACGACGCCGCGACGGGCCGGGTCGTGGGCGCGCCCGAACGCATCGTGACGGGCCTGCCCGAGGGCGGGAACCACTGGACGCGGACCGTGCGCATCGGCGCGGACGGCTACCTCTACGTGACCGTGGGCTCGAGCTGCAACGTCTGCCGCGAGGAGGACGAGCGGCGTGCGGCGATGCTGCGCTTCCGGCGCGACGGCTCGGAGGGCGAGATCTGGGCGCGGGGCCTCCGCAACTCCGTCGGCTTCGACTGGCGCCCCGCGACGGGCGAGCTCTTCGCGACCGACAACGGGAGGGATCTGCTCGGGGACGACTTCCCGCCCTGCGAGCTCAACCGGATCGTACGGGGCGGGGACTACGGCTGGCCGGTCGCCAACGGCGATCGCAAGCTCGATCCCGACCAGGGCGCGGGCCACGAGGCGCGCGCCGCCGCCTCGCTCCCGCCCGCGCACGGCTTTCGCGCTCACACGGCCCCGCTCGGGATCACGTTCCTCGAGAGCGACGCACACCCCGAGCCCTACCGCGGCGCCGCGCTCGTCGCACTGCACGGGTCGTGGAATCGCACGCGGAAGGACGGCTACGAGGTCGTGTCGCTGCACTGGGGCGCGGACGGCTCGATTCGCGAGGAGGATTTCCTGGTCGGCTTCCTCCGAGACGAGGACGTGATCGGGCGGCCGGTCGACGTCGCCGAGGCTGCGGACGGAACGATCTTCGTGTCCGACGACTACGCCGGCGCGGTCTACCGGGTGACGCGCGAAGCGGGGCGCGCCCTGTCGGGCTCCGCATCCGCGCCCGCGCTCGCAGCCGCGGCGACCGGGGATCCGCTCGCCCACCTCGAGCCGGCGCGACGCGCGGCGAGCGCGGCACGAGGCGAGACGCATTGGCACGCGCTCGAGTGCGCGTCGTGTCACGTGCCGGAGCAGGCGGCACCCGGCGTGGTCCCCGTCCCGCTGCGCGCGCTCGGGCGCCGCCACGACCTCCCGGGACTCACGGCCTTCCTGGCCGCGCCCACGCCGCCCATGCCGGCGGTCGCGCTCGCCGAGAGCGAGCGCGCCGATCTCGCCGTCTACCTCCTCGAGCGCTTCCGCTGAGCGAGCCGGCCGGGGCGGCTCGAGACGGGCACCCTCGGGGGCCGTATGCGAACCTCGTCGGTTCGATCACCGCCGGGCCGTGAGCGGGCCGCAACTCGTTGAGCGAACCCCAACTCCATCCGATCCGTGACCCCGTGCAGCTGAGGCGGCGCGTCCTGCCGGAGCTGGCGCTGGCGACCCTCGCCGGCGTCGTGATGGCGTCGAGTCCGCTGGTTCCGAAGCACTGGCTCGGGTCGCTGGCCGCCGGCGTCGTCACGGGTGCTGCCGTCCTCGCCTGGCGTCTGAGGCGGCCGGCCAAGGAGGAGGACGCGGCTGCGAGCCGGCCGCTGCGCCTTCCGGCTGCGGTCGCGATCACGGGCGCGCTCTGGGTCGCCGTCTTCGCCATGACCTGGCTCTGGCTCTACCGGCAATGGACGACGAGCGTCTGGAGCAACGAGCACGGTCTCTTCGTCCCCTTTGCGGTCGCATACCTGGTGGTGCGCGCGCTCCGCGAAGACCCGCGGCCGGAGCAGGCCGAGGGCTCGTACTGGGGCCTTCCGCTCGTGGCCCTGGGCGCGTCGCTCGCCGTGTTCGACCTGTCGGTCCGCAGCGGCTACGTCGCGACCATCGGCCTGCTCGTCTCGCTGCCGGGCCTCTCGCTCGCGCTGCTCGGGGTGCGGCGCACCCGCGCTCTGCTGGTGCCGCTCGCGGCCTCGTGGCTGATGCTGCCGATCCCGCGGACGCTCGCAACGGACATGCAGCTTCGACACATCGCGGCCGGCTCGGTCGAGTGGCTGCTCGACGTCCTCGGGTACACCGTTCTGCGCGACGACACCGTACTGAGCCTGCCGGGCCGCACGTTCGTGGTCTCGGACGCGTGCAGCGGCTTCGCCACCCTCTACGCCAGCATCTCGGTCGCGTTCATCCTGGCGTGCATCGCGCCCGGCCTGCTGCGGGGGGCGCTCCTGCTGCTCGTCGCTCCCGTGCTCGCCATCGTCGCCAACGTGGTGCGCGTGCTGGTCCTCGTGATCCTCACCTACCACCACGGCAACTGGTTCATCGACAGCTTCTTCCACCCCGCAACGGGCGTGGCGACCTTCGCGATCATGCTGTTCGTCCTGCTCGCCATCGCCGGACAGCCTCTCGGGAGAGCGAGCGAGCCGTGATCGCGCTCTCGCGCCGCCACGCCCGCTGGCTCGTGCTCCTGCTCGGCGCGGCCCTCCTGCCCTTCGTGTTGGAGGAGGTACGACCGCGTCGCCACGACGACTGCCGGCATCCCGACATGCTGACGCTCACGCTCGCCATCCCGGGCTCGAAGCCGAGCCGTCGGCGGGAGCGCCAGGCGCCGGCCCGCGAGGGCGAAGCGCCGCGGGGTCCCGTGGTCGGCCCTCCCGGTTCGAATGCGGACTTCACCCAGTGGACCGAGGGCGAGATCGCGAACCCGCAGGACGACCGGAACGCGCTCCGCTTCTGGATCATCCGGACCTTCGACCCGGGCGCGGCGTCGCCGCGACGCGTGCTCCGCGAGGGCTTCGACCCGGAGTCGCACGAGGTTCGCGAGGTGCCGTCGGAGGCGGGTGCGGTGCCCGTCCACGTCGCCATCGACCGCACGCGAGACCCCGGCCGGCTGGTGGCGTGGGTCTGGGTCTACGACGGGCGCCCGACGGCCGATCTGTTCCCCGCGCTGGTCCGGGCGGCACCGCGGCGCGTCCTGAGGGGCTCGGTGCCCGTGACGTTCTTCCTCGTGAACGGCGCCTTCTACGAGCCCGACGCGGCAGCCGTCGACGCGCTGGCGACGAAGTGGATCGCGGACGCGTGGTCGCACATGGCCCGCTTCTGCCGATGAGCGGCGCGCGTCGCATCGCCACGGGCCTGCCGCTGCTCGCGCTCGGACTGGTGTCCGTCGCTGCGATCGACGCCGTCGTGCTCGGCCTCACCACGGGGTACTTCGGAGGCGGGTACAACTCCCCGCGCCTCTCGGCGTGGAGCGACCGGCTCGTGTTCGCCGCCGGGGGAGCGGTGCTCGACGCGTTCCTGCTGGCCGCGAGCTTCGCGCTCGCGTTCCTGCTCGCGCGCGCCCTGCGCCTGTCCGAGCTGCCCCGGACGGTGTTCGCGGCGGGCATCGCCCTCCTCGTCCCCGCGACTGCGGACATCGTCTCGCACCAGCTGCACCGCGTGTTCGGCAAGGTGATCGGGCTGGATCTGCTGATCGGGCTCGCAGGCGGCCGCGTCTCCGAGGCCGTCCTGAGCGCGGCCAGCGAGGCGCCGGCCGCGCTGCTCGGGCTCGTCGCGGCGGCCGCCGCCGTCTTCCTCTGCGTCGCGCTCGCCCGGGGCCTCGAACGCAGGCTCGCTCCCGCGGTGCTGGCCTCGCCCTCGCTGGCCCGGATCTGCGCGTTGGCCGCGGGCACGGCACTCGCTGGCGCCGGAGTCCTGCACGCGGCGGGCGCGCACTGGCCGGTCGCTGCCTATGGCCTCGACCGCAAGCCCGCGGGCATGGCGCTGCGCACGCTCGTACGCCAGGCGACGGACTGGGACCGCGACGGGTTCGGATGGCTCTCGCGGCCCCCCGATCCGGCTCCCTTCGACGGCGCGAGACATCCCCATGCGCTCGAGATCCCCGGCAACGGCGTGGACGAGAACGGGGTCGGCGGCGACCGCCCGCCGGGGGAGCCCGCGGGTCTCGCCGCTTCCGGAGCGCCCGTCGCGCTGCCTCCGGGCTCACGGCGCTCGTTCCTGCTGATCTTCCTCGAGAGCTTCCGCGGCGACGTGATCGGGCGTCGCTTCGGCTCCCGCGAGGTGACGCCCACGCTGAACGGCCTCGCCGCAGCGGGCGCCGCCTCCGAGCAGGCCTACGCACACAGCCCCTCGACCTGGATCTCGCGCGCGGAGCTGTTCCAGGGCCGGGTGAAGCCGCTGGCCGGTGCGCCGAGCCTGATCGACGACTTCCATTCGCGCGGCTACCGCGTGGCGTACGTCTCCGGTCAGGACGACACCCACGGCGGTGACGACTGGATCGGCTTCGATCGGGCGGACTTCTTCGTCGACGCGCGAGCGAACCCCGAGCGGAAGACGTCCCGGACGGCGCTGACCGTGAGCCTCCAGGTCTCGTGGAGATTGATCCTCGAGCAGGTGCAGACGTACCTGGAGTCCACGCGTCACGACGAACGCCCGGTCTTCCTCTACGTGAACTTCGTCGACACCCACTTCCCGTACCACCACGACGATCTCCGGCCCCTGCTCGGCGTCGATCCGGTCGGCCGCACCGAGATCCGCCCCTGGAACGCGGCGCGCGTCTTCGACACCTACCTGCAGTCGGCCGCCAACGTCGACGCAGCGATCTCCGAGCTGCTGCGGATCTGGCACGGGCACGTCGGCGACTCCGCGGTGCTCGTGACGGCGGACCACGGACAGGCGTTCTACGAAGACGGCATGCTCGGCCACGGCCAGTCGGTGGCGGACAATCAGTCCCGCGTCCCGCTGATCGTGGCGGGGATGGGCGGCCCGTGGCCGGAGCCGATCGGCATGGCCGACCTGCGTCGGCTGATCCTCGCGGGACTCGCGGCCGGCCGCGGAGACGTCGCGCGTTTCGCGCGCGACCCGGAGCGGACGTTGTTCCAGTTCACGGGCCCGTTGGAGCGGCCCAAGGAGATCGCGCTGCGCGGGAGCTCGGGGCTCACCGTCGTCGACCTGCCTGCACGCCGAGCGCGCCGGGTCGGGCCGGACGGTGTCGAAGCTCCGCTTCCGGTGGCGAGCGACGACGCGCGCGCCGTGATCTGGACGTGGGAGGCGCTCGCCGCCGGCGAAGAGCGCTAACGGCGCCCCGAGCCCGAACGCGAACGGCGCCGGCCCGCGCGAGCGGGCCGGCGCCGTCGAGAGAGGTCCCACCGTCGAGCTACTCTCCCACCAGGAAACCTGGCAGTACCATCGCCGATGCGGGGCTTAACTT
>Ga0075327_1000185_pt1 | contig 16131 bp, 10 predicted proteins | sample MayberrySE_Catta_2_FD_120056 | JGI IMG/M metagenome (GOLD analysis project Ga0075327, IMG submission 120056) | Natural and restored wetland microbial communities from the San Francisco Bay, California, USA, that impact long-term carbon... | ecosystem: Environmental > Terrestrial > Soil >...
CTTCGGCGGCGGTGCTCCCGATTTGCCGCTGAGGGACCGTTAACCGCCGTGACCTACCGCTTCGGCCCCTACACGCTCGACCCGGCCGCCTACCGGCTGCTGCGCGACGCCGACCCCGGCATTGAGATCGTCCAGTTGTCGCCCAAGATTATCGACCTCCTGCTCTACCTCGTCGCCCGCCAGTCGGTCCTCGTCTCGAAAGAAGACCTCTTCAAGGCACTGTGGCCCGACGTCGCGGTCACCGACAACGCTCTCACGCAGGCCGTCTCCGAGCTGCGTCAGGCGCTTGGCGATGACCCGTCGAAGCCTGTCTACGTGCAGACCGTCGCGCGGCGCGGGTACCGCTTCATCGCGCCAGTCACGACCACGGCGCCGGCCGGCGTGGCCGCAACCGGGACGGTGACGCCGTCGGCAGACTCGTCGGCCACCGCACCGCTGGAACAGCAGCCGTCAATCGCCGTCCTCGACTTCGCCAACGTCAGCAACGACAAAGATCTGGCCTGGCTGTCCTCCGGCATCGCCGAAACGGTCACCAACGATCTGCGCTCCACGTCGCCGCTCCGCGTCGTCGATCGCATGCGGGTGGTCGAAGCCGTGCGACGCGGCGGCCCAGAGCTCGGGGCGTTGCGCGCGGCGCTGCACCTCGACCTTGCCGTCGTCGGGAGCTTCCAGCGATCGGGCGCGCGGCTGCGGATTACCGCGCGGGTCGTGGATGCCGCGAGCGGGGAAGCGACGGCCGAGGCCAAGGCCGACGGGCCGCTCGAGCAGGTCTTCGAGCTGCAGGACCGGATCGTGTCGCAGTTCGCCGACGCCCTGAGGATCGGCACCAAGCAGCCGCGATCGCTGGGCGACACGAGCAGTCTCGAGGCCTATCGGGCTTTTACCGAGGGGCGCGTGCGGCTCGAGTCGCTCGACGCCGCCGAGGTGCCGGCCGCGATTGCCGATTTCGAGAAGGCGATCGAGCTCGACCCGCGGTACGCCGCTGCGCACGTCGGCCTCGCGAACGCACGGTTCTGGGAGTACGAGATGTCGCGCGCGCGCAACCAGCCCGACGGCGGGCTGCTGGCGCGGGCCGTGGATCACGTCCGCCGGGCGATCGAGCTCGAACGCGATCTGGCCGACGCGCACGCGACGCTGTCGTTCCTGCTGATGAGCGGCGGCCGCGCGGCCGAGGCGCTCACGGCGGCGCGGCGGGCCGTCGCACTCGAGCCGCGCTACTGGGGCAACCAGTTCAGGCTCGCGCACGCCGCGTGGGGCGAGGAGCGGCTGCAGGCGCTCGCGCGCGCGCGCGATCTCTATCAGGACTTCCCGTTCGTTCACTTCGAGATGGCCATGGTCCACATCGCGCGCGGTCAGCTCGAGCGCGCCGAGCCGGTCTTGCGGGAAGGCACGGTCGTGCAGGATCGCCAGGCCGATCGCAAGCAGCGCTATCCGGCGAAGGGCCTGCACTGGCTGCTCGGCCTGGTGCGGCTGTCGTCGGGCGACACGGCCGAAGCGCTCCGCGAGTTCGATCGCGAGAACGCCTCGGGCACACGGCAGCTCTACGCGCGCGAGTTCGCGATGAACGCACACGACGGCGCCGGCTTCGCGCACCTGGACGCCCGAGACCCGGCGCTGGCGACCGAGCAGTTCACGAAAGCGCTCGAGCTCTTCCCCGAGCACGCGCGATCGCTCGTGGGACTTGGGGCTGCGCGACTTGCGGCCGGCGACAAACCGGGCGCCGAGGATGCATTCGCGCGCGCTGGCGCCGCCATCGACGCGCTGCGCCGGGGCGGGCGGACGAGCGAGGCTCAGATGGCCGAGGCGATGCTGCATGCCGTCCGCGGCGAAACGAGCCGCGCCATCGACGCGCTCAGCGCGCTCCTCGACAAGCCCGACATGCCGTTCTCGGGGTGGACTATCCCGATCGAGCCGCTCTTCGAGCCCATCCGCCGGCTCAAGGATTTTCAGCAGGTGGCTGGCAGGCTGGCCGAGCGCGCGCGGTAGCTGACTTCAGCGGAAGTAGACAGGATTGGCGAGGACAGTGACGCCGGCCTCGTCGCGCAGGTTGACGCGGACCCAGTCGCCCGGCGCAACGTCCACCACGAAGTCCACGGTGGCATCATTGGTCGCGATGGGTTCGGCCACCGCATGCGGAACGACTACTCCGTGACGCGATAGGTTGTCGTGACGCCGTCTCGAATGCTGGGCACGCCCATCAGCAGGCGCCATGTTCCGGGCGTGAGCTCGCCGGCGTGATACGACGGGGTCGCCATCGTCCGGCCGACGAAGAAGCGTGTCTTGCTGGTGCGGCTCGCGCCGCGGAATCGGTGTGGGTCGTAGAGGCCGAACTCGATCGCGGTCCCCTTGTCACGATCGCTGTAGCTCGTGTCGACGTGGATGAGGCTCGTGCCCGGCGGGACCTCGAACGGCCGCTCCAGCCACGCGAGGCGATTGGCGGGCGTGAGCGTTCCTTCGAGCACGATCTCGCGAGGCGTAGCCGGAGCCCGGCCCTCGTCTTTCAGCACCGCCGCGAACGCTTCGTACTGGTCGGTGGCCACGAAGTCGGCCCCCGCCGCTATCACCGCCCGCCAGCGGCGTTCCACAGCCTCCTTCGAGCCGACGTTGTAGCGCGTCGACCAGCCCGTCTGCTTCTCTTCGCCGACCGGATGTCCGTTGAGCGTCCACAGCCGAATCCACAGGTCCGCGTCGTGCGCGCGACGCACGAGCGTGCGAAGGCGCGCGTCCTCGTGCGACGTCCAGTCGGCGGCCTTCGCCTGTCCGCCGGCTTCGACGGCCGCCCAGGGCGCGTTCAACCATCGGCGGTAGTTCGTCGCGTGAGGCAGCGGGTGATCGGGAAGCGCCTCCAGGAATCTCGCCAGTCTCTCCTCGCGGCTCATGCCGTCGATCGGCGGCGGCCGCAGGGCGATAGCGCCAAACAGGCGCAGCCGCCCACCGACCGGCACATTGTCGTGAAAGGCCTCGGCCTGCGCGTCGGATTCACCCGTGAGCACGAGTACCGGCTTGACGTCGAGCGGCGCCGCGCGGCCGCCGTCGGCCGTCCGCTCGGCGGTCGTCAGCCACGATTCGTACTCGCCGAGCAGTTCCCAGAGCGCGCGGTGATGCTCCGGCTCGTTCGTTTTCAGGTCGAGGTTGAGGATGATGATCGGCCAGGCCGGCCGGTTGCCCGATTTCAACACCGGTTCGACAATCGGCCTGATGCGTTCGAAGAAGTAGTCGCGGAGTGATGGCTCGGATCCGTCGAACGGCTCCTCGTGGGAGACGATCGAGCGCGCCGGCCGGCCGTCCGCCGCAGGCCGCCAGACAAGATCCTGTTCGATCGCCACGGGCAGGCCCGTGGCGATCGCCCGATCGATGCGATCCCGGAACTTCCCGTTGTAGGGATACGCGTTGTGCGCGTCGAGCATCACCCGCGCGCCAGGCGCAGCCGACGCTGGCACCTGCTCGACTGCCGGCGTGCCGGACGCCGAGAGAACGACTACGCTTAGCACGACGACGCACGCGAATCTCCGAGACGCCATACCTTGACCTCTCGTCTCTGCTGGCTCTGCTGGCTCTGTGGTGGATCTGCTCCGTTTGCTCCGATGTCTCAGAACCCGAACCGCACGGCCAGCTGCACGACGCGCGGTGCGCCTGCATTGCTGATGACGCCGAAGGTCGACGAGCCCCATGTCGAGCTGGGGTTGCTGTAGTTGACCGCGTTGAACAGGTTGAACGCCTCGAGCCGCAGATCCGCATAACTGGCGGCTGCACCAAAAGTGAAGCGCTTGACGAGGCTCGCGTCCACCGTAAAGCTCCCCGGTCCCCAGGCTGAGTTACGCCTGGCGTTCCCCGGCGTGTTGACCTGCTGCAACGCGTACGCTGCCGGATCCAGGAACGTGAAGCGGTCTGCCGACGCGTTCGAGCTGCGGTTCGGATCGCCGACCTGGTTCGGCCTGAGCGATCCCCCGTTGCGGTTCAGGAAACTGTACGACAAACCGGCGGCAACTCGACAGCCACCTCGCCTTTGATCACCTGACCGAGCGATCCGTCCTCGGTCTGGATGACCGCGTTGCCTGAAACCACCTCGACCGTTTCGGCGGTCGTGACGACGGTCCTGAAACCTTCGAGCGTGACCTTGACGGCATACACTCCGCGCGGCAACGGCGCGAACGTGGCGTAACCGCTCGTGTCGCTGACATCCGTCAGGCGTACGTTCGTCGCCGTGTTGGTGACCTCGACCGTGGCGCCCGGCACGATGGCCTGACTCTGATCGGTGACGAGCACGCGAAGCGCACCGGCGTCAGTCTGCGCGGCTGCAGGCGCAGGCGTGAGCAGGAATCCGAGCAGGCACGCCAGAGCTGGCGCGGTCAGAGACCGTGACATGGAAAGCAAAGACATGGGGAGCCGCTCCTCTCGGCAGTCCGCGCGGGCGGGGACACATCTTCCCGCCGCGGGATGGCCCAGTCTGGCGGCCCGACGTCACAGGCAGGTCACGGCACCGCAAACTTGTCGTGACCACGACAGGAGTGGCAGCCGGCACCGCGTCAGTGACCGGCGTAGACAGCCTTCGATACGGCCGCGATGAGCGCGGCGCTCTCTTTCTGCTCCTGAATGCCTCGTACCAGGACGACGAGCACGTACGGCCGCTTCGCGAAGACGATGCCGGCGTCGTGATGGATGCGCGTGATGTTGCCGGTTTTGTGGGCGACTTCGACGTCAGGTGGTCCCACCGGGAGACCTGCCGGGATGGCGTCGTTGAATTTCTGGCGCTTGAGGACGGCGACCATGGCGGCATCTGCCTTCCTGTCCACCGCGCGGCCGCGCGCCAGCCGCTCGAAGAGCGTCAGCAGGCCCCGCGCCGTCGTCGAGTTGTTCAGGCCCTTGTCGAATGCCTTCTGATCCTCGACGCCGCGCAGGAGCTGCATTCCGTCGGCGCCGAGCCTGGCGACCGTCGATTGGATGTTCTCGACTCCGAGCCGCTCGATGAGCAGATTCGCTGCAAAGTTGCTGCTGACGGTGATCATCGCCTCGTTGAGCTGCTCGAGCGTCAGCGTCTTGCCCACAGCCGCGTAGACAGCGCGATCGGAGTCGTCGCCCTCGCTGAGCGTGTACGGAGTGCCGTCGACGATGCTGTGGAACTCGTTGCGGATCGGGAGGGGCTGATCGAGAGACAGCGTGCCGGCCCGTGCCTGGCGGAAGAGCTCGATCATCACCGGCACCTTCATGGTGCTGGCGGCATGAAACGGCTTGTCGGGGTCGATGAGGACCTGCGAGCGACCGTCGAGCGTCCGGAAGGCCACCGACACTTCCGCGCCGCTCGCCGCGATCAGCCGTTTGAGCGTGGTTTCGAGGACGTTCGGCGAGGTGGTCCCCCGGTGTGCAGTTGCCAGTCCCGCCACCACAGAGAGCGCGGCGGCAATCGTCACGCGAGCCGCAAGCGGATTTGTAACCATGCCTGACTGACGACCGTGCACTCGGCCTGCCGACTGCGACTGAAGACTAACGACTGCCGACCCTTCGACGGGCTCAGGGTCGCCCTGGGCTTTGTCGAAGGGCGACCAACGACTGACAATGTTCAGCCAACCCTCCCCACGTCTCCGGATCCTGTGCGACGAGCGTGGCGAAGTATAGCGAGACATCGTCGGCGGGAAACGTCGACGCGAGCCCGGTCGCCGCGGCGTGGAGCTTTGCCTCGTCCGGCTTTGCCAGCGTTTCGTCCGCGATCAGGCCGTTTTCGTGCGTGATGCCCAGGCTGTCGAGAAACGCAGACATCATCGGCCGCTGCCGCTCGAGGTGATACGCGACCATCGCGCGCGCGACGATGGAGTCGGAGATGGTCGGCAGCGTCGAGAGGTACTTGATGCGCTTCTCGAGCGGCAGTCCAAGCACGCTCTTGGTCCGGAACTTCATGTGCAGCGCGATCGCGGCAATAGCCTCGGCCTGCTGCTCGGTCGACTGCTCGTCGCCCCAGAACGGCTCAGCCACGGCGAGACGGCGCTCGGGCGGCAGCCGCTTCCACACGCGGGTCGGCCGGAAATCGCTGAAGTCCTGATCCATGGCGCCGATCTTAGCGTAGTTCCATAAACGAATCGCGGACGGCGGCCGTCTAACCACGCGGATCGCCATCCCCGGGGACGCGGATTGCTCCCGAGGGACTCGGATTGTTCCCCAGGGGGCGCGGACTGCTTCTCCACGGGACGCGGATTACGCGGATTAACGCGGATTGCATACATGTTCAGGTCTGCATTCATCGAGACGCTCTGGCAGGATCTTCGGTTCGGGGCGCGGACGCTCTTCCGGAGTCCAGGGTTTGCGGCGATCGCCGTTCTGACGCTCGCGCTCGGAATAGGCGCCAACGCCGCGATCTTCAGCGTCCTGAATGCCGTGCTCCTCCGGCCGCTGCCGTGGGCCGAGCCCGACAGGGCCGTGATGATCTGGAGCAAGTGGACGGCCTTCGACAAGACGTGGGTCGCCGAAGGCGAGGTGGTGGACTACCGGACGCGCAGCCGGACGCTTCAGGAGGTGGCCGCCTGGGGCGAAGGGCAGGTGAACCTGACTGGCGACGGAGAGCCCGAACGCGTGGCGTCGGCGCGCGTCAGTGCGAACACGTTCTCGACGCTCGGCGTGGCACCGATGATCGGCCGGACGTTCACGGCCAAGGAGGACCTCCCGAACGGTCCGCGGCTCGTCGTCCTCGGCTTCGGGCTGTGGAACCGCCGGTACTCTGCGGACGACTCGATCGTCGGCCGATCGGTGTTGATCAACGGCACGTCCTTCGCGGTGGTCGGCGTGATGCCGCCGGGCTTCGTCCTCCCGACGGACTTTCGCAACCCCGAGCCCACTCAGCTCTGGACACCGCTCCAGATGAACCCGGCGGCGACCGACCATGGCAGCCACGGCCTCTATGCTGCCGGCCGCCTCGAGCCGGGCGCGACGGTGCGTCAGGCCGCGGACGAACTGCACGGGATCGCGCGCGCGATGACGAGCGAGGGCCTCTACCCGGTGCAGATGCAGTTCGACACGGTCGTGCTGTCGCTCGAGGACGAGGTGGTTGGCTCCGTCCGGCGATCGATCTGGCTGCTCTTCGGCGCCGTGGGCTTCCTGCTGCTCATCGCCTGCGCCAACGTCGCCAACTTGCTCCTGGCTCGCGCCGAGGCCCGTCAGCGGGAGATGGCAGTGCGCGCGGCGCTCGGCGCAAGTGGACGGCGTGTCCTGCGCCAGCTGCTCACCGAGAGCCTGGTGCTCACGTCGGCGAGCGCGGTCGTCGGCCTCGGCCTGGCGTTTGCCGCAGTGCGATTCGTCGCGTGGTGGAACCCCGCCGACATCCCCCGCGTGGGAGGCGTCACGCTGGATGTATCCGTCCTGATCTTCACGGCGGTCGTTGCCCTGTGCACGAGCGTGCTCTTCAGCCTCGCGCCGGCGCTCCGGGCGCTTCGCATCGACTTGACCGACTCGCTCAAGGACGGCGGCCAGAGCGCCTCGAGCGGCGGCGCCCGGCAGCGCTTCCGCAACGGGCTCGTCGTGGCGCAGATGGCGCTGGCGGTCCTGCTGCTCGTCGGCGCCGGCCTCATGCTCAGGAGTCTCTGGTCGCTCCAGCGCATTCCTATTGGCTTCGATCCGTCGAACGTGCTGACGATGCGGGTGTCGCTGCCGCAGGCGAGCTATCCGAGCCCCGAACAGGTCGTGGCGTTCTACGAGCGACTGATCGACCGCGTGCGCGTCCTGCCTGGCGTGCGCGCGGCGGGCGCGGCACGGCTGCTGCCGCTGGGATCGACGATTGGCGACTTCGGTCTGATGGTCGAAGGTTATGTTCCACCGCCAGGCACGGGCGCCAAGGGCGACTGGCAGATCGTCACCGACGGCTATCTCGAGGCCATGGGCGAGAGGCTCGTTCGAGGCCGCGTAATCTCGCCGGCAGATTCAGCGAGCAGCCAGCTGGTTGCGCTCGTCAACGAAGAGATGGCGCGCCGGTACTGGATCGGCCGCGATCCAATCGGCGGCCGCCTCAGAATCGGAGGCCCGAAGCGGCCCTGGGTCACGGTAGTGGGTATCGTCGCGGACGTCCGGCACAACGGGATCACCGACGTGATCAAGGAGAAGTTCTACGTGCCGCACCGACAGTGGCACCTGTCGACCGAGTTTCCGATCCGCAGCATGGCCCTCGTCGTAAAGACCGCCACGGATCCCATGGGCGTGGTTGGTCCGATCCGTCAGGAGATCCGCACCCTCGACGCGAACCTTCCCGTTCCCAATATCCAGGTCATGGACGACGTCGTCGGGGCAACGCTGTCGAGCCCGCGGTTCACGGGGTTCCTGCTCGTGACGTTTGCCGGCATCGCCCTCGCGCTCTCCGCGATTGGCGTCTACGGCGTGCTGTCGTACCTCGTGAGCCGCCGCACGCGCGAGATCGGGATTCGTCTCGCGATCGGCGCCGGACGAGCGCAGGTGCTGCGGATGGTGCTCGAAAGCGGCCTGGTGCTCGCGCTCTCGGGAGTTGGTCTCGGCCTGACCGTGGCGCTCGTCGCCGCGCGGTTCCTGCGCACCATGCTCTACGGCGTCGGGCCGGCCGACCCGCTCACCTTTGTTTCCGTCGGCGTCACGCTGTCGCTCGTCGCGCTCCTCTCGAGCCTGGTGCCCGCCTGGCGCGCGACGCGCGTCAACCCGGTCGTCGCGCTCAAGACCGAGTAGGGCCACGGATCCGACGGGCCACGGATCACACGGGGCACCGGGGCGCCGTGGAACGGGGCCCCAGCTGCGGTTCTGATACGATCAGACGATCTGATGTCGTCCGATCGTCTCTTCACCCCGCATTTCTTCGTCATGTGCGGGTTTACGTTCACGGTCTTCCTGTCCGCGTTCCAGCTGCTGCCGACCGCGCCGTTCCACATCCTGGATCTCGGAGGCAGTACGTTCGCGTCGGGTCTCTTCCTCGGCTTCCTCACCTACTCGTCCGCCTTCTCGGCGCCGTTGACCGGCGCGCTGGCCGACCGCCTCGGCCAGCGCCGGATCCTGATCGTGTCGAGCCTCGCGCTCGCGGCGCTCTCGATCGCCTACGCCGTGATCCCTGACTACCGCCTGACGCTCGCGCTCGTGATCATCCATGGGGTGTTCTGGTCGGGCCTCCTGTCGGCGTCCGCGTCGTACATGACCAGCCTCCTGCCCAAGGGCCGCCGTGCCGAAGGCATCGGCTACTGGGGCCTGTCCACCGTTGCCGCGATGGCAGTGGCGCCGTCGCTCGGGCTGTGGATTTACCGGCACGGCGGCTGGCTGTGGCTCTGCCTCGTTGGAGCAGTTCTCAACCTGGTGATGGCGGGCATTGCCTGGAACCTCCATGGAAACGGCGCGCGGGCGCCGGCTGAACCCGGACCCGCGCGACGCGGCGGGCTGCTCGAGTGGCGCGTGCTCGTCATCTCGTTCAGCCTGTTCCTGTACTCGTTCGGTTACGGTGGCATCACGAGCTTCACGGCGCTCTATGCCGACGCCAACGGCGTTACGCCGAAAAGCATCTACCTGACCGCGCTCGCGATCGTGATCCTCTTCACGCGTCCGCTCGCCGGCCGGCTCGGCGACCGTTTCGGCTACAAGCGGGTGTTCGTTCCGTGCCTCGTGCTGATCTGTCTGGGCCTCGGTCTGCTGGCCGTGGGCGGGACTCGAGGCTGGCTGATCGCGTCAGCCGTCGTGTTCGGCCTGGGGTTCGGGACAGCCTACCCCGTGTATGTCGGCTACGTGATGCAGGGAGTGGATGCCGACCGGCGCGGTGCCGCCTTCGGCGCCATTCTCGCCGCGTTCGACACGGGTATCGGCACGGGTTCGACGACGATGGGTTATCTGATTCAGCACTTCGGCTTTGCCGCTGCCTTCGGGGTCGCCGCGGCGCTGTCGGCGTTGGCGCTGCCGTACTTTCTGACGGCCGACCGCTTCGTGCAGCGACGGGTCAGTGCCTGACGGAGGAGCCGGAGCGACCGGAGAAGACTCACCACGAAGGACCGAAACCGAACGGAGACGCACGAAGAGAACAAGCCCATGGCGCGAGCAGCCGCACTGTCGCTGCGTATAATCCTCCGTGCGTCACCGTTTGCCTCCTCGACGAAGTTCTCGCGCAGCCTCAGAACCCGAACCGCGCCCCCAGCTCGATCTTCCGCGCCGGACCCGCCGACGTCGGATCGCCGAAGAACGGCGACGTCATCACGCCGCTGAAGCCGGTGAGGTTCGTGTGGTTCAGGATGTTCGTCGCGGCGATGTAGAGCTCGACGCGCCACCGCTTGTCATCCGCGCCTCCGGAAAAGCCGCCCATCGACGTCTCGGCCCCGCCGACGGCGCGGATCATGATGACCTGCGGTCCGCCGGCGCCGTCGGCGCCCGTCCTCTGGCCGAACCCGAATGTGTAGCTGAGGCGCGCGCCGAGATCCCAGCGGTCGGCGGCCCTCGCGGCGTTGCGGCCCACACCGGACGGGCGGTCGTTGCTGACGGTGTCGTTGTTGTCGTCCTGCCCCGTCGTGATGTTGTAGGGCGGCGCCGAGTTCCCGCTGAAGCTCGTCGCGATCTTGAACCCCTTCCACAGGTTCATGTTGAACATTCCAGACACGCGATGCCGCACGTCTCCCTGCGCCGGTCCCCACTCGGCGCCCGGGTTGAAACTGTCGACCGGCAGGCTCAACGCGCCCTCGGTGTCGTTCATCAGCTTCCCCACCGAGTAGTTCACGAACAGAAAGGTCCGGTGCCACGGGAGGTTGATGTTGAAGCCCGTGTTGATCACGTGGCCTTCGGACCGCGCGGTGGATTCGATCTGCGTGACGTTGCCCCAGTCGGGATCCGGCCGGCTGCCGTCGGGGTACGGGGCGTTGATGTTGCGGCCCCGGAAGAGATCCGACCCCCGAGCGAAGCCGTAGCCCACGTTCACACGCCCGAACCGGCCGACGATCTGCTCGATGCCGATACTGGTCCGGAACGTTCGGGGCAGCACGAGATCCGCGGCCTGCAGATACCGGCTCGACGGCAGCACGACCACGTCGCCCCCCGCGAAGGGGTCGGGGAAGCCGGGGTTCTGAACAACGAGGTCGGTCTGCCGGGTCCCGTCCACGCGAAGGGTCTGCTCGTAGAGCTGGGAATCGTACCAGTCGAAGAAGATCCCCATGCCGCCCCGTATCGTCGTCCTGCCGCTCTTGAACGGCGACCACGTCGTCCCGAAGCGCGGCGCGAAGTTCAGGTAGTCGTTCGTGTGTGTCTGCGCTTCGTAGCGAAGGCCGAAGCTCATCGACAGGCTGCGCGCCACGCGCACGTCGTCCTGGATGTACCCTCCGAACTGCACGTGCGAGTACTCGACCAGCGGATCACCGCTTCGCTGTGTGAAGGTCGTCGGCTGCCCGGCCTCGTACGCCTCGAGGCTGGCGAAGGTGAACGTGCCGCCCATGTTGCGCGCGTCGTCGCTGCGGTAGCGCCCCGCCTCGAGCACGAACCCGGCGCGAGCCGAGTGCCGGCCCTTCGCGTAGTCGAGATCCGTCGCGAGCTCGATGTCGGTTCCACGACGGCCACCCTCGATCTGGGCGCCGCCCGACGTGAAGGCGTCGAGGACCTGCAGCGTTGGCGCGTCGGTGAGCGATTCGGCCTCGTTCGTCTGGCGGCGGAACTGGAACCGCGTCTCGCTGAAGACGCTCCGGCCCAACGGGCCTGATTGTGATAGGCGGAAGACGTTTTCCGTCGTGTCGCGCGAATACGCGCGTCCGGGCAGATCGAAGTCGCCCACGCCGAGATTGCGGCTCGCGGTGGCATTGCGCTGGAAGCTCGCGCGCAGAGTGTGCGATCTGGTCAGCGCATGGTCCACGCGGGCCGAGAAGTTCATTCTATCGGCCGGCCGCCGCACGGAGCCGGCCACGTTCTGCTCTGGCAGCGCCGCGTTGATGGTCTTCGAGTCATAGGCGTTGACGCCGTTGGTCGTGAACGAAAAGCCCGTGCGATCCTTCTTGAGGGTCCCGCTCAGCGTGAACGTGCCGTTCTGCTGCTGCTCGGGCGCCTCGCGCGGCGCAAACGCGTTCCGCGCGTTCAGCGCCTCGTCGCGGAACGTGAAGTCCACCGACCCGCGCAGCGGGCCGCCGCCCGGCCGGGTGACGATGTCCACGTGCACCATGCCGCCGCCGTGGTTCTCTGCCGCGAACAGGTCGCGGCGGAAGCGGATCGACTGAATCTGCGACTTGGGGGGCAGGCGGCCTCCGCGGAAGCCATCGACCCTGATCGACGCGCCCGGCCCGCCCATTTCCTTCAGGGCCGCCTCCATCTCGTCAGGATCGTCGGGCAGCGCCTCGATCTGCTCCCGCGTGAGGAGGTTCCCGAACGCGTTTCCCCGCGGATCGAGCGCGCGATCCCTGGGATCCTGGCCGACGGTAATGTCCTCGGCGACTTTCGCGAGGGCGAGTTTCAGCTCCCGCCGCGTCGTGCTGCCCGCGCGCAGCCGCAGGTCGTCGAGCTGCCGGGGGTCGAACCCGGGAAACTCGGCGCGGACCGAGTACCGTCCGGCCACGAGCGCCGTGAGGACTGCCTCGCCGCGCTCGTCGGTGACGACCTCGATCGGCGCGCCCGCGGGCTCGACCGGCACCACCGTGACCCGGGCATTGACGATGATGGCGCCGGTCTGATCGGCGACGGTGATCCTCAGCGCGGCGTCGCGGCTCGTCTGCGCGACCGCAGGCAGACCGGCGAGTCCAACGCAGAGAACCGCGAGCGCGCAACGCCCGATGCGGGCTGATTTGAGCCTGAAACGATTTGCCATATGAGTGATCCGCGAGATCCGCGTCCCGTCGGTTCCTGGATCCGCGGAGATCCGCGTCCCGTCTTGTCCGCCTGAATCCGTGAGATCCGCGCTAACTGCCAACCTTGAAGCGGTCGGCCTTGAACGACGGATTCACCTTGTAGCTGGTGATGTCCCACTCTTCGGTGGTCTTCGCGCCGAGACCCCTGGCGATGCGGTGCGGAAGCGAGACGCCGTCCACCTTGCGGTAGTCCGAGAAGAACAGCCGGTACTCGACGATCTTCGGCGGCGTGGCCTCGGCTTCCGTCATCTGCTTCGCAATCTCGTCGCGCTCGCCCTGCGTCAGCTCACGTCTCGGCATCGTGCCAGCCGGCGCCGCCGCGCCCCGCCCGCCCGCGCCCTCCCGGCCGCCGGGCGTCATCATCCGCGTGACGACCCGCGCTTCCGGCTCCATGTAGCTCAACATCAGCGGCAGGTGCGTCTCGGCGTCGACGAACAGCCGCACCTTGAAGTCCTCCGGTCCGGTGACGTCGATGATGTCGGCCTTTCCATCGGGCGACTCGGCCTGGCCGCCGTAGACGTAAGTGACGGGGAAGCCGGGCTGCGTCCCGCCGGTCAGGCCGAGGAACAGGCGCGCGAGGTCGGTCTGACTCCGTCTGAGCGCCGCCTTGGCACGCGCGGGGTCCTTCGCCGGGTTGTCGACCTGGATGTGCATGCCCGGCGTGTTCGGGACGACCTCCAGAAACGGCCGCGACGCCTCGAATCCGTCCGTGCGCGTCATCGCCAGTCCGGCGCTGCCGATGTCGGTGCGCAGGTACCGGTCCGGAAGGTCGACGTCAATCTCGATCTTGCCCGTGGCCTGCTGACTTCCGCCCGTCGTGCCGCTGCCACCCATCATCACGAACGTCATGCCGCCACCGCCGCCAGGCACGGACAGCTCGCGGCGATAGTCGGCGCGCAGGGAGAGGCTCTTCACCCCCGCGATCTTCTGCTCGCCGCCGAGCGCCTTCCGCACCTCTGCCATCACCGCCGCGGCCCTGGCGTCGGCCCGAGCCTGTGCGTGCGCGCAGGTCGCGTAGTAGGCGGCGGCTACCAGCGCCAACGCCGCTACGCTCTTCCAGCTCTGAAGTCCCATGGTCGTTGTCCTCGCTCCGGCAATTCGACTCCGGCGGTCAGGCCGGAGCCGCATGTCTCTCCACCCTTGCTTTCAGACGAGCAATCATGGGGGGCCGGACGCTCTCAGTGGTTAAGCCCACGCTAAGAGTTTGTTAAGGAGGTAAAAACACGCGAGAGCCGCGTTCCACCGCTGTTCCAGCCCGTATTCGAGGTGCTAGACTCGCCTTCATGTGGACGCGTTTCCGGCCACCGCTCGCGGTCGTGGCGGCCACGCTCCTGGGCCTGATCGTGCTGCTCGCGGTGCTGCAATATCGCTGGCTGGGACAGATCAGCGAGGCGGAGCGCGCGCAACGGCGCGCCACGCTCGCCGCCGGCGCGCTCGAGTTCGCGCAGGACTTCGACCGCGAGATCACGCGCGCGTACCTGCTGTTCCAGGCCGATGGCCCGATCGGACCGCGCGTCGGCGAGGACGATCTCGCGGCGCGCTTTGCGGCGCGCTACGATCGATGGCAGGCGACCGCGCGCTTCCCCCGCCTCCTCAAGGAGTTCTACTCGTTCTCACAGGACGAAGCCGGAGCCGGCGATGCACCCTCACGCGCTGCTGCGGTGCAGTTGCGGCGCTTCGATCCCGTGACGCGTCGCCTCGAGGCGGTCGACTGGCCGGATGCCATGCGGAACTGGCGCGACCAGTTTCCGGTCGCCAGCTGGAAGGACTCCTCGCAGCCCGCCAACGGATTCTTCATCCGGCGGATGCCATCGGCCCTCTGGGAAAGCGCTCCCGCCATCGTCGTTCCCGCGCCGCTCGTCGTGTTCGGCGAGCCGACGCCCGGCGCGCACATGATGACGTCCATGTCGTACTCGCTGCTGATGATCGATCGCGACTACGTGGGACGTGACCTGCTGCCGTCGCTCGCCGAGCGACATTTCGGCCGCCGCGGCGCCAATGGCGCCGGAGAGGGATCGACCCAGGCCGCGGGGCTCGACTTCGAGGTCGCGGTCCTCAGTCGTTCCGCGCCTGGCACGTACGTGTTTCAATCGGCACCCCGGTTTGCCCCCGCACTGGACGCGCCCTCCGACGCCGCGGCGGATCTCTTTCAGGTGAGGACGCAGGATTTCCTCTCCATCGCCGCCGAGGTGCGCCGCTTCACCGCGTTTGCGACACAGACCGGCACTTCGCCTCAGGGCGCGACGGCACGCTTCACGTTTTCGGAAATGGCCGAGTCGCGGCCGTTGTCGATCGTGATTCAGCCCGGTCCCGGTCGCGGCGATGGTCACGCAGGCGAGCGCGGGGGGGCGGCGACGACGAGGACCGAGACGCGGATGACGGCCGGCTCGACGCCGCTGTGGAAGCTGGTGGTCACGCACCCTTCTGGCTCCCTCGAGGCTGCCGTCTCGTCGCAGCGGCGGCGGAACCTGGCGATCAGCTCGAGCGTGCTCGGTCTGCTCGGCGCCAGCATGGGCCTGCTGGTCCTTGCGACGCGCCGCGCGCAGCGCCTGGCGAAGCAACAGCTGGAGTTTGTCGCCGCCGTCTCGCACGAGCTGCGCACGCCGCTCGCGGTGATCCGATCGGCCGCCGAGAACCTCGCCGACGGCGTCGTGCTCGACGAGGCCCGAATCCGCCGGTACGGAGAGCTGATGCGAACCGAGGGTCGCCGCCTCACCGAGATGGTGGAGCAGATCCTCGAGTTTGCCGGCATCCAGTCCGGCCAGCGGGGCTTTGCGCTCCGCCCCGTCGACGTGGCTCCGCTCCTCCACGACATCGTTTCCGCCTCGTCCGGGTTGATCGAGGGCGCCGGCCTCGAGGTCGCGTTCGACATCCCCGGGGATCTGCCGCCTGCGCTCGGCGACGAGCCGGCGCTGCGGCGTGTCTTCCAGAACCTGATCGACAACGCGATCAAGTACGGCGCATCGGGCGGGTCGATCCGGCTGAGTGCCCGCCGATCCGGATCCACGGTCGACGTCACGGTGACCGACCACGGCATCGGGATCGATTCAACGGATCAGGCGCGCATCTTCGAACCGTTCTATCGCGCGCCGGACGTCGTCGCGGCGCAGATGCAGGGCGCTGGTCTCGGGCTCAGCCTCGTCCACCGCATCGTCGCCGCCCACGGCGGCAGGGTGACGGTGAGGAGCGCGCCGCGCGAGGGAAGCGCGTTCACCGTGCAGCTGCCCGTCGCCGACCGGCGCGGCGAGCGCGAAGCGGTCGTGACCGGCCACCCCGACACTCGATCCTCCGCCGACGCCGCGAGCGGTGTACGGGCCGTTCGATCCTCGTGAAACGGATCCTGCTC
>Ga0075327_1000186_pt1 | contig 16091 bp, 15 predicted proteins | sample MayberrySE_Catta_2_FD_120056 | JGI IMG/M metagenome (GOLD analysis project Ga0075327, IMG submission 120056) | Natural and restored wetland microbial communities from the San Francisco Bay, California, USA, that impact long-term carbon... | ecosystem: Environmental > Terrestrial > Soil >...
ACGTCCGGCAGCTCGCGGAGCCGCGTGCGGGCGACGATGCGGTCGAAGCGGGCGGGCGCGAGCGAGCGCAGGCGCACCACCCAGCGGTAGCGCCGCGGGATCACGACCGAGCGCTCGCGGCGGGCGAGCGCGGCGAGCGTCTCCGCGGCAAGCGCGTCCGCCGAGATGAAGCGTTTCTCCGAGCCCTTCGGCATGCGCGCCATCACCTCGGGCGTGAACATCTCCGTCTCGACCAGCACGGGATGCACGGCCAGCACGTGGACGCCGAGCGGCGCGACCTCGTGACCGAGCGCGGCCGAGAACGCCGTCACCGCCGCCTTGGTCGCCGAGTACACCGCCTCGTCGGGCTGCGGGACGAGCCCCGCGAACGACGACACGTTCACGAGCCAGCTCGTGGGCTGCGTGCGCAGCGCCGGCAGCAGCGCCTGCGTCCAGTGGAGCATCCCGAGCACGTTCACCTCGACGAGCCGCGCCGTCACGCTCGGCGGCTGGTCCTTCACGAGCCCGTGATGCACGAAGCCCGCCGCGTTCACGAGCCCGTCGACGCGGCCGTGCTGGTAGAGCACCTCCTCCGCCGAGCGCTCGACCACGGCGCGGTCCGCGACGTCGCCCGGGTGGACGCTTGCGCGGCCGCCCGCCGCCGCGATCTCGTCGGCCAGCGCGCGCAGGCGCTCGGCCCGCCGCGCCACCAGCGCCACCGCCGCGCCGCGCCGGGCGAGCGCACGCGCGAGCGCGGCGCCGATCCCGCTCGACGCGCCCGTCACGACGGCCACGCGCTCGCGCAGCTCGAGGGGCTCCGCCATGGCGGCGCAGCATAGTGCGATATCGTGCGCGGGCCGAGGAGGACGAGATGAGGCGGCGCGACTTCGTGAGGAGCATCGGCGTGGCCGGAGGCATCGCCGCGCTGCCGTGGCGGCGCCTGCTTCCGGCGGCGGCGTACGCGCAGGCGCCGGGCGCGGCGGACCCCGCGGCGTTCGGCCCCGAGAGCCGCCGCGCCTTCGCCGAGCTCCTCGCGCTCGTCGCCGAAGCGGAGCGCCGCACGCTCTCGGCCGAGTGGAAGGTGCGCTCGCCGCAGGACGTGATCGACGGCCACCGCCTGCTGCTCCACCTGCTCGCCGCCGCGATCGACCTCCACTACGAGGGCGACCCGGAGCGCCCCTGGTGGACGCCGATGCCGGGGCCGACGCGGAAGTACCTCGGCGACAACCCCGACGCGCACTACTTCTTCACGCCGCTGCGCGGCGACCGCCGCTTCCGCATCCGCGGCAACACGGCGGGCGCGGTCTATACCTCCTTCACCTTCCAGAGCGCGGAGACCGGCGCGGCGGCCGGCATCACCGCGACGCGCAACCACACGCAGTTCGACGTCGCGCCGGACGGCAGCTACGAGCTGGTGATCGGCCCGGGCGCGAGCGGCCGGAACGGCGTGCCGCTCGACGCGAGGACGGTCTCGGTCACCACGCGCCACTACTTCGAGAATCCGGTCTCCGCGCAGCTCGATCCGGGTCTGCGCGTGCCGCTCTCGATCGAGCCGCTCGATCCGGTGGCGCCGCCGCCGCCGCTCACCGACGCCGGGAGCGCGCGCCGCATCCGCGCGGCGGCGCGCTTCTTCCGCGAGAGCACGCTCGACATGCCGCCGCGCGACCCGAAGGCGCAGCCGGCCTGGGTCTCGACGGTGCCGAACCAGCTCGGCCCGCCGGCCGTGCAGGGCGGGCGCGACGACGTCTCCGCGTGGCACGCCGTCGACAACGCGTACAGCATGGGACCCTTCGTGCTCGCGCCCGAGCAGGCGCTCGTCATGACGGGGCGGCTGCCGCGCTGCAGCTTCGCGAACGTCGTGCTGTGGAATCGCTGGATGGCGAGCTTCGAGTACCGCGGCCAGCGCATCTCGCTGAACCGCAGGCAGCTGAAGCTCGAGCCCGACGGGAGCTACCGCATCGTGGTGGCGGCGCGCGATCCCGGGGTCCCGAACTGGCTCGCCAGCGAGGGCCGCCCCTCCGGCACGATCTTCTGGCGCTTCCAGATGCCCGAGGAGCCGCCCGAACGGCCGCACACCGAGGTCGTGGCGCTGGCCGACGTCGCGAAGGGCTGATGCCCGTCGAGCTGGTGCTCGTCGGCGGCGGCCACGCGCACGTGCAGGTGATCCGGCGCTTCGCGATGGAGCCGCCGCCCGGCGTCCGGCTCACGGTCGTCCTCGACCGGCCCGAGGCCGTCTACTCGGGCATGGTGCCGGGCTTCGTCGCGGGCGACTACGCGGCGCGCGAGCTCACGATCGACGTGCCGCCGCTCGCGCGGCGCGCGGGCGCGCGCGTGGTGCTGGCGGCGGCGACCGGCGTCGACCCGAAGCGCAAGCGGATCGCGCTCGCGGGGCGCCCGCCGCTCCCGTACGACGTCGCGAGCCTCGACGTCGGCGCCACGGTGCGCGGGCTCGAGCTGCCCGGCGTCCGCGAGCGCGCCCTCGCGACGCGGCCGATCAACGACTTCGTGGAGCGGCTCGACGCGGCGCTCGCGTGCGCGCTCGACGGGCGCGGGAGCACGCCCCGCGACGGGCGCGGGAACGCGCCCCGCGGCGGGCGGGGAACCGCGCCGCTCCGCGTCGTCGTGGTGGGCGCGGGCGCGGCGGGCGTCGAGCTCTGCTTCACGCTCGGCGCGCGGCTCGCCGCGTCGGGGGTCGACGCGCGCTTCACGCTCGTGGGCGACGCCGACGCGCTGCTCGCGGGCGCCTCGCGGCGCCTCGCGCGCGCCGCCGCGCGCGAAGCGAAGCGGCGCGGCATCCGCGTGCGCCTCGGCGAGCGCGTCGCGCGCGTCGAGGCGGAGCGGGTCTGCTTCGAGGGCGGCCGCGAGCCCGAGCCCGCGGACCTCGTGCTCTGGGCGACCGGCGCGGCGCCGCTCCCCGTGCTCGCCGGCGTCGACGCCGCGAAGGACGCGGCGGGCTTCCTGCGCGTTCGCGAGACCTTCGAGGCCGTCGGCAGCGACGACCTCTTCGCCGCGGGAGACTGCGCCGCGCTCGACGCGCACCCCTGGGTGCCCAAGGCGGGCGTCTACGCCGTGCGCGCCGGCCCGATTCTCGACGCGAACCTGCGCGCGCGGCTCGCGGGCGGTCCGCTCCGCCGCTATCGCCCGCAGCGCGACTTCCTCACGCTGCTCAACCTCGGCGGCGGCCGTGCGCTCGGCGGCAAGTGGGGCCTCGCCGCTTCGGGCCGCGCCGTCTTCCGCCTCAAGGACGTCATCGACCGCCGCTTCGTGGCGCGCTTCCGCGCGGAGGAGCTGCCGGCGATGTCGGAGGAGCAGATGCCGTGCGGCGGCTGCGCGGCGAAGCTCGACGCGAACGCGCTCGCGGCGGCGCTCGCCGCGCTGCCGCCCGCCGCACGCGACGACGCGGTGCTCCTCGGCCTCGAGCGGCCGGACGACGCGGCGGCCGTGCGCACGCCCTCGGGCGACGTGCTGCTCGCGAGCGTCGACGGTTTCCGCGCCTTCACGGACGACCCCTGGCTCGTCGGCCGCGTGGCCGCGGTGAACGCGCTCTCCGACGTCTACGCGAAGGGCGGGCGCGCCCGCTTCGCCCTCGCGTGGATCACGCTGCCGGAGTCCGAGGGGCGCCGGGCCGGCGAGATGCTCGCCCAGGTGATGGCCGGCGTGCGGGCGGCGCTCGATCCGCTCGGCGTCTCGCTCGTGGGCGGGCACACGACGACGAGTCACGAGCTCGAGGTCGGGCTCGTCGTGACGGGCGAGCTCGCGCCCGGCGAGCCGCTCCTCGGGCTCGCGGGCCTCGTGCCCGGCGACCGCCTGCTCCTCAGCAAGCCGCTCGGCACCGGCCTCGTGCTCGCCGCCGACATGCAGGGCCGCGCGCACGGGGCCTGGATCCAGGCGGCGCACGCCTCGCTGCTCCGCGCGAACGACGCCGCGGCGCGCGTCGCACGCCGCTTCGGGGCGAGCGCCTGTACCGACGTCTCCGGCTTCGGCCTCGCGCACCACCTCGGCCTCGTGTTGCGCACGAGCGGCGCGGCGGCCCGGCTCGACGCCGCGGCGCTGCCGGCGCTGCCGGGCGCGCTCGAGCTCGCGGCGGACGGGCTCCGCTCCACGGTCCACGCGCAGAACCTCGCCGCCGCGGCCGAGCTCTGTGACGCCACCGCGCTCGACGCGACGCCCGCAGGCGCGCTGCTCTTCGATCCGCAGACCTCGGGCGGGCTGCTGTTCGGCGTCGCGGAGGAGCGCGCCGCGGCGGCGCTCGCGGCGCTCCACGAGGTGGGCGACGCAGCGGCGGCCGTGGTCGGCCGCGTCCTTCCCGGCCCGCCCCGGATCGCGCTCGCCTGATCAGCGCTCGATCGGGAGGCCCTGCGCGCGCCACGCGCTCATGTGGCCCGCCAGCTGCCGGACCGTGAAGCCGGCGTCGCGCAGCACCGCGAAGGCCTTCAGCGCGCGCGGGCCACGCTCGCAGTAGACGACCACGTCGCGCGCGGGGCCGAGCTCGCCGAGCCGTGCGGCGAGCTCGTCGAAGGCGACGTGGCGCGCTCCCGGCACGCGGCCGCTCGCGAACTCCTCGGCGCTCCGCACGTCGAGCACGAGCGGCGCCCCGGGCCGCTTCGCCGCCGCGAGCAGCTCCGTGGGCGTGATCGCGTCCGGCTCCGCGCCGGCCGTGCAGGCGAAGACGAGCGCGAGGGGCAGCGCGCAACGAGTCAACCTGTCGAGGAACGTCCCCGTCAGCGACGTCATCCGGCGCGCCTCGCCTCCGCCTTCGCGGTGTGCTCGCTGATGGCGCCGACCAGCGTCGGCCACGCGCCCTCGGGCAGGTCGTGGCCCATGCCCTCGATCACGAGCAGCTCGGCACCGGGAATCGCGCGCGCGGTGTCGCGGCCGCCCTCGAGCGGCACGAGCGGGTCGGCGGCGCCGTGGATCACGAGCGTCGGGACGCCGACGGCGCGGAGCTTCTCGACGCGGCTGCCGTGCGCGAGGATCGCGGCGAGCTGGCGCGCGGTGCCCTGTGGATGGAAGCTGCGGTCGTAGAGCCGCCCCGCGCGCGCGCGGATCTTCGTCTCGTCGAAGGGGAAGCCCGGGCTCCCGATCACGCGCCAGGTGCGCACCGCGGCCTCGAGGCTCGAGGCGCGGTCCGTCGGAGGCGGCGCCATCAGCACGGCCATCGCGTCCGGCTGCGCGGGGGGCAGCTCCGGGTTCCCCGTGCTCGACATGATCGACACGAGGCTGCGGAGGCGTGCGCCGTGCCGGATCGCGAGCGTCTGCGCGATCATGCCACCCATCGAGGCGCCGCAGACGTGCGCGCTTTCGAGCCCGAGCGCCTCGAGCAGCCCGGCGGCGTCGTCCGCCATGTCGTCGAGCGTGTAGGGAACGTCCGGCCTCGCGCCGGCGGCGGCCCGCTGCATCAGCTCGAGCACGTTCGGGACGCCGGCCGCGTCGAACTTCGTGGAGAGCCCGACGTCGCGGTTGTCGTAGCGCACCACGAAGTGGCCGCGCTCCGCGAGCGCCTCGCAGAAGCCCTCGTCCCACATGAGCGACTGGCCGCCGAGGCCCATCACGAGGAGCAGCGGCCGCCCCGACGCGGATCCGAAGTGGTCGTACTCGATCTCGATCCCGTTCGCGCGCACACGTGCCATCAGACCACCACTCCCTTCTCGAAGAGCGTCTTGCGCTCGGCTTCCGTCTTGCCGAGCTCGCGCAGCACCTCGTCCGTGTGCTGCCCGAGGCCCGGCGCCATCCAGCGCGGCTGCGAAGGCGTGCCGTGGAAGTCCGCGGGCGTGTTCGGCAGCAGCGTCGTTCCGTCCCCGTCCGGCACCTCGACCAAGCCGCCCGCCGCCCGCACCTGCGGATCCGCCAGCACCTCGTCGAGGTTCTGGACGGGCGACCACCAGAAGTCCTCGGTCGCGTCGAAGATGCGCCGCCACTCGGCGAGCGGCTTCGTCGCGAAGATGGCGTCGAGCTCCGCGATCAGCGCAGCCGCGTTCTGCGCGCGTGCGGCGGGCGTCGCGAAGCGCAGATCCGTGAGCCACTCGGGGCGCCCCGCGGCGCGCGCGAGCGGCGGCCAGTGCCGCTCGCCCTCGAGCCCGACGATCCAGAACCAGCGCCCGTCGCGGTCGGCGTAGACGTTGATGGACGGGTTGCCCATCGCCTTGCGGTTGCCGACCGCGAGGCCGACGCCGAAGCGGAGCGAGGTCGCGAGATCGAAGGAGAGCGTGTAGACGCCCTGACGCAGCAGCGAGGTGCTCACGAGCTGGCCCTCGCCCGAGCGCTCGCGCCGGAAGAGCGCGGCCGAGACCGCGCCCGCCGCCGCGAGGGCCGTGCCGTGGTCGCCCATGCCGCCGCGCTGGAAGGGCGGGGCGCTGCCCGGCTGCGTCAGCATGTGCGCGATGCCGGAGCGCGCCCAGAAGCCGGCGATGTCGTACGCGGCCTTGTCGGCGTCCGGCCCCTCTCGCCCGTAGCCGGTGATCTCGGCGTAGACGAGGCGCGGGTTCCGCGCGCGGAGGCCCGCGGGGTCGAAGCCGAGCCGCGCGAGCGCGCCCGGGCGCACGTTCGTCACGAAGACGTCCGCGCGCTCGACGAGCTCGAGCCCGAGCGCGCGGCCCGCGGGCGTCGTGAGGTCGAGGCCGATCGAGCGCTTGCTGCGGTTGTCCATCTCGAAGGGCGGATTGAAGGGGAGGTCGGCGCCGAGCATGCGCGCGAAGGTGCGCGCCGGGTCCCCGCCGCCGGGCGGCTCGATCTTGATCACGTCGGCGCCCCAGTCGGCGAGGATGCCGCCCGCCGCCGGCCCCGCGATCCAGACCCCGAGCTCGACGACCCGCACGCCTTCGAGGGGACCCATGCGCTCCTCCGACCCGCCGACTCTAGCCCGCTTCGGTAGGCTCCGGCGGTGCGCATCGTCGTCCACGAGGACTCGTTTCCCGAGCGGCCGGCGTACGACACGGCGGTCTCGCGCGCGCTGCTGATCGCGGTGGGCGAGGGGCGCTCGCCGGCTGCGCTGCGGCTTCAAGCCCCGGGCGACGCCGTCGCGTTCTCGCTGCTCGACCGCGTGCAGCCCGGCTTTCCCGAGGCGGTCGCCGAGGCGCGCGCACGCGGCTTCGACGCGATGCTGCGCCTCGCGGGCGGGCGCGCCGCCGTCTTCACGCGCGAGACGCTCGGCTTCGCCTGGTGCGTGCCCGACGCCGAGCCGCGCGCCCGCATCGGCGAGCGCTTCGAGGAGATCGCCGCCACGTTCGCGGCCGCGCTGCGCCGCCTCGGCGTCGATGCGCGCGTCGGCGCCGTGCCCGGCGAGTACTGCCCGGGCGAGCACAGCGTGAACGCGCGCGGCGAGCGGAAGCTGATGGGCGTCGGCCAGCGCCTCGTGAAGGGCGCCGCGCACGTGGGCGGCGTGCTGGTGCTCGGCGGCAGCGACCGCATCCGCGGCGTGCTCGTCCCCGTCTACGAGCGCATGGGCTTCGCGTGGGATCCGGCGACGGTGGGCTCGCTCGAGGACGAGACCGCAGGCGTTCCGCGCGCGGCGCTGGTGGAGGCCCTGCTCGCCGAGCTGGCGAAGCGCCACGAGCTCGAGCGCGCGCCGCTCGCGGCGGAGCTCCTCGCCGCCGCCGCGGAGGGCGAGGCCGATCACCGCCTCCCCTGAGGCGGGCGTCCCCCGGCACGTCGCTTGCACCGGTTCCCGCTCGGAGGAACGAGCCATGAAGCGCATCCAGCGAGTCTGGGCGCTCGCGGCGGCGCTCGCGCTCGCGGCCGCCTGCAGCGACGACCCGCGCGCCGAGATCTCCGACGTGCGGGTGACCGAGGAGATCTCGAGCCGCTTCGAGCGGGACACCGAGCTCACGAGGTTCGATCTGCGGGTCACCACGCAGGACGGCGTCGTGACCCTCACCGGTCGCGTCGCCGAGGACTCGCAGAAGAACGACGCCGCCCGCATCGCGTACGAGGTGGAGGGCGTGGAGCAGGTGGTGAACCGCGTCGTGACGGACCCCGCCGTGGACGCGTCGAAGGCCACGCCGGCCGACGCGTCCTGAGCGCCCGGGGAACGGCGCCCCACTCGGAGCGCCGGCCGGCTACTGCTTCCGCGCGATGGCGCGGGCCAGCTCCTTCTTGTCCATCCGTGAGCGGCCCTCGACGTCGAGCCGCTTCGCCCGCTCGTAGAGCTCCTGCTTCGTGCTGCCCTCGTAGTCGACGCCGCCGAACGTCTCGCCCCGTCCCCGGCGCGCGGCCTCGGCACCCTGCTTCGCGCGGGGATCGGACGGCCCCTTGCGGCCCTTCTTCTCCCAGTGATCGCCGCGCTTCTCGAACGAGTGCTTGAGCGCGGAGAACGCGGTCCGGTGGGCCCGCTCTCCCTCCCCGTACTCCTGCACGGCGGAGTCGTGGGTCTTCCTCCAGGTCCGCTGCGCCTTGGGCGGCGAGCGCTTCAGCGTCGACGGCAGCTCGGTCTTGCTCTTGCCCGGCATGGGTTCCCTCCTGGTTCGCCCGAGGTTCTGCAGGCCGCGTGCCGGAGCGCGCCGGGCGCACCTCCCGGCGGCGCGAGCTTCACGCCGGCTCCGCCGGAGCGACTTTGTAGAAAGCTGCGCCGCGAGCGGGCTCGTTCCTGCCTGCTTCGGCGCACGCCGCTGCGGGGGCGTGGCCGTCGGAGAGGAAGTGGCCGCGCTGCGCCTCGATCGCCTCCGCGAGCCGCTCGCGCTCCGTCTCGGTGAGCGACGCGAGGCGGCGCTCGAGAGCCGGGAGGTCGCGGCATGCGCCGATCACGCGGGAGATCTCGCCGAGCTGCGTCAGATTCTCGAAGCTCGCGTCCGCGTTGGCCCGGGCGGCCGGGCGGCAGGCGGGCTCGTAGCCGTCGAGGAGGGCTTCGGGGGCGTTCTCGACGGCGACGGCCGCGAGCCGCGTCGCCAGCTCGCGGGCCTCCTGGATTCCCGTGTTGAGCCCGAGGCCGCCGGTCGGCGGGAAGCGGTGGGCCGCGTCTCCGACCAGGAAGACGCGGCCCTCCCGGTAGCGCGCGGCGACCTGGACGTGCGGCGACCAGCTGTCGATGGAGCGGATGTTCGGCGTCACCGGCACGCCGAGCGCCGCGGCCAGCCGTGCCGGAATCTCCTCGTCCTCGGACATGGAGCCGCGCCTGGGCAGCATGAAGACGTGCGAGCGCCTCGGGTCGTGGACGATGAGGCAGCCCGGCGACTCCGGGTGCAGGATGAAGAACAAGGGGCCCGAGCGAGCCTGCACCCACGGCCGCAGATCGGCCTCGAAGTGCACCATGGAGAAGCGCGCGAGGGGGCCCGGCCCCTCCATCGGGATGCCGAGCAGGCGCCTCGCGGGACTGCCGGCGCCGTCGGCGGCGACGGCCCAGTCCGCCTCGACGCGGCGCTCCCCGCCGTCCTGGCAGCGGACGCGCGCCTGCACCCGTCCCTCGCGCTGCTCGATCCCGACGCACTCGGCACCGAGCCGGATCCGGGCCGGAGCCTGACGCGAGGCGTGCCGCAACAGGATCGGCTCGAGCAGGTTCTGGGCGCAGTTCGTCCAAGGCTCGGGAGGGCGCTGCCCGGTCCCGGGATCGGGCGGGCGCAGAGCCAGCCGGCCGATCTCCACTCCGCCGAGCGTCGCGCACCACGTGATGAAGTCGAGCTCGAGCTTCGCAGCGGCCCGGCGCACCGCGTCGGCGACCCCGAGCGCTGTCAGGATCTCCATCGACCGTCGGCGCAGGACGTGCGCCGCGGGCGCGCGCTGGGTCTCGCGGCGACGCTCGACCACGAGGTTCGGAACGCCGCGCTGCGAGAGCAGGGCCGAGACGATCAGGCCGACGGGGCCGCCGCCGATCACGAGGACGCGGGTCCGCTCCGGGAGGGGCGCCTCGGGCACGGCTCAAGCCCGTTTGCGGGCCCGCCGGGCGATCGGCTCCAGCTCGGGCCAGGCCGCCTTGCCGTTGCTGCGCATCATCTCGATCGCCGCCGGGATGGCCCAGGCCTCCACGGCGGTGGCGTAGCTCGGCAGCGCCTTCACCCGCCCGAGCCAGTCGGCGACCCGGGGCCGCACGCCGCTCTCGATCAGCGGATCCATGGCCAGGTGCTCGAGGCGCAGCACGTAGGGCAGCAGCGTGGCGTCGGCCAGCCCGAAGCGGCTTCCGGAGAGCCAGTCCTGGCGCGCCAGCGCCGCCTTCATCTCGTCGAGGGTGTCGAGGAACACGCCGAGCGCGCCCGCGAACTCGGGCGCCGCGATGCCGTGCTCGATCACGCTGCGCCGCGTGGCGCGCGCCACCGGATCGGGGATCGCCGCGAGGTTCGCCTCGCGCACCTCCTCCGGCTGCTGGAGCAGCAGGTTCCGGGGGCCGAGCGCGAAGGTGACGATCGGCGCGGCGGGATGCAGCTCGTCGTCGACGCGCTTGATCCAGCGCGCGACCGCGTAGCGGCCGAGCGCATCCGCCGGCCGCAGCGGCGGCTCGGCGAACGCGTCGTCGAGATAGGCGATGATCAGCGAGGACTCGACCAGCACCCGGCCGTCGTGCACCAGCGTGGGGACCACGTGCTTCGGGTTCAGCTTCACGTAGGCGGGGTCGTGCTGGCCGCCCGCCATCAGGTTCACCTCGTGGGACGTGAAGTCGATGCCCTTCTCGGCGAGTACGAGCCGCACCTTCTGGGAGCAGGTCGAGAAGCCGAAGTGGTAGAGCTCGATCATCGGACGTTCTCCTCTGCGCCCGCGAAGAGCGCTTCGCCGAAACGATCCGCGAAGGCGACCTGCTCGACGGGCCGTCGCGCGAGGGGGCCATGCCCGCCGCCCGCGGGCCAGCCGATCGGAACGAAGGCGCAGGTCGCCCAGGGCTCCGGGATCTCGAGCAGCTCGCACACCTCCTTCTCGCGGGCGCAGAGCAGCGTGGTGAGCACGCCGCCGAGACCCTCGGCCCGGCAGGCGAGCAGCAGGTTCTGCACGGCCGGGTAGAGCGAAGCGCCGCCGACCACCGAGGGCCGCTCCAGCGCGGCGTCGGTGAGGGTGAGGCGCTCGGGGTGGAAGCAGAAGGTCGCGATGACGGGGGCGTCCTGGAGATGGGCTGCCAGGTGGTCGCCCGCGCGGAGCGCCTTCTCGGCCGCCGTGCGCGTCGCCCCCGGCAGCTTCGCGAGGAGCACGCGGCGCGGCGCGGCGTACTCGGACCAGAGCGCTCGATACAGCTCGGCGAGCTTCTTCTTCCGCCCGGGATCTCGCACGGCGATCACGTGCCAGGGCTGGAGGTTGCCTCCGGAGGGCGCCCAGCTGGCGGCCTCGAGCACGCGGCGCAGCACCGGCTCGGGGATCGGATCGGGACGCAGGCGCCGCACGGCGCGCGTGGTGCTCGCCGCCTCGTAGAGGTCGACGCCGGCGCGCGCCGGTGTGGCGGGGACGCGCACCACCGGCAGCTCCGCCGAGGGTCCCGGCGGACGGAAGCTCTCGAGGAGGCCCGAGACGAGCTGATAGAAGCCCACGAGCGTGACGAGCTCGACGAGCCCGCGCTCGCTCAGAACCTCGCGCGCACGCTCGAGCGTCGCCGTCTCGAGGCGTCTGCGTCCGACCAGCTCGTGGGCCACGTCGTGCGCCGCTCGGCTGGCCGGGTCGTCGAGCGCGGGGCGGCGGCCCTGCCCGATCGCCTCGATCGCGTTCTCCGGCACGCCTTCGCGCCGGGCGACGAGCCCGTGCACCCACCACTCGAAGTCCGCCGACCAGGCGCGCGCCACCACGAGCACCGCGACCTCGCGGGCGGCGGGCGGAAGCACGGTGTCGGTGCGCAGCGCCATGCCGACGCGCTCGAGGTGCTCGCCCAGCACGGGGCTTCGCAGCCAGGCGTCGAAGGGTCCGGTCAACGTTCCGTCCGCGCGCTGGATCAGCCGGCGCGCTCCGCCCTGGCCGCGCGGGCTCGCGAGCACCGCGTCGTAGAGACGGCGCTGCGCCGCATCGAGCCGGTCGGGGCGAAGCGGGGCGATGCGCGGCTCCGCGGCGCTCATTGGTAGAGGTCCCGGTTCAGGATCTCGTGCTCGGGCACGCCCGCGCGGAAGCGCTCGACCATGTACTCGGGATCGAAGCGATGTCCGACGAAGTTCCGGTCGAAGGCGCCCGTCGCGAACCAGGCGTTCATCGACTCCCTCGTCTCGTAGTTGTCGACCTGCAGCTCCACCTCGTTGCCGTCCGGGTCGAGGTAGTAGAGCGAGGTGGTGAAGCCGTGGTTGATGCACTCGTGCGGGACGATGCCCTCGGCCTTCAGGCGCAGGTAGTTGTTCACCAGGTGTTCGAGCGTCTCGACCGCGTACGCGAAGTGCACGACGCCAGCCGCCTTGGGGTCGCGCGGCGTGGCGTTCGGATTGCGTCCGATCATCACGCGGTGGTGCTCCTCGTCGTAGGTGAGGAAGCACACCGTGCCGTTCTCCAGCATCGGACGGGCCGACAGCCAGGTCTTGTACCAGGCCGTCATCTCCTCGTAGCGCGCGGTCTGCAGCACCAGGTGGGAGAAGCGCGACGGCCGGAGGTGCGGCGGGGCGGGGTCGGGGACGCGGGCGGTCATGGCAGGCCTCCGGGGCGCGGGGATTTGGCTTGTCAACTGACAAGCGGAGCCAGGCTACCGCCTTTGCCAGTCACTTGTCAACTGAATAACCTGTTGCCCGTGCCGAGCCGCCCTCCCCGCAGGCCCCGGAGCCGCTCCGAGCAGCGCGACGCGACCCGCGAGCGCATCGTGGAGGCCGCGCTCGAAGCCTTCGCCCAGAAGGGCTTCCGCGGGGCCAGCACCCGCGACATCGCGCAGCGCGCCGGCACCAACCAGGGCCTGATCACCTACCACTTCCGCAGCAAGGACGCGCTGTGGCGGGCTGCGGCCGACCGCATCTTCGGGCGGCTCGCGAAGCGCATGACCGAGCAGCTCGCGGTGCTCGCGTCCGAGGATCCGCGCGAGCGCGCGCGCGAGGCGATCCGGATCTACGTCCGCTTCGCGGCGGCACACCCCGAGCTGTTCCGGATCATGGTCGACGAGGGGAAGAATACGGAGCCGCGCATGAGGTGGCTGGTCGATACCCACTTGAAGCCCGCCTACGAGCGGTTCATGCGGCCCCGCGGCATCCGCGTCGCCGGCTTCGACGAAGCCAGCCTGCCCCATGCCTACTACGCGATGGCCGGGGCCGGCTCGCTGCTCTTCGCCGTCGCCCCCGAGTGCCGCCGGCTCACCGGCCTCGACCCCGAGCGCGACTCGACCGTCGAGGCCCACGCCGAGTTCGTCGCGCGCCTGCTGGTGCCGTAGCGCGGACGGCTCGCGCGGCGCTCAGGCCCGCTTCTCGAGCTTCCGGATCACCGGCGGCTCGCCGGTCGTGCCCTTGTCGACGCCCACGAACTGGAACTGCGCGAGCGCGTCGTCGGGCTCGGGCCGCATGCGGCGCGGCAGCGCGGGCCCCATCGCGGTGAGGCCGCCGTCCACGACGAGCGCCTCGCCCGTCACGAACAGGGCGTCGTCGCTGGCGAGGAAGAGGGCCGCCCCCGCGATGTGCTCGCCCGTGCCGGCCTCGGGCCAGGGCTGGAGCGACTCGAGGCGGCGCTTCACCTGCTCCGGATTCCCCCGGTGCAGCAGCGGCGTCAGGATCCCGCCCGGGCAGATCGCGTTCACGCGGATCCTGTGCTCGGCGAGCTCGAGCGCCGCTGCGCGCGTCAGGTTGATCACCGCCGCCTTCGCGGCCGAGTACGCCGCAGGCCCGGCGCCGCCCGAGAGCCCGGCCACCGACGCCGTGTTCACGATCGCGCCGCCGAGCCCGGTCGCCTTCATGGCGCGCGCGCCGTGCTTGATGCCGAGGAAGACGCTGCGCACGAGCACGTCGAAGGTGTAGTCCCAGTCGTCGACCTCGGTCTCGAGCAGGCTCCCGAGCGCGCCGCCGACGCCGGCGTTGTTGAAGACGACGTCGAGCCGCCCGAACTCGGTCATCGCGAGCTCGACCATCGCCTCGACGTCGGTCTCGCGCGACACGTCCGTGCGGATGAAGCGGATGCGGTCGGCCGCCTTCTGCTTCGCCGCGAGCTCGAGGGTCTCCTTGCCGGTGCCCTCGTTCAGGTCGGCGACGACGAGAGAGGCTCCCTCGTCGAGGAAGCGCAGCACCGTCGAGCGCCCCATGCCGCTCGCGCCGCCGGTGACGACCGCCACCCGCCCGTCGAGCTTGCCCGCCGGCTTCGGCATCCGCGACTCCCCGCGCCCCGCGCGCGACGAGCGAGGCTATCACAGCCGCGGAGGCGCGGACGGCTCGCGCGCCGGCCGGGTCAGCGAGGCTGCGCGAGGCGTCCGACGTGCGCGGCGCCGAGGTGGCCGGCGCGGAACATCCACGCGAGCGTGTCGCGGTACGTCTCGGCGGCGGGGCGGAAGACGAGGCCGAGCTCGCGCGTCGTGCGCGCGGCGTCCGCGCCGGGCCACTGCGTCGCGAACTCCATGCTGTCGCGCGTGAGCGGGAAGTTGAAGTCCCAGACGCGCTTCACCACGTCGCCGACGCTGCCGAGGGCGCGCATCAACGGGCCGGGCACGGGGAAGCGGCGCAGGCGCGTGCCGGTGAGGCGGTCGAGCAGCGCGTAGACCTCGGCCCAGGGCAGCATCTCGCCCGCCGCGGCGTAGCGGTGCGCGCCCGGCGGCAGCTCGAGCAGCTTCACGTGGAGCGCCGCCACGTCGCGGACGTCGACGCACTGGAAGCCGCTCGACGTCACGACCCCGAGATCGCGGTACCACGTGTAGACGGCGTGGTTCGCGTCGCTCATGCCGGGATCGTCGGGCCCGACGATCCCCGCCGGATACGAGACGGCGAGCGGCGCGCCCTCGTCCTGGAGCACGCGGGCATACACCTCCGCCTGCGCCTTCGAGCGCGCGTATGCGGTGGTGGCGGGCGCGATCGGCAGCTCGGGCGAGACGGGCGGCCCGCCCGGCACGAAGAACACGGACAGGCTCGAGACGTAGACGATCCGCGCGAGCCCCCGCCGCGCCGCGCCGCCCACCACGAGCTCGACGCCGCGCGCGTTCGTGTCCTCGACGAGGCGCGCGGCGGAGCGGCGCAGATCCACGAGCGCGGCCGAGTGCACGACGGCGTCGCAGCCCGCGAGCGCCTTGTCGACCGCGGCGGGGTCGGTCATGTCCCCGACCACGACGTCGCGCGGCTCGAGCCCGTGCGGCGCGAACACGCGGCGCACCTTGGCGGCGTCGCGCACGAGGAGCCGCACCTCGTGCCCCGCGGCGAGGAGCGCCACCACGGTGTGCGAGCCGGTGAAGCCGGTGCCGCCGGTGACGAGCACCTTCAAGCGCGGTGCTCCCGCTCCCGGCGGACGGCGTCCGCGACGGGCGTTCCGTCGAAGAAGCGCGGGTTCGAGGCGGTCCAGAACGCGACCGGAGACGCGAAGGCGAAGCGGCGGAAGTCGTCCTCCGAGACGATGCCCTGCTCGACGAGCCCGAATGCCTCGACGAGCACGTGTGCGATCTCGGGCACGTCCCAGTGCCCGATGTCGGAGCCGAAGAGCGCGTGGAGCGAGAGGCCGAAGGGGTTCCTGGCGCGGTCCCAGGCGAGCGCGTTCAGCGGATCGTCCGCCTCGCAGCCGAAGAAGAAGTGCTCGGCGAAGAGGCGGGCGAGCGCCTCGGCCGAGTCCACGCCCGTCGCGGCGAACTCGTCGAGGCGCTCCGGATCCTCGTCGGGCTCGGAGAGGAGGTCGAGGCTCCGGCCGAGCTCGTCGAGGCGCTCGACCACGCGCGGCGCGCCCCACTGCTTCGCCAGCTCCGCGAGGCGCGCGCGGTCGAGCCGGGCCGGGTCGTAGTGGCGGATCGCCTCGCGGTTGCGCTTCTCGAAGTGGCCGACGAGGTCCGCCACCAGCTGCGCGGCCCACGCCACGCCGCCCTCGAGGAACGCGAAGCGGAGGCGCGGGAAGCGCCGCGGGACGCCTGCGAGGAAGAGCGCGCGGCAGGTCGCCTCGCCCGCGGCCGCGAAGTTCCCGAGGTGGTTGAAGACGTAGCTGTGGAGCGAGCCGCGGCTGCCCCAGCCCATGCCCGAGGAGTGGAAGGTGGGCGCCACGCCGAGCGCCTCGCAGCGCGCCCAGACGGCGTCGTAGTCGTGCGGGCTCTCGGGCCCGAAGGCATCGAGCCAGCGCGCGCCGCGCGGCAGGTTCTCGCC
>Ga0075327_1000187_pt1 | contig 16042 bp, 16 predicted proteins | sample MayberrySE_Catta_2_FD_120056 | JGI IMG/M metagenome (GOLD analysis project Ga0075327, IMG submission 120056) | Natural and restored wetland microbial communities from the San Francisco Bay, California, USA, that impact long-term carbon... | ecosystem: Environmental > Terrestrial > Soil >...
CACCCCTCCAGACGATTCCCCGTCATGAACCCCGCGCGGCTGCTCGTTCAGAGCTTCCCTGGCCGCCCCAGCGGCGTGCGGCCGGCCGCGGCATGCATTTGCTAAGGTCGCGACTTCACGGCGCTTTCCCAGGAGACACGATGGCTCTCGACATCTACTACGACAAGGACGCCGACCTCGCGCGGCTCGCCGGCAAGACCGTCGCCGTGATCGGCTACGGCAGCCAGGGCCACGCGCACGCGCAGAACCTCAAGAGCTCGGGCGTCTCCGTCGTGGTGGGCCTCCGCAAGGACTCCTCGTCGTGGGGCAAGGCCGAGGCGGCGGGGCTCACGGTCGTGACGCCCGCCGAGGCCGCGCGCCGCTCCGACGTGATCATGCTCGTCGTGCCCGACGAGACCGCGGCCGACCTCTACAAGAGCGACATCGAGCCGAACCTCGAGGCCGGCGACTACCTCGCCGTCGCGCACGGCTTCAACATCCACTTCCAGGCGATCCGGCCGCCGGCGGGCGTGAACGTCTTCATGGTGGCGCCGAAGGGGCCGGGCCACACCGTGCGCGCGCTCTACGCGCAGGGCAAGGGCGTGCCGGCGCTCATCGCGATCCACCAGGATCCGAGCGGCGACACCCGGCAGATCGCGCTCGCCTATGCGAAGGCGATCGGCGCGGGGCGCGCCGGCATCCTCGAGACGAACTTCCGCGAGGAGACGGAGACGGACCTGTTCGGCGAGCAGACCGTGCTCTGCGGTGGGCTCACCGCGCTCATGCAGGCCGGCTACGAGACGCTCGTCGAGGCCGGCTACGCGCCCGAGATGGCGTACTTCGAGACGATCCACGAGGTGAAGCTGATCGTGGACCTGATCTACGAAGGCGGCATCGCGAACATGCGCTACTCGGTCTCGAACACGGCCGAGTACGGCGACTTTACCCGCGGCCCGCGCGTGGTCGACGCGGGCGTGAAGCAGCGCATGCAGGAGATCCTGGGCGAGATCCAGCGCGGCGAGTTCGCGAAGGAGTTCATCCTCGAGAACCGCTCGGGCGGCGTCTCGTTCAACGCGCGCCGCCGCCAGGCCGCGCAGCACCCGATGGAGGAGGTCGGCGCGCGCCTGCGCGCGCTCATGCCGTGGCTGCGAGAGAACCGGCTCGTCGACCGCTCCAAGAACTGATGAGCGCGCCTGCCGCCGCAGCGCCGGTGTTCGAAGAGCGCCTGACCGGGTGGCTCGCGCCGGACGCGTACCGCTTCGCGCTGCCGCTGCTCGGTGCGGGCGTGCTGTTCCTCGCGCTCGGCTGGGGGCTTGCCGGCCTCGTCGCGCTCGGGCTCGGGCTCTTCGTGACCGCCTTCTTCCGCAATCCGCCGCGCGAGGTCCCGCCGGGCGAGCGCAGCGTCGTCGCGCCCGCGGACGGCAAGGTGATCGCGGTCGACGAGGTGGAGCTTCCGGCCGGCGAGAAGGGGCTCCGGATCGGCATCTTCCTGTCGGTGTTCGACGTGCACGTGAACCGCGCGCCCGTCTCGGGCCGGGTGGTGGCGATCGAGCGCAGCGGCGCCGCCTTCCTGGCCGCCTTCGATCCCGCCGCGGAGACGAAGAACGTCCGCCTCGACATGACGCTCGAGCTCGCCTCGGGCGCGCGCGTGCGCGTGGCGCAGATCACGGGGTTGATCGCGCGCCGCATCGTCTGCCACCCCGAGGTCGGCGAGTGGCTCCCGAAGGGCTCGCGCTACGGACTGATCCGCTTCGGCTCGCGTACCGACGTCGTGCTCCCGGCCGGGAGCCGCGCGCTCGTCGCGAAGGGCGACCGCGTGCGCGGCGGCGCCTCGGTCGTGGCCGAGCTGCCGGGGCAAGGCGCGTGACCCCCGAGGCCGAAGAGCGCCGCGCGCGGCGCGTGCGCCGTCGTCGCCAGCGCCGCGAGCGCAGGCGCCGCGCCACGCAGCTGCTGCCGCAGCTCCTCACCACGGCGAACCTCGCGGCGGGCTTCTACTCCGTCACGCTCTCGTTCCGCGGCGACATCGAGCGCGCCGCGCTCGCGATCGTGTTCGCGGGCCTCTTCGACGTGCTCGACGGCCGCGTCGCCCGCCTCACGCGCTCGACCAGCCGCTTCGGCATGGAGTACGACTCGATCGCCGACACGGTCTCGTTCGGCGTCGCACCCGCGATGCTGGCCTACAGCGCGGGCGCTCTCCAGCAGCTCGGCTGGACGGGCTGGGTGCTCGCCTTCCTCTACATGGCGTGCGCGGCGCTTCGCCTCGCGCGCTTCAACGTGACGCCCGGGCGCTACACCGGCCGCTTCGACGGGCTCGCCTCGCCGGCCGCCGCCGGCATGGTGCTCTCCGCGGTCTGGTTCGCGGGCTTCCTGCGCGAGAGCGGGCTCGCCTTCGAGATCCCGGCGCCGCTCGCGGGCATGGGCGTCGCGGTGGTGGGCCTTCTCATGGTGAGCCCGATCCCGTACCGCAGCTTCAAGAACGTCCACCTCGGCGGCTCCTTCTCGTCGCTCGTGCTCGCGGTGCTCGCGGGCGTCGTGCTGCTCACCAAACCGTCCGTCACCTTCTTCGTGGTGGGCGTGGCCTACGTGCTCTCCGGGCCGCTCGAGGCGCTCTGGCGCTGGCGGACGGGCCGTCCGCTCGTCGAGACCCGGCCGCCCGAGCCCCTCCCCAGCGAGCCGGGCGGGGACGTTGGTTGAAAAGGTGAAAACGTTGGGCCCGACTTCTTTACCTTTTCAACCAACGTCCCCCTCCTCCGGAGGATCGCCATGAGCGACGACCGGATCCGCATCTTCGACACCACGCTCCGCGACGGCGAGCAGTCGCCGGGCTGCAGCATGAACCTCTCCGAGAAGCTCGTGCTCGCGCGCCAGCTCGCGAAGCTCGGCGTCGACGTGATCGAGGCCGGCTTCGCGATCGCGAGCGAGGGCGACTTCGAGGCCGTGAAGGCGATCGCGGCCGAGCTCGACGCGGTGACCGTCGCGAGCCTCGCGCGCACGAGCCGCGAGGACGTGGAGAAGGCGGCGCGCGCCCTCGAGCGCGCGAAGCGCCCGCGCATCCACACCTTCATCGCGACGAGCGACATCCACCTGCAGCACAAGCTGAGGATGGGCCGCGAGCAGGTGCTCGAGGAGGTGGACCGCGCCGTCCGGCAGGCGCGGGGCTACGTGGACGACGTCGAGTTCTCCGCCGAGGACGCGACGCGCTCGGACTGGGACTACCTGGTCCAGGTGTTCGGCGCGGCCGTGAAGGCGGGCGCCACCACGCTGAACGTCCCCGACACGGTGGGCTACACGACGCCCGTCGAGTACCACGAGCTGATCCGCTACCTCCGCGCGCACGTGCCGGGCGCGGACGGCGTCATCTTCAGCCTCCACTGCCACAACGACCTCGGGCTCGCCGTCGCGAACAGTCTCGCCGCGATCCAGGCCGGCGCGCGGCAGGTGGAGTGCACGGTGAACGGGATCGGCGAGCGCGCGGGCAACACCGCCATGGAAGAGGTGGTGATGGCGCTGAAGACCCGCCGCGACGTCTTCGGCGGCCTCGACACGCGGATCCGCACCACCGAGATCTACCCGACGAGCCGGCTGCTCGCCTCGATCATCGGCGTGCCGGTGCAGCCGAACAAGGCGATCGTCGGCGACAACGCCTTCGCGCACGAGGCCGGCATCCATCAGCACGGCGTGCTCCAGGCGGCGATCACGTACGAGATCATGACGCCGCAGTCGATCGGGCGGCCGAGCAACGAGCTCGTGCTCGGCAAGCACTCGGGCCGCCACGCCTTCAAGGACCGCCTCCAGGAGCTCGGCTACGAGCTCGCGGACGCGGAGTTCCAGCAGGCCTTCAAGCGCTTCAAGGACCTCGCGGACAAGAAGAAGAGCATCTACAACGAGGATCTGGAAGCGATCGTCGCCGACTCGGTGGCGCCCGAGGAGGGCCGCTTCCGGCTCGGCCACCTGGTCGTGCAGAGCGGCACCTTCGCGACGCCGAACGCGACGGTCGAGATCCTCGTCGACGGCGAATCGAAGAAGGCGACCGCGCAGGGCGACGGCCCCGTGGACGCCGTGTTCCGCGCGATCAGCGAGCTCACGGACGCGAAGTGCGAGCTCGTCCAGTACCAGGTGAAGGCGATCACGGGCGGCATGGACGCGCAGGGCGAGGTGACCGTCACGGTCTCCGAGGGCGGGCGGCGCGTGATCGGCCACGGCGCGCACACCGACATCCTGGTCGCCTCCGCACGCGCGTACGTGAACGCGATCAACAAGCTCGAGTGGCAGCAGAAGCGGCGCGGCCGCGACGCGCCGCGGGGAATCTGAAGATGCAGAAGGTGTTGATCCTGCCCGGCGACGGCATCGGCCCCGAGGTCACGGGGCAGGCGCTGCGCGTGCTCGAGGCCACGGCGAAGCGCTTCGGGCTCTCGCTCCACTTCGAGTCGGGCCTGATCGGGGGCGCGGCGCTCGACGCGGAGGGCACGCCGCTCTCGGACCGCACGCTCGCGCTCGCAAAGGCGTCGAGCGCGGTGCTGCTCGGCGCGGTGGGCGGCCCGAAGTGGGACGCGCTGCCCGTCGACCGGCGCCCGGAGAAGGGCCTCCTTCGCATCCGCAAGGAGCTCGGCCTCTTCGCGAACCTGCGGCCGGCGACCGTGTTCGCGGGGCTCGAGCAGGCCTCGACGCTCCGCCCCGAGGTCGTGGACGGCATCGACCTCCTCGTGGTGCGCGAGCTCACGGGCGGGCTCTACTTCGGCGAGCCGCGCGGCCGCGCGCTCGCCCGTGGGCGGCGCGAGGCGCGCAACACGCTCGTCTACAACGAGGTCGAGGTGGAGCGCATCGCGCGCGTCGCCTTCGAGGCCGCGCGCGGCCGGCGCCGGCACGTGACGCACGTCCACAAGGCCAACGTGCTCGAGGTCTCGCAGCTCTGGGTCGAGGTCGTGAACGAGGTGGCGAAGCGCTACGACGACGTCGAGCTCTCGCACCAGCTCGTGGACTCGTGCGCGATGCTGCTCGTGCGCGAGCCGCGCCGCTTCGACGTGCTCCTCACCGAGAACCTGTTCGGCGACATCCTCTCGGACGAGGCCGCCATGATCACGGGCTCGCTCGGCATGCTGCCCTCGGCGAGCCTCGGCGCGGGCGGCGTCGGGCTCTACGAGCCCGTGCACGGCTCGGCGCCCGACATCGCCGGGCAGGACGTCGCGAACCCGCTCGCCGCGATCCTCTCGGTCGCGATGCTGCTCGAGCACAGCCTCGGCGAGCCGGAGGCCGCGGCCGCGGTGCGCGGCGCCGTGCGCGACGTGCTCGCCGCGGGGCACCGCACGGCCGACCTGCTGCTCGAGGGCGAGACGCGGCCCGCGCTCGGCTGCCGCACCATGGGCGACCGCGTGCTCGAGCGCCTCGGCGGCGCGCGATGACCACGCCCCTCCTGCGCGTCGCGGTGGTGGGCGCGACCGGTGCGCTCGGCGGCGAGCTCCTCGACCAGCTCCGCGAGCGCCACTTCCCGGTCCAGGAGCTGCGGCCGATCGCGACGGACCGCTCGCTCGGCGCCACGATCGACTGGCTCGGCCACGAGCTGCCCGTCGCGACCGAGCCGGAGACGCTCCACGGCCTCGACCTCGTGCTGATCTGCACGCCGCCCGGCGCCGCGCTCGACTGGATCCGGCGCGCGCTCCAGGCCGGCGTCGCGTGCCTCGACTTCTCGGGCGCGGTGGCGGCGCGTCCCGAGGTGCCGCTCGCCGACGCGGACCTCCCGCTCGACGCCGCGGCGCTGGCGGCGCCGCTCCTCGCGGTGCCGGCGCCCGCCGCGCTCGCGCTCGCGCGCGTGCTCGCGCCGATCCGCGCCGCGGCCGGCCTCGTGCGCGTGTCGGCGACGCTCTGCGACGCGGCCTCGGGCGCCGGCCGCGCGGGCGTCGACGCGCTCCAGGCCGAGACGATCGCGCTCTTCAACCAGGAGGAGCTGCCCGAGACGGGCCTCGACCACCGCATCGCCTTCGACTGCCTGCCCGCGAGCGGCCCCTTCGACGCGGCGGGCACGAGCGAGCTCGAGAGCCGCGTCGGTGCGGAGCTCGGGCGCCTGCTCGGCACGGAGCTCCCGCGCGCGATCACGGCGCTCCGCATCCCGACCTTCGCGGGCATGGGGATCCACCTCGCGCTCGAGACGGAGCGCGAGCTGCCGCCCGAGCTGTGTCGCGAGCGCCTCGCCAAGACCGCCGGCGTCTCGAGCTGGGGCGGGCCCGCCGGCCCGACGACGCGCGACGCGATCGGCGAGGACGCCGTGCTCGTCGGCCGCGTGCGGCGCGACCCGAGCGCGCCGCGCGGGCTCCTGCTCTGGCTCGCCTTCGACCCGGCGCGGCTCGCCGCGAGCACCGCATTGCGCGTTGCGGAGGCGCGCTTCCGGGCCTGATGCCCACCTTCCGCCTCGTGCTCGAGTACGACGGCACCGATTTCGCGGGCTGGCAGAGCCAGGCGCAGGGCGAGCGCACGGTGCAGGGGACGCTCGCCGCGGCGCTCGCGGAGTTCACGGAGGCGCCGGTGCGCGTCGCCGGAGCCGGGCGGACGGACGCGGGCGTGCACGCGGAAGGGCAGGTCGCCGCCGCGACGCTCGATACGCGCCTCGACGCTGCGACGCTGATGCGGGCGCTCAACGCGAAGCTGCCGCCGGACGTCGCGGTCGTGGCGGCCGGCCTCGCGCCGGAGGGATTCGACCCGCGCCGCCACGCGAAGGCGAAGCGCTACCGCTACGCGGTCTGGAACGGCGCCGAGCCCTCGCCCCTCCGGCGGCGGCGCTGGCATCACGTGCGGGAGCCCCTCGACGTGGCGGCGATGCGCGCCGCGGCCGCCGCGCTCGTCGGCCGCCACGACTTCGCGAGCCTCCAGGCGGCGGGCTCGGCGGCCGGGTCGACGGTCCGCACGCTCGCGCGCGTGGTCGTCGAGGGCGAGGCCCGCGGGGAGATCCGCTTCGAGCTCGCCGGCGACGGCTTCCTGCGCCACATGGTGCGGAACGCGACCGGAACGCTCCTCGAGGTCGGCCTCGGCCGGCGCGCGCTGGGGACGCTCTCGGCGCTCCTCGCGGCGCGCGACCGCAGCCTCGCGGGGCCCACCGCGCCGGCCTGCGGCCTGACGCTCGTCCGAGTTGATTACTGACCCCCGAAGGGCTATCCAACGCGCCTTCGTGGAGGGCCCTGCGTGGGAGCCCAGGCGCACCGCGCCACCCAGAGCGCCAAGCCGGCGGACGTCGAGCAGCGCTGGTACGTCGTCGACGCGACGGACCAGGTGCTGGGCCGTCTCGCCACGCGCCTCGCGACCGTGCTGCGCGGGAAGCACAAGCCCATCTACACGCCGCACGTCGACACCGGCGACTTCGTGGTGGTGGTGAACGCGGAGAAGGTCCGGCTCACGGGCCGCAAGCTCGAGCAGAAGCTCTATCACCGCCACACGGGCTGGCCGGGCGGCCTCAAGACGACGAACGCCGCGAAGGTGCTCGGCGGCGCGCATCCCGAGCGCGTGCTCGAGGCCGCGGTGCGCGGCATGCTGCCGAAGAACCATCTGGGCCGGCAGATGTTCTCGAAGCTCAAGGTCTACGCGGGCCCGGAGCATCCGCACGCCGCCCAGAAGCCGGAGGCCCTGCCGCTTGCCTGAGAACTTCGCCGCGACCGGCCGCCGCAAGACCTCGGTGGCCCGCGTGAGCCTCGTGCCCGGCTCGGGCCAGTTCCGCATCAACGGCCGCACGCTCGAGGACTACTTCCCGCGCGAGAGCCTGCGCATGATGATCCAGACGCCGCTCCAGGTGGCCGGCGTGATCGGCCGCTACGACGTGCGCGCCTCGGTGAACGGCGGCGGCGTCGCGGGGCAGGCCGGCGCGCTCCGGCACTCGCTCGCGCGCGCGCTCCAGAAGCTCGACCCCGGCCACCGCCCCGCGATCAAGAAGGCGGGCCTGCTGACGCGCGACGCGCGCCAGGTCGAGCGGAAGAAGTACGGCCAGCGCGGCGCCCGCGCCCGCTTCCAGTTCTCGAAGCGGTAAGATCCCAGAGCGCGAGACGTCCGGGCGAGTCTCTCGCCGGAGGTCGAAGATGCGCGTCGCCATTCTCGGGGCGAGCGGCTACACCGGGCTCGAGCTGCTGCGCATCGTGCTGCGCCACCCGCGCCTCGAGCCCGTGGTGGTGACCTCCGAGCAGCGCGCGGGCCAGCCGGTCGGCGAGGCCTTCCCGCAGCTGCGCGGGCTCGCGGCGCTCCGCTTCGAGTCGCTCGACCCGGACAAGATCGCCTCGCGCGTCGACGCCGCGTTCTCCTGCCTCCACGCCGGCACCGCGGCGAAGGCGGTCGCCGTGCTGCGCAAGGCCGGGGTCCCCGTCGTGGACCTCTCGGCCGATTTCCGCTTCCGGGACCCGGCCGTCTACGCGGCCTGGTACGGCGAGCACCAGGCGCCCGAGCTGTTCGGGCAGGCGGTCTACGGGATCCCGGAGCTCCACCGGGCGGAGCTCGCGGGCGCCTCCTTCGCGGCGGCCGCCGGCTGTCACGCGACCGCGGCGCTGCTCGCGCTCGTGCCCTTCCTGCGCGCCGACCTCGCGGGCCCGGGGCCCGTGATCGTGGACTCGAAGACCGGCGTCTCCGGCGCGGGCCGCTCGCTCGAGGACCGCTACCTCTTCGCCGAGCTCGACGGGAACGTGCAGGCCTACAAGGTCGCCGCGCACCGCCACGCGCCCGAGATCGAGCAGGAGGCATCGCGCGCGGCCGGCCGCGCGATCGGCGTCACGCTCGTGCCGCAGCTGCTGCCGGTGATCCGCGGCATCGCCGCGTCGGTCTACCTCCAGCCGGCGACGCCGCTCGGGGCGGACGCTGCGCACGCCGTGCTCGCGGAGGCGTGGCGCGATGAGCCCTTCGTGCGCGTGCTGCCGCCGGGGCAGGCGCCCTCGCTCCAGGCCGTGCGCGGCAGCAACTTCTGCGACGTGTCCGCCTTCGTGGACGAGCGCCACGGCACGCTCGTCGTGCTCGCGGCGCTCGACAATCTGGTGAAGGGCGCGTCCGGCCAGATGGTGCAGTGCCTGAACCGGATGCTCGGCTTCGACGAGCGCGAGGGTTTGCTCGAAGCGCCGCTCGCGCCCTGACGCATCTCCCGAGGAGGGTCCGAGATGGTGAAGCACGTCTCGGCGGTGATCGTGGTGAGCCGCCAGGCAGCGGCGCTCGCCGCCTTCTACCGCGATCGGCTCGGCATCCCGCTCCAGGACGAGCAGCACGGCGGCGGCGGGGAGGTGCTGCACTACGGCTGCACGCTCGGCGGGCTCCACTTCGCGGTCCACCCGGTCGAGAACTGGCCCTACGCCGACCAGGTCGGCCCCGGCGGGGTTCGCCTGGCGCTACGCATCGACGACGCGGAGGCGAGCGCCGCGCAGCTGAAGCGGCTGGGCCAGCCCTTCGAGGGACCGATCGACGAGGGCTGGGCGAAGATGCTCCGGCTCCGCGACCCCGACGGCAACTACGTCGAGCTGGTCGAGCGGATCGCGTAGCCGCGCTGGCGCGGGTGGGTTCCTCCGGCCGCCAGGCGAGGCGGAGTCTGGAGGGGCTGGTGAGGGGAAGGGGGGCGCGCCGCGTGCCGCGGAGCTGAGCGCGAGGCTCGGGCGCGGTCCTCCCGTCGGCTCGGCACCGCGCCTACATGCCCGAGACTCCCGACTTCGCGGGTCGCGATCGTTCATCTCGCCACCGGAACGCGAGTCATAAGCCTCTATGACATACCTGTCTTTTGCATTGTCAACGCATCAAACATCGCCCTATTGTATCTGCATGCCTCGAGCACCGAAGCAGCTCTCGTTCACCGACTACCGCAAGCGGACCGGTCGCGGCGGGCCGCGACCTGGAGCTGGAAGACCGCGCGGGCCGCGGCCGCGCGTGCTGCACCGCGAGCGCGAGCGGATCCCCGGGTGGTCCCCGGTGCACGTCACTCTCCGGGTACGGCGTGACGTTCCGTCGCTCCGCACGGTAGCCGTGGTGCGCGAGTTCCGGCGTTCCCTCGGCGAGGCGTGCGAGCGGGGCGGCTTCCGGGTCAACCACTACTCGCTCCAGGGCGATCACGCGCATCTGATCGCCGAGGCGAGGAGCAAGGAGGCGCTTGCGAACGGGATGAAGAGCATCGGGGCGCGGCTCGCGCGCGCAGTGAACCGGGTGGCGAAGCGGAGGGGAGCGGTGCTGGACGGCCGCTACCATCATCGCCTGCTGCGGACGCCGCGCGAAGTGCGGCGCGCGCTCGCGTACGTGCTCTTGAACGCGCGCCGGCATCTCGCGAAACGGCGCGGTAGGGCGCGCGGCGCAGCGCCGCTCGATCCGGCGAGCTCGGCGCGCTGGTTCGACGGCTGGCGGCCTTCCGGGGCCCTCCCCGTTCGGGAGGCGCCCAGCCCTCGCGAGGTCGCGCGCCCGCACACCTGGCTGCTCCGGGTGGGCTGGCGCCGGCACGGCCTGGTCGACCCCGACGAAGTGGCGGGAGCGCTGCAGGCGGCACCCGTCTGAGGCGCGCGGCCGCGCGCTGCCCGCGGCGCCGCGGTTGCTCCTTCTCGCCGCCCTCGCTATCCACCGGCCCGTCGCAGGGGTGAGACATCGAGCCCTCCCGTCAGCCCGCCGGCGAGGGGGTCCGAGCGCGTACGTCGTACTACGCCACGGACCCGACGGCGATCCGCCTCTCGGTCTCGGCGGTGGTCTGGCGCGAAGGGCTCGGCAGCGCGCTGCTCCTGATGCAGCGCAGCGACAACTTCGCGTGGGGGCTGCCGGGCGGCTATGTCGAGATCGGCGAGTCCGTGACGCAGGCCGCACTCCGCGAGGTCCGCGAGGAGACGGGCGTCGAGATCGCGCTCGAGCGTCTCGTCGGCGTCTACTCCGAGCCGAGCCTCCAGGTGATCGCGTATCCGGACGGGCGGCGCGTCCATGCGGTGAACCTCTGCTTCGCGGCGCGTCCGCTCGGCGAGAGCGCGCCCACGACGCCGCACGAGACGCTCGCGCGCGGCTGGTTCCCGCCGGAGCGCCTGCCCGAGCCGCTCGTTCCCATCCACGCCATCCGGATCCGCGACGCCAGCGCCGGCGACCTCGCGGCACGGATCCGTTAGCCTGCCGAGGAGCTTCCCATCATGAATGCGCGCCCCCGCAAGTTCATCTTCGTCACCGGCGGAGTGCTGTCGGGCCTCGGCAAGGGGCTCTCGGCCGCCGCGATCGGCGCGCTGCTCGAGGCGCGCGGCCTCCGCGTCACGTTCCTGAAGCTCGATCCGTACCTGAACGTGGATCCGGGCACGATGAACCCGATCCAGCACGGCGAGGTCTACGTCACGCAGGACGGCGCCGAGACGGACCTCGACCTCGGCCATTACGAGCGCTTCACGCACGTCCGCACCAGCCGGGTGAACAACGTGACGGCGGGGCGCGTGTACGAGGCGGTGATCGCGAAGGAACGGCGCGGTGAGTACCTGGGCGGCACCGTGCAGGTGATCCCGCACGTGACCGACGAGATCAAGGCGCGCATCCACAAGGCCGCCGAGAACGCGGACCTGCTCATCTGCGAGGTCGGCGGTACGGTCGGCGACATCGAGTCGCTGCCCTTCCTCGAGGCCGTGCGCCAGTTCCGCGCCGACGTCGGGCGCGACAACGTCTGCTACGTGCACCTCGCGCTCGTGCCCTTCGTCGCCTCGGTGGGCGAGCTCAAGACGAAGCCCCTCCAGCACTCCGTGAAGGAGCTCCAGTCCGTCGGCATCGCGCCCGACGTGCTGCTCTGCCGCACCGACCGCGACCTGCCGCGCTCCGTGAAGGCGAAGATCGCGCTCTTCTGCAACGTCGACGAGGACGCCGTGATCGCGGCGCGCGACCTCGCCCACATCTACGAGCTGCCGCTCTCGTTCCACGACGAGGGCCTCGACGAGAAGATCACGCGCGTGCTCGGCATCTGGACGGGCGAGCCGCGCCTCGGCGCGTGGGAGCGCGTGGTGCAGGCCGTCCGCAACCCCGAGCGCACCGTGCGGATCGCGATGGTCGGCAAGTACGTGAACCTGACCGACTCGTACAAGAGCCTCAACGAGGCGCTCCACCACGGCGGCATCGCGCACCGGACGCGGGTCGAGATCGAGTACGTCGACTCGGAGAAGCTCGACGACCCCGAGCAGCTCGTGAAGGTCGACGGCATCCTCGTGCCCCACGGCTTCGGCTCGCGCGGCGTCGAGGGCAAGATCGCGGCCGTCCGCTTCGCACGCGAGCGGCGGATCCCGTTCTTCGGCATCTGCTTCGGCATGCAGCTCGCCGTGATCGAGTTCGCGCGCCACGTCGCGGGGCTCGAGCGCGCGAGCTCGGCCGAGGTGGACCCCGACACGCCGCACGCGGTGATCGACCTGATGCCCGAGCAGCGTGCCGTCGCGGACAAGGGAGCGACGATGCGGCTCGGCGGCTGGCCCTGCGTGCTCCGCGAGGGCACGCGCGCCTTCGCGGCGTACGGCAAGCCCGAGATCTCCGAGCGCCATCGCCACCGCTACGAGTTCAACCCCGACTACCGCGAGCGGCTCGAGGGCGCGGGGCTCGTGCTCTCCGGCAGCTCCCCCGACGGACGCCTCGTCGAGGTCGTGGAGCTCCCCGACCACCCGTGGTTCCTCGGCTCGCAGTTCCACCCCGAGTTCCAGTCGGGCCCCTTCGCTCCGCACCCGCTCTTCAGCGCCTTCGTCGAGGCCGCGATCCGGCACGCGGAGCAGCGCTAGACGGGAGCGCATGCCGGCCGCGGTTGCGGCGCCCCCCGCGCTTGCCTACAACAGCCTTTCGCCCCGGGGCGTTAGCTCAGCTGGCAGAGCGCCGTGTTCACACCGCGGAGGTCGCAGGTTCGAGCCCTGCACGCCCCACCAGCCGAGCTCCGCTCGCCTCGCGCGAGGCGAAGCCTCGGGTGGGCTCGCTGCGCGCGGCCTCGCTCGCGCCAGGCCGCTTGCGGCGTCGGGCGGAGGCGTGCGTTGGTGAGCTTCGCTCGCTCCGCGCGCGGGTTGCCGCTAGCCTCGCGCCGGCGGGCCCAGTAGCTCAGTTGGATAGAGCGCCTGCCTCCGGAGCAGGAGGTCGCAGGTTCGAATCCTGCCTGGGTCACCAGCCAGCCCCGGAAGCGTCGCCAAGCGCATGAGCTGCCTCCTCGACGCCGAAACCGATTCGAGTGGCGGGAGCGGATGAGCCGAAACGGCGCGAGCCAGCACGCCGTCCTCCTCACGGGCGCGACCGGCTTCGTCGGCAAGGTCGTGCTCGAGGAGCTGCTGCGCCGGCGCGCGGAGCTCGGCGTCGCGCGCGTCTTCGCGCTCGTGCGCGCGAGCGGGCCCGAGCACGCGGACGCGCGCTTCCGCGCCGACGTCGCGTCCTCGCCGTGCTTCGCGGCGCATCCGCCGGGCTTCGAGAAGCAGGTCGAGGCGGTGGCCGGCGATCTCGCGCGGCCGGGGCTCGGGCTCGCGCCGGGCGTGCGGGAGCGCGTCGGCGCCGAGATCACCCACGTGATCCACTGCGCCGCATCCGTGGCGTTCGACCTGCAGCTCGTCGAGGCCGCCGCCGTGAACACGAGCGGCGCGCTCGCCGTGCTCGCGCTCGCCCGCGAGTGCCGGCGCCTGGCGTCCTTCGTGAGCGTCTCGACGGCGTACGTGACGCCGCATCCGCGGCCGCGCGGCGGCGAGGTCTGGAGCGCGCGCGAGGAGCTCGCGCCGCTGCCGCGCGACGCCGCGGCCCTCCACGCCGACGTCCTCGCCGGCCGCGCGCGCGAAGCCGCGCTCCTCGCGGAGACCGGGCACCCGAATACGTACACGCTCACGAAGTGCGTCGCGGAGCACCTGCTCGCGCGCGAGGGCGCGCGCCTGCCCGTCACGCTGGTGCGGCCGAGCATCGTGTCGGCGAGCCGGAGCCGCCCGCGGCCCGGCTGGGTCGACAGCGCGGCCGCGTTCGCGGGCTTCGTGGCGCTCCTCGGCAGCGGGCGGCTGCGCGTCGTCGCGGGCGACCCGCGCGCGCGCCTCGACGTCGTGCCGTGCGACGCCGTCGCCGAGCGCGTCGTCGACGCCGCCTTCGCGCCGCCCGCGCGCGGCGAGCTCCGCATCCGCCACGCCGTGGCCGGGCTCGCCGGCGCGCTCCCGATCGCGCTCTGCCGCGAGCGCATCACGGACCACTTCGCGCGCCATCCGGTCGCGGGCCCGCGCGTCGGCATCCGCTGGGTGGGCCCGCGCGGGCCGCTCTTCCACGGCCTCCATGCCCTCCACCACGAGCTGCCCGCGCTCGGCGCCTCGCTCTGGCTCGCGCTGCGCCGGCGCCCCGAGCGCGCGAAGGCCTTGCTGCGCCTCCTCGCGCGGCAGCGCGCCACGAACCGCGACTTCACGTACTTCACGCACGCGAGCTTCGACTTCCAGGCGAGCCTCCCGCTCACGCCGCCCGTCGATCCCGCGTCCTACCTCGAGCAGGTCTGCGACGGCGTGCGCCGGAATCTGCTGCAGCGCGAGCGCAGGCGCGGCGCGGCGTGAGGAGGCGCGTCGCGCGGGGCGTGTGCGCCGCCGCGGCGGCCGCGCTCACCGGCGTCGCGCTCGCGTGCGCGCCCTCCACGCCGCCGGGCGCCGGCGCGCGGCCGCTCGCCCTGGTCGGCGTCCACGTGCTCACGATGGAGGGCGAGGGGATCCTGCCGGACCAGACGCTCGTGGTGCGGAACGGCCGCATCGAGGCGCTCGGCCCGCGCGCCTCGGTCGACGTGCCGTGGAACGCGATCCGGATCGCGGGCGAGGGGCGCTTCGTGCTCCCCGGCCTCGTCGACATGCACACGCACGTGACCGGCGGGCGGACGCTCCGGAGCGCGCTCGCGCAGGGAATCACCACGGTCCGCAACATGCGCGGCGATGCGCGCCACCTCGCCTGGCGGAGCGAGCTCGAGCGCGGCGAACGGGTGGGGCCGCGCCTCGTCACGGCGGGCCCGCAGCTCTCGGGCGCGGGCGAGGCGGCCGCGGACGTCGTCGTCGTGCGGAACGCGACCGAGGCGCGCGCGGCGGTGCGCGCACAGGCCGCCGCCGGCTTCGACTTCGTGAAGGTGTACGAGGGGCTCACGCGTACGTCGCACCAGGCCGTGCTCGAGGAGGCGTCCCGCCTCGGGCTGCCCGTCGCCGGCCACGTCTCGGGCGCGGTCGGGATCTACGACACGCTGGCCTCCGGCCAGGCCTCCGTCGAGCACGCCGAGGAGCTCACGCAGGGCGCGGGCGGGCGCGGCCTCGCGACGCTCACCGCGCTCGTGGCGCGCGCGCGGGGCGGCGCCGCGTGGATCTGCCCGACGCTGACGCTCCACCGGCTCTTCTCGCCGCAGGTGGACCACGCCTTCCGCCAGCGGCTCGTCGGCGCGCTGCACGAGGCCGGCGTCGGCGTCCTCGCCGGCAGCGATGCGGCGCCCACGGGGCTCGCCGACGAGCTCGCGGAGCTCGTCGAGGCGGGCCTCACGCCCTACCAGGCGCTCCGCGCGGCGACCGCCGACGCCGCGCACTTCCTGGGCCGCGCCGCCGAGTTCGGCAGCGTGGCCGTCGGGCTCGGCGCCGACCTCGTGGTCGTCGAGCGCGACCCGCTGCGCGAGCTCGGCGCGCTCGATGCGCCCGTCGCGGTCGTCGCGCGCGGGCGCTGGCTCGACGCCCGCCGCCTCGCCCGCCTGGCCCGCTAGGTGTCGTCGCATCCGAGTTCCGGCCGCTGGAGACCGGTGCACGCGGAGGCGACATCCCCCGATTCTTGGAGCCGGCGCGGGTACCGGTCTCCAGCGGCCTCTTCGAGCCTGACCCACCCGCAGCCGTGACGAACGTGCCTGGACTCGCGGCGCGAACAGACCGGTCCCGGGCTGCAAGGGCCCGCCCGGGTTACGGAACCGGAACCGCCGCCGCGCCCGTCAAGGGCTGCGCTCGGGCTGCCGATCCAGGCAGCGACGCGGGGGCGCTCGCGCGCGGGGCGGGGGATGAATCGTCGAGGCAGCCAGCGCATCAAGCGCCGGATCCCGTGCGACTTCGACTACGAGGGACACGGCTACAACGGCATCGTCGTGGACCTGTCCGCGGGCGGGATGTTCCTCCAGACGGACACCGCCATCGAGCCTGGC
>Ga0075327_1000188_pt1 | contig 16038 bp, 10 predicted proteins | sample MayberrySE_Catta_2_FD_120056 | JGI IMG/M metagenome (GOLD analysis project Ga0075327, IMG submission 120056) | Natural and restored wetland microbial communities from the San Francisco Bay, California, USA, that impact long-term carbon... | ecosystem: Environmental > Terrestrial > Soil >...
CCACCTTGTTCCCCCTCACCGATCCCCCGAGCTTCCGGCATGCGTCGCGCCTTCGCCGTCCTCGCGCTCCTCGCCACGTCCTGGCCGCACGCCGTCGTGCTGGAGTGCGCGCTGGGGGCGTCGCCGCCGGCCGCAGAAGGGGAGGCGCCCGCTGGAACGGAGGCGCCCGCTCACCACGCGGGGCATGCAGCCGCGCAGCAGGGCGCGGGCCACGCGGCCGCGCACCACGGCCTGCACGGCTCGCACCGCTCGAGCGACCTGGGCGCTCGAGCCGAAGGCGACGAAGGCGCGCCGGGCGGAGGCGCTTCCTGCGCGATGGTCATGGCGTGTGGGCTCGTGATGATCCAGGCGCTGGGCCCTGCCTCGCCGGCGGCGGACGCGAGCTCTCCCGACGCCTGGGCCGCGTCGTCCACGGAGACGCCGTCCGCGGCCGACCTTTCCGCCGAACCTCCGCCCCCTCGCCGGCACGCCTGACTTCTTTCGCTCCGGGTCTTCCCGGAGCTCCGGCGTTCCTCGAATCGGCGTAAAAATCACCCATGTCTCCACGGCTCATGCCGGTGGCCCTCGTTCTGGGGCTCACGGCACTCGCTCCCCCATCGTCCCCGGCCTCCGCCCAAATGGAGATGTCCATGCCGACGCTCGCCGTTGGCGGCGGGTGGACGCTGTCCGGAATGGCGCAGGCCTTCCCGATCGTCACGTTCGGCGCCCCCGGCGCCGACGAAGACGAGCCCTTCCGCGAGACCGCCTTCTATCTCACCCAGCCGGCCATCATGGCCAACCTGGAGAGCCCGGGCCGCGCCGTCGTGCTTCGCACGACGCTGAACTTCGAGGGGCTCACCCAGGAGGACGGGGAGCTGACGCTCGGCGCATGGGGCGAAGGCTTCATCGACAGCCGGCATCCGCACACGCTCGTCCACGAGCTCATGCTGAGCTTCAACCTCTGGGATTTCGCCGGGGGCGCCGCCTCGGTCTCGCTGGGCAAGGGCTTCGCGCCCTACGGCACCTCCGACCCGATGGCGCGGCCCGGGCTGAAGTACCCGACGAACCACCACCTCTCTCAGATCCTCGAGCGCTGGACCGTGAACGCGGTCTGGCTGCGAGACCGCTGGAGTGTCGAGGCGGGCGTGTTCGGTGGACAGGAGCCCGAGGACCCGTACGACTTCTCGAACATCGAGAGCTTCGCCGACTCGTGGTCGGTCCGCGTCGCGAGACGATTCGGGGGCGGGAGCGGACCGGCCGCCGACTGGGAGGCGTCGGCTTCCTTCGGCCGCATCACCGAATACGCCCACACCGTGGAGGAGACGACGAGTCTCGTGAACGCGGCGCTGCTGCGCTCGGCACCGCTCCGGGGTGGACATCTGTACGCGCTCGTGGAGGGCTCGTCCAGCTTCCTCGAGGACCATGACGAGTACTTCAGCGTCCTGGGGGAGGCGCGCTACCAGCTCCGGCGGCACCAGCCCTACCTACGCGTCGAATACGCGCGCAGGCCCGAGTACACGCGCGAAGGTGCTTCCGGCAGCGACGAGTTCTTCCGCTACGAGCACGACGAGGACCCGATCGGCGCGACGCGCTGGTTGATCACGACCGCGGCGTACGCCTACGAGCTGGCCGGCGCCCCGTGGAGCGCGCGGCCGTTCGTGGAGGTGCAGCACCACCAGGTGCGCGGCGACGGCGGAGGCATCGCCGTGACAGAGCTGTTCGGGGGCACGCGCTTCTGGGTCGTGAGCGTGGGGGCGCGGATATTCCTGGGAGGTGAGCCCATGCGCATGGGGACCTACGGCGTCCTTGACGCGATGACCTCGATGGCCCGCGAGATGGGGGGCATGGAAGGTATGGAGCACACCCACTGATCAGCGATCGGAGACGATGGCGTGCGCTTTCCCGGCGCGGATCCGACGCGTACGCTGTAGCGATCAGGTAGCGAAGACCCAGGAGGGAGCCATGACCAGGGCGTCGATCGCCGCGCTGCTCGCGGTATTCTCGCTCGCCATTGAGGCGAGCGCGCAGCTCACGCGCCTCGAGCTCCACGTCGTCGAGTCGCCGGCGCTGGACGGCCGCAGCTTCGGGGGAGCCGGGCAGTACGAGCGCCTGAGAGGGCTCGCGTACGGCGCGGTCGATCCGGACGACCCACGCCACCAGGGCATCGTCAACCTCGCGCTCGCCCCACGCAGCGCGGACGGCAAGGTCGAGTACAGCACGACGGTCGAGATCTACCGGCCGGTCGACATGCGGCGCTGGAACCGTGCGATCTACCACACGGTGCCCAACCGAGGCGGCGCCGGCGCCGGCGAGGATGCACTCCTCGCCATGGGCTTCGCGCTGGTGCGCGTAGGGTGGCAGGGCGACCTCGCGCCGACGGAGACGAACATCGTGCCGTTCCTCCCCGTCGCCCGGAACCCCGACGGATCCTCGATCGTGGGGCGCGCGATGGAGGAGTACATCTTCAACGACGACGAGCGCCTCTCGGTCGCGCGCCTCACCTACGAGACAGCCTCGCTCGATCGGAGCCGCGCGACGCTCACCGTGCGCCACGACCAGTCGAGCCCGCGCGCCAAGCCTGCCGACCTCCGCTGGAGCTACACGTCGGGGCGGGAGATCCGCATCGAGCGCCCGGCGGGCTACGACGCGGGCGCGATCTACGAGCTGATCTACGACGCCAAAGATCCCATCGTCATGGGGCTCGGGTTCGCAGCCATGAGGGACGTGATCTCGTTCCTGCGCTACGAGGCCTCCGACGCCCTCGGAAGCGCCAACCCGCTGGCCTTCGACGGGCTCCCCGAGACGACGCTCTCGCTCGGCATCTCGCAAAGCGGCCGGATGCTGCGCGACTTCCTCCATCAGGGATTCAACGAGGACGTCCGCGGCCGGATCGTCTTCGACGGCATGCACCCCGACATCGCCGGCTCGAGGAAGACGTTCACGAACTATGCCTTCAGCCAGCCGGGGCGCTGGCAGAAGCAGCACGAGGACCATTTCTTCCCGGGCGACCAGTTCCCGTTCACGTACGGGACGCTCCACGACCCGATCAGCGGGACGACCGACGGGCTCTTCGCGCGCTGCTCGCGCTCGAACACCTGCCCCCGGCTCATCCACACGGACGGCGAGGCGGAGGTCTGGCAGGCCCGCTCCTCGCTCATCGTGACCGATTCTCGCGGCGGCCACATCGAGCTGCCCGACGACGTGCGCGCGTACGTCATCTCGGGAACGCAGCACGGCGGCGGCGCCGGCGTGCACGCGGCGACCCCGCGCACGGGGATCTGCCAGAACCTCAGCAACCCGATGAACCTCTCCGCGATCCGCACGGCGCTCACCGTTGCCCTCTACGAGTGGGTCGCGAAGGGCGTGGAGCCGCCCGCGAGCCGTTTCCCCACCGTCGGGGAGGGAGGGCTCGTCGCCCCGGGCAAGCTGGGCTTCCCCACGATCCCGGGCGTCACCTACACCGGGAGCGTGAACGGCCTCGCGCTCTTCGATCATGCCACGGTCCCCCCGCGGGCGGGCGACGCCTACACCGTCCTGGTGGGCCGCGTCGACACCGACGGCAACATGATCGACGGCGTGCGGCACCCCGATCTGTCCGTACCGATCGGGACGTTCACGGGGTGGAACCTCCGCCGCGACGGCTTCGGCGAGCCGGACCAGTGCGCGGGCACGGGCTCGTTCATCCCGTTCGCGAAGACCCGCGCGGAGCGCACGGCCTCCGGCGACCCGCGGCCGTCCCTGGAGGAGCGCTACCCGACCCACGAGGCCTACGTGAGCGCGGTGCGGCGGGCGGCCGAAGACCTGGTGCGGCAGCGGTTCCTCCTGAGCGAGGACGCTGGCGAGATCGTGCGGCGCGCGGAGGCGAGCGACGTGGGTCGATAGCCGGCGGCCGGCGCGGCGCCGACGCGCGTCGAGGGCGGACGCTCCGAGCCCCCTGCAACCTTTCCGGGCGCCGCCCCGTCTGTATATGCGTCGACAGCGCATTTACCGGCTGAGGAGGGCTCGATGCCGAAGGAAGGTGGGCTCAGCACGCTCGAGTACCACGTCCTGCTGTCCATGGCCGCCGGGCCGCTCTACGGCTACGCGATCAAGGAGGCCGTGGAGGCCGAGTCGCGGGGAGCCGTCGTGCCGCGCGCGGGGTCTCTCTACAGGCTCATTGCCCGGCTGATCTCTTGGGGCTTCGTGCAGGAGGCGACGCCCGAGGGAGAGGTGGAGCCACATCCAGGACGCGCCCGACGCTACTACGCGCTTACGCCGGAGGGCCGCGTCGCGCTCGCGCACGAGGCCGCGCGGCTGAAGGGGGCTGCGCTCCTGGCGGAGAAGCGGCTGCGGATCGCGGGAGGACGGCGGTGAGGGACTTTCTGCTCGCGCTCGTCCGGCTCTTTCCCGAGCGCTTCCGGCGCGAGTTCGGCGACGAGGTTCGCGGGCAGGTTCGCGAAGACTACGACCGCGCCGCGGACCGGGGGCGCGCGGCGATGCTGTGGTTCTCCGTGACGACCGCCGCAGACGTGGTCTTCTCTGCCGTGGCCGAGCACGCGAGCCCGACCTGGATCGACGAGCCGGGATCGACACACAACTACGGACGGGGGAGGATGGCGATGGGTGAGTGGTGGAGGGACCTGCGGCAGGCCGCGCGATCACTGATGCGCGCCCCCGGCTTCGCGGTCGTGACGGTCGGCACGCTCGGGCTCGCGATCGGTGCCAACGCGGGCATCTTCAGCGTGGTACGCGCCGTCCTGCTCGAGCCGCTGCCGTTCGAGCGGACTGACGACCTGGTAGTGATCCGCGGGACTACCGGCCCGGAGCTCAACTACAGCCTGGCCGAAGAGTTCTACCTGCAGTTCCGAGACTCGGAGGTCTTCGAGAGCGTGGCCTTCTTCGACGACTTCACGAGCAGCCTTCGCGTCGGCGACGAGATGGAGCGCGCCTGGATGGGCGGCGGGTCGAGCAACCTCTTCGAGACGCTGGGCGTCGAGCCGATCCTCGGCCGGCTCCCGACCGAGGAGGACGGCGGGCGGGTCGCGCTTCTGAGCCACGCGTTCTGGACGGACCGCTACGGAAGCGACCCCGCCGTCCTCGGGCGCACGGTCTTCGCCAGCGGCGCGGACCTCACGATCATCGGCGTCATGCCCCCGGACTTCTTCTTCCCCCCGGCCGAAGGGGTGACGCTCTGGATGCCGCAGGAGGTCGAGGCGGCCAACGTGACACCCGACGTCGTCACGGGGTTCTTCAACATCCTCGCGCGCGTCCCCCCACGAATGGGTGTCGAAGAGGTCGAGACGGAGCTGACGACGCTCGCGCGCCGCATGCCGGAGCGCTTCGGCGGCTCGGCCGCGTATGCGCGGCAGGTGAGCGAGTTCCGCCCGTCCGTGGCCCCGATCGAAGAGGACATCCTGGGGGCGGTGAGCGGGCCGCTCTGGATCCTCTTCGCGGCGGTCGGCCTGGTGCTGTTCATCGCGTGCGCGAACGTGGCCAACCTCTTCACGGTGCGGGGGGAGGACCGCCTTCGCGAAACGGCGGTGCGGCGGGCCCTCGGGGCCGGCCGCGCGCGGCTGATCGGCTCGCTCTTCTCCGAGGCGGTGCTGGTGGCCGCCATGGCGGGCGTGCTCGCGCTGGCGCTCGCGTGGGCTTGCCTCCCGCTCATCCTCACCGCGGCTCCCGACGTGCCCCGGCTGGGCAGCGTGGGGCTGGACCCCTCCACGCTGGCGTTCGCCGCGGCTCTGAGCGCGCTCTGCGCGCTCGCTTGCGGCCTCGTGCCCGCGCTGCGCTCCTCAGCGCCCGACATGAGCCGTCTGCGCGACGGCAGCCGCGGCTCGACGCGTCGGCGGTCGCTCGGACGCGACGCGCTCGTCGCCGCGCAGACGGCGCTCGCACTCGTCCTGCTCATCGGCTCGGGTCTGCTCGCGCAGAGCTTCTGGCGCCTGAGCCAGGTCGATCCCGGATACGACACCGAGGGCATCTTCACCTTCCAGATCGCGCCGACGTCGGAGGAACTCTTCGACGGGCCGTCGTACGCGCGCTTCCACATGAGCTTCGTGGAGCGACTGCGCGCCCTCCCCGGAGTTGAGTCCGTTGGCATCATCGAGAACGTGCCTCTCAACGAGGGGCTGTCCTCCGGACGCTTCCTCCGCGAGGAGGAGGCCGGCGATCCGGACGGGGGCGAGGCGCTCAGCTACACGTTCGCGAGCGGCGAGGCCTTCGAGACGATGGGCATCGAGATCCTCGAAGGGTCGGCGTTCACGGAGGACGATCTCGAGCTGGGCCTGAAGAACGTCGTCGTGAGCCGCTCCGCCGCGGACCTCCTCTGGCCGGGCGAGAGCGCGGTCGGCCGGCGCCTGATCAGCGGCGCCAACGGAACCGCCTACACAGTGATCGGGGTCGCGGAGGACATCCTCCAGTACGACTTCCGGGACGCGCCCCAGCCGATGTTCTGGCTCCCCCTCGTGGGACCGACGGCAACGAGCTGGCTGCTTTCTTCGCCAGGGTACGTGGTGAGGACGGAGCGCGCCGAGACGATCGCGGCGGAGATCCGCGCGCTCGTGCGTGAGGTTGCGCCCGGCACCCCGATGTACCGCGTGTTCACGATGGCCGCCCTGGCCGCCGACGCCATGGTCGAGCTCTCGTTCACGACGCTCATGCTCGGCATCGTGTCGGCGCTGGCGCTGTTCCTCGGAGCGATCGGGCTGTATGGGATCCTCTCCTACGTGGTCGCGCAGCGGCGGCGTGAGATCGGAGTGCGGATGGCGCTCGGCGCGCAGGCGCGGCGCGTGCAACGGATGGTCGTGGCACAGGGGGCCCGGGTCGTCGTCGTCGGGGTTGCCGTGGGACTGCTGGTAGCTGTTGCCTCCACACGAGCGCTCGAAGCGCTCCTCTACGGCGTCGAGGCCGCAGATGCGGGCACGTTCCTGGCGATGTCCGCCACCCTTGTTGGGGTGGGCCTGCTCGCGAGCTGGCTGCCGGCGCGGAGAGCCTCGAGCGTGGACCCGATGGAGTCGCTGCGCGGGGAGTGATTGCCTCGGGTGGGGCGGGCAGGCCTCAGAGACCTCGCCCGCTCACCTCACGCCAGCGGCTCGCCGTCGATCAGGATCGCCGCGAGGAGCGCGGGCTCGTTCCCGCGGTTGATCCAGGCGTGGTTCGTGCCACGCTGGATCACGACGTCGTGCGGCGCGAGGTCGACCTCGTCCCCGTCGAGGAGGAGCGCCACCTCGTCCTCGGAGCCATACGGGGCGGGAGCGGTGTCCGTCGCCCACATCTCGTGGAACGTGCCGAGGGCCTTCGGCGGCTCGTCCGCGACGACGACGGAGCGGCCGTGGGCGTCGTGCCCGGTGACGATGCGGCGAAGCGGCTTGATCACGGGAGTCCTTCCGCAGTGCGCGCCTGGCGTGGCGAGGATCGAACGTCGACGATGACGGTGGCTTCCAACCCGCGACCGGCCCGGCCGGTCCAAAGTCGGGGGGATTCGCCACGCCACGAGGAGGCGACGTGCACGACCTCAGGTTCGCGATCCGGTCCTTGCTGCGCGCGCCGGGCTTCACCGCCGCCGCCGTCCTGACGCTCGCGCTCGGCATCGGCGCCGCCACGGCGGTCTTCAGCGTGGCGAACGGCGTGCTGCTGCGCCCCCTCCCCTACGCGAGCCCCGACGAAGTCGTCACGGTGTGGGCGAGCTGGGACAACTTCCCGGACAAGACGTGGCTCTCCGTGCCGGAGTACCAGCTCCTGCACCAGGAGAACCGGACGCTCGTCGACCTCGCCCTCTACGGGACCTCGAGCGCGAACTTCACCTCGGTGGATGCGCCGGAGCAGGTCGGCGCCGCCTTCGTCACGCCCAACCTCCTCGACGTGCTCGGCGTGGTCCCCGTCGCCGGACGGGCGTTCACGTGGGAGGAGGCACGAGACGGGACGGCCGGCGTCCTGCTCGGCTACGACGTCTGGATGCGCCGCCACGGAGGCGATCCTTCGATCGTCGGCGCCGCCGTCGAGGTCAACGGGGAGATGACGCCCGTGTTGGGCGTGCTGCCGGAGGGCTTCGCGCTTCCGGTCGACTTCGCGGCCACGGCGGTGGCGGAGGTCTACTACCCTTCCTTCGTCGATCTCGAGGCGCCAGCGCCCGACCTCGGTGGCGGGGGCAGCCACGGATCCTACGGCGTGGGCCGCCTGCGCGAGGGCGTCACCGTCGAGGCCGCGCGGTCGGACCTCGAGCGCGTCATGGCCCAGGTCGAGCCGATCGGCCTTTACAGCCCGGAGCGGCGCTTCACGCTCCGCGTCTTCTCCGCCGAGGCCGACATCGTCGGGTCGGCGCGCTTGACGATCCTGGTGCTCCTCGGAGCCGTGGGCCTGGTGCTGCTGATCGCGTGCGGCAACGTGGCGAACCTCCTCCTGGCGCGCTCGGAGTCCCGCGCTGGCGAGGTCGCGGTGCGCACCGCGCTCGGCGCGGGCCGCGGGAGGATCATCCGGCAGCTTCTCACGGAGAGCGCCGTGCTCGCCGCGGCCTCGGGAGTCCTCGGCTTGGGGTTCGCCGTCGTGGGGGTCGACGCCCTGCTGGCCATCGACCCCAACGCGGTTCCTCGCTCGGCCTCGGTTCGGCCCGATGGCGCGGTCGTCGGGTTCGCGCTGGCCGTCTCGCTGCTCACCGTGCTCGTGTTCGGCGCCGCGCCCGCCGTGCGGGTCGCCCGGTCGGGCGTCGGAGCCCGCCTCCGCACCGTCGGACGAGGGGGAGTTCTCGGATCGCGCTCGGGCGGCGCGCAGCGCTGGCTGGTCGCCTCGCAGATGGCGATGGCGGTCATCCTGCTCACGGCGTCGGGCCTCACGATGCGCTCGTTCGTGGGCCTCCTGCGCATCGATCCCGGGTTCGCGGGAGGCGACGTCCTGACGATGCGCACGGCGACATCCGTGGCACGCTACCCCGACCCTCCCGCGATCGCCGCCTTCTACGAACAGCTCCTGGGTCGCGTGCGCGAGCTCCCCGGCGTGACGAGCGCGGGGGCCGCCCGGCTCCTTCCCCTCGCGAGCACGATGGGCGACTCGTTCTTCCGCCCGGTGGGCTACGAGCCCGCGCCCAACGAGTCCACGCAGGGCGACTGGCAGTGGGTGACGCCGGGCTACCTCGAGACGATGGGCATCCCTTTGCTCGAAGGGCGCGCGTTCGACGAGGGCGACCGACGCGACGCTCAACCGGTGGTGCTGGTCAACGAAGCCCTCGCGCGGCGCTACTGGGGCGACGAGAGCCCGCTCGGGCGCGCGGTGCTCGCGAGTGGGGCGCTCGACACCGCCGTCGTCGTGGGTGTGGTGGGGAACCTCCGGCACAACGGCATCACGGGCGAGGTGAAGGGACGTTACTACGTGCCCCACGCTCAGGTGCACGAGGGCATGGCCGGCTCGATGCGCGGCATGACGCTGACCATCGGGACGGAAGGCGATCCGCGCAGGCTCATCGAGCCCGTGCGGGCGGAGGTGCGCGCGCTCGACCCCTCCATGCCGGTCTCGCAGATCCAGACGCTCGAGGAGGTGCTCTCCACGGCGCTCGCGCAGCCCCGCTTCGCGATGGTGCTGCTCGGCGCCTTCGCCGCGCTCGCCCTCGGCCTCGCGGTGGTCGGGATCTACGGCGTGCTCGCCTACTCGGTGAGCCGGCGCACCGGCGAGATCGGGATTCGGCTCGCCCTGGGCGCGCGGGCGGGGCAAGTCGTGGGGCTCGTCGTCCGGCAGGGGTTCGTCGCCGCGCTCGCGGGGGTCGCGGTCGGCACGCTCCTCGCCTGGTACCTCTCGGACCTCGTCTCCGGGCTGCTCTACGGCGTCGAGCCACAGGACCCACTCACCTTCGCGACGGTCCCGGCGCTCCTGCTCCTCGTGGCGCTCATCGCCTGCTGGATCCCCGCGGGGCGCGCTACGCGTGTGCGGCCGGCCACGGCGCTCCGGCACGAGTGAGGGCTCGGCCTCATACCACGCCCGCCTTCCGTAGCGCGGCCACCGCGTCGGCGCCGTAGCCGAGCTCGCCCAACACCTCGTCGGTGTGCTCGCCCAGCATTGGAGCCCGGCGGCGGACGCCGCCCGGGGTCGCGGAGAGCCGCACCGGCGTGTCGGCGACGGGCGCCGGGCGCGGCAGGCCCGGATAGTCGACCGGGAGGAGGTAGCGCATGGCCCGCAGGTGCTCGTGGTCGAGCGCCTCCTGGGGCGAGAGGACCGGACCGGCCGGGAGCCGCGCGGCGTCCAGCTCGGCGAGACACTCATCGGTCGTGCGCTCGGCGCACCAGCGGGCCATGCGCTGGCTGATCACCTCCCCGTGGTTGCCGCGCGAGATGTCGTCCCGGAAGCGCGCGTCGTCCAGCCAGTGCTCCTCGCCCATGAGCCTCGCCCAGCGCTCGAAGAGCGGCAGGCCGATCGCCATCACCAGCACCCAGCCGTCTTTGGTGCGGAAGCAGTCCGAGGGCGCCGCGATCTGCCCTCGGTTCCCCGTCGCGACCCGGTCCGCTTCGATGACGGCCTGCTCGATCAGGGTGCCGTTCGCGACCGTGAGCGCCGACATGAGGAGGGAGCCTTCGACCTGCTGGCCCCGTCCGCTCACTCGGCGCTCCATGAGCGCGGCCAGCGTGCCGAAGGCGGAGATCGTAGCGGTCTGGAAGTCGACCCATGGGTAGTAGAAGCGCATGGGCTCATCGGGGTAGCCTGTCAGGTGCATCCCCCCTGACATCGCCTGCGCCACGCCGTCGAAGCCGACGCGGTGGCTCCACGGCCCTCCGCGTCCGTAGGCCGACACGGTGGTCAGGACGATGTCCGGCCTGGTAGCGCAGAGCGACTCGTAGTCGAGCGCCATCGACTCGAGGGCCTGCGGCGGCAAGTTCGCGACGACGACGTCCGCCCGCTCGACGAGGCGACACACGATCTCGCGCGCGGCCTCGCTCCCCACGCTCAGCGTGATTCCCCGCTTGTTGCGGTTGACCTGCATGAAGAGGCTCCCCTCGCCGCCCTCCGCGATGGGGCTCGTCCAGCGGTCCTCGCTTCCCGTGCGCTTCTCCACGCGGATCACGTCGGCCCCCAGATCGCCCAGCAGGCAGGCGCAGTACGGTCCCGCGATGTAGCGTCCGAAGTCGAGGACGCGGATGCCTTCGAGAACGCCGCCCATGGTCACTCCGATTCGTGCGGTGCGGCCCCCGCCGCGACCCGACCGGGACGCCCGGAGCCTGATTTGACGCGGGGAAGGTCGCCAGGGACCTTTAGCAGCGCGACCTTTCGCCGTCACCGCCCTTCGACCCCGTGATGCGCATCGCTCCCAGGCTCCGCCTCCTCCTCCCCGTCGCGGCCGTCGTGCTGGGCGCGTGCGGCGTGTTCGGTGACGGCGACGCGCCGGAGGCCGGCGACCAAGCCGCGGCCGCCGTCGACTCGCTCGCGGCACCTCCGGACTCGGGAGGCGTCGGGGGAGCGGAGCCGGGAGCCATTACTGCGGACGCGGCGGCCAGCACGCCCCCGGTCACGGCCACGACTCCACCGGCCGCGCAGGCGACCCAGCCTCAGCAGGAGCTGAGTGTGGAAGAGCGGCTCGACCGGCTCCTCTCGAGCCAAGAGGCCCTCAACCGCCGCCTGGACTCGCTCACCACCGCCGTCGTGTCCTCCGACAGCGTGCGCACCCTCGCTCAGTCGGGCCAGGTGCTCGAGCAGGCCGGCCAGCGAGTGCAGAGCTTCGGCGTCGGAGTGATCTGGTCGATCATCGTCATCGTGCTCTTCAATGTCGCGATCCACGCGCTCGTATGGGTCCTCGACGCGCTCGCCGAGCGCAACGCGAGCCGCCGCCTCTTCTACAAACGGGTCGTGCCCATCGTGCGGATCGTCCTGTGGGTGTTCGCGGCCTACCTCATCGTGTCGGTGATCTTCGAGGTGGACGCCCAGGGTCTCCTCGCCGCGGCCGCCGCTATCGGCGTGGCGGTCGGGTTCGCGGCCCAGGACCTGCTCAAGAACCTCTTCGGCGGGCTCATCCTCGTCTTCGACCAACCGTTCCAGGTCGGCGACAAAATCCGGGTGGGCGGCACGTACGGGGAGGTCAAGTCCATCGGGCTGCGATCGACGCGGATCGTCACGGGGGACGACAACCTCGTCAGCGTACCGAACGCGATGGTCGTCGACCAGCAGGTCGCCAACGCGAACGCTGGGGAGCTCAACTGCCAGGTCGTGACGGACCTCTACTTGCCCGGCTGGCCCGACGAATCGCTGATCAAGCGGATCGCCTTCGACGCGGCCGCGAGCTCCAAGTTCGTCTACCTGAACAAGCCCGTCGTCGTGCTCGTGGCGGACGAGTTCAAGGAGCGGTTCTTCACGCGCGTGCGCGTGAAGGCGTACGTGCTCGATCCCCGTCTCGAGTTCCTCTTCATGAGCGACGTGACCGAGCGGGCTCGCGCCGGGTTCCGTGACGCCGGACTGCTCCACGAGGACGCGGCTCTGCCCGCCGAGACGGACACCGCATCCCCCGCCGCGAACGGGAGCCCCGCAGCGCAGGCGGAGCGCGATGCCTGACCTCCTGATGCCCGAGTCGAGGCCGGTCTCCGACTCGCGCCAACTCGTCGTCGAGGCGTGTCACGAGCCGTGGTCGGACGCATGGTCCCGACTCCAAGAGCGCTTCTCGACCGTGATCGCGCCACTGCGCGAGGGGCTGGCGCGCCACCGTGAGGCCGTGACGGCCGCGGGCCTCGAGGGCGCAGCTCCGAGCGAGTGGTCGGACCGCTCCGAACGCCTGCTCGAATACAGGCGCGCCGTGGGGTCGGCGCTGCTCGAGCCGCTGGCCCGCGTGCTGCAGGACGCCGGCCCGGCTGCGCAGATCACCGACGCCTTCGCCGACGCGCTCGAGCGCGCCAACACCGCCACGCGGACGCTGCCGGTCCGGGTCGACGCTCCCTGGCCGGTGGGCGCTCTGGATGCCCAGCCGAGCGACGGGCCCGGGCGACGCATCGGCAAGGCTTTCGGGCGTTTCTTGTCCTCCGCGCGCAAGGCCGGACAGCAGCGGCCGCTGCCGCTCCGCGACGTCGGCACCGCGTACCTGCGGGAAGACGTGGCGGAGGCCCAAGACGAGGCCATCGCGGAGGCCCTCTCGGCCTGGGCCGCGTGGGGCGGGCGGCTGGAGCGAGTGTGGCTCGACTGGGCGGACTCGGCCCTGCCGGCGATGGTCCAGGCGGAGCTGCCCGACGACGAGCAGGCACTCGAGATCTGGGCCGCCGTCCGTGACGCCGCCGCGACGCTCCAGAGCCGCCTGGAAGCCCTCGCGGGAGCGTCACCCCATGCCGCCGCCGCCGCCGAAAGCTCCGCGATGCTCGAGGCGTGCGGCAGGGCGCTGGAGGCAGATCTCGCCGTAGCTGGGAGCTTCCTCCTACCCGGAAGGAGCGGGCCCCCCGCCAGGCTCGAGCACGTCGGGAAGGTGGCGCCCTCCTACGCGTCGTGGGACCGCGAGATCGGAGGGCGGCTCCAACTGTACGTGTCGATCCTCTCGATCCTGGCCGGCGCCGGAGCCGTCCAACGGCGCGTCGTCTACCGCTGTCGCGAGGGATCCCTCGGCAACGCCGACGACCTCACGAGTGTCGCGGACAGCCTGCGGGAGTTGGTCCCGGCCCTGCGCCGGCCCGAGGCCCGCCAGCGGTCGCGCGAGGCGATCTCCGAGCTCGACCGGAGAGTAACCGCGGTGCTGCAGCCGGCGCTCCGCGCGATCCCCGAGCCGGCCCAGCTCGCTGCGACGTTCAGTGAGGCGGCCGACTCCGCCGTCGAGGCTCTGCTGGCGGTGATTCGCCAGTCGCCCCCCAGCCTCGTCCTGCACGCTTTCGAGCAGCCACCCCCCGACGGCAAGCGAAGGAAGAGGCTCGAGTCCCGATCGATTCCCGTCCAAGAGCTCGCGCGGCAGTCGTTCGACGCGCTGCGTATCGAGCGCATCCGCGCGTCGACCGACGGCCTCCTGACCACCATCGGCGGCGTCGTGGACGACCTCGAAGGGCTACCCGGGGTCTTCACGTTCGCCCGCGACGAAGCGCTCCGCGAGCTGGACTCGCCCGAGGCCGGGGCATCCGAGCAGGCGTTCGACCTCCTCGAGGACGCGCTCGAGCGCATGGCGAGTGCGCTCGAGACCCGCGTCGATGACCTCGACAAGGCGCTCCACGCCGCTCACGCGAGGCTCGCGGACGAGCTCGTGGACGGATCGCAGGGCCTCCTCGGCCGGGTCGGAGCGGGGCGCATGCAGGCGCAGCTCTTCGCGGCGCGCTCCCGGGCAGCGGACCTCGTAGCGCGCCTGACCGACGCGTGGGGTCCCCGCCTCCGCCGCGCGTTCGAGTGGGCGAGGTCCGCCGTGCGGAGCGTCTCCGCCTGGCTGGCGGCCACGCGGGACCGGGGCCGCGCCTTCCTGGGGCGAGAGTCCGCGGCCGAGCTGGCGTCCTCTCGCACGCTCCAGTCGCTCGCGGAAGTCCAGGCGTTCGTCGAGGGGCTGCCGCTCGTCTACCAGAGGCTTTTCACGCTCGAGCCCGTCACCGACCCGGCGATGCTCGCGGGCCGCAGCGTGGAGCTCGAGGGCGCGGTGGAGCGTTGGCGCCGGTGGCAAACGGACAGGGGCATCCCGATCCTCGTCCGAGGACGCCAGCGTTCGGGGATCACCAGCTTCCTGCGGGTCTTCGCGAGCCGCGTCCAGGGGGAGGGAGGAACGTGCTTGTCGCTCGGCCTGGACGCGCGCATCGACTGCGAAGCGGAGCTCGCTGAGCTGTTGTCGAAGAAGCTCGGGCTCCGCCCCGCTGGGTCCCTCGACGAGTTGGCGCACGCCGTCTTCGCGGCCGACGAGAGCGCCCTGCCGGGCGTGGTGACCCTCGACAACCTCGAGCATGCGTACCTTCGAGTCCCCAAGGGCACCGACCTCGCGGAGCGGCTCCTGACGCTGATGGCCGAGACGGAGCCGCGGATCCTCTGGGTCGGCGGCATCAATTCATCGGCGTGGCAGCTCATCTCCACGGCCGAGCCCACGGCCGTGTCGCAGCTGGACGTCCTGGATCTGCCGTCGCTCGGCGGGCCGGCCGTGCATTCGGCCATCCTCGCTCGTCACCGCCGCAGCGGGCTGGATGTGCACTACGAGGAATCCATCACGACCAGCGCCCGCATCCGCCGCCGCCTGCGCGCGATGCGCGACGGGAAGGGGTTCCGGCAGCTGCTGGAGGACGAGTTCTTCGAGCAGCTGCATCGCGCCTCCGGCGGATATCTCGGTCTCTCGCTTTACTTGTGGCTCCAGTCGGCGAGCTTCGATCCCGACGAAGGGGTCGTGATGAGCCTGCCAAAGCGGCCCGACTTCTCCATTCTCGAGCAGCTCAGCCTGACGCAGAACTTCACGCTCAAGGCATTTCTGGAGCACCGCACGCTCACGCTCGCGGAGCACGACAGGATCTTCAGGCTGCCCCGCCACGAGAGCTACCAGATCCTCGAGTCGCTTCGTAACCGCCAGCTCATCGTGGCGGCTGGGCAGGACGTCGAAGACGTATCCGAAAGGTCGGAGATCGAGGTCGATCTTCGCTACCGAGTGCGGCCGTTGCTGACGGGCGCCGTAATCGGGCACCTCCAGGCTCGCAACATCGTGCACTGACGGTGCCGGACTACATCCAACCGCGCCGCCTGAAGTACCAGACCATGCCCCCGGCGAGCGTGGCCATCGCCACGAGCAGCATGGGATAGGCCCAGCGCACGCCGAGCTCGGGCATGTACTCGAAGTTCATGCCGTACAGCCCGGCGAAGAACGACAGCGGGATGAAGATCGTCGCGATGATCGTGAGCACCTTCATGACCTCGTTCATCCGGTTGCTCACCCCGGACATGTAGAGGTCCATCGCCCCCGAGAGGACCTCGCGCAGCGTCTCCGCGGTGTCGATGACCTGCACGCAGTGATCGTAGACGTCCCGGAGGAAGAGCTGCGTCTCCTCGGAGATGTGCGGGATCTCGCCGCGGTACATCTGTCCCAGCGTCTCGCGAAGCGGCCAGACTGCGCGACGCAGCACGAGGACCTCGCCCTTGAGGTGGTGGATGCGGTGCATCACCTCGATTTCAGGGTCTTCCATCGCCGCGCTC
>Ga0075327_1000189_pt1 | contig 15973 bp, 16 predicted proteins | sample MayberrySE_Catta_2_FD_120056 | JGI IMG/M metagenome (GOLD analysis project Ga0075327, IMG submission 120056) | Natural and restored wetland microbial communities from the San Francisco Bay, California, USA, that impact long-term carbon... | ecosystem: Environmental > Terrestrial > Soil >...
GACGCACGCAATGCGTGTGCCGAAGGAACCGCTGTTCGTCGCATCGGCGGGCGGGCGCGGCGAATACGTGGTTCTACTCACGGAACGGCGCCGACCCGGCCCGCCTCAGCGCGTGGCGCTCGCCACTTCGCGCAGCGCGCGGGCGATGCCGGCGGCGTCGAGGCCGAGCGCGGCGCGCTGCTTGTCGGGATTGCCGTGCTCGATCAGCCGGTCGGGCAGCGCGAGGCAGCGCACGGGCCGCGTCACGCCGGCCCGCGCGAGCGCCTCGAGCACGGCGCTGCCGAAGCCGGCCTGGCCCGCGGCCTCCTCCACCGTGACGAGCGCGCGCGCCCGCTTCGCGAGCGCGACGATCCGCGCCTCGTCGAGCGGCTTCGCGAAGCGCGCGTTCAGCACGGCCACCGAGACGCCGTCCGCCGCGAGCTCGTTCGCCGCCTCGAGCGCCGGGTGCGCGAGCGTGCCGTACGCGATCACGGCGAGGTCGTCGCCGTCGCGCAGCAGCTCGGCCTCGCCGATCGGGATCGGCTTCGGCTCCGGGTCGAGCGGCACGCCGAAGCCCTCGCCGCGCGGGTAGCGCACCGCCGCGGGCCCGGGGTGCTCGACCGCGGTCCGCAGCATGTGACGCAGCTCGTTCTCGTCCTTCGGCGCCATCACCACGAGGTTCGGCAGCGCGCGCAGGTACGCGAGGTCGTAGAGGCCCTGGTGCGTGGCGCCGTCCGCGCCGACGAGCCCGGCGCGGTCCATCGCGAACGTGACGTCGAGGTTCTGCACGCAGACGTCGTGCACGACCTGGTCGTACGCGCGCTGCAGGAAGGTCGAGTAGATCGCCGCGACCGGCTTCATGCCCTCGGAGGCGAGGCCGGCCGCGAACGTGACGGCGTGCTGCTCGGCGATGCCGACGTCGTAGAAGCGCTCCGGGAACACCTTCTGGAAGCGGTCGAGGCTGGTGCCGTCCGCCATCGCCGCCGTGATCGCGACGATGCGCGGGTCCTCCTTCGCGAGCCCGATCAGCGTGTCCGCGAACACGACCTGGTACTTGGGCGGGAGCCCCGGCTTGCTCGGCGCGAACTTCCCCGACTGCACGTCGAACTTGCCCACGCCGTGGTACTTGAAGGGATCCTGCTGCGCGGGCTCGTAGCCATAACCCTTCGCGGTGAGCGCGTGCACGAGGATCGGGCCGTCGCCGTTCGCGAGCATGGCGCGCACGTTCTCGAAGGTCTCGAGCAGCACGTCCACGCGGTGGCCCTGGATCGGGCCGACGTACTTGAAGCCGAGCGCCTCGAACAGGAGCCCGGGGGAGAAGAACACCTTGAGCGACTCCTCGGCCTTCTGCGCCCAGTGCAGCATGTCGCCGGGCATGGAGCCCAGGAACTCCTTCGCCCAGCCCTTCATGCGCCGCACCATCGGCGCCGAGAGCTTGCGCGAGAGGTACGACGAGAGCGCGCCCACGTTCGGCGAGATCGACATCTCGTTGTCGTTCAGCACGACCACGAGGTTGCGCTGGCGCAGGTCGCCGGCGTGGTTCAGCGCCTCGAACGCCATGCCCGCCGTCATGCCGCCGTCGCCGATCAGCGCGATCGCGAAGTGGTCCTTCTTCTGATGCTGGAAGGCGCGCGCCATGCCGAGCGCGGCCGAGATCGAGGTGCCCGCGTGGCCGGCGCCGAAGTGGTCGAAGCGCGACTCGTCCCGACGCAGGAACTTCCCGATCCCGCCCTCCTGGCCGATGCGCTCGAACTCCGCGCGCCGCCCGGTCAGCATCTTGTGCGCGTAGCCCTGGTGGCCGACGTCGAGCACGAGGCGGTCCTCGGGCGTGTCGAAGACGTAGTGGATGGCGGTGATCAGCTCGACCGCGCCGAGGCTCGACGCCAGGTGCCCGCCCGTCTTCGAGACCTTGTCGACGATCTCCGCGCGGAGCGCCTCCGTCACCTGCGCGACCTGCTCGCGCGGCAGGCGCCGGAGGTCGGCGGGGCTCTGGATGGCGTCGAGCAGACTCGGGTCGCCGGGCGGCGTCATGCGTCCCTCCGCACCGCGTAGCGGGCGAGCTGGCGGAGCGGCTCCGCGCGGGCGCCCAGCTCGGCGACGCGCGCGAGCGCGCCCTCGAGCAGCGTCTCGGCGCGCGCGCGCGCGGCGGGGCCGCCGAGCGCGCGTACCAGCGAGCAGGCGCCGTCGCCGTCGGCGTCCTCGAGGTCGTCCGCGATCTGGAAGGCGAGCCCGACCTCGCGCCCGAAGGCGCCGAGGCGCTCACGGAGCGCGGCATCGGCGCCGCCGAGCCGCGCGCCGAGCGCGGCCGCGGCCGCGAAGAGAGCCGCCGACTTCCTACGGTGGACGCCTTCCACGGCGGCCGCGTCCGCGACGCCCTCGGCGGGGAAGGCGAGATCGAGCGTCTGCCCGCCGACGAGCTGGCGCGAGCCGGAGGCGCGGGCCAGCTCGGCCACTGCGGCCGCGTTCCCGCTCCGCGCGAGCACCTCGAAGGCGAGCGCGAGGAGCGCGTCGCCCGCGAGCACGGCGAGCGCCTCGCCGTACGCGACGTGCACGGTGGCGCGCCCGCGGCGCGTCGCGTCGTCGTCCATGCACGGCAGGTCGTCGTGGACGAGCGAGTACGTGTGGACGAGCTCCACGGCCGCAGCCGCCGGCAGCGCGAGCGAAGCTGCGCCGCCCGCCGCTTCGCAGGCCGCGAAGCAGAAGCCGGGGCGCAGGCGCTTGCCCGGCGGGAAGAGCAGGTGGCGCATCGCCGCATGGAGCGCGCCGGGCTCGGCGCCCGCGGCGGGCACCGCGGCGTCGAGGAACGGCTCCAGCAGGGCCCCGCGTTCCGCGAGGTAGCCGCGTGCGTCCATCAGTCGCCCGCTTCGGACCCGAGGCCGGACTCGCTGCGCTCGTCCTCGGCGGACCCGGGCTCGCGGGGCTCGCCCTCGTCGCCCGGCTCGAAGGGCACGCGCTCCGTGCCGTGCGCGCCGCCCACCAGGCGCTCGATCCGCCGCTCCGCCTCCTCGAGCTGGCTCGTGCAGCGCCGCGAGAGCGCGACGCCCTCCTCGAAGGCGGCGAGCGCGCGCTCGAGCGCGAGGTCGCCGGACTCGAGCTCGGCCACGATCGCTTCGAGCCGGGCCAGCGCGCTCTCGAAGGAGGGCTCGGGCGCGGGGGCCGGCGGGGCGGCAGGGCGTGCCATCGCGGCGACAGTAACAAACGGCGCCGCCGGGCGAGCGGAGCGCGTCTCCGCCCCGAGCTAACGCCCCGGGCGCCGCGTGCGTGCGGCGAGCCCGCCCGCCCCCGCGAGCGCGAGCAGGGCGAGCGACGGCTCGGGCACGGCCGAGAGCGCGGCCTCGGAGTGCGCGATCACGATCGTGCCGTTCAGGAGCCCGAGCCCGAGGACCGCGTTCGTGAACTCGATCCGGAGCGCGTTCACCTCGAGCGCGAGGCCGCTCGTGCCGTTGCCCGTCGTGGTCTGCTCGTTCAGCACGATGCGGACGCCGCCCGCATCCACCAGCACGGTGTTCGCAGGCGCGTTCGCGGGGATCGAGAGCGGCACGCCGAGCACGCTGATCGCGAGGTCCGCGGCCGTGGTCGTGCCGGCCGCCGCGAGCGAGCCGTTGCCCGTGACGGACGCGCTCGACCCGAGGTGGGTGGCACTGAGCGTGATCACCGCTCCGAGCGTGCCTCCGATCGTGAGCCCCTCCGTCGTGGCGTCCGCGCTCGCGGAGCGGGCGCCCGCGCCGCCGTCCACGTCCGAGGCGGCGTTCACCGCGAGCTCGTCGATCAGGATCGCGCCGGTCCCGAGATTCAGGGACAGGGCCGTATCGGACTCGTCGTAGGGAGCGGGCGCGCTCCCCGACACCTCGGGCTGCGCCGGGCTCGTGATGGGAGGCAGCAGCGTCCCGACCAGGTCCACCTCCTCGCCGTACGCGAGGCTCGAGCCTCCGATCACGAGCGCCGATGCGGCGTCGGCGAGGCCTCCCAGCAGCAGCGCCACGCCCAGCGAGAGGCCCGTCCGACGAACCATGTCCGCCTCCTTCGCGCGGCGACGCTGCAAGCCCCGTGCCTGCGCGGCGTGGTGGCGCGGGACGCGACGTGCGTCGAGATCGGCGCCGGCGCCTACGCAGGAATGCGTACATGCATCCGGGACAACCCGTAGCCGGGCGAGGAACACGTCTTCCGCGCGCGCGGAAGCACCGTTCCATCGACACGCGCTCGTGTCGGGCGCTAGGAGCGCTCGCGGACGCGCGTCGCCGTCGCCTCGAGCTCGCCCTCGTGGAGGCGGACCTTGAGCGCGTCGCCGGGCGCGACGTCGCGCGCGTGCGTCAGGACGCGGCCCCCGGCGTCGCTCGCGATCGCGTAGCCGCGGCCGAGCACCGCGAGCGGCGAGAGCGCGTCGAGGCGGGCGGCGAGCGCCGCGAGCTTCTCCCGCCGCAGCGCCAGCGCGTGGACTCCCTCGCGCTCGAGGGCGCGCGCGAGCGTCGCGAGGCGCGCGCGCCGCGCGGCGAGGCGCGCCGCCGGCGCGTGCGCGCGGAGCCCGCCGCTCAGCGCGTCGAGGCGCCGGCCGGCGCGCGCCACGCGCGCGAGCGCGGCGCCCGCGAGGCGCCGCCCGAGCGCGCGCACGCGGCCGCGCCAGTCGCCGCGCTCGGGCAGCGCGAGCGCCGCGGCGGCCGACGGCGTCGGGGCGCGCGCGTCCGCCGCGAGGCAGGCGATGGTCACGTCCAGCTCGTGGCCGACGCCGGCCACCACGGGCACGCGCGAGGCGCGGATCGCGCGCGCCACGCGCTCGCTGTTGAAGGCGCGCAGGTCCTCGAGCGAGCCGCCGCCGCGCACGAGCAGGATCACGTCGACGTCGGGCACGCGGCCGAGCGCCGCGAGCGCGGCGGCGAGCTCGATCTCCGCGCCGTCGCCCTGCACGCGGGCGGGGGCGAGGAGCAGCGGGATCGCCGGCATGCGCACGCCCGACACCTCGATCACGTCGTGCAGCGCGGCGCCGACCCGCGAGGTCACCACGCCGACGCGCCGCGGCCACGCCGGCGGCGGGCGCTTCTTCGCGGGATCGAAGAGCCCCTCGGCCTCGAGCCGGGCGCGCAGCTGCTCGAAGGCGAGCTGGAGCGCGCCCTGCCCGCGCGGCTCCATGTGCCGCACCACCAGCTGCAGGTCGCCGCGCGCCGCGTACACGGTGAGCTCGGCCTCGACGATGACCTCGAGCCCGTCCTCGGGATCGAAGGGCAAGCGCACGGCGGCGCTGCGGAAGAGCGCGGCCCGGAGCTGTGCCTGGTTGTCCTTCAGCGTGAAGTAGACGTGGCCGGAGGAGGCGCGGCGCAGGTTGCTGATCTCGCCGACCACGAGGACGCGGCCGACCTCCTCCTCGAGCAGCTCGCGCAGGCCGCGGGCCAGCTCGGAGACCCGGAACGGGCGCCGGCGGCGGTCCCCCGACAGCGCCGTCTCGACCACCACCCCGCTTCGCCGACCTACGGCTTGGCTTCGGCCGTCTGCGAGGGCGCGCCGGCGCCGCCGCGGAAGCGCTCGAAGTAGGTCCAGCTCTTCAGCACCTCGCGCGCGCGCTCGAGCTGGGCGTCCTCGGGCGAGCCCGGGACCGGCGGCCGCGCCGCCGCCTCGCCGCCCCCCGCGTCCTCCTGCGTGAAGTGGCCCTCGAGGTCCTGCTCGCGAACCCGCGGGCCCTCCTCGCCTTTCTCGGGAACGGGCGGCGGCGGCTCGAACTCGATGTCGGGCGCGATGCCGACCTCCTGGATCGAGCGGCCGGAGGGCGTGTAGTAGAGCGCGGTGGTGAGGCGCAGGCCCGAGTGGTCCTGGAGCGGGTACACCGTCTGCACCGAGCCCTTGCCGAAGGTGGGCGAGCCCAGCAGCAGCGCGCGGTGGTGGTCCTGGAGCGCGCCCGCCACGATCTCGGAGGCGGACGCGCTGCCCGCGTTCACGAGCACGACCATCGGGTACGCGCTCTCGGAGTCGGGGCCCGCGCGGAACTCCTGCCGCTGCGTCGCGGCGCGGCCCTTCGTGTAGACGATCAGGCCGTCGGCCAGCCACTCGTCGGCCACCCGCACCGCCTGGTCGAGCAGGCCGCCCGGGTTGTCGCGGAGATCGAGCACGAGGCCGTCGAGGGGGCGCCGGTTCTGCTCGACGATCTCCTCGAGCTCGCGGTGCAGGTCGTCCGCCGTGCGCTCCTGGAACGAGCGCACGCGCACGTAGCCGTAGCCGGGCTCGAGCAGGCGCCCGTCCACGGAGACGACCTTCACCACGTCGCGCTCGATCGTGAAGGGCTCGGGCTTCTCGAAGCCGTCGCGGAACACCTCGATCGTGATCTTCGTGCCGCGCTTGCCGCGCATCAGCGCGACCGCCTCGTGGAGGTCCATCGTCTTGGTCGTGCGGCAGCGCTCGTTCCAGTCCTCGGGCGGCTCGGTCGGGCAGATCGCCACGATCTGGTCCTGCGCGCGGATGCCGGCCCGCCAGGCGGGCGTGCCCTCGATCGGGGAGACCACCTCGATCACGCCGTCCTTGCGCTTGCTGATCTCGATGCCGAGGCCGTGGAACTCGCCGCGCGTGTCGATCTGCATCTCCTGGTGCGCCTCGGGATCGAGGTAGGAGGAGTGCGGATCGAGCTCGGCGAGCATGCCCCGCACCGCGCCGCGGATGAGGCGCGACTCGTCGACGTCGTCCACGTAGTTCTCGCGCACGATGCGCAGCACGCTGCTGAAGAGCGAGAGGTCCTCGTAGCTCGCCGCGGCGAAGGTGCGCTCCGAGGCGAGGGCGATCACGAGCCCTCCCGCGGTGACGAGCCCGGCGAGGAAGCCGGACGCGAAGCGAAGGCGCAGACGGCGAGACGGCATGAAGACGGCTCCTGTTCGAGCGGGGGACGTCGGAGGGATCGGCCGGAGGGCGGCGCGACTGGACCCCGCAGTCTATAGCTCCGGAGCGAGGCGGAGCCAGTCGGCGGGGTCGAGCGCCTCGGCGCCGCGCCGGATCTCGAAGTAGAGCCGCGCCCCGGTGAGCGAGCCGGTCTCGCCCGCGCTACCGAGCGGATCGCCCGCGGCGAGCCTCTGGCCGAGCTCGACGCCGATCTCGTCGAGGTGCCCCGACACCGTGAAGAAGGCGTCGCCATGATCGAGGATCACCATGCGGCCGTAGCCCGCGAACCAGCCCGCAAAGCGCACCTCGCCCGCCGCGACGGCGTACACCGGCTCGCCGCGCTCCACCGCGAAGTCGACGCCCTTGCGGAAGGTCTGCGTGCGGTACTCGGCGTCGATCACGCGCCCGAAGCGGCGCAGCACCGGGCCCGCGACCGGCGGCGCGAGCGCGCCGCGCAGGCTCGCGAAGGGCGTGGCCGAGAGCTTCGCGGCCGGCGTGCGAGCGAGCCCTGCGAGCTTCGCCTCGAGCTCGCGGGCGGCGGCCTCGAGCTCGTTCAGGAGCGCCCGCTCGCGCGCGCGGCTCCGGCGCACGTCGGTGAGCAGGGCGCGCCGCGCGCGGCGCTCCTCCTCGAGCTCGCGGCGCCGCGCGAGGAGCGCCTCGCGCGCCTCCTTGCGCGTGAGCTCCGCCCGGTGCGCGGCGATCCGCGCGCGCGCGAGCTCGTTGCGCTCCTCCGTGAAGCGCGCGAGCAGCGCCTCGTCGTGATCGAGCAGCAGCTGGAGCGCCTGGATGCGCGCGACGCGGTCGCGGAGGCTCCCGGCCGAGAACACGAGCTGGAGCGGCCCGAGCTCGCCCGCCTTGTAGAGCGCGACCGCGCGGCGCCCGACGAGCTCGCGCGTGCGCGCGAGGCGCTCCTTCACCGCGGCGAGCTCGGCGTCGCGGGCGTTGGCTGCGGCGTCGGCGCCGGTCGCCGTGCGCTCGGCGTCGCGCAGCGCGCGGGCGACCTCGCGCGCGGCCGCGTCGGCGGCCTCGATCGCGTCGAAGAGGCCGCGCTCCTCGCGCTCGAACGCGGCCACCCGCTCGCGGCGCTCGGCGATCGCCCGGCGCAGGCGCTCGAGCTCGCCGTCCTGCGCACGCTGGCCGCCGGCCGGCGCAGCGATCGCGAGCACGGCGAGGGCGACGCCGAGCGGACGCCCCGCCCTCAAGGCCGCGCGACCCGCAGCATCGTCATCGCGGCGGCGGAGCCCACCAGGCCGAGCGCGGCGCCCGCTGCCACGAGCGCGAGCGCGCCGCCCACGCCGAAGAAGCTGGGCTCCACGTAGCCGAGCAGCAGCTCGAGCCCGCCGCCGAGGAGCGCGCGCGCCGCGCGGAAGCCCGCCGCGAGGGCGGCGAGCGCGGCGAGGCCGCCGAGCGCACCCTCGAGCACGCCCTCGAGCAGGAAGGGCGTCGCCACGAATGCGCGCCCCGCGCCCACGAGCTGGAGGATCTCGAGCTCGTCGCGCCGCGCGTAGATCGAGAGCCGGATCGTGTTCGCCACGATGAGCAGCGTCGCGAGCGCGAGCACGGTGCCGATCGCGAGCGCGAGCCCGCGCACGACCGAGACGGCGCGCGCGTAGCCCTCCACCCACTCGTGCCCGTAGCCGAGCTCGGCGATGCCCGGCACGCCGCGCAGCGCCGCGACGAGCGCCTCGACGCCGTCGCGGCTGCGCGCCTCGGGCGCGAGCACGACCTCGAGCGAGGCCGGCAGCGGGTTGTCGTCGAGCCCCTCGACGAGCGCGGCGCGCCCGAAGGGGCTCGCGCGGAAGCGCTCGAGCGCGGCCTCCTTCGTGACGAGCGTGACGCTCTCGACGCCGGGCAGCGCGCCGACGCCCTCGGCGAGCCGCTCCTGCTCGGCGGCGGCGAGGCCGTCCGCGAGGTAGGCCGAGACGTGCACCTCCTCGCCGAAGCGCTCGAGCACCCGCTCCATGTTGCCGAGGAGCAGCGCGAAGGCGGCCGCGAGCAGCAGGCAGAGCGCGATCGTCGCCGTCGCCACCGTGCTCGTGACCGGGCTCGCGGCGAGGCCGCGCAGCGCCCCCGCGAACGCGAGCGAGGCCCGGGCGCGCGCCGCGCCGCGCCGGCTCACGGCCGCCCCAGGCGCACGTCCTCGACCAGCCGACCTCCCTCGAGCCGCAGCCGGCGCTTGCCCCAGCGCTCCACGAGCGCGTGATCGTGCGTCGCGACGAAGACCGCGGTGCCGCGCGCCGCCGCGCTCGCGATCAGCTCCATGATCTCCGCGGTGAGCTCGGGGTCGAGGTTGCCGGTCGGCTCGTCCGCGACGAGCAGCTCGGGGTCGTTCACGAGCGCGCGCGCGAGCGCGAGGCGCTGCTGCTCGCCACCCGAGAGCGAGAGCGGATGCTGGTGCCGGCGGTGCTGGAGGCCCACGCGCTTCAGCATCGCGAACACGCGCGCCTTCCTCTCGGGCCCCGCCACGCCCACCACGTCGAGCGCCACCCCGACGTTGTCCTCGACCGTGCGGCGGTGGAGCAGCTTGAAGTCCTGGAACACGACGCCGATGCGGCGGCGCAGCTTCGCCACGCCCGGCGGCCCGAGCCGGCCGAGGTTCCTGCCGAGCACGAGGATCTGGCCCTCGCTCGGGCGCTCGGCCGCGAACATGAGCCGCATCAGCGTGCTCTTGCCGGCGCCCGAGGGTCCGGTCACGAAGGCGAGCTCGCCCTTCTCGAGCTCGAGGCTCACGTCGCGCAGCGCCCAGCTGCCGGCCTGGTAGGCCTTCGAGACGTGGTAGAGGCGCACCAGCCCGCCCGACCCGCTCGGCGTCGGCTCCGGGCCGCGCCGGCTCACGAGGCGGGCCCCTCGCGGAGCCGTCACGAGGCCGGCTTCTGGCGGCGCTTGCGGGCGTTCTCGACCAGGTACTCGAGGATCACCTCGTCGAGCGGCTTGGCCGACACGATGCCGTCGCCGAAGGGGCGGGCGGGATCGGCGGCGGCCGGGGCGTCGGGCTCGCTCGGTGCGGGCGCGCGGGCGGAGGGCGCCGTCGCCTCCCCGAGCGGGGCGGGCGTGGTGGGCCGGGTCGCACCGCGGGTGTCCGCGTCCTCGAGCACGGCACCGAGGCGCCCCTGGATCGCCTCGTCGAGCGCGCCCGAGCGGAGGCGCCCCAGCACGGCGCGGTGCTGCGCCTCCATCCGTTCGCGCACGCGAGCGGGGAGGTCCGCGGCGGAGAGGAGCTCGGCGTAGCTCGACTTCTCCGAGAAGAGGATCGTCCCGCGGTGGTACAGATGCGTGATGATGTGCGGGTGCGCGCGCCCGCTGTCCTCGCTCTGCACGTGGAACAGGACGCCCCGGTGTCGCACGTTCGTGTTGAAGCCGGGAAGCATCGCCCGCTTTACTTCGAGACGGGGCGCCGAGTGTGCGGGACGCAGTGCCCCTTTTCAACGACCCGACCCGGCCGCGAAGACGTCCCGCTCCATCGGCAGGCGGCGGCGCGCGCTGAAGCGCCGGCCGCCGGAGTGACGAGAGCGTGCTTCGCGGCCGGGACGCCGCGGGCTCAGCGCCTCCTGCCGAGGCGCGCGAGCCCGAGCAGGCCGAGCCCGAGCAGGGCCGCGCTCGCGGGCTCGGGCACCGCGAAGGGCGCGCTCCCGGGCGTGGGGGCGCCCGCCACGAAGTCGCTCGCGTTGTCGTTCGTGTCGACGTTCGCGAAGCGCCGCGCGAGGCTCTCGCCCGCGGGCGGGTCGGCGGCCGGTGCGCCCTCCCCCGCGTTCACGTCGCCCGCCCCGAAGGCGCCGTAGCCGAGCGCGTCGATCACGCCGCTCGCGTTGCGCAGCACCACCGAGTCCGGCCCGTTCTGGAAGTCGAAGTCGAGCAGCAGATCCGCGTCCGGGACGAGCGTCGTGCCCTCGCTCGTGCGATCGGCCAGCACGAAGAGCCCGTCGGGGCCGAACGTGCCGGTGAGCGCGAGCGTGTGCGTGACGGCCCCGCCCGTCCCGTTCACGCCCTCGATCACGAGACCGTCGAGCGATCCGCCCGGCGTGCCGGACAGCTCGACGAAGCTCTGGCCGTCGTCCGTGCCCACCGCGTCGTAGAGCACCTCCGAGAGCAGCGGCAGCGAAGACGCCGGCCCGGCGCCGAGGAGCACGAGGGCGAGCAGCGCCCCCTGCGACGATGTCATGGTCGTTCCTCCTGCGATTCGTTCATGCGGGGCGAGAGCGGGTCGGACCGGAGCTGCCGGCTCCACCAGCCGCCGGTCCAGGCGTCGAGGCCCGCGGCCAGCTCGCGCGCGCGGAGCGCGAGGCGCTCGGCCTCGAGACTGGCCGGATCGGGCAGCTGCGCGCGCTCGAGCAGCACGCGGCGCCGCTCGAAGTAGAGCTGGTTGATCTCGTCGAGCACCTCGTCGCGCAGCTCGATCAGCTCGCGCACCTCCTTCGAGACGTCGATCTCGTCGGGGTTGTAGACGGTGCTGCCGAGGTCCCAGCTGAGGTCGACGCCGACCGTGAAGTCGCGGCCGCGCTCGTTCAAGCGATCGAGCAGCTCGAAGCGGGAGCCCGAGGCGAAGACCGTGTCGTCCTGGTCCTCGTCGCGGGCGCGGAAGCCGCCGTAGTCCCCGTGCAGCTCGAGCTCGGGCAGCAGCCCGCGCCGCGCGACGTTGCGCTGGAGGCGCGCGATGCGGCCGCGGCCGAGGTCGAGGTAGCGGAGCGCGACGCGGTGCACCTCCTCGACCCGCGGCTCGTGCTCGAAGCTCGGCGCGGGCCGGGCGGGCGTCCCGCCGTTCTCCGCGCTGCGCGGGGCGGCGGGCGCGCCGGCGAAGACGCCGCGCGCGGTGGCCGCGAACACGCGCTCGCCGGCGACGAGCACGGCGCTCGCGGGCGCCGAGCCGGGCGCGCCTTCCGCCCGCCGCCAGGGGCCGGCGAGCGCGGGCGCCCCGAGCAGGCCCGCGTCGCTCGCGATCCAGACGCCGAGCGCGCCGGCGCACGCGCGGAGCGCTTCGACGCCCGGCGGCAGCACGAGCGGCTCGCTCTGCCAGCCGTCCTCCTCGCGGGCGGCGAGCACGCCCTGCCGGAGCAGGAGCGGCGCGCCGTCCGTCGTCCGCGTCGACAGGTCGAGCGGCGGGCCGCCCTGCTCCGCGAGCGGCTCGCGGCGGAACGCGCTCGCGGTGAGGCCCGCCGCGCTGCTCGCGAGCGTGGCGGCGTAGAGGTGGCCGGTCACGATCGCGTAGAGGGTGCCGCTCGCGCCCCCGCCCGTGCGCCACGCGAGCGCGCTCGTCTCGCCGTCGGGGAACGCGCCGTCGAGCGGGCGGAACGAGCCTCCGGGCGGCGCGACCAGCACGCCGCCGTCCGTCGCGACGAAGACGCCGACCGGCGTCGTGATCACGCGGCGCGCGCGCCCCGCGCCGCCCGGGCCGAGCGTGCGGCGCGCGACCCGCGCGTCGAGGCCGATCTGATAGAGGCCGCGCTCGGTCGCGGCGAAGAGTGCGCCGTCGGGCGCGAAGGCGAGGTCGTGCACCGGGCCCGAGCCGAGCGCGCGACGCACGCGTCCGTCGCCTTCGCGGAGCCAGACGCCGCGCGCATCGCCCACCGCGAGCCGGCCGCGCGCCGCGTCGAAGGCGAGCGCGGAGGCTCCCTCCGCGCGCTCGAGCCCGGGCACCGGCGCGAAGCGGAGCGCCTCGGCGGCCGCGCCGCGCGGGACGAGGCTCGCCACGAGGGCCGCGAGGAGAAGCAGGCTCGGCATGCGGGGCAGCGCGAGAGCAACCGCCGTGCCAGCGCTCCCGCCCGCCGGCCGCCCCGGAAAGCGAAGCTCCGGCAGCCGCTTGGCAGCCCGGCCCTCGAAGCGGCGCGAATCCGCGTCAGCTCGCGGCCACGCGGCGTGGCCGCGCCGCGTTCTCCTTGACTGGCCCGGGGCGCTCCGAAAGAATCGCCCGCGATGCGGCTCCTGCCCCCCGCGCTCGTGCTCCTCGCGCTCGGCTGCGTGGCCGCCGGGGCGGGCGCAGCAGACGAGGCCTCCGAGCCCGCGCCGCAGCCGCGCATCTACCGCTGGGTCGACGCCAACGGCGTCGCCCACTACACGACCGACGAGGACCGCATTCCGCCGAGCCTGCGCCGGCGCTTCGGGCTGCCGACGCAGCCGCTCGAGCGCAAGCCCATCGACGCACGCGCGCCGGGCGTGACCGAAGGGGTCACGCCGGGCGCGACCGAAATGGTCACGCCGGGCGTGACCGACGAGGTCACACCGGCCGGGGCCGAGCCGGTCCCGCCGGGCGCGTCCGAGACGGAGCCCGCGGGCGAGCCGTCCGCGGGCGTCGACGCGTGGGTCTCGGAGGAGCGCGGCGCCGCGCCGGAGGAGGCGTCGCAGCCCGCCGCGGCGAGCGAGAACGCCGACGCGGCGCTCCCTTCCGTGGCGGCGAACGCCGCCGGCGATGCGGACCGGCTCGCCCGGATCGAGCTGCGGATCGCCGAGCTCTCCGCCGCGATCGCGGCCGACGAGGACATGCTCAGCGCGTGGATCGGCGACCGCGAGGGCGGCGACCCGATCGAGGTGGGCGCGAACCCCGAGTTCCGCGAGATCGCGACGCGGCTGCCGAAGCGGATCCAGGAGCTCGAGGCGCTGCGTCGCGAACGCGACGCGCTCGAGTCGTCGACGCCGTAAGCTCCGCCCATGGAGATCGTGGCACTCGCCGGCGGAGTCGGTGCGGCACGCCTGCTGCGCGGGCTCGTGCGCGTCGTGCCCGACACGTCGCTGACGGCGCTCGTGAACACGGGGGACGATCGCGAGTTCTACGGCGTCCACGTCTCGCCGGACCTCGACATCGTCACGTACACGCTCGCCGGGCGCGTGGACCCCGAGCGCGGCTTCGGGCTCGCCGGCGACAGCTTCGCCGTGCTGGACGCGCTCGGCGCGCTCGGCCATCCGACCTGGTTCCGGCTCGGCGACCGCGACCTCGCCACGGGCCTCCACCGCACGCTCCGCCTGCGGCAGGGCGCGGGCCTCGCCGCAGTGACCGACGAGGTCCGCCGCGCGTACGGCGTCGGCGTCCGCATCCTCCCGATGTCCGAGGACCCCTGCCCGACCCTCGTCCAGCTCGAGGGCGGGGCGACCCTGCACTTCGAGGAGTACCTGGTGCGCGACGGCGCGCCCGACGACGTGGCGGGCGTCGACCTCTCGGCCGCCGCGCGGGCGCGCCCCGCGCCCGGCGTGCTCGAGGCGCTCTCCGCCGCGGACGCGATCCTGCTCTGCCCGAGCAATCCCGTCGTCTCGATCGGGCCGATCCTGGCCGTGCCCGGCATCGCGGAGGCGTGTCGCGCGAGCGGCGCGCCGGTGGTCGGCATCTCGCCGATCGTGGGCGGCGCTCCCGTGAAGGGCCCGGCGGACCGCCTGCTGCGCGGCATCGGCGCCGAGGTCTCGGCGCGCGGCGTGGCGAAGCTCTACCGCGGGCTCTGCCACGGCTTCGTGATCGACCAGAAGGACGCCGCGCAGGCGCGCGACGTCGAGGCGCTCGGCCTCGCGTGCATCGTCACGGACACGCTGATGCGGACGCCCGAGATCGCGGCGGCGCTCGCGGCGAGCGCGCTCGACCTCGCGCGCCGCCTGGCGCCGCGATGAACCTGGCGCTGATCCCGGTGAAGCGCCTCGCGGCGGGCAAGTCGCGCCTCGCTGCCGCGCTCGGCCGCGAGGCGACCGAGGCGCTCACGCTCGCGATGCTGGGCGACGTGGTGGACGCGCTCCGTGCGTGCCCGCGCGTCGAGCGGGTCGTGGTGGTGACGCCCGACCCCGAGGTGGGCGAGGCGGCGCGCGCGCTCGGCGCCGAGGCGCGCGTCGGCCACGAGGCCGGGCTCAACCCCTCGCTCGACGCCGCCGCCGCGGCGCTCGCGGACCCGGAAGGCGCGCTCCTCGTCGTGCTCGGCGACGTCGCGGGGGCGCGCGGCGCCGAGCTCGCGCGTCTGTTCGAGGCGCTCGACGCGCGGCGCGGCCCGGCCGCGGCGCTTGCGCCCGCGCGCGACGGCGGCACGGCCGCCCTGCTCCGCCGCCCGCCGCACGCGTTCCCGTCCTGCTTCGGCGAGGCGAGCGCCGAGGCGCACCGCGCCGCGGCGGAGAGCCAGGGCGTGCCGCTCGAGACGCTCGCGCTGCCCTCCCTCGCGATCGACCTCGACCGGGTCGAAGACGCGCGCGCGCTCCTCGCGGGCGACGCGCCGGCCCCGCGCACGCGCGCGCTCCTCGCGCGCGTGCTCGGCGGGCATGGAGAGGCGCGCTGATGGAGCGCCTCGTGTTCCGTGGGCTGCCCGGGCTCCCGGCGATCGCGCCCGGCGCGGACCTCGCCGCGCTCGTCGCGGAGGCGGCCGCCCGGAGCGGCATCGCGCTCGCGAACGGCGTCCTCGCGGTCTGCCAGAAGATCGTCTCGAAGGCCGAGGGGCGGCTCGTGGACCTGCGCGGGGTCGTGCCGCGCGAGGAGGCGAAGAAGCTCGCGGCGGAGGACGGCAAGGACCCGCGCCACGTCGAGCTGATCCTGCGCGAGACGAAGCGCGTCGTGCGCCGCGGCCCGGGCGTCCTGATCTGCGAGACCGCGCATGGCTTCGTCTGCGCGAACGCGGGCGTCGATCTCTCGAACGCGCCCGAGGACGACGTCGCCGTGCTGCTGCCGCTCGACCCCGACGCCTCCGCGCGGCGCCTGCGCGAGGGGCTCGTCGCCCGCGGCGCGGGCCCGCTCGGCGTGCTCGTCACGGACACCTTCGGCCGCCCCTTCCGCGAGGGGCTCGTCGACGTCGCGCTCGGCGCCGCGGGCGTGGCGCCGCTCGACGACCAGCGCGGCGGCGTCGATCTGCGCGGCCGCACGCTCCAGGTCACGACCGTCGCGACGGCCGATGCGCTCGCCGCGGCGGCGGGCCTGCTGATGCGGAAGGACGCCGGCGTGCCCGTGGTGTGGATCGAAGGCGTCGCGCCGGGCGGCGACGCGAGCGCGCGCGCGCTGCTGCGCGACCCGAAGCTCGACCTGTTCCGCTAGTCGGGTCCCGCCGGGCTAGCGCGGCCGCCGCCGGCGCAGCCACGCGAGGAGCGGCACCAGCGCGGCGAGCTCGGGCCCGATCCCGCAGCCGACGGCGGGAGGCGGCGGCGCCGGCTCCGGCAGGCCGTGCTGGCGGTTCACGCCCGTGTAGCTCCCGTTCAC
>Ga0075327_1000190_pt1 | contig 15961 bp, 14 predicted proteins | sample MayberrySE_Catta_2_FD_120056 | JGI IMG/M metagenome (GOLD analysis project Ga0075327, IMG submission 120056) | Natural and restored wetland microbial communities from the San Francisco Bay, California, USA, that impact long-term carbon... | ecosystem: Environmental > Terrestrial > Soil >...
CGCGTCCGCGGGCGCGACGCGCTCGGCCGCACGCTCGAGGCCGAGGGCGCCGCGCTGAACCGGCTCGGGTTCCACATCAACCCGAACCTCTGGACCTGGAACTGCCTCACCGAGTGGCGCTGGGACGGCGGCCGGCGCGGCTTCGGCGAGGACCACGACAACTGGAGCGCGGCGGCGTTCCGGCGCTTCGTGCGCGGCGAGACGCAGCGGTGACGAGCCGCGGGCTCGAGCACGTCGCGCTCACCGTGGCCGACGTACTTCCGCGATCCGGACGGGAACCTGCTCGAGCGGCTCTCCACCGACGCGGCCGGTCTGCCGATCTGATCCGCATGCGCTCGGCCCGCTTCCTGCTCCTCGTGGCTTCGCTCGCCGGCGCCCTGCCGCTGCCGCTTCACGGCGAGCCGGAGGCCACGCTCTCGCTCCTCGCGCTCGGCGACACGGGCAAGCCCACGTCGTGGCCGACGACCTTCCTCCCGCAGTACCGCGTGGGCGAGGCGATGGCGCGCGAGGACCGCCGCTCGCCCGTCGAGGCGCTGCTCTTCCTCGGCGACAACTTCTATCCGGACGGTCTCTCCGGGCGGACGCTCCGCGACCGGCTGCGCGAGAACCTGGCCGGCCCCTACTGCCACTTCCTCGAGCTCACGAAGCGGGGCCGGCGCGCGGTGCGCGAGGTGTGCGACCGCGCGCCGGAGCAGACGCACCCCGTGCCGATCATCGCCGTCACCGGGAACCACGATCTGGGGCGCCGGCAGGGCGTCCGGCTCCAGCGCGAGCGGCTGCCCGCCTTCCTCGGGAACTGGCTGATGCCCGAGCAGGCGCGGAGCTACGAGCTCGGCGCCGGCGTGAGCGTGGTCGCGTTCCACTCCGAGCCGGTGAACGAAGGGCGGCCCGCGGACGCGCTCGCCGAGGCGCTGCGCGCGTCGGAGGGGCCGTGGCGCATCGTGATCGCGCATCATCCGCTCGCGGACCCGGGCGCCGGCTGGAGGGAGCCATACGCCGAGCGCGTGCTCGCCGCGCTCGAGGCGGGGGGCAAGCCCGTGCACCTCTTCCTGGCCGGCCACCAGCACAGCCTCCAGGCGCTCTCCGGGCCGGGCGCGGCGCTCCACGTGGTGTCGGGCGGCGGTGGCGCGAGCGTGCGCCGGCTCTCGCCGGCGGGCGCCGAGCGCCTCTACGCGGAGGCCCGCTACGGCTTCGTGCGCGTCGACGCGAGCCCGGACGCGCTCGACGTGACCTTCTTCGCGCTGCGCGGCCCCTTCGACCGCGACGCCGAGCCCCGCGCGCGCTTCCGCGTCACGCCGGACGGCCACGTGGACCGGCGCGCCGGCGGGGACGGGGGGGAGTAGGCGGGGTCAGTGGCCCGGGGGGCGTGGGTCGCGGGGGAGGCCGAGCACGCGCTCGCCGATGATGTTGCGCTGCACGTTCGAGGTGCCGCCCGCGATCGCACCGGCGAGCGAGAACATGTAGTGTGAGACCCAGCGCCCGCGCGTGAAGGGCTTGATGCCCATCACCACGTCCTCGCCGCCCGGCTCCCGAAGCCCGTCCTCCGGGATCAGGTCGAGCGCGAGCTTCGCGAGGCGCTGCTGCGTGTCGGTGCTGAAGAGCTTCGCCATCAGCAGCTCGGAGAGCGCCTTGGCGTCCTCGTTCTCGTGGATCGCGGTGAGCATGCGCGCCACCGACCACTCCTGCGCCGCCACGTAGCCGGCGGCCTCCGCGAGGCGCTGCCGCACCCCGTGATCCTGGAGCGCCGGCCGGCCGTTGCGCTCCACCTGCTTCGCGAGCTCGACCACCGCGTCGTACGCCATGCGCGCGCCCGTCGAATCCCCGATCAGCATGCGCTCGTGCTTGAGCGTCGCGCGCGTGACCTTCCAGCCCTCGCCGCGCCGGCCCACGATGTTCCGGGCCGGGATGCGCGCGCCGTCGAAGAACACCTCGCAGAAGTCGACGCCGCCCTGCATCATCACGAGCGGCCGCACGTCGATGCCGGGCGTCTGCATCGGGATCAGGAAGTACGAGATGCCCGCGTGCTTGCCGGCCTCGGGCTCGGTGCGGAAGAGGCCGAACATCATGTCGGTCTCGGTCGCCTGGCTGGTCCAGATCTTCTGGCCCGAGAGCACCCACTCGTCGCCGACGAGCGTCGCGCGCGACTGGAGCGAGGCGAGGTCGCTGCCCGAGCCGGGCTCGCTGTAGCCCTGGCACCAGGTCATCTCGCCGGTGAGCGTCGGCGGGATGTACGTCCGGCGCTGCTCCTCGCTGCCGCACTCGAGGAGCGTCGGCACGAGCATGTGGGTGCCCTGGACGCTGCCGCGGTGCGGGACGCCGGCCCGGTCGAACTCCTGGCGGATCACGGTCTCGGCCATCACGTCGGGGTCGAGGCCCGCGCCGCCGTACGCCTTCGGCACGGTGCGGTGGAGCAAGCCCGCGGCGAGCGCGCGCTTCCGCCACGCGATCGCCTGCTCGCGCTCGGACAGCCGCGCCTCGGCGCCCGCGAGCGGCCAGCTCTCGCGGCAGAAGGCGCGCACGTCCGCGCGAAGCCTCTCGTAGCGCTCGCCGAACTGCAGGTTCATCTCAGGACTCCGTTCGCCTTCGGCTCACTGCGCGCGGCTTGCATCACCACCCCTCCAGCTGCGCGAAGCGCTCGCGGTGGAGCTCGGGCGCGCCGAGCCAGAGGCGGTCGAACATCACGCGCTTGAACCAGAGCTGCACGTCGGACTCCCAGGTGAAGCCGATGCCGCCGTGCGCCTCGACGGCGTCGCGCGCCGCCTGCTGCGCGCGCTCGGTGACGTGCGCCTTCGCGAGCGCCGCGGCGCGCGGCGCCTCGGCCGGCGCGTGATCGAACACGTGGGCCGCCCACCACCAGAGCCCGCGCGTCGGGTCGACGTCGAGCGCCATGTTCGCGAGCTGGTGCTTCACGGCCTGGAACTGTGCGAGGGGCTGCCCGAACTGCTGGCGCGTCAGCACGTAGCTCGCGGTCATGCGGACCAGCCGGTGCGCCGCGCCGAAGGCGTCGGCCGCGAGGAGCACCGAGGCGGCGTCGAAGACACGCGCGCCGGTGCCCGCGGCGAGCGGTTCGGCGGGCGCCCGGTCGAGCGCGAGCGTCGCGAGCGGCCGGCCGCGGTCGAGCGTCGGCTCCGGCGCGACGGCAACGCCGCGGCCCGCCTCGACGAGCGCGAGCGCGCCGCCCGCGGCGCCGACCACGAAGAGCTCCGCGTCCTCCGCCTCGGGCACGAGCTCCTTGCGTCCGGAGAGCCGGCCGCCGTCGAGCGCGGCGCTCCATGTGGCGGGGAGCCAGCGCCCGCCCGCCTCGGCGAGCGCGACCGTCGCGCGCGCCTCGCCGGCCGCGAGCCGCGGCAGCCAGCGCGCCTGCTGCGCGCGGCTGCCCCCGTGGACGAGCGCGAGCGTCGCGAGCGCGTGCCCGAGGAAGGGCACCGGCACGGCGCCGCGGCCGAGCTCCTCGGCCGCCAGCGCGAGCTCGAGCAGCTCGAGGCCGGCGCCCCCGTGCGCCTCGGGCACGGCGAGCCCGGCCACGCCCATCTCGACGAGCCCCTTCCAGAGCGCGGGCACGGGCTGCCGGTCGCCGTCGAAGATCCGCCGCACCTGCTGCGGCGGGCACTCCTTCGCCACGAAGGCGGCGACCGTCTCCTGGAGCAGCTCCTGCTCGGGCGTCAGCGAGAAATCCATCCTGATGACTCCGCTCGGCTGCGGCCTCGCTGCGCGCCGGGCTGCGCCCGGCTCGCGGGCGTGAGTCCGCCGAAGGCGCCGTACGGTACCGAAGCCGCGGAGCGGCGCCGATGCCTCTGTGCGATGTTGGGACGGCATGGCTCGCCCCGTCTTCGCCGCTCTCGCGCTGGCGCTCGCCGCCCCGGCCGGCGCACAGGACGTCGACTTCGAGCAGGTGCGGATCGAGACGATCCCGCTCGCGGCCGGGCTCCACATGCTGGTCGGGCAGGGCGGGAACCTCGTGGTCTCGACGGGCACCGACGGGCCCGTCCTCGTCGACGACCAGTTCGCGCCGCTCGCGCCGAAGATCGAGGCGGCCGTGCGGGCGCTCGAGGACCGGCCGGTGCGCTTCGTGATCAACACCCACTGGCACGGCGACCACACGGGCGGCAACGAGCCCTTCGGCAAGGCGGGCGCCCTGATCGTGGCGCACGAGAACGTGCGCCGGCGCATGAGCACGACGCAGTTCATCGCGGCCTTCCAGCGCGAGGTGCCGCCCGCGCCGGCCGTGGCGCTGCCCGTCGTGACGTTCGACGACGGCGTCACGCTCCACTGGAACGGGGAGGAGATCGCAGTCGAGCACGTGGGCTCCGCGCACACCGACGGCGACGCGCTCGTCTGGTTCCGGAAGGCGAACGTGGTGCACATGGGCGATACCTACTTCGCTGGCAGGTTCCCGTTCGTCGACGTGTCGAGCGGCGGCACGCTCGCGGGCGTGATCGCGAGCGCCGAGCGCGTGCTCGCGCTGGCGGGGCCCGAGACGAAGATCGTCCCCGGCCACGGCCCGCTCTCGAACCCGGCGGAGCTCCGCGCCTGGCGCGAGATGCTGGTCGGTGTGCGGGACCGCGTGACCGAGGCGATCGCCGCCGGCAAGAGCCTCGAGGCGTACCAGGCCGAGCAGCCGCTGGCCGACCTCGCGCCGCGGTACGGGCAGGGCGGCCCGGGCTTCATGAACGCGGAGCGCTTCCTCGCGATCGTCTGGTCGGATCTGGCGCGCCCGCAGGAGGACTGAAATGGCGAAGCGAACGAACCGCAGGATCGTGCTCGTGAAGCGCCCCGAGGGCGAGGTGACGCCCGACTGCATGCGCCTCGCGGAGGAGGCCGCGCCCGAGCCCGGCGAAGGCGAGGCGCTCGTCCGGAACCTCTACCTCTCGCTCGACCCGACCCAGGGCGGCTGGATGAAGTACGACACCTACATGCCCGCCATCCCGATCGGCGACGTGATCCGCTCGGCCGGCGTCGGCGAGGTGATCGAGAGCCGCTCGCCCCTCTACGCGAAGGGTCAGCTCGTGAGCGGGCTCGTCGGCTGGCAGGAGTACGCGCTCGCGGACGGCGGCGGGCGGCGCATGAACGCGGTGCCGGCCGGCGTGTCGCCCGTGGAGTCCGTCTCGCTCTTCGGCATCACGGGGCTCACCGCGTACTTCGGGCTCCTCGAGGTCGGGAAGCCGAAGCCGGGCGAGACGGTCGTCGTCTCGGGCGCCGCCGGCGCCACCGGCTCGGTCGTCGGCCAGATCGCGAAGATCCAGGGCTGCCGCGCCGTCGGCATCGCGGGCACGGACGAGAAGTGCCGCTGGCTCACCGCCGAGCTCGGCTTCGACGCGGCGATCAACTACAAGACGCAGGACGTCGGCGACGCGCTGCGCGAGGCGTGCCCGAAGGGCATCGACGTCTACTTCGACAACGTGGGCGGCGCCATCCTCGACGCGGCGCTCCTCCAGCTCGCGCGCGGCGCGCGCGTCGCGCTCTGCGGAGCGATCTCGGGCTACGGCGAGAAGGAGCCGCCGCCGGGCCCGCGCTTCCTCATGCAGCTGATCCTGAAGCACGCGCACATGGAGGGCTTCCTCGTCCTCGACTACGTCGCACGCTTCCCCGAGGCGATCGCCGCGATGCGGAAGTGGGCGGCGGAGGGGAAGCTCCAGAACCGCGTCGACGTCGTGGAGGGGCTCGAGAACGCGCCGGCCGCGTTCCAGCGCCTGTTCACCGGCGGGAACACCGGGAAGCTGCTCGTACGCGTCGCCTGACCCGCCGGCTCGCGCTCGCGGCGGGCGCGCTCGCCGGGCTCGCCCTCGTGGCGGGGCTCGCCGCGTGGCTCGGGCTCGCGTGGTACTTCCGCGCGAGCCAGGACGCCGCCTTCTTCGCCGACGAGATCGCGGCCTTCGAGACGGCGGACCGGGAGCATCCGCCGCCCGAGCGGCCGATCGTCTTCGTGGGGAGCTCGTCGATCCGGCTCTGGGACACGCTCGCGAAGGACTTCGCGCCGCTCCCCGTGCTGAACCGCGGCTTCGGCGGCTCGCAGCTCCGGCACGTGAATCACTTCATCGACCCCGCCGTGCTGCGCTACCGGCCGCGCGCGGTCGTGCTCTACGCGGGCGACAACGATCTCGACGAGCGCACCGGGAGGCAGGCGGAGGACGTCGTGCGCGACTTCGAGGCCTTCGTGCGCCTCGTCCACGAAGGCGTCCCGGACGCCCGCGTCTACTTCGTGGCGATCAAGCCCTCGCGCCTGCGCTGGGCGCGCTGGCCCGAGATGAAGCGCGCGAACGAGGCGATCGCGGCGCTCTGCGCGAAGGGCCCGCGGCTCGCCTTCCTCGACACCGCGACCCCGATGCTCGCGACGGGCGGGCCGCCCGCGCGGCGGCTCTTCCTCGTGGACGGGCTCCACCTCTCGGGCGAGGGCTACGCGCTCTGGACGAGCGTCGTGAGGCCGCGCCTGCTCACCGACCTCGGCGCTCCCGGTCAGTAGCCTCCGGCTCGCGTCCGGGCGCTAACTTCGACCGTTCGGGAGGCCCGCCATGCGCCGCGACGTCTTCAGCGAGGAGCACGAGCTCTTCCGCGCCCAGCTCTCCCGCTTCGTTGCCGCCGAGGTCGAGCCGCACGTCGCCGCGTGGAACGCGGCCGGCATCACGCCGCGGGCGATCTGGAAGCGCATGGGCGAGGAGGGCTACCTCGGCGCCAACCAGCCGGTCGAGTACGGCGGCGCGGGCGGCGACTTCCTCTACGACGCGATCGTGATGGAGGAGCTCGCGTACGCGCGCGCGCACGCGCTCCAGGCCTCGCTCCACACCGACATCTGCCTGCCGTACCTCACGAGCTACGGGACGGAGGAGCAGAAGCGGAAGTACCTGGTGCCCGCCATCGCGGGCGACTGCCTGCTCGCGATCGCGATGACGGAGCCCGGCACCGGCTCGGATCTCGCGAACGTGCAGACGCGAGCGCTCCGCCAGGGCGGCCACTACGTCGTGAACGGCGCCAAGACCTTCATCAGCAACGGCCAGAACTGCGACCTCGTGATCGTGGTGGCGAAGACGGATCCCTCGAAGCGCCACGAGGGCATCAGCCTGCTGCTGGTCGAGACCACGACGCCCGGCTTCCAGCGCGGGCGCAGGCTGCCGAAGATCGGCCTCAAGGGGCAGGACACGAGCGAGATGGCCTTCGTCGACTGCCGCGTTCCGGCCGCGAACCGGCTCGGCCAGGAGGGGCAGGGGTTCAAGATGCTGATGGAGAAGCTCCAGCAGGAGCGGCTCTGCATCGCCGTGTCGTCGATCGCGTCGGTGCGCCGCTCGCTCGACGACACGCTGGCCTACGTGAAGGAGCGCCAGGCGTTCGGAAGGCCCATCGCGCGCTTCCAGAACACGCAGTTCAAGCTCGCCGAGCTCGAGACCGAGTACGAGCTCGGCCAGGCCTTCGTCGACAAGCTCCTCGCCGCGCACGTGCGCGGCGACGAGCTCGTGAAGGAGGTCAGCATGGCAAAGTGGTGGACCACGGACCTCCAGAAGAAGGTCGCCGCCGAGTGCCTCCAGCTCCACGGCGGCTACGGCTTCATGGAGGAGGTCCCGATCTCGACGGACTACCTCGACGCCGCCGTGCAGTCGATCTATGCCGGCACGAACGAGATCATGAAGGTCATCATCGCGCGTCGCCTGGGCCTCGACGGCTGAAGCGCCCCCGCGGGAGCGGGGACGTTGGTTGAAAAGGTTGAATCGTTCGCGGACGGGCGCAGCGCGGGCCATCGCTTACTCTCGGGCGGGCGACCCCGGTCCCGCGGACGCAAAGGGATGCCCCGACGGCCCCGCGACGACGCTCCGGGCGTCGCGCATCACGTCATGCTGCGCGGAATCGAGCGCAGGCTGATCTTCTCGGACGATGCCGACCGCGAAGACTTTCTGCGACGCCTCGCACGCCTGATCACCGGACTCGGCTTCCTGTGCTTCGCCTGGGTGCTGATGCCGAATCACGTCCACCTGGTGATCCGCTCCGGAGCGGTGCGCGTCTCGCGATTGATGGCGCGGCTCGGAACGGGCTACGCGCGCTACTTCAACGAGCGCCACGACCGGGTCGGCCACCTGTTCCAGAACCGCTTCCGCTCGCGCCGCGTGGTGGACGACGCCGACTTGCTCGGCCTCGTTCTCTACGTCGCGCGGAACCCGCTCGAGGGGGGTCTCGTGCCCGATGGGCGCGCGCTGGAACGCTTCCCGTGGTGCGGGCTGGGGGCACTCCTGGGACGCCGCGCACCGCGCCCCTTCGAGGCGGTCGCCGCGACGCTGGCCTTGTTCGATCCCGACCCCGAGCGTGCGCGGACGAACCTGCGGGCGCGGCTCGGGGGGCCGCTGCCGGCGCCGATCAGCCCGCTGCAGGATCCTTGCGGAGCGCCCGTGCGCCCGCGCCCGCCGCCGTCCGGATTCGAGGCGCTACTCCGCGACGTCTGCTCGCGGTTCGGGCTCACGGAGGGGCAGCTGCGCTCGAACGGGCGCACGCGGATGCTCGCCGCCGCCAGGTCCGAAGTCGTGCTACGCGCTGCGTCCGAGCTGGGGCTCAGCGGGGCCGAGGTCGCCCGCAGGCTCGGCGTCACGAAGTCGGCCGTCTCCGTGATGCTGCGCGCCCGCCGGCCCCCGGCGGGAACTTTTTGACCTTTTCAACCAACGTCCCCGCCTCTCCCCGCCTCTCAGAAGTCGAGGGGCAGCGGGAGGTGGCGCTGGTAGACGAAGTCGCGGTGGGCGAGGAGCGCGGGGTCGAGGGCGGCCTCGACGGCGGGGTGCTTCGCCTCGTAGGTCGCGCGCACCTGGGCGGGCATCGGGCAGACGTCGGGCGGCAGCGGGCGTACGAGCACGGCGAAGGTCGCCCACGTGAGGTCCAGGACGCTGAGCGCGTCACCGAGCAGGTACCGGCTCCCGCGCGCGGCCTGCGCGCCGAGGCGCGCCGCGAGGAGCTCGAGCACCTCGGCGCAGCGCGCGGGCGCCGCGGCCGCGGCCTCCGCGGAGTAGCCGTAGCGCCACGCGAGGCGGTCGCGCAGCACGCGCAGCGGCTCGGGCGGGCTCGCGGCGCGCAGCATCGCGTCGACCATCATGAGGCGCCGGCACCAGCCGAAGCCGGACTCGCCCGCGATCGCGTCGCAGAGGCCCAGGCAGAGCGCGCGCTCGCGCGCGTCCTCCGGCAGGAGCGGGGGCTCGGGCGCGAGTCGCTCGGCGAGGAACAGGATGCCGTTCCGGTCCGTGCGCGCGGGCTCGTCGTCCCACACCGCGGTCGGCGCGTTCGCCGCGCCGGTCCAGCGCACGAGCGCCGCGTCGTCGCCCCCCGCCTCCTGCGCCACCGCCGCGACCGGGAGGCCCTTCACGTGGAAGACCGCCTTCGCGAGCTCGCCCCACGGCCCGGGCACGCCGCGCGTCAGCACGAGCCGGAGTCCCGGCCGCGCGCGCGCCTCCTCGACGGACAGGTACTGCACGGTGGGCCGCAGTCTACCGCCGTTGCCCTTCGCGCCGCCCCCGTCGTAGAGTGGCTGCTCGCAGGAGGACCCATGCCGCTCGATCCCGGCCTGAAGCTCGTGCTCGACCAGCTCGCCGCGAACCCCGGCCCGCAGCTCCACGAGCTGCCGGTCGAGCAGGCGCGCGTCTTCTTCGATCAGATGCAGCTGCCGCGGCCCGAGGTGAAGATCGCGGAGGTCGAGGACCGCCGGATCCCGGGCGCGGCCGGCGAGATCGCGGTGCGCGTCTACCGGCCCGAGGGCGAAGGGAGGCTCCCCGCGCTCGTGTACTTCCACGGCGGCGGCTGGGTGATCGGCAGCCTCGAGACCCACGACGGCGCGTGCCGCGAGCTCGCGAACCGGGTCGGCTGCGTGGTGGTGTCGGTGGACTACCGGCTCGCGCCCGAGAGCCGCTACCCCGCGGCCGCCGAGGACTGCTACGCCGCAACGAAGTGGGTGGCCGAGAACGCGCAGGCGCTCGGCGTGGACGCGGCGCGCATCGGGATCGGCGGCGACAGCGCGGGGGGAAACCTGACGGCCGCGGTGGCGCTGATGGCGCGCGACCGCGGCGGCCCGGCGCTGCGCCACCAGCTGCTGATCTACCCGGTCACCGACGCGGACTTCACGCGCCCCTCCTACCGCGAGAACGCCGAGGGCTACCTCCTCACCGCCAAGGCGATGGAGTGGTTCTGGGGCCACTACGTGCCCGACCCGGCCCGGCGCCAGGAGCCCTACGCCGCCCCGCTCCGCGCGAAGGACCTCTCCGGGCTGCCGCCCGCCTTCGTGCTGACCGCGGAGTACGACCCGCTGCGCGACGAGGGCGAGGCCTTCGCCGCGCGCCTCCGGCAGGCGGGCGTGCCGACCCGCCTCCAGCGCTACGACGGCGCGATCCACGGCTTCTTCGCGATGGGGCTCCTCTCCGAGGTGGCGCGCACGGCGATCGCGGACGCGGTCGCGGAGACCAAGCGGGCGCTCGGCTGAGCGCACGCCGGCGCCGGGCCATGTCACCCGCCGCGCGCTCAGGCGCGCCGCCCGCCTGCCGATACGGGGAGGGCGCGCGCGAGCGCGCGTCCGCCCATGGTCGACGACGAATCCCGCCCGCCGTTCCGCGCCGAGCGGCGCCTCGCGCTGCGCGTGCCGGTGCGCCGCCGCGTGCGCGCCGCGATCGGCGTGCGCGCGTTCGAGGCGCTGCTGATCGACCTGTCGGTCACGGGCTGTCGCATCCGCTGCGCGCACCCCGTGACCGCGCACGGGAGCGTCTGGATCGTGCTGCCCGCCGGCTTCGGAGGGCGCCTGCCGCTCCCGGTGCGCGGCGAGGTCGCGCGTGCCGAGTCGGTGCGCGGCGAGCCCACCGGTGTCTGCGACGTGGCGCTCCGCTTCCGCTCGCTGCCGCCGCGCGCGTACGACCGGGTCTGCGCGGCGGTCGCGGAGGCGCTGGCGCCCGTCGCACCGGACGACGAGCGCCGCGGCTCGCCGCGGCGCTGGTTCGGCCGGCGCGTGATCGCCCGCGGCGCCGGGCGGCCGCGGGTGCTGCTCGGCCACGATCTCTCGCTCGGGGGCATGCGCGTCGAGAACGCCGCCGGCCTCACGGCCGGCGAAGAGCTCCACCTCGCGCTCCACTCCCACGCGGGCGAGGTGCCGCTCGTGGTGCGCGCGCGCGTACTGCGCGCGGGCGAGGCCGGTGACGCCGCACTCGAGTTCCTCGCCCTCGGCCCGGCGCAGCGCGTGGCGCTCGAGAAGATCCTGTCCGAGGTGGGCGGCGCGGGTGCGGGCCCGGCCCTCGTCTCCGAGGTGCTCGAGCCGTCGCCTCGGCTCGGCTAGCGGCGCGGCGTCACGCTCGCGTCTGCGTCGGCGTGCGGGGATGCTGGAGTGCCGGGTCGCGCTGCGTGCTCGTCACCGCGAGCACCACGCCGGCGATGCCGACCAGCGTGTACAGGACGCGCGCGAGCACGGCCTGCTCGCCGCCGAAGATGGCCGCCACCAGGTCGAACTGGAACAGCCCCACCAGGCCCCAGTTGATGGCGCCGATGATCACGAGGATCAGCGAGATCCAGTGTACGGTCGTCATTCCGCTCCCTCCGTTTCTACGAAGCTCCCCGCCGGCGGGCATTCCCGAGGCCGGGCGGAGGTTCCGGGAGGAGGCTGCACACCGCGTGCCAGCGCCGTTCGGCGCGGCGGGGGCGAGCGCTAGCGGAACAGCCGGCTCACGCTCGAGCCGTCGTGGATGGCGCGGATCGCGTCCGCGAAGAGCGGCGCCACCGACTGCACGTGGATCTTGTCGATGCGCTTCTGCGGGGGGAGCGGCAGCGTGTCGGTCACCACGAGCTGGCGCAGCGGCGACGCCTCGATGCGCTCGATCGCGCGGCCGGAGAGCACGGGATGGACGATGCACGCCTCGACGGCCGTGGCGCCGCGGTCGAGCACGAAACGGGCCGCCTCGAGCAGCGTGCCGCCGCTCGCCACCTCGTCGTCGATGATCAGCGCGTTCTTGCCGCGCACGTCGCCGATCAGGTTGGTAGCCCTCGCGCGCTCGTCGTCGCCGTCGCGGCGCTTGTCCACGATCGCGATCGGGAGGTTCAGCCGGTTCGCGTAGTTGCCGACCTCCTTCGACTCGCCCACGTCGCCGGCCACGAGCACGTAGTTCGAGAGGTCGCGGCTCTGGCGCAGGTAGTCGCAGAGGATCGGCGCCGCCTGGAGCTGGTCGGCCGGGATGCGGAAGAAGCCCTGGACCTGGGGCGAGTGGAGGTCCATCGTGAGCACGCGGTCCGCGCCGGCGGTCTGGAGCAGGTCGGCCATCAGGCGCGCCGTGATCGAGATGCGCGGCCGGTCCTTCTTGTCGGAGCGCGCGTACGGGAAGTAGGGCAGCACGGCCGTGATGCGGCCGGCCGAGGCGTGCTTCAGCGCGTCGATCGTGACCAGCAGCTCGACGATGCCGTCCGAGACCGGTGTGCACGAGGGCTGGATCACGAAGACGTCCGCCTCGCGCACGTTCTCCTCGATCTGCACCATCATGTTCTCGTTGGAGAACCGCACCACGGTCGATTCGCAGAGCGCGATGCCGAGGTGCTTGCAGATGTCGCGGGCGAGCTCGGGATGGGCGCTGCCGCTGATCACCTTGATTTCGCGCATGGAGGCTCCTCGCGCCCGGAATCTAACCCGGGGGGTTCTTTCTCGCGATCTTGGCCCAGCTGTCGCGCAGCCCCACGGTGCGGTTCCAGACGGGGCGCCCGGGCCGGGCGTCGGGGTCCGCGCAGAAGTAGCCGAGCCGCTCGAACTGGACGCGCGTGCCGGGCGCGGCCTCCGCGAGCGCGGGCTCGACCCATGCCCCGCGGAGCACCTCGAGCGAGCGCGGGTTCAGGCTCGCGAGGTAGTCGGTGCCCTCGGGCACGTCCAGCGGGTCCTCGCGCTGGAAGAGCACGTCGTAGAGCCGCACCTCCGCCGGATGCGCGTGTGCGGCCGAGAGCCAGTGGAGGGTGCCGCGCACCTTGCGGCCGTCCGGCGCATCGCCGCCGCGCGTGGCCGGATCGTAGGTGCAGCGCACCTCCGTGATCGCGCCGGTCTTCGGGTCGCGCTCGAAGCCCGTGCACGTCACGAAGTACGCGTAGCGCAGCCGCACCTCGCGCCCGGGCGCGAGGCGGTGGAAGCCCTTCGGCGGCTCGGCCTCGAAGTCCTCGGCCTCGATCAGGAGCGTCCGCGAGAAGGGCAGCTTCCGCGTGCCGGCGGCGGGATCCTCCGGGTTGTTGATCGCCTCGAGCTCCTCGCTCCCGTCCTCGGGGTAGTTCTCGATCACGAGCCGGATCGGCCGCAGCACGGCCAGCCGCCGCGGCGCGACCTGGTTCAGGTGCTCGCGGATCTCGAACTCGAGGCGCGCGAGCTCGATCACGTTGTCCCGGCGCGCGATGCCGATGCCGTCCCAGAAGCGCTTGATCGCCTCCGGCGTGACGCCGCGGCGGCGGAGCCCCGCGAGCGTCGGCATGCGCGGATCGTCCCAGCCCGCCACGTGCCCCTCCGCGACGAGGCGCCGGAGCAGGCGCTTGCTCATCACCGTGTGCGACAGGTTGCCGCGCGCGAACTCGATCTGGCGCGGGCGCGGCTCGGGCAGCTCGAGCGCCGCGAGGATCCAGTCGTAGAGCGGGCGGTGGTCGGCGAACTCGAGCGTGCAGAGCGAGTGCGTGACGCCCTCGATCGCGTCCGACAGGCAGTGCGCGAAGTCGTACAGCGGGTAGATCGGCCACTCGCGTCCGGTGCGATGGTGCGCGGCGTCGACGATCCGGTAGAGCACCGGGTCGCGCATCGGGAGCACCGGCGAGCCCATGTCGATCTTCGCGCGCAGCACGCTGCGGCCGGGCGCGAACTCGCCGGCGCGCATGCGCTGGAAGAGCGCGAGGCTCTCCGCGGCGGGCCGGTCGCGCCACGGGCTCGGCCGGCCCGGCTCGGTGAGCGTGCCGCGGTGCGCCTCGATCTCCTCGGAGGAGAGCTCGCAGACGAACGCCTTGCCGCGCCGGATCAGCTCGCACGCGTATTCGTAGAGCCTCGGGAAGTAGTCCGAGGCGTAGTAGAGGTGCGGTCCCCAGTCCCAGCCGAGCCAGCGCACGTCGGCCTGGATGCCGTCGACGTACTCGACCTCCTCGGCCGCGGGATTCGTGTCGTCGAAGCGCAGGTGGCAGCGCCCGCCGGACTCCTGCGCCACGCCGAAGTCGAGCCCGATCGCCTTGGCGTGCCCGATGTGGAGGTAGCCGTTCGGCTCGGGCGGAAAGCGCGTGACGATCTCGCGATGGCGACCCGCGGCGAGGTCGTCGCGAACGATCTGACGGATGAAATCGAGAGGCCGATCGGCCTCGGCAGCCGCCACGCAGAGCTCTCCCACCCGGAACCGCGGGACGATAACACTCGTGTTCAGGAAGGGGACGGTCCTTTTGTTTAATTGGGGAGCCGTCACCCACCGCCGGCGGCGAGCAGCTCCTCGGGCGCGAAGGGCGCGCAGCGGCCGCCCCCGGCCGCGCGGTACTGCGCGGCGCCGAAGCGCTCGCTCGTCCAGGTGGTGAGCGAGGCGAGCGCGAGACAGCGCTCGCGCTCGCTCTCGAACGTGTCGTCCGCGAGGATCGCCGTGGCGAGGTCGTCGAAGCCCTCGCTCTCGGACGCCATGCGCACGCCGCCGCCGGCGGGCGTGTCGAGCACGGCGTACTTCTCGCCGTCCTCCTGCCACGGCATCCAGCGCGGCAGCGTGCCGTCGCGGCCGCGGCCCGGATCGCCGCGCCACGCGAACTCGGCCCAGTACGACATCATCATCGCGGAGAGCGCCTCGCGGCCGGGACGGTTCGATGCGTCGAACAGGATCCGCCCGGTGCGGCCGAGCTCCCAGTGCCCGAACACGAACGGGATCTCGAGCCCGTGCGCGGCGCCGAGGAGCTCGCCGAGGTCCGCCCAGAGCACGCGCGGCTCCTCGTCCCAGTCGAAGCGGTACGCGAACACGCGGCCGGGCTGCGAGCGCGCGAGCGTGCGGGCGGGGTCGTCCACGCCGCTCACCTTCCAGGCGCGCGAGCGGTAGGCGCTGTCGCGCTGGTACGCGACCGGATCGCGCGCCTGCGGCACCAGCCCGAACCAGCGCCGCACGTGCGCGGGGTCGAGGAAGAAGAAGAGCTTCTGCTCGTCGCGGTTGCTGCCGAGGATCACGGGCACGGCGTGATGGCCGTTCGCGTGGGCGAGCCGCTCGCCGAGCGGCTCGCGCGGGATCACGGTGCCGTCGCGGAAGACGCGCGGGCACTCGTACATGCCGATGCCGCGGCCGTCGTACGCGGGCAGCAGGCGCTCCACCGGGAGCCCGCGCAGGAAGGCCGCGCGCTCGGCGGGGCGCATCGCCTCGGCGGCGGCGCGGGCGCCCGCGCGGTCGAGCGCGAGGCCCTCGTTCTGGAGCAGCGCGAGCAGGATCTCGCCCGAGCTGTGCTCGGCGCCGGGCTCCGGGTCCTCGCGCAGGTTCTCGGCCTCCGCGACGGAGCTGTCCCAGGTGCCGCCGCTCTGCACGATGGCGCGGTGGAAGAGGCCCTTCGCGAGGGGCGAGGTGAGCAGCACGAACACGTTCTGGCCGCCGGCCGACTCGCCGAAGATCGTGACGTTACCGGGGTCGCCGCCGAAGGCCGCGGCGTTCGCCTGCACCCACTGGAGCGCCGCGATCTGGTCGAGCGTCCCGAAGTTGCCCGACGCGTCGAGCGCGCCCTGCCCCTCGCGGAGCGAGGCGTGCCGGAACCAGCCGAGCGCGCCGAGGCGGTAGTTCAGCGTCACCACGATCATCTGGTGGAGGCTCGCGAGGCGGCTCCCGTCGTAGAAGCGGGAGGTGCCGATCGTGTTGCCGCCGCCGTGGATCCAGACCATCACGGGCAGGCGCGCGTCGTCCTGCGGGACGGCCTCTGGCGCGAAAGCGGGCGCGAACACGTTCAGGTAGAGGCAGTCCTCGCTGCCGGCGCTGCCGTCCTCGTTCGTCTCGCCGCCAACCGGCAGCGGCGGCTGCGC
>Ga0075327_1000191_pt1 | contig 15899 bp, 17 predicted proteins | sample MayberrySE_Catta_2_FD_120056 | JGI IMG/M metagenome (GOLD analysis project Ga0075327, IMG submission 120056) | Natural and restored wetland microbial communities from the San Francisco Bay, California, USA, that impact long-term carbon... | ecosystem: Environmental > Terrestrial > Soil >...
ACACGGAGGACGGCCACCTCACGGAAGATCACGCGGTCCGCATCGCGATGGTGGAGAAGCGGATGAGGAAGGGGGAGGCGCTGGAGATGGAGACGCTGCCGCCGCTCCTCGCCGGTCCCCCGGACGGGGAGGTCCTCCTGATCGGTTTCGGCTCGACGAAGGGGGTGATCGCCGAAGCGCGCGAGATCCTGTCGGCCGGGGGGATCGCCGCCGCCGCGGTGCACCTGCGACAGGTGGCCCCCTTCCCGGCGGGGGCGGTGTCGGGGATCCTCGACCGGTACCGGACCGCGCTCACGGTGGAAAACAACCGGACGGGACAGTTGGCGCGGCTGATCCGGGCGGAGACGGGACGCGACGTCTCGGGGACGATCTCGCGGTACGACGGACTGCCGTTCACCCCGGAGGACGTGGCGGATCGCGTGAAGGAGCGGCGATGAGCGGGATCTTCGACACGGACGTGGAGAACGCCTGGTGCCCCGGGTGCGGCAACTTCCCGATCCTCGACGCGGTGAAAAAAGCGCTGGAGCGGACGGGGAAGGCGAAGCACGAGATCGTCCTGGTCTCCGGCATCGGACAGGCGGCGAAATTGCCGCACCACGTCGACGTCAACGTCTTCAACGGCCTCCACGGCCGCGCGCTGCCCGCCGCGCTGGCGATCAAGATGGCCAATCCGTCGCTCACCGTCGTCGTGACGAGCGGCGACGGGGATATCTACGGCGAGGGGGGAAACCACTTCGTCCACAATATCCGTCGCAATCCCGATATCGCCGTGTTCGTCCACGACAACCAGGTGTACGGACTGACGAAGGGACAGCCGTCCCCCACCAGCGACCCCGGCTGGGCCGGGTCGCTCCAGCGCTCCGGGGTCATCGCGGGCCCCTTCCCGCCGCTCGCCGCGGCGATCGCGCTCGGGTGCGGATTCGTCGCGCGGGGCCTGGCCTCCGACGTCGAGTTCACCGCGGACCTGATGGTCCGGGCGATCGCGCACAGGGGATTCGCCCTGGTCGACATCCTGCAGCCGTGCGTCACCTTCAACAAGAAGAACACGTACCAGTGGTACGGGAAGATGGTGTACAAGCTTCCGCCCGACCACAACGCGGCCGACCGTGCGCGGGCGTTCGAGCTGTCGCTGGAATGGGAGGAACGGATTCCGATCGGGGTCCTTTATCTTCGGAGCGACCGCCCCCCGTTCGAGGAACTTCACCCGGGGGTGGGCGACCCGCCGCTGCACGCGCGGGAGACGCCGCCGGACGCGGTGCGCGACCTCCTGCGGAAGCGGCTCTTCACCCTTCCTTGACGGGTTTCCGGCGGCCTTTCCGCGCCGCCTCCGCGGCCTTGCGGGCTTCCTCCTCCAGGCGCTCCTCCGATTTGCGGCGGTCGAGCTGGACGCCGAAGAAGCCGATCCCGCTGATGCAGGCGACGATCCCCACGAGGTAGGAAAGCACGGTGAGCAGGGTGGTGTTCCGGGCGGCGTCGGCGCCCCCCTCGTAGTAGAGGAGGAGCCCGTACGCGGAAAGGGCGGTGAAGCCGGCGATCGAGATGTTCAGGCCGTGGATGGCCATCCTTTTGGAAACCTGCAACGTCGGACCTCTTCCTCGAAGCGGTCCGGCCATCCTACCACGAACGGGCGCTCCCTACCGGAAGTGCCGGTTGATCTTTCCCTTCAGCCGCAGGACCGCCTGCGCGTGAAGCTGGCAGACGCGGGGCTCGCCCAGCCCGAAGATCCGGCTGATCTCCCGCAGGGTCAATTCCTCCTGGTAGTAGAACGCGATCAGCTGCCGTTCACGCTCGGGGAGCATGTCGATCGCCTTCCCGAGGACGTCCTTCAGCTCCCGGGTGAGTTCCTCTTCCCGGCTTTCGTTCATCGCCGCCTCGGCCAGCACGTGACGCCACCCGGCGCCGGATTCCTCGTCCTCGTCCTGCAGGGCGTCGAGGGAGAACACGGTCATCCCCATGAACGTCGCAAGTTGCTTGCGAAGCTCGTCGACGGTAATCCCCAGGTTCTCCGCAACCTCCTCCTCCTCGGGGGCCCTTCCGAGCATGTTCTCGAGGCGGGTATAGGTCTGCTGCAGCCGGGTCGAATGCTGCCGCGCCGACCGCGGGAACCAGTCCATCTCGCGGAGGTAGTCGAGCATCGCCCCCCGGATCCGGAACTCGGCGTACGTCTTGAACTTGATCCCGCGGGAGCCGTCGTACCGGTTCAGGGCGTCCAGAAGACCCACGACGCCGGAGCTCACGAGATCGTCGGTCTCGATGTGGGGAGGGATGCGCAGCTTCAGGCGCGCGGCGTGGATGCGGATGCTCGGGAGGAACTCGTTGACGATCGCGTCCCGGTCGGGTTTGCGGGATTTCCGGGGGGATGTCTTTCGGATCGTGCCCTTGGAAAGCGCTGCCTGTCCCTGCATCATGGCGATTGCCCTCGTCTTTTGGGGTCTTTCCGAATCGTGACGCCCAATAGGGGAGCAAACGTCGTGCCATTATGTAACTATTCGATACATATGAATTATTTAATATAAGGCCCGACGGAAAGACGGGAGGAAGCGTCAATATTTCGGAAAACCGTCAATATTTTGACGGACGAATATCGAGAACGGACCGCACCTTGCGGGCCAGCGTCTCCCGTTCATACGGCTTCTGGAGGAAATCGTCGAACCCGCTCCGGACGTCGCCGGTGGGCGTTCCCTCCGCGTCGGAAGTCCCGGAGCAGAGAATCGTCCGGAGGGTCGGACGGACGGCGCGGAGCCTCGCGATCGTCTCGATGCCGTCCATCCCGGGCATGATCCGGTCGACGATCACCAGGTCCACTTTTTCCGGCGCGTAGCGAAGGATCTCGATCCCCTCCTCGCCGGAGGACGCGGGCAGGGTCGTGTACCCCAGCGATCGGAGCACGTCGCACAGCAGATTCAGGGGGATCTCCTCGTCATCGACGACGAGCACGGTCTCCGTTCCACGGGGAATCTCCGTCTCGGGCTCGCGCGCCTCGTCGGCTTCCCCCGATTCCTCCATGACCGGGAGGAGGATCTGGAACGTCGTTCCCACGCCGACGCTGCTCACGAGGCGCACGAATCCGCCGTGGGTGCGGACGCAGCTGTACACCATCGAGAGGCCGAGCCCCGTACCTTCGCCCGGCGCCTTTGTGGTGAAGAAGGGGGCGAAGACCTCGTCGCGGATCTCCTCCGGGATGCCGCTTCCCGTGTCGGCTACGCAGATGGAGACGTACCGCCCCTCGGGGACGAGGACGTCGTTCAGGTAGACCTCGCCGTCGGAGACGAAGGGTGCGGTGGAAAAGGTCAGGTGGCCCCCGCCGGGCATCGCGTCGGAGGCGTTGACCCCCAGGTTCAGCAGCGCCTGCACGAGCGTCCCGGCGTCGCCCGTCACGGGTTCCTGCGGGTGGTGGAAATCCGCGTGGATCTCCACGTTCTTGTTCACGGAGCGGGAAAGGATCTCGATCGCCTCCCCGGTGACCTTCCGGAGGTCCACGGGCCGCAACGTCGGAGCCTCCCTCCGGGAATAGGCGAGCAACTGCCGGGTCAGCTGGGAGGCGCGGCGGGCGGACCGTTCGATGTAGGCGGCCGCCTCGTACCCCTGGCCGTTTTCGGGAAGGAACGTCTTGAGGAGCGACGAGTATCCGAGAATCCCGGTCAGGAGGTTGTTGAAGTCGTGGGCGATCCCCCCGGTCAGCCGCCCGATCGCCTCCATCTTCTGCGCCTGCGCGAGCTGCTCCTCGGCCTGGCGGAGGCGAGCCGAGAGTTCCTCGATTCGGGATTCGAGCGAGGTCAACTCACCGGACCGGGGGGTTCACCGGTGTCGAGGCTCTTCCGCTTCAGCATCTCCACGAAGGTCGTCCGCTTCAGGCCCAGCAGGGTGGCCGCCCGGTTCTTGTTCCCGGCGGAAAGGTGCAGCGCCTGGCGGATGAGGGCGTTCTCGAAGTCCTCGGTCGCACTCCTCATGTCGAGCCCGGTCTCCCCCAGCACGGGGATGGCGTTCTCGAGGAACCGCTCCGCCCGCCGGATCTTTTCCGGGATGTCCGACGGCTCGAGCCATCCCGATCCCTTGAGGACGACGATCCGCTCGACGAGGTTCTCCAGTTCCCGGACGTTTCCGGGCCAGGTGTGGCGCCGCAGGATCTCGATCGATTCGGGCCGCACGCCTTCCAGCGCCCGCCCCTTCTCCCGGTTGTACTTCCCGACGAAGTGCTCGACCAGCAGGGGGATGTCGTCGCGGCGGTCGCGGAGCGGCGGAATCCGGATGGGGATCACGTTCAGGCGGAAGTAGAGATCGGAGCGGAACCTCCCCTCGGAGACCTCCTCGTCGAGATCCTTGTTGGTCGCAGTGATGACGCGCGCGTCCACCTGGATCGCCCGGTTTCCCCCGACGGGGGTGACCGACTTCTCCTGCAGCACACGGAGGAGTTTCGCCTGCAGCGGGGGGCTCATCTCCGCGATCTCGTCGAGGAAGATCGTGCCGCTGTGCGCCGTCTCGAATTTTCCGGCGCGCGTGGCGTGGGCGCCCGTGAACGCGCCCTTCACGTGCCCGAAGAGCTCGCTCTCCAGCAGTTCGGCGGGGATGGCGGAGCAGTTGATCGGGACGAGCATCCTGTCGGCGCGCGGGGATAGATAGTGGATCGCCCGGGCGATGAGCTCCTTCCCCGTCCCGCTCTCCCCCGTGATCAGGACCGTGGAGTCGGTGTCGGCGACCTTCCGGACGAGGGAGAGGACCTCCTTCGTCGCCTCGCTCACCCCGATGAAGTTTTCCAGGCTCCCCCGCCCGCGGGCCAGGGAACGGAGGCTCACGTTTTCCCTGCGCACGCTGGCGAGCTCGAGGGCCCGGTCCACGAGCTGGGAGACCTCGTCGATGTCGAACGGCTTCGTGATGTAGTGGAACGCGCCCAGCTTCATCGCCCGGACCGCGGACTCGACCGACGCGTGGCCCGTCATGAGGATCACCTCGGCTCCCGGCCGGACCTTCCGGGCGTGGGCGAGAACCGAGAGCCCGTCCTTCCCCGGCATCTTCAGGTCGGTGAGGATCACGTCGACGGGATGGTGGTCGATGTGCTGAAAGGCTTCCTCCCCGGTCCGGGCTTCGTGGACCTGGAGGTCGGAGCGCCCGAACACGTTTCGAAGGAGGGCGAGCGTGATTTCCTCGTCCTCCGCGATCAGGAGGGATTTTTTCATCGGAACCAGTGTACAGAATCGTCCCTCCCGGGTAAAGTTTCCGATCCCGCCCGTCGATAAGAGGATTGTGCGGCCATCATGACGCCGGCGGCGGAGCGGAGGGGCATTGAAGATTTCCGATCGGGGGAAGTGGGGCGCGCTCCTCGACGAGACGCGCCGGGCGGTCGACGTGCTGTCCGGGCCCCGGTCGCGGCGGATCGATGAGATCCGGTCGGCCCTCCGGGACGGAACGTACCGGGTCGACGGAAGGCAGGTCGCCGGGAAAATGGTCTCGGACGCCGTCCGGGAACTCCGCGAACGCCCCCGCTGAGGACCGCCCCACCTCACCGGTCCCTCCCGATTTCCGTTGCCTGTCCCCCGCCGTTGTCGTATCGTTTTTCCATGCGTTTGCGCATCGACGGCTGCGACGTTTCCCTGGACCTGTCGGCGGGATCGACCTTCGGCGCCGTCCTCGGCGAGGCGGGTCGCACGGTCGCCTCGGGAGGCCGGGTCGTCTCCCGGATCGTCGCGGACGGACGGGAGATCTCGACGCGGTTCGAGCGGGAGATGGCCGACCGTCCCACCGCGGAGATCGACACGGTGGACATCACGACGACGACCCCCGACGCCCTGTTCCGGGAAGCCCTCGACGGCGCCGTCGATCTCTCCCTCTCCATCCGCGGCGACGCCGTGAAGATCCTGTCGTCCCTGCGCGCCGGGGACCTCACGACGGCGGGTCCCCGGTACGCGACCTGCATCGAGTCCCTCGGGACGTTCTTCCAGCTGGCCGGGGCGGTCTTCAACGCTATCGGGACCGGCGTGTTCCCGCTCGCCGTCCGCCCCGGGAGCGCGGGCGAACTTCCGTCCCCCCCGGACGCGACGGCGGGAATCCTGCAGCGGCTGCTCCGGGCGCAGAAGGAGAGCGACTGGAACGCCGTGGCGGACATTCTCGAGCGGGAGATCCTGCCCAACATCGACGGCTGGTCCGCCTTTTTCAAGGCGCTCAAGGAGATCGGCGCGGAGTAGGGGATGGGAAAGGCGCGGCAAGCCGAATTCGACCGGGCGCTCCGGAAGGCGCTTTCGGAACTCCCCCCGATGTTCCGCGACGCGCTGACGAACGTCGCCGTGGTCGTGGAGAAGTGGGCGCCGGACGAGCTGCTCGACGAGCTGGGCGTCCCTCCGGACGAGACCTTGTACGGCTTCTACCACGGTGTGCCGCTCCCCGAGCGGTCGGTCCAGGACTCCGGCCTCCTTCCCGACAAGATCTCCATCTACCGGGGGCCGCTCGAGGAGGATTTCCCGGACCGGGTGGAGCTGTGCCGGCAGATCCGGATCACGCTGCTTCACGAGATCGGCCACTACTTCGGGATGGACGAGGAGGAACTCTCCCGCCTCGGGTACGAATGAGGCCCTTTTCCCGCAAGGAGGTCCGGAATGCTCCTGCTTCGACGAGAGTACCGCGACGGCGCCGAACCGCCGGAGATCGTCCTGTTGCACGCCGAGGTGACGCGGGACGGCGGGCCCGCCGTCCCTTTGCTACGGTTCACCCGGGTGGTCGTCCCCGCGGACCCGCCCGGCCGCCGGGTGGCGCACCTTCCGCTCCCTGAACCGGGGGAGGGGGAGCGGATCCGCGTGCGATACCGGTTTTCCACCGTTCGCGGCGGGGAAGAGCGGTTCTCCCCGTCGTACGAGGTGGGGATTCCTTCGGACGACGCGATCACGGACCTCTTCCGCATCCCGGAGGAGGGGGCGGGAAACCTCCCCCCCGCTCCGGGGCGCGGAACGTTCCGGCTCGTCCTGCCGCTCGGCGAGGGGGAGCGCGCCTCCGGCTCCTTCCGGTTCGGCTTCGGCGCGATGCGGAAAAAACCCTCCCCTTCGCTTTGCCGCGCCGTCGTCGACGCGGGATACGGGCCGGCGCCGGTCATCGAGGTTCCCGAGGCCCTGTCGGTTCTCAAGAACCGGCCGATGCCGTACTTCCTGTACCACGTCTCCGCGGACGGAAAACTGCGCGCCGACAAGATCGCGTGCGCCCGCATCACCCTCGCCGATCCCGACGGGATCGTCCTCTCCGCCCGGATGATCTGGGGTGACTCCGCCTGGAGGGCGACGAACCTCTCCCTCATGTCCGAAGCGACAAAATCCGGGGCATCCCCGCCCGCCGCGGAAGAGTTTTTCTCGGAAGACCGGGAGGCATATCTCGCGGCGAGGGAAGCCGCCCTTTCCCTCCCGCCCGTTCCGCGTGTCTTCGAGGGGTTCGTGTTCGGGCCGTCGGGGAGCGGGGTGGAGTATTGCTTCCAGACCGTCTCGCGGCGGCCGGACGGCGGTTTCGAGGTGCGGTGGCGGAACCGGGAAAGCGGCGGGAACTGGCGCGTGACCCTCTGAGGCGGCCTATCGTATCATCTTCATCGCGCCGAGAAGCGCCCCGACCTCGTCGTCCGTACCGACGGTGATCCGTAGACAATCGGAGAGCCGCGGGGTGTCGAAGTACCGCACGAGGATCTTCCGGCGCTTCAGCGCCTCGTAGGCCGGCCGGGCCGACCCTCCCCGCGCGCGCCGGGCGAGGATGAAGTTGCCGCGCGACGGAAACGGCGTGAATCCCACCCCGGGAAGCGCCTCCGCCAGGGCCTCGCGCGTTTTCCGGATCCTCGCCGCGTTCCGTTCCATCCACCCGATGTCCACGAGCGCGGCCGCCCCCGCGACGATCGACATGCGGCTCAGGTTGTACGAATCGCGCACCTTGTCCAGCCCCTCGATGATCCGGGGGGCGGCGAAACCGAGCCCGATCCGCATCCCCGCCAGGGAGAACGACTTGGAGAACGTCCGGAGGACGATCACGTTCCGCCGCTCCCTGGCGAGCGCGAGGGCGGTCTCGTCCGCGAAGTCGGCGTACGCCTCGTCGACCACGAGCAGGCCATGAACGGCGTCCGCCAGCTCCGCGAGGGCGCGGACCGGCACGGCGGTCCCCGACGGCGAATTCGGGTTCGCGACGATCGTCACACGCGCCTTTATCCCGGCAAGACCCCGGGGGAGGGAGTAGTCGTCCGGGTACGGCACCCCGGCGAACTTCCCTCCCTGGATGCGGACGAGGGTGTCGTAAAGCGTGTAAGTGGGAACGGGGCACGCGAGGAGGTCTCCCTCGCCCACGAACGCCCTCACGATCATCGCCAGCAGGTCGTCCGATCCGTTCCCCGCGGTAACGAACGGCAGGTCGAAGCCGTACGTCAGCGCGGCCTGCCGTCGCAGCACGGCCGCCCCGGGGTCGGGATAGAGACGCAACGGCTCCCCGAGTTCCCGGAGGATCGCCTTGCGCACCGCAGGCGATGGGGGGTACGGATTCTCGTTGGTGTTCAGCTTGATGAAGCCGCGCTCCTGGGGCTGCTCGCCGGGGACGTACCCCCTCATGCGCGCGATATTTCGCCGGAAGACGACGGTCATCCCCGGGACCCCTTTCCGGAATAGCGCCGCCCGAGCCGCTCCCATGCCGGAACCGAGCGCTTCACCGTATCCGGGGAGAGGCAGTAGGCGACGCGGACATGGCCGCTTCGCCCGAACCCGGACCCCGGAACGAAGAGGATCCCCTCGTCGCGCGCCGCGGCGAGGAACGCCATCTCGTCCGGGACGGGGGACTTCGGGAACAGGTAGAACGCTCCCCCCGGCGGAACGACGTCGATGCCGGCGCGCCCCAGGGCGTCGAGCAGGACGTCCCGGTTCTCCTGGTAGACGGAGACGTCGGCGGGCTCGTCCTCGAACTTCGAGGCGGCGAGCTGGAACAGGGCGGGGGCGTTGACGAACCCGAGAACCCGGTTGCAGAAGACGCACGCCCCCGCCACCTCGGCCGCGTCCGCCGCGCGCGGGGAGACGGCAAGGTAGCCGATCCGCTCGCCCGGCAGGTTCAGATCCTTGGAGTGCGAATAGGCCACCAGGGTGTTGCGGATCTTCGCGGCGGCCGGAGCGGAGGACACCCCCCGGAAAACGATCTTCCGGTACGGCTCGTCGGAGATCACGTAGATCGGGTTCCCGAATCGCATCTCCGCGGCGGACAGCGCCCGTTCGAGGGCGGCGAGGTCCCCTTCCGGGTAAACGGCGCCCGTCGGGTTGTTCGGCGTGTTGATCAGGATCGCGCGCGTCCTCGGCGAGAGGGCCGCTTCGATGGCCGCCATGTCGAGCTGGAACCGCGCGTCCGTCTCCGCAACGACCGGCGTCCCGCCGGCGTTCCGGATGTAGAAGAGGTACTCCACGAAGTAAGGCGCGAGGATCACCACCTCGTCCCCCGGCGAGAGGAGGGCGTGCAACGCCACGTTCAGCGCACCGGCGGCGCCCACGGTCATCACCAGCAGGTCCTCCGTGAACGGCAGGCCCGTGGAACGGGAGAGGGAACGCGCCGCGGCCAGGCGTGCCGCCGGCATCCCGGCGTTGGGCATGTACCGGTGCATCCCGGGCGGCGGGTCGGCGCACAGGCGCGCCAGTTCGGCGGAAAGCGCGGCCGGCGGGTCGCCGTACGGGTTCCCGAGGGTGAAGTCGAACACGTTCTCCTCGCCGCGCTCCGCCTTGACGACGGCTCCGTCCTCGAACATCTTCCGGATCCACGAACCTTGACGGATCGCGTCACGGATCTCCGGCGATGCGGGCATCTTCTCCTCCTGCCGTCGCGATTTCCCCTGCGAAAATGACAAATCACGATACGCCACTTCCCGCCGGCGCCGCAAGCCGCGAGTGGTTGAATCGGCCCGCGGCATGCCGTAAAGTGGGCACAGGGGGGAAATCATGAAACGCGCATTGCGAACGCTCCTGCTGATCGCCGGTCCGTGTCTGGTCCTTTCCGCGTGCGCCGCGGGGAGTACGATGTACGTCCCCGGGGACCTTGCCCGCCCCGCGCGCGCCGCCGCTCCCGCGGCGGGCGCGCCGCTGGCCGTGGTCGCGGACTTCGCGTACGCGGCGTCCCCCGACAACGTCATCGGGCGGGATTTCGACCGCGTGCGGCCGATCGTCTGGAGGGGCGAGCCGGGGAAGGCGATGGCGGACCTGGTCGCCGGCGTCCTCGTCGACGGCGGCGTCGCGGCGGTCCGCCGGGGAGCGGCCTCGCAGGGCGCCGAGGCGGTTCCGATCCGGATCTCCGGGGTGGTCCGCCGGTTCGAGGTGAACTCCCGCCGCACCGGCAATCTCACCGTGGTCACCGAGGCGACCGTGAGCCTGACCGTCACGGCGGAGGGCCCCGGCCTTTCCGTGCCGTCGGAGCGGACGGTCACGAGCAGCGCGTCGATCTCGGACCTCTTCGTCACGGCCGACGGCCTTCGAGAGGTCCTGGAATCCACGGCGAACGCCGTCGCGGAGGAGGCCGCCCGGAAATTGCTGGAGGCCAAGGTCGTCTCTCCGTCGTCGTGAGCCTCACCATCGCTCACCGCCTTGCGGATGTCCCGGTCGCAGGGTGGGAAGACCTCCATGGGAGGGTGCCGCGAACCTCGCCGTTCCTCTCGCCGCGGTTTCTCCTTCCCTGGGATCGTGCCCTTGGCCGGGGGTGCGACGTCCGGGTCGCCCGTTGGGCTTCAAGCGGCGGGGCGGACGAGGGTCTTCTCTTCCTGTGCCGTTGCGGGGAGTCGGGATGGATCTTCCTCGGGGGGGAACAGGTCGCGGACTACCTCGACGCCCTCGTCGCGCCCGACCGCGCGGAAGCATTCTGGCGGGAGTTCCTCGAGCGGGGGCTCCCCGTGCTGGGGGGCGGTCCGCTGATGCTCCCGGGGCTCGTCGAAGGGACGCCGGCCCTGTCGCTCCTCCCGTCGATCTGCCGGGAGATGGGCCTTGCCTGCACCGTCGAGGAGCTGGACCGGGCCCCCTTCGTCTCCCTGCCGGGCTCCTTCGAGGCGTACCTCGAACGGCTGACCACGAAGGGGCGTCACGAATTGCGAAGGAAGATGCGGCGCGCCGCGGAGCTCCTGCCGGAACTCTCCTTCCGGGTTACCCGTACGCCGGGGGAACTCGCGAACGATCTTCCCTCCTTCGTGGAACTTCACCGGAAAAGCCACCCCGCGAAGGAGGCGTTCATGGACGAGGCGATGTCGACCTTTTTCCGCGACGTCGCGGAGGGGTTTCTCGCCTCCGGCCGCCTGCGTCTCGGGTTCCTCTCCTCGCGGGGGACGGATGTCGCCTCCGTGTTCCAGTTCCGCACCGACGGCGCCCTGCTCCTCTACAACTCGGGGTACGACCCGAAGCTCCGCGCGGCCCATCCCGGACTCGTCCTCATCGCCCGCTCCATCGGGCAGGCCGTCGATGAGGGGTGCGCGGAGTACGACTTTCTGCGGGGGACCGAACGATACAAGTACGACCTCGGAGGGGTGGACCGGGTGGTCTACCGCCTGACGGTCACCGCTTGACGCGGCACCTTCTCGTTTCCTACCATACGTGCCCCCTGGAGGAACCCGGCGAGGGACTCGCCGGGGGAATGAACGTCTTCCTCTCCGGGCTGCTCCGCGGGCTGTCGAGGCGGCGGATGTCCATCGACGTCCTCACCCGCGCCACGGGGGAAACCGTCGAGGTCACCGCCCCGTTCCCCGGAGTCCGAATCTTCCACGTCCCGTGCGGCTGGAAGGAGCCTCCGTCCCGCGACAGCGCGTTCGCGTCCCTCGATCTTTTCGTCGACCGGTGCCGGATCCTGATGCGCGGTGAGCGGATCGAGCCGAACGTCGTCTCCGCGCACTACTGGATGTCGGGCGTCGCCGCGCGCAAACTCTCCGGCGTCCCGATGATCCTTTGCTACCACACGCTGGACGCGCGCAAGGTCCCCGTGCCCGGGGAGGAGCGGGAGCCGCTGTCCTCCCTCCGCAGGGCGCGGGAGGCGGCGCTGGCGGGGGAGGCGCTCCGGATCGTCTGCTTCTCGGAGTACGACCTCGCGGAGAACCGGCGGATCCTCCCGGAATTGTCGGACAAGGGGGTGGTCATCCCGCCGGGAGTGGACGACCGGTTCCGCCACCTCCCCCCCCGCGAGGTCGCGCGGGCGTACCTCGGACTTCCCCAGGGAGGGATGGTCTACCTGCTCGCCGCCCGGGGGGACGCCGGGAAAAACACCGCCGCGGCCGTCGCCGCGTTCCGCTCGATGCGGGACCGTTGGAAAGGCCCGGCGACTCTCCTCGTGGCGGGACAGGAAGGGTCGGAAGACGGCCTGGGAGGGGATGTCCACTTTCTCGGCTCTCTTCCGCACGCCGGCATGCCGATGCTGTTCGCGGCGGCGGACGCCGTCGTCTGCCCCTCCCTCTACGAATCGTTCGGACTGGTGCCGCTGGAGGCGCTCGCGGGGGGCGTGCCGGTCGTCGTGCCGGGGGGGACGTACTGGGGGGAACGGATCCGCACCGAGGGCGGGGGGCTGGCCTACCCGCCGGAGGAACCGGACGGTATTTCCGCCGCGCTCCTCGCGCTTGCGTCGTCCCCGGAATTGCGCGCCCGGCTGTCGATGAAGGGGGCCGCCGCCGCGGCGCCGTTCACGTGGGAGAAGTGCACGGCGTCCTGGGAGGCGCTCCTTGCGTCCGTCTCCACGCCTCGAAGTCCGCGATGATCTCCTCGAGCTCGCGCCGGGCGTCGTCGTCGGTGTGCTGCTCCGGGGGATGCTTCATGAAATAGGCCGACGGGGCGAGCAGGGGGCCCGATAGCCCCATCTCCCTCCCGAGGCGGCAGAACCGGATCGCGTCGATCCCGACGCCCGCGCTGTTCGGCGAGTCGGTGACGGAGAGGCGCAGCTCCAGCTCGATCGGCATCCCCCCGAACCCTTCCCCCTCGATCCGCAGGAAGCAGAGCTTGTTGTCCTTCTGCCAGGGGACGTAGTCGGACGGACCGATGTGGACGTCGTCGGGGGAAACGCCGTGCGAAAGGGCGCTCGTCACCGCCTCGGTCTTGGAGATCCGCTTCGACTCGAGGCGGCTTCGGTTCAGCATGTTCAGGAAGTCCGTGTTCCCGCCGGTGTTCAGCTGGTACGTCCGCCGGAGGCGGACCCCCCGGTCCGAGAAGAGGCGGGCCAGCGCCCGGTGGACGATGGTCGCCCCCAGCTGGGATTTGATGTCGTCCCCCACCAGCGGGATCCCCGCCTTCCGGAAGCGGTCCGCCCACGCCGGATCGGAGGCGATGAACACCGGGATGCAGTTCACGAGGCTCACCCCCGTCCGGAGGCACGCCTCGGCATAGAACCGGGTCGCCGCCTCCGAACCGACGGGCAGGTAGTTGACCAGGATCTCCGCGCCGGAATCCCGCAGGACCCCTTCCACGTCGCACGGCGGCTCGGAGGAGGGGAGAAACGTCCGGTCGTCGGGGTAATCGGCCATGTGGGGGGCCACGCCGTCCATGACGGGCCCCATGCGGACGACGGGTCCGCCGGCGGGCATCCGCTCGACGAAACGCTTCGTGCAGTTCGGCGGCGCGAAGATCGCCTCGGTGACGGGCCGCCCGACCTTCCGCCGGTCGATGTCGAACGCGGCCACGACCCCGATGTCGCCGGGGAGGTAGCCGCCGATGTCCCGGTTCATCAGTCCCGGCACGATCTCGCCGTCGAGGGCGGCGGGCGTTTCCCGGTAGTATTCGATCCCCTGCAGGAGCGCGCTGGCGCAGTTCCCGACGCCGGCCACCGCGACCCGGATCTTCCCCATGCCCTGCGCCCCCATCCTGTCGGTAACTTTATTGACCATCCGTGCCCCCGTTGGATTCCGGGTCGATCCGGACGGTTTCGCGGACGCTTTCGGGTCCGGCGGCGGCGTCTCCCGCGTCGATGGGGAGCGGACGTCCGCATTCCCAGCACCGGGGCGGGTTCTGCCGGACGGCCAGGCGCTCGGCGGAGACGAAATTCTGCGCGGAACAGGCGCCGCAATCGACGATCATCAGGGTGATTGTACCCTCTCGGACCGTCGTTTGACAAAGAAGAAGGGCGGATACTATGATGGCGCGATGCAGATAGAGAAGGGGATCGACAAGCTCGTAAAAACCGTCCGCGTGATGATCCTCGACAAGCCGGGCTTCTTCGGCAAGGTCGCGACCGCCATCGGCGGCGCGGGGGGGAACATCGGCGACATCAAGCTCGTCGAATACGGCCTCGAATACAACACCCGCGACGTCACGATCTTCGTCGAAAGCGACGCGCAGCTCCAGGAGGTCCTCGAGGAGCTGGGCAAGGTCGAGGGCGTCATCATCTCCGACATCATCGACCCGGTGCTCGAGATGCACCGGGGAGGGAAGATCTCCGTCAAGTCCCGCATCGCCATCGACACCATCTCCACGATCCGGAAGGTCTACACCCCCGGCGTCGCCAAGGTCTGCAGGCTCATCCAGCGGAAGCCGGAGCTGGCGTACGAGTATACGGTCATCCCGAACACGGTGGCGATCGTGACCAACGGAACCGCCATCCTCGGCCTGGGGGACATCGGGGCCGTCGCCGGCATGCCGGTGATGGAGGGAAAGGCGGCCCTCTTCGACGCGCTGGTGGGGATCAACGGCGTCCCCATCCTCATCCAGTCGAAGGACACCGAGGAGATCATCCGCACGGTCGCCTCCATCGCCCCGACGTTCGGCGCGATCAAGCTCGAGGACATCAAGGCCCCCGAGTGCTTCGAGATCGAGGATCGGCTGAGCGGGATGCTCGACATCCCGGTGATGCACGACGACCAGCACGGCACGGCCGTCGTCGTCCTGGCCGCGCTGCTGAACGCGAGCAAGTACGTCGGGATGCAGGTGAAGAACGACACGGTCGGCATGGTGGGGCTGGGGGCCGCCGGGATGGGGATCTCGAAGCTCCTGATGGCCTTCGGTGTCCGCAAGATGCTCGGCGCCGACATCAACACCGGCGCGCAGGCGATCTTCGCGAAGGAGGGCGGCAAGCCCGTCACGCTCCCGGAGGTGATGGCGTCGTCCGACATCGTCATCTGCACGACCGGCGTGCAGGGCCTCATCAAGAAGGAGATGATCCGCAAGGGACAGGTGATCCTCGCGCTGTCGAACCCGAGGCCCGAGATTCTCCCCGAGGAGGCACGGGCGGCGGGGGCTTCCTTCGCGGCGGACGGCCGGGGAGTCAACAACGCGCTGGCGTTCCCCGGGGTGTTCCGGGGGGCGCTGAACGCGCGGGCCCGCAGGATCAACAACCGGATGAAGATCGCCGCCGCCAAGGTCATCAGTTCGTGCGCGTCGGCCGGGGAGCTCGTCCCCTCGATCCTCGACCGCGAGATGCACGCGAAGGTGGCGGAGGCGGTGGAGCGCGCCGCCTTCGAGACCGGCGTCGCCCGTCCCCGCACGGAAGAGATCGAAGAAACGTAGTGCCGCGTCTCATGCATCGCAACCCGTAATCCCCGCCATGGACGCTTCGTGGCTCCGCGGCACCCTCCTCGTCCTCTTCGGCTACCTGCTCGGCTCCGTCCCGTTCGGAATCCTCGTCGCGCGAGCCTTCGACCGCGACGTGGATCTGCGGAAAGCCGGCTCGGGGAACATCGGCGCCACGAACGTGGCGCGCACCCTCGGAAAGGGCGCGGGGATCCTCACCCTCGCGCTCGACGCGGGAAAGGGGATTCTCGCGCTCGCGCTCGCCCGGCAGCTCCTGGATCCGCCCGCCCATCACTGGCTCGCCCTCGTCGGCGGGGCCGTGTTCCTGGGACATATATTCCCGGTCTATCTCCGCTTCCGGGGGGGGAAGGGCGTCGCGGTCGCCCTGGGCGTCGTGCTGTACCTCTCGCCCGAGACCGCCTTCGTCATCGTGGTCCTCTTCGCCGCCGTGCTGTACTTCACGCG
>Ga0075327_1000192_pt1 | contig 15895 bp, 14 predicted proteins | sample MayberrySE_Catta_2_FD_120056 | JGI IMG/M metagenome (GOLD analysis project Ga0075327, IMG submission 120056) | Natural and restored wetland microbial communities from the San Francisco Bay, California, USA, that impact long-term carbon... | ecosystem: Environmental > Terrestrial > Soil >...
CGCGGCCCGAGGCCCGGGTCTGGGTGGGGCGGGGCGCGGCCGGCGAGGCGGTCGGCTACCTCGCCGCGCGGCGCGTGCTCGACGAGCTCGAGGTGCTCTCGCTCGCCGTCGCCGAGGCGCAGCGGCGGGCCGGCGCGGGCCGCGCGCTGGTGGCGCACGCCCTCGCGAGCGAGCCGGGGCTCCGCGTCGTGCACCTCGAGGTGCGCGGCAACGACGCGGCGGCCCAGGCGTTTTACGCCCGCGTCGGCTTCCGGGCGGTGGGCCGGCGGCGCGGCTTCTATCGCGACGGCGACGACGCGCTCTTGCTGTCGCTCTCCGCCACAGCGCCCCCGACGCGCTGATCCCCACGGGGGCCGCCGCTGGCGAGCTCCCGTGGAGCTTGTCAATCCCTAGTGATTTGGATAGGTTACGCCGGCTTTGGTCGCGCGGATGAAGTGGACCTCGCGTCCACTTCTTTCGTTTTGGGCCAACGGTTGGCGAACGTGTACCTGGACATCCCGGAAGAAATGAGGGCCATGATCGAACCCATCGTCGCGGATCACGGACTGGAGCTGGTGGACATCGAGCGCCACCAGAGCCGTCCGCCCTGGACGGTGCGGGTGATCGTGGACACGCGCGAAGGCGACGGCCGCGTGCCGGTCGAGCGCTGCGCCGACGTGTCGCGCGAGATCGCGGCGCACCTCGACGCGCGGGACGCGATCCCGGTCGCCTATCAGCTCGAGGTGTCGTCGCCCGGCCTCGACCGCGTGCTGGCGCGGGAGAAGGACTTCGCCGCCGCCTGCGGCCGGGAGATCAAGCTCGAGACGCGCCTGCCCATCGAGGGGCGCCGCCGCTTCCGGGGCCGGCTGCTCGGCTACGAACAGGGCCGCGCGCTCCTGCTGGTGGACGGCGTCGAGCACCAGATCGCGTTCGCGGACGTGGCGAAGGCGAACGCCGTCTACGAGTTCACCCGCGACGACTTCGGGAAGGGCAAAGGAGGCCCCGGCCGCTAGGCCGGCGGTGGAGCTCCCATGAACATCGCACCGCTCAAGAGAGAGATCGAGCAGCTCGCCAAGGACAAGGGCATCGACCGGGACACCATCATCGGCGCCCTCGAGGAGGCGATGCGCCAGGCGGCTCGCAAGAAGTTCGGCCAGGAGAAGGAGATCGAGGCCCGCTTCAACCACGAGAACTCCGAGATCGAGCTGTTCGAGTTCCGCGAGGTCGTGGAGCGGATCACCGATCCCGCGAACCAGATCCGGCTCGATCGCGCGCGCGAGTTCGATCCCGACGCCGAGGTCGGCGACGAGATCGGTGTGAAGCTCGACACCGCCGACTTCGGCCGGATCCTCGCGCAGGCCGCCAAGCAGGTGATCATCCAGCGCGTCCGCGACGCCGAGCGCGACATCGTCTACGAGGAGTACAAGGACCGGAAGGGCGAGGTCGTGAACGGCATCGTGCGCCGCTTCGAGAAGGGCGCGCTGATCGTCGACCTCGGCCGCGCCGAGGCGGTGCTGCCGGTGAAGGAGCAGGTGCCGCGCGAGAACTACCGGCCGGGCGACCGCATCCGCGCGTACGTGCTCGACGTGAACAACCACACGAAGGGCGCGCAGATCGTGCTGTCGCGCGCCTCGATCCACTTCCTCACCAAGCTCTTCGCGCAGGAGGTGCCGGAGATCTACGAGGGCATCGTCAGCATCGAGTCGGCGGCGCGCGAGCCGGGCGGCCGCTCCAAGATCGCGGTCGCATCGCGCGACGGCGACGTCGACCCGGTCGGCGCGTGCGTCGGCATGAAGGGCAGCCGCGTGCAGTCCGTCGTGCAGGAGCTGCGCGGCGAGCGCATCGACATCGTGCCCTGGAGCCCCGACTCCGCGCGCTACGTGTGCAGCGCGCTGTCGCCGGCCCAGGTGTCGAAGGTGATCATCGACGAGGCGCAGAAGTCGATGGACGTGATCGTCCCCGACGACCAGCTCTCGCTCGCGATCGGGCGCAAGGGCCAGAACGTGCGGCTCGCCGTCCAGCTCACCGGCTGGAAGATCGACATCAAGAGCGAGTCCAAGATGCGCGAGCTCGCGCGCTGGTTCGCGGACGCGGTGTCCGTCGTGCCGGGCCGCGGCGAGGCCGAGGCGGACATGCTGCTCCAGAGCGGCGTGACCTCGCTCGAGGATCTCGCGCGCTGCCACGACGATCTGCTGACCTCGCTGCCGGGCGTCGATGTGGCGGGTGCGGCCGCGATCCGGCGCCGGGCGGCCGAGCTCGAGGCGGAGCGCGCCGCGGCGGAGGCGCAGGCGGCCGCCGAGGCGGCGGCGGCCGAGGCGAGCGTGGCTCCGCGCTCGGATGCCGAGCGCTCATGAAGATGCCGCGGCGGCCTCGGGGTCGAGCGGACCTCGCGCCGCGGGGCGGATCCTTCCACGGGTTCTGAACGGAGACGGATGTCGGTCAGGGCGTACAAGATCGCGGAAGAGCTCGGCATCGAGCGCAACGAGTTCGTCGAGAAGGCTCGTACGCTCGGAGTCGAGCTGCGCAACGCGATGGCCACGCTCGACGAGGAGCAGATCGCGTTCCTGCGCGAGAAGCTCAGCGTGAAGCGCGGCGACGTCGTGACCGAGGCGCGCGTCGCGGGCAAGGGCGGCGCGGTGATCCGGCGGCGCAAGCGCGTCGCGGAGCCCGAGCCGGCCCCCGCCCCGCTCGCGCCGGCCGCGCCCGAGCCCGTCGCCCCCCCGGCGTCCGAGAGCGGGTCCGAGCCCGCGGTCGCCGTCGCGCCGCCCGAGCCCGAGGTCGCGCCCGAGCCCGAGCCGGAGGCCGTGGCGCCCGTCCGGCCCGCGGCCGCCGCGACGCCGGCCGCGCCCGAGGCGCCCCGCGAGGCGGCGGCACCGCGCGCGCGCCCGCCCACGCGCGACGAGGCCGCCGCGGAGCGCCAGAGCCGCAAGCAGTTCAAGGAGGTCGTGAACCTCCGCGAGCAGGAGCAGCTCGCGCGCCAGGTCACGGGCCGGACCGGCCTCCGCCAGACGGTGATCGACCCGCGCGCCTATGCATCGCCGCGGCGGAAGCGGCGCGATGCGCTGCCGGCGCGCCGCTCCGCGGCCGCGAGCGCCGCGAAGCCGGCGCGCCGCGTGGTGCGCGTCGAGGGCACGATCAGCGTGGCCGAGCTCGCGCGCCAGCTCGGCGCGAAGGCGGCGCAGGTCCAGGGCAAGCTGATGGCGCTCGGCACCATGGTCTCGATCCACCAGACGATCGACATCGAGACCGCCGGCCGCGTGGCCAAGGAGTTCGGCTTCGAGGTTCAGGACGTCGGCTTCCAGGAGCAGAGCTTCCTCGAGGCGCCCGCCACCGCGGAGTCCGAGGCGCTCGTGAAGCGGCCGGTCGTCGTCACCGTGATGGGACACGTCGACCACGGCAAGACCTCGCTGCTCGACGCGATCCGCGAGGCGAACGTGGTGGCCGGCGAGGCAGGCGGCATCACCCAGCACATCGGCGCGTATCAGGTGAGCGCGAACGCCCACACGATCACCTTCATCGATACGCCGGGTCATGCCGCGTTCACCGCGATGCGGGCACGCGGCGCCCAGGTGACCGACCTCGTGATCCTCGTGGTGGCCGCGAGCGAAGGCATCATGCCGCAGACGATCGAGGCGATCGATCACGCCCGGGCGGCGGGCGTTCCCATCGTGGTGGCCGTGAACAAGGTCGACCTGCCCGACGCGAACCCGCGCATGACACGGCAGCGGCTGATGGAGCACGGCATCGTGGTCGAGGACTTCGGCGGCGAGGTGCTCGCCGTGGACGTCTCGGCGACGAAGCGGATGAACCTCGAGAAGCTGCTCGAGGCCGTCGTGCTCCAGGCGGAGCTCATCGAGCCGAAGGCCGATCCCACCCGGCGCGCGAAGGGCGCCGTGCTCGAGGCCGAGCTCGACCGCGGCCGCGGCCCGGTCGCGACCGTGCTCGTGCTCGACGGCACGCTGCACCGCGGCGACGTGATCGTGGTCGGCCAGCACTGGGGCCGCGTGCGGCTCATGACGGACCACCACGGCAAGGCCGTCGAGGAGGCGCCGCCCTCCATGCCGGTGCGCGTGGTCGGGCTCTCGGGCGTCCCCGACGCGGGGGACGCGATGCACGCGGTCGAGAGCGAGCGCGTTGCGAAGGACATCGTCGCGAACCGCGAGGCGCGCGAGCGCGAGCAGGCGGGTGTGCCGACGCGGCCGCGCGTCAGCCTCGAGGAGCTCTTCGCGGCCGCCGAGGGCGAGGGGCCGAAGGAGCTCCAGGTCATCGTGAAGGCGGACGTGCAGGGCTCCGCCGAGGCGCTCCGGGACGCCCTCGTGAAGCTCTCGACCGACAAGGTGAAGGTGAACGTTCTCCACACCTCGGTGGGCGGGATCACGGAGAACGACGTGCAGCTCGCCCAGGCGAGCTCCGCGGTGGTCGTCGGCTTCCACGTGCGCCCCGACGCGAAGGCGCGGAAGCTCGCGGAGTCGAGCGGCGTCGACGTGCGCGTCTACCAGATCATCTACGAGGCGCTCGACGAGGTGCGCGCGGCGATGGCGGGCCTGCTGCCGCCCATCTCGAAGGAGGTGGTGCTCGGCCAGGCCGAGGTGCGCAAGACCTTCGCGATCCCGAAGGCCGGGACCGTGGCCGGCTGCTACGTCACCGACGGCCTGATGCGCCGCGGCGCGCACGCGCGGCTCGTGCGCGACGGCGTGCAGACCTACGACGGGCGCTTCGCGTCGCTGAAGCGCTTCAAGGACGACGTGCGCGAGGTCCAGACCGGCTTCGAGTGCGGCATCGCCCTCGACGGCTTCAACGACGTCAAGGTCGGCGACGTGATCGAGGCCTACGAGATCCAGGAGCAGCCGGCCCAGCTCTAGGGCGAGCCATGGTGGTCGGAGCGGCGCGCGTGGAGCTTCACGTCCACGGCTCCCAGTCGCTGAAGGCGAAGCGCGGCGTGGTCCGCTCCATCACGCAGCGCGTGCGCAATCGTTTCAACGTGTCGGTGGCGGAGGTCGGCGGCCAGGACACCTGGCAGATCGCGGTGCTCGGCCTGGCGGTCGCCGCGAACGAGGCAACGACCGCGCGGCGCCGCCTCGAGCAGGCGATCGACTTCATCGCCGAGCTCCATCTCGCGGAGATCCTCGACCAGGAGGTGGAGGTCTGGTGAAGGGCACGAAGAGCCGCCGCAGCGAACGGGTCGGTGAGCAGATCCGCGCCGAGCTCGCGCGCCTGCTCCGCGAGGAGGTCACGGACCCGCGCATCGGGCTGGTCACGCTCACGCGCGTCGACGTGGCGCCCGACTTCTCGAACGCGCGCGTCTACTGGAGCGTGCTGGCCGAGCGGCCGCGCGCGGCCGACGCAGAGGCGCAGGGCGCCGACACGCAGGCGGGCCTCGAATCCGCCGCCGGCTTCCTGCGCAGCCGCCTCGCGGGCGCGCTCGCGCTGCGGCGCGTCCCCGAGCTGCGCTTCGTCTACGACCCGTCGCTCGTCGCGGGCGCGCAGATGCTCGCCCTGCTGCGGGAGATCTCCGATGGCGAGTAGGAGCGAGCGTCCCGGGCCGATGGGCTTTCTCGTCGTGGACAAGCCGGTGGCCTGGACCTCGCACGACGTCGTCGACGCCGCGCGCCGCTGGCTCGGGACGCGGCGCGTCGGGCATCTCGGAACGCTCGATCCGCTCGCAACGGGCGTGCTGCCGCTCGCGATCCGCGAGGCGACGAAGCTCGTGCCCTACGTCGCGCCGGGCGAGAAGGTGTACGTCGGCACGATCCGGCTCGGCACCTCCACCGACACCTACGACGCCGAGGGCCGCGTCACCCGCGAGCACGACGGCCCCTTGCCGTCGGAGGCGGCGGTGCGGAAGGCGCTGATGGGCTTCGTCGGCGAGACCCTCCAGGTGCCGCCGATGTTCAGCTCCGTGAAGCGCCACGGCGTGCCCCTCCACCGCCTCGCGCGTCGCGGCGAGGAGGTCGAGCGCAGCCCGCGGCCCGTCCGCATCCACGAGATCCGGATGCACCACTACGCCCCGCCCGAGATCGGGATCGAGGTGCGCTGCGCGCCCGGGACGTACGTGCGCACGCTCGCCCACGATCTCGGGGAGCTGCTCGGCTGTGGCGCGCATCTGTCGGGGCTGCGCCGCACGCGGAGCGATCCCTTCTCGCTCGAGCAGGCGCTCACCCCCGAGGCGTGCGAGGCGCTGGCCGCCCGCGGGGGCCTCGACGCGGCGCTCGTCGCGCCCGACGTCGCGCTCGGGCTGCCCCGGGTGCGCCTCACCGCGACCCAGGCCCGGCGCGTCTCGAACGGCGGCGACGTTGCGGTCGGGGAGGCGCGGGGGGAGCTCGAGCGCGGCCCGCTCCCGAAGCCGGGCGATCGCGTCTCGGCGCTCGCGCCCGACGGCAGCCTGGTCGCGGTGATGGAGCTGCGTCCCGACCGCAAGCTCCACCCGCTCCGCGTGCTGGCTCCGGCGTAGGATTGCCCGCCTCGGACGCCTCTGATAAACCTTCGCCGCGTTTCGCCCCCCGTGGGACGCCAGGAAGGTCCTTCGCACTTGATCAGCGCAGAGCGGAAGCAAGAGCTCGTCGCCGGCCATCGCCGCCACGACACCGACACCGGCTCTTGCGAGGTGCAGGTGGCCCTGCTCACCGACCGCATCAGCCAGCTCACGACGCATTTCGAGACGCATGCCAAGGACCATCATTCGCGGCGCGGTCTGCTGCGTCTGGTGAGCCAGCGCCGGCGGCTGCTCGATTATCTGCGGGGCACGAGCCCCGATCGCTACCGGGCCCTCATCACGAAGCTGGGCCTGCGCCGCTAGGAGAGGAAGGAGCGGCACGCCGCCCGAGGGTCGGGCGGCCCACAATCCAAGAGGCGGACGCCACGGAATGTGGGAGTCCGTGATCCGTGAAGCGCATGCGCGGGCCGCCCGGCCAGCGCGCAGCCAGCGAGCCGGGCGCGCCGAGCGCCGACGTTGCAACGCCCTTCGCGCATCCCTGATCCCGCATTCCGTCTCCTCCGGAACGCTCCGCCTCGTTCGTCCGGCAGCCGGATCCACGGCCGCCGGAAGGAGACGTTTCCGAGATGCCCTATTGGTTCGAACCCCAGTCCGTTTCGCTCGAGCTGGGCGGCAAGCGACTCACCATCGAGACCGGCCGCATGGCCAAGCAGGCCGCCGGCGCGGCCGTCGTGACCTACGGCGACAGCGTGGTCCTCGTGACCGTGACCACCGGCGCGCCGCGCGAAGGAATCGACTTCTTCCCGCTCACCGTCGACTTCGTCGAGAAGACGTCGGCGGCCGGCAAGATCCCGGGCGGCTTCTTCAAGCGCGAGGCGCGGCTGTCGGATCGCGAGATCCTGGTGTGCCGCTTCATCGACCGCTCGATCCGCCCGCTCTTCGCGGAGGGCTTTCGCGACGAGGTGCAGGTGACCGCGACCGTGCTCGCGCACGACGGCAAGAACCCGCCGGACCTCGCCGCCTTCCTCGGTGCGTCGACCGCGCTCTCGCTCTCGCAGATCCCGTTCCTCGGCCCGATCGGCGCCGTGCGGATCGGCCGCATCGCGGGCGCGTGGGTCGTGAATCCGACGCACGCGCAGCAGGCCGAGAGCGACCTCGAGCTCGTCGTGGCCGGCTCGCGCGAGGCGCTCGTGATGGTGGAGGGCGCCGCCAAGGAGCTCCCCGAGGCCGACATCCTCGCCGCGCTCCAGTTCGCGCACCGCGAGATCCAGCCGCTGATCGACGCCCAGCACGAGCTCGTGGGCCGCGCCGGCAAGCCGAAGCTCGAGGTGGCGCCGGCGGCCGACACCGGCGGCCTCGGGCAGCGCGTCCGCCAGGCCGCCGAAGCGCGGCTACGGGACGCGATCGCGATCCGCGGCAAGGCCGAGCGCTACGCCGCGATCTCTGCCGTGGACAAGGAGATCGTGGCGAGCTTCGTCGACGCGTACCGCCGCGAGACGGTGGCGCTCGACTCGCTCGAGGCGGTGGAGGCGCGCCAGAAGGGCCTGCGCCAGCTCACGGGCGCGGTGAAGGACGAGCTGCACGAGCTCCGCTCACAGCTGATGCGCGAGCTCATCCTCACCGACGGCGTACGAATCGACGGGCGCGGCAGCAAGGACATCCGCCAGATCGCGTGCGAGGTGCGGCCGCTGCCGCGCGCGCACGGCGTGGCGCTGTTCACGCGCGGCGAGACGCAGGCGCTGGTCTACGCCACGCTCGGCTCGAGCGACGACGCGCAGACGATCGACGCCCTGCACGCACGCAGCGAGAAGCACTTCCTGCTGCACTACAACTTCCCGCCCTTCTCGGTCGGCGAGGTGCGGCCGCTGCGCGGCCCGTCGCGGCGCGACATCGGCCACGGCAATCTCGCCGAGCGCGCGCTCGCCGCGGTGCTGCCCTCGCGCGACGACTTCCCGTACACGGTGCGCGTGGTGTCCGAGGTGCTCGAGTCGAACGGCTCCTCCTCGATGGCCACGGTCTGCGGCGGGACGCTCGCGCTCATGGACGCGGGCGTGCCGCTGCGCGCACCGGTGGCGGGCATCGCGATGGGGCTGATCGCGGAGGAGCGCCGCCACGCGATCCTCTCCGACATCCTCGGCGACGAGGACCACCTCGGCGACATGGACTTCAAGGTCGCGGGGACGGCCCAGGGCATCACGGCGCTGCAGATGGACATCAAGATCCGGAGCGTCGACTGGGGCGTGATGGAGGCGGCGCTGGCGCAGGCGCGCGAGGGCCGGCTCCACATCCTGGAGGCGATGGCGAAGGACGCGTCGGCGGCGCTGCCCGGCTTCGCGCCGCGCGCAGAGCCCTCCGACTGGGCGCCGCGCATGCACGTGATCCGCATCAAGCCCGACCGCATCCGCGACGTGATCGGCCCCGGCGGCCGCGTGATCCGCGGCATCCAGGAGATGACGGGCGCCAAGATCGACGTCGAGGACAGCGGCGTCGTGAACCTGTTCGCGCCGGACCTCGATTCACTGCGGCGCGCGCAGGCGATGGTCGAGGAGCTCACGCAGGAGGCGGAGATCGACCGGCTCTACACGGGCAAGGTGAAGCGCATCGCCGACTTCGGCGCGTTCGTGGAGATCTTCCCCGGCACGGACGGTCTCGTGCACATCAGCCACCTCGCCGAGGGCCGCGTCGAGCGGGTCGAGGACGTCGTGTCCGAGGGCGACGAGATCCTCGTGAAGTGCATCGACATCGACCCGAGCGGGCGCATCCGCCTCTCGCGCAAGGAGGCCCTGGCCGAGGCGCTGGCCGGAGGCGAGTGAACGCGGGCGCCCGGGCTCCGAGGCTCCGCGTCGCCCGCGTCGCCGGCGCGGAGGACCTGCCGCTGCCGCGCTACGCGACGGCGGGCGCGGCGGGGCTCGACCTGCGCGCCGCGGTCGCGGGCGAGCTCGTGATCGCGCCGGGGGAGCGCGTGCTCGTGCCCACCGGGCTCCGGATCGCGGTGCCGCCGGGCTACGAGGCGCAGGTGCGCCCGCGCAGCGGGCTCGCGCTGCGGCACGGCATCGTCCTCCCCAATGCACCCGGTACGATAGACTCCGACTATCGGGGGGAGGTCCAGGTGATCCTCTGGAACGCCGGGCCGGCGCCCTTCGTCATCGCGAGAGGGGATCGCATCGCGCAGCTCGTGATCGCGCCGGTGGCCCAGGTGGCGCTCGAGGAAGGCGCGCTCGACGACACCGGGCGGGGCGGCGGCGGCTTCGGCTCCACGGGGGAGACATGAGCCAGGGTCTTCCGAGCGATGCGGGCACGCCCGCGCGGGCGCGCGAGCCGATCCATCCGCGGCCGCCGACCCCGGACACGGTCAGGCGCCGGCGCGCGGGCGAGCTCGCGCTGCGGCTCGTCACGGCGGCGCTGCTGATCCCGCCGATCATCTACGTGATCTTCCAGGGCGGGCTCTGGGTGCTCGCCACCGTCGTCGTGATCACGCTGCTCGGTGTCAACGAGTTCTATCACCTGATCGAGGCGAAGGGCGCCGAGCCGCTGCGCGGCGTGGGCCCCCTCGCGGCGGGCGCGGTCCGCGTCGTCTCGTACCTCGGCAGCGACTACGCCGCCACCGTGCTGATGAGCTTCCTGCTGCTCGGCGTGATGGTCGCCCAGCTCGGCAAGGCCCAGATCGCGGAATCGCTCGCGAGCATCTCGGGCACGTTCTTCGGCGTCTTCTACATCGGCTGGCTGCTCTCGCACGCGGTCTCGCTGCGCGGCTTCCACGACGTCGTGCAGGGGCGCTGGGGGCCGGACGCGGTGACGGGCATGCACCCGGATGCGGGTGCGTTCTACCTGCTCTTCACGATCTCGTCCGTGATCGCCGGCGACGTCGGCGCGTACTTCGTCGGCCGCAAGTACGGCAAGCGCAAGCTCGCGCCGAAGGTGAGCCCCGGGAAGACCGTGGAGGGGGCGTTCGGCGCCGTCCTGGGCGGGCTGGTGATCGGGCTCGCCTGCAAGGCCATCTTCGAGGCCTGGCGCCCCGAGCTCTCCGCGCAGCTGGGCTGGCTCGCCTGCGCCCTGCTCGCACCCATCCTCGCCGGGGTCGGGATCGTCGGCGACCTCGTCGAATCGCTGCTCAAGCGCGATGCGCAGGTGAAGGACACCGGCACGCTGCTCCCCGGCACCGGCGGGATCCTGGATCGCATCGACTCGAACCTGCTGGGGATTCCCGTCATGTACTATCTGCTGCTCGCGCACACCTTCCTGTTCGGGCGCGTCCCGCTCGGCGCCGTCGGCGCGGGACCGTTCTGAGGCCAAGGAGGTCCTTCCCTCGATGTTCCGACCCGGAGAGCTCGCGGCGCTCGCGAAGATCCGCGAGGCCGAACGCTTCCGCGACGAGTGCGGGATCGTCGGCGTCCACGGCCACGCCGAGGCGGCGAACATCGCGTACCTCGGCCTCTACGCGCTCCAGCACCGCGGCCAGGAGAGCGCCGGCATCTGCTCGACGCAGGGCGGCGAGCAGTTCGTGCACCGCGCGATGGGCCTCGTCGCGGACGTCTTCTCGGAGAAGACGCTCGCGCGCCTGCCGGGCCGGCACGCGGTCGGCCACGTCCGCTACTCCACCAGCGGCAGCAGCACGCTGCGCAACGCGCAGCCCTTCTGCGCGAACACCGATGGCGGCCCCGTCGCGATCGCGCACAACGGCAACCTCGTGAACGCGCGCGCCGTCCGGCGCGAGCTCGAGGGCCGCGGCGCCATCTTCAGCACCACCTCGGACAGCGAGGTGATCGTCCACCTGCTCGCCCGGTCGCGCGAGGCGACGCTCGAAGAGCGGCTGATCGACTCGCTCTCGCGCGTGAAGGGCGCCTTCAGCCTGGCGATGCTCACGCACGACGCGCTCGTCGCCGTGCGGGACCCGCACGGCTTCCGCCCGCTCGTGCTCGGGCGCCTCGACGGCGCCTGGATCGTGGCGAGCGAGACGTGCGCGCTCGACCTGGTCGGCGCGACGGTCGAGCGCCACCTCGACCCCGGTGAGGTGGTCGTGATCCGGCGCGGGCGCGTGCGCACGCTGCGGCCCTTCCCGAAGCCGAATCGCGAGGCGTTCTGCGTCTTCGAGTACATCTACTTCGCGCGGCCGGACTCGAACCTCCAGGGCGGCAACGTCTACACCTTCCGCAAGGAGCTCGGGCGGCTCCTCGCGCGCGAGCACCCCGCCGAGGCCGACCTCGTCGTGCCGCTCCTCGACTCCGGCAGCGCGGCCGCGCTCGGCTACGCGGAGGAGTCCGGCATCCCGTACGAGACGGCGATCATCCGCAACCACTTCGTGGGGCGCACCTTCATCGAGCCCGCGCAGTCGATCCGCAACTTCGGCGTGAAGATCAAGCACAACCCGATCCGCGGCGTGCTCGAGGGCAAGCGCATCGTGCTGGTCGACGACTCGATCGTGCGCGGCACTTCGATGCTGAAGATCTCGAACATGATGCGCGCCTCGGGCGCGCGCGAGGTGCACGTGCGCATCTCCGCGCCGCCGACGATCCGGCCCTGCCACTACGGCATCGACATGCCGACGCGCGAGGAGCTGATCGCGGCGAACCACAGCCTCGACGAGATCCGGCGCGCGATCGGCGCCGACACGCTCGGCTACCTCGGTCTCGAGTCGCTCCGGCGCGCGGCCGCGCAGCTCAAGCACGGCCACTGCGACGCCTGCTTCTCCGACGACTACCCCGTGCCGGTCCACGAGAACGGCGGCGCCCCCCAGCTGTCGTTGTTCCGCTCCGTCGGCGAGGACGCAGAGCGCGGAGACGAGGATTGACCGATTCCGGGCGGCTCGATCTCGAGCGGCTGCGCGTGGAGGTCGGGTCGGGAGCCATCGAGACGGTCGTCACGGCGCTGCCGGACCTCTACGGCCGGCTGGTCGGCAAGCGCATCACGGGGCACTTCTTCCTCGACGAGGTCGCCGGCCACGGCATGCACGTGTGCGACTACCTGCTCGCGTGCGACATGGAGATGGACCCGACGCCCGGCTACGCGTTCACGAGCTGGGAGACGGGCTACGGGGACCTGCACGCCGTGCCGGACCTCGGGACGCTGCGCCGCGCGGCCTGGCTGGACCGGACGGCGCTCGTCCTCTGCGACGCCGTGCGCGAGGACGGGGCGCCCGTCGCGGTCGCGCCGCGGAGCATCCTCGCCCGCCAGCTCGCCCGCGCCGCGGAGCAGGGGCTCTTCCCGCAGATGGGCAGCGAGCTCGAGTTCTTCCTCTTCAAGGACGACTACGAGGCCGCGCAGAAGAAGGGCTACCAGTCGCTCCAGCACGCGCAGCACTACGTCGAGGACTACCACGTGCTCTCGGGCACGTTCGCCGAGCCCGTGGTGGGCGCGATCCGGCAGGCCATGGACCGCTCCGCCGTGCCGGTCGAGTTCAGCAAGGGCGAATGGGGCCCCGGCCAGCACGAGATCAACCTGCGCTTCGCGCCCGCGCTCGAGATGGCGGACCGCCACGTCGTCTACAAGCTCGGCGCGAAGGAGGTGGCGCAGCAGCGCGGCTGCTCGCTCACCTTCATGGCGAAGTTCGACCAGCGGCTGGCGGGCAGCTCGCTCCACGTGCACTCGAGCCTCTGGCGCGCGGACGGCAGGCCCGCGTTCGCCGAGCCGGGCACCGCGCTCGCGGGCGCGCCGGTCGAGGCGCCCGAGCTGTTCCGGTTCTGGCTCGGCGGCCAGCTCGCGCACGCGCGCGAGATCGCCCTGCTGCTCGCGCCGACCGTGAACTCCTACAAGCGCTACCAGGCCGGCACCTTCGCGCCCACGGGCATCGCGTGGAGCTACGACAATCGGACGGCGGGCTTCCGCGTGGTGGGCAAGGGCGCGTCGCTGCGCGTCGAGTGCCGCATTCCCGGCGCCGACGCGAACCCGTACCTCGCCTACGCCGGGTTGATCGCGGCGGGCCTCGACGGCATCGAGCGCCGCCTCGAGCCGGGCCCCGCGTTCCAGGGCGACGTCTACCGCGCGGCCGAGCTGCCGCGCGTGCCGCGGACGCTGCCGGAGGCGATCGACGCGTTCGAACGGAGCGACTTCGCCAGCAAGGCCTTCGGCGACGACGTGGTCGAGCACCTGCTCCATTTCGCGCGCACCGAGCAGGCCGGGTTCGAGAACGTGGTCACCGACTTCGAGCGCCGCCGCTACTTCGAACGGATCTGATCGAGCGTCCCGCGTGCGTCGCCCGCTGATCGGCATCACCACGTACCACCGCGAGACGCGCGGGCGCGGCCGCTTCACGGTGCCGAGCGCCTACGTCGATGCGCTCCGCTCGGGGGGCGGGCTCGCGGTGCTCGTCGCTCCCGGCGACGAGGTGCCCGAGGAGCTGCTCGTCCGGCTCGACGGGCTCGTGCTCTCGGGCGGCGGGGATCTCGATCCGGCGAGCTACGGCGGCGACACGCATGCGCGGAGCTACGCGGTGTCGCCCGAGCGCGACCGCTTCGAGCTGGCGCTCCTGCGCGGTGCGCTCGAGCGCGGGACGCCGACGCTCGCGATCTGCCGGGGCATGCAGCTGCTGAACGTCGCGCTCGGCGGGGACCTCCATCCGCATCTCCCGGACGTGGTCGGGGAGCAGGTCGTGCACCGCCTCAGCCAGACCGAGGCGGCCGCCCATCCGGTGCGCTTCGAGCGGGGCAGCGCGCTCGCGGGGTTGCTCGGCAGCGACCGGCTCGAGGCGGTGCCCTCCTGGCACCACCAGGCGCTGCGCCGGCTCGGCAGCGGCCTGCGGCCGATCGCCTGGGCGCCGGACGAGGTGATCGAGGCCGTGGAGCTGGCCGGGGCGCCGCACGTGACGGCCGTCCAGTGGCACCCCGAGCTGGCCGGCGCCGCCGCCGCGGGCCGGGGGCTCTTCGCCGCCCTGGTGGCGCACGCCGCCGAGCGCGCGCGGCGCTGATCCGCGCCCGTCCGGCCGCTCCGCAGGGTCAGGGGCCGTCCGCGGGGCGCCGATAGGAGGGCTCGGGATGCGGGTGCCACCGGGATCCCGGGGGAGCTTGAGCGCATCGATGACCCGGCGTCTTTGCATCCGTTTCGAGCGGGCGGACGAGTTCCAGCGCGAGTTCGACCGCAACATCTCGAAGGGCGGGGCCTTCGTGCCGGGGGCCGCGGGCCTCGAGCTGCGCGAGGTGGTCGAGGTCGAGATCCTGCTCGCGTTCAGCGGGCAGCAGCGCACGCTCGAGGCCGAGGTGGTGCACGTCATCGGGGCCCCCGCCGCGCCCGCCCGGGACGCCGCGGGAGCGGCCGTCCAGTTCCTCCGCCCCGCGTCCGAGGTGCGCGACGAGCTCGCGGGGCTGCTCGGGGTGCGGCCCGCGCCCGCGTCCCGCCCGCCGGCCGCGTCCGCGGAGCGCTGGCAGCTCGACGACCTCGAGATCGGGGGCACCGACCTGATCGCGACCGATGAGCTGCCGGTCGCGAGCGACGAGCTGCTGCCGGTCGCGAGCGACGAGCTGCTGCCGGAGCTTGTGCCCGGGCCCAGCGTCGAACGCCGGGGCTCGTCGCGCTCTCCCGCGCGGGTGATCGCGAGTCTCGACGGCGCGAACGCCCGGATCGAGGGCGTAACGCGCGACCTCTCCGAGACGGGCGCCCTGATCTCGGCGGATGCGAGCGAGCTGCCGCCCGGGAAGCGGGTGCGCCTCGCGCTCCAGCACCCCGAGACGGGGCAACGCGTCGAAGTCGACGGCCGCGTCGTGCGCCACGTCGAGACGGAGGGGACGGTCGCGGCCGTGAGCGTCCTCTTCGACGTGCCCGACGAGGGCCGCAAGGACGAGCTCGCGGCCCTGGTCCGCGATGCGCAGAGCGCGCACCGGCGCCGCTCCGCGGGCGGCATCTCCGGACAGATCGAGGAGCTCGGCATGCCGAGCCTGATCCAGATGCTCGGGCGCTCCTCCCCGCACGGGACGCTGACGGTCCGGAACGGGGCGGAGGAGGGCGTGCTCGCCTTCGAAGGCGGGAATCTCCGCTACGTCCGGCTCGGCGCGACGCGCAGCCTGAAGGCGCTGTCCCGCATGCTGCTCTGGCGCGAGGGCCACTTCGAGTTCCATGCACACGTGGCGACGCTCGAGGCCGAGGACGAGCCGATCCGGCTCGAGGCCGCGCTGCTCGAGGCGACGCGGCGCCTCGACGAGGCCGGGGCGCGGCCGGCGCGCTTCGACCCGACCCAGCGCTTCCGCGTCGACCGCGCCGCGCTCGCTTCCGCGGGGGCCCTCTCCAAGACGGAGGAGGCGGTGCTCGACCTCGCGGCCGCGCGCTTCACGGTGCGCCGCATCCTCGACGTGATCCCGGAGGACGACGCCGAGGTGTCCGCCGCGCTGCTCGCGCTCGTCGAACGCGGGGTGCTGACTCCAGCAGGCTGATCAGGTGCGTCGCACCCGGGTGTCGCTGCGGAAGCTCGCGTCGTCGCGCTCGGGATGGTCGAGGTTGTAGTGGAGGCCGCGGCTCTCGCGCCGGCGCTGCGCGCACTCGATCACGAGCTGCGCGACG
>Ga0075327_1000194_pt1 | contig 15815 bp, 10 predicted proteins | sample MayberrySE_Catta_2_FD_120056 | JGI IMG/M metagenome (GOLD analysis project Ga0075327, IMG submission 120056) | Natural and restored wetland microbial communities from the San Francisco Bay, California, USA, that impact long-term carbon... | ecosystem: Environmental > Terrestrial > Soil >...
ATCGCGACCGTGGCCGGGAAGCTGCGCATCGGCAGGTCGGCGAACAGCGGGTCCGGGCCGATCTGGATCACCGGGCAGTCGGCCGGCAGCGGGTGGCGGTACAGCTTCGCCGCGTTCTCGTGCGTGAGCTTCCGGATCGTCTCGACGGGGAGCCCGCCGAGCATCCGCTGCATCACCGCCTGCGTGTCGGGCCAGGTGCCGTCCCCGTGCGGGTAGTCCGACTCCACCACCACGTGGTCCTCGCCGATCTGGTCGAGCGTCGAGATCGTGGACGGATCGTCGATCAGGCAGAACCAGAAGTTCTGGCGCAGCACGTCGGAGGGCGAGCGGCGCTTGTCGGGCCAGCCCGCGCCGTAGCCCGAGCGCGCCATGATGTTGTCGAGCCGGTCGGCGAGCATCGCGACCCAGCCGATGCCGCTCTCGGCGATCGCGATCTTGAGGTCCGGGTAGCGGACGGGCCACGCGCTCCAGAGCCACTCGGCGCAGGTCTCGATCGCCATCGGGCCGAAGAGCGTCGCGCCGAGCTCGAGCATCGGCGCGCCCGGCGGCATCTTCGCGAAGCCCGAGGAGCCGACGTGGAGCGAGAGCACCGTCTCGGTCTCGGCACAGGCGCGGATGATCGGCTCCCAGCTCCGGTCGAACACCGGCGGCAGCCCCTGACGGTGCGGCTGCTCGGGAATCGTCACCGCCTTGAAGCCGCGCTTCGCGTTGCGCCGGATCTCGGCCGCGCCGGCCTCGGGGTCCGACAGGAAGGTGATGCCGAGCGGGATGATCCGCTCGGGGTACGGCGCGTGCCACTCCTCGAACACGTAGTCGTTCCAGGCTTGCACGCAGGCGAGGCCGAGCTCCTTGTCCTTCGCCTCGGAGAAGAGCGTGCCGCCGAAGCCGGTCACGCCCGACGGGTAGTTGAGCGACGCCCACACGCCGTTGATGTCCATGTCGTGGATGCGCGCCTTCGCGTCCCACGCGCCCTTCCGAAGCTCCTCGAAGCGCGCCGGCTCGACGCGCTGGTCCTCCTTGGCGCGCCCTGCCACGCACATGAAGCCCACCTGGAAGTAGGGCGTCTCCTCGAACACCCAGACCTGGTGGCCCTCCTCCGTCTCCACCACGCGCGGCGCCTGCTCCTCGAAGCGCGCCGGCAGCCGTCCCTCGAACGCGTGCGGCGCCTCCATCAGGTGGTCGTCGACCGAGATGATCGTGTACGCGGCCTCGCGCGGCTCCGGATCGGGCAGCAGCGGGCGGTACGCGGGGCGCTTGATGCCGAGCTTCACGACGCGGGCCATGGCTCACCTCTCGTGGTGGACCGCGGCAGTCTACTTCGCGTTCCGCAAGTGACGCACCTCGGGCACGAGCAGCACGAGGGCCGTCGGCAGCACGATCGCGGCGGCGGCGGCGAGCAGCGTGGCCGGCGGCCCGAACGCCTCGACGCTGAAGCCCGCGAGCACCTCGCCGAGGGGGACGAGCGCGATCGAGCCCACCACGTCGTAGGCGGAGACGCGTGAGAGCGCGGCGGGGTCGACGTGCGTGTGCAGCGCCGTGTTCCACAGCACGCCGAAGATCTCGAAGCCGACGCCGGCCACGAAGGCGCCGCTGGCGATCCAGGCCAGTGGGGACGGTCCCACCAGCAGCAGCGGCACCAGGGCGCCGCCGAAGCAGGTGAGCGTGGCCGTGAGCATCGGGCGCGGGAACTCCACGCGGAGCATCACGATGCCTCCCGTGACCAGGCCGAAGCCGAACGCGGCCGCGATCGCGCCCCACGCCTCCGCGCCGCCGAGCGAGCGCTGCGCCACCACGGGCCCGACCACCGCGAAGGTGCCGAACCAGCCAGTCATCATCACCGTGAACTGGAGCACGATCGTCCAGAGCCAGCGGTGGCGCGTGAACTCGCGCCAGCCGGCCCGCAGCTCGCGCCACAGGCTCGCAGCGGCGCTCCGCTGCTGCGGGCCCGCGCGGACCCCGGCGACGAGCGCCGCGCTCGCGGCGAAGCTGCCCGCGTCGACGGCGAGCGCCACGCCCGCCCCGAAGCGCGCCGCGAGCAGGCCGCCCGCCGCGGCGCCCAGCCCGAGCGCCGTGCTGTGCGCGATCGAGAGCAGCGCGTTCGCCGGCTGGAGACGCTCGCGCGGAACCACCAGCGGCACGAGGCCCACGGCGGCGGGCCAGTGGAGCGCGAACGAGACGCCGATCACGACCTGGAGGGCGACCACCAGCGGCAGCGACGCCGCGCCGCCGAGGAGCAGCGCCGCGAGCGTGCCCTGTGCCGCGGCGGCGAGCGCGTCCGCGCCCACCATCTGGCGCTTGCGCGAACCGCGGTCGGCGAGCGCGCCGCCGAAGAGCTGCACCAGGATCTGCGCGCCCGAGCCCGCCGCGATCACGAAGCCGACGTCGGAGGCGCTTCCGCCGAGGTCCTCGAGCACGGCGAAGGGCAGCGCCACCGGCGTCATCCCGGTTCCGAATGCGGACACGCTGCGCGCTGCGAACACGCGCGCGAAGCTCGGGTCGCGCAGCAGGGACAGGCGGCTCAGATGACGCCCTGCTCGGCGAGCTTCCGCCGCGCCTCGGCGTCGATGCCGAGCGCGCCGTAGATCTCTTCGTTCGCCTCGCCGAGCTCGGGCGCGAGCGCCCGGGCGCGCGGCTCGGTGCCGGCGAAGCGGAGCGCGTTGCCGTGGAAGACGACCTCGCCGAGCGTCGGATGCGGGTGGCGCTCCACCATGCCGCGCGCGAGGAGCTGCGGGTCCGAGACCGCCGCCTCGGGCGAGGCGACCCGCGCGCACGGTACGTCGGCGCCCCGCGGCCCGAGCGCCGCGAGCACCTCGGCCGAGCTCTTCGTGCGCGCCCACTCGGCGAGGAGGCCGTTGATCTCGCGCCGGTTCGCGGCGCGCGCGCGATGGTGCTTGAAGCGCGGGTCGGCGCCGAGCTCGGGCCGGCCGATCGCGGCCGCGAGCCGGCGGAACAGCTTGTTGCTCGCGGTGCCGACCACGACGTGGCCGTCGCTCGTCGCGACGCACTCGTAGGGGGCGGTGAAGGGGTGCTGGTTCCCGACCCGCTCCATGCGCGCGCCCGTCGCGGCGAAGATGGAGGCCGCCGAATCGGTGATCGCGAAGATGCAGTCCTGGTTCGAGAGGTCGAGGACACGCGCCCGCCCCGTGCGCTCGCGCTCGAGCAGCGCCGCCGCGACGCCGAGCGCGAGGTAGAGCCCGCCCACGAAGTCCGCGAGCGCGCCGCCCGCGCGCAGCGGCGGGCCGCCCTCCGCGCCGGTCATCGCCATGAGCCCGCCGGCAGCCTGCGCCACGATGTCGTAGCTCGCCTCGCCGGCGCGCGGGCCCGTCTGGCCGAAGCCCGAGAGCGACGCCACCACGAGGCGCGGGTTCCTCGCCTGGAGGGCGTCCGCGCCGAGCCCGCAGCGCGCGAGGTAGCCGGCGCGGAAGTTCTCGACGAGCGCGTCCGCGCCGTCGACCAGGCGGAGCAGGATCTCGCGGCCCTCGGGCGCGCGGAAGTCGAGCGTCAGCGAGCGCTTGCCGCGGTTCGTGTTCTGGAAGGAGAGCGAGGTCTCGCCCTCGGGCGCGGGGCCGTGGCGGTAGTCGTCCCCCGTCCGCGGCCGCTCGATCTTGACCACCTCGGCGCCGAGGTCCGCGAAGATCGCCGTCGCGAAGGGCCCGGCCACGACGCGCGTCAGATCGAGGACGCGGAGCCCCTCGAGCGGACGAGCCATGGCGGCTTCGTTCGCCTGCGGCTCACTGCGCGCTTCGCTTGCTACAGCCGCGCGACGGCGACGATCGCGGCGAGGCTGCCGAGGAGCGCGACGCCGTAGCAGAGCGTGCCGACGAGGCCGTCGCTCCGGAGCCCGCCGAAGTCGAGCCAGACGTGACGCAGGTGGTGGGCGCCACCCCAGAGCGGCAGCGCGATCGCGGCGAGCAGCACGAGCCGGCCGAGCGGGTGGCTCGCGAGCGCGTACACGTGGTCGTAGCTCGTCGCGGCGGGCGCGATCCCGAGGGGCCCGGCCACGCCCATCACCAGCGCCCACGCCGGGAGCAGCAGGCCGCCGACCATCATCCCGGCCGAGAAGAGCAGCCAGATCACCGGCTCGAGCACGAGCAGCATGCGTCTCATCCGAGCGCTCCCGAGAGGATCGCGGCGAGCGCGAGCGTCACCCCCACGAAGGCGGCGCTCAGCCCGCCGACGAGCACGGCGTCCGGCGGGCGCCGCAGCGGACCGATCCGCCGCGGCTGCGTCGCCGGGAAGAGCCGGAACAGCCGCAGCACGAACCAGCTGAGCCACACGAACGCGAGCGCGTGGAAGATCACGTAGATCGGGTTCTGGAGGCTCGCCTGCACGCGGCTCCACGCGGCCTCGCCGTTGCCGAGCGCCCAGACCGCACGCAGCACCAGGAGCGAGACGCTCATCAGGAAGAAGCCGCCGAAGCCGAACGCGAGGTAGCTGCGGAGCTTCTCGCGTCCGGGCGGCACGGCGCCCACCGCCGAGGCGCGCGCGCCCGGGAAGCCGTCGGGGGGGCGCGGCGGCGCGGTGCGCGTCGGGCCGGGGCGCGCGGACTTCATGGCATCGACGCGCGGCCGCGCATGGCTCATCGGACCCCCTCCTCCCGCCGCCGCACGAGGCCGGTCACCCAGTCGATCACGTTGCGGAGCTTCGCCTGCTGGATCGCGCCGGCGGGGTCCACGTGCTTGGGGCAGACGCGGCTGCACTCGTTCGCGAAGGAACACGAGAAGATGCCGCCGTCGTCGCGGAAGATCTCGTTGCGCTCGCCCTGGCCCTGGTCGCGCGTGTCGAGGTTGTAGCGGTGGCCGAGCGCGATCGCGGCGGGGCCGAGGAAGTCGGGCTCGTTCGCGACGACCGGGCACGCGGCGTAGCAGAGCATGCAGTTGATGCACATGCTGAACTGCCGGTAGTCGTCGAGCTCCGCCGGGCTCTGGCGCGTCGGCCCCGCCTCGACCGCGAGCTCCTTCGCCCGCAGGATGAAGGGCTTCACCTTCTGGAGCCGCTCCATGAAGCCTTCCATCTCGGTCACGAGGTCGCGGATCACGGGGAAGTTCGCGAGCGGCGCGACCTCGATCACGTCGCCGTAGCCGGTGACGGGATCCTTGCAGGTGAGCTTCGGCTCGCCGTTCACGTTCATGCCGCAGCTGCCGCACACCGCCATGCGGCACGACCAGCGGTGCGAGAGCGTCGGATCGACCTCGTCCTTGATGTAGTTCAACGCGTCGAGGATCTTCCAGTCCGGCTCGACCGGCACCTCGTAGCGCTGCTGCCGCGGCGCCTCGTCCCGGTCGGGATCGAAGCGCGTCACGACGATCGTCTTCGTCTGCGTCTCCGCCATCAGTACTTCCGCTCTTCGGGCACCCACACGCCGAGCGCCACGGGCTTCGTGGAGAAGCGCGGACCGGAGGGCGACCAGCTCACCAGCGAGTGGTGCAGGTAGTCCTGATCGTTGCGCTTCGGGAAATCGCGGCAGGCGTGCGCGCCGCGGCTCTCCTTGCGGTTCACGGCGGCGGTCGCGACGGCCTCGGCCACGTCGAGCAGGTTCCTGAGCTCGAGCATGGCGGTGAGCTCGGTGTTGAACACCTTGCTCGTGTCCGAGAGGCTCACGTCGTCGTAGCGGCGCGAGAGCTCCGCCACGTCGGCCACCGCCTTCTGCATGGCCGCCTGCTCGCGGTAGACGCCCGTGCCGGCCTCCATCGCCTGGTTCAGCGCATGGCGGACGCCGGAGACGGTCTCGCCGCCGCGCTTGCGCCCGCGGAGCCCGTCGAGGCGCGCGCCCTCGGCCTGCGCCTGCTCCAGGAGCGGCGCCTCGCCGCCCGCGGACGTGTCCTTCGCGAGGCGGCTCGCGTGGACGCCCGCGCGCGCGCCGAAGACGAGGCACTCGGTGAGCGAGTTCGAGCCGAGCCGGTTCGCGCCGTTCAGCGACACGCACGCCACCTCGCCGGCGGCGTAGAGCCCGCCGATCGCCGTCAGGCCGTCGATGTCGACGTCGACGCCGCCCATCATGTAGTGGAGCACGGGCCGGATCGGGATCGGCTGCTCCACCGGGTCGACGCCCGCGTAGGTGCGCGAGAGCTCGAGCACGAAGGGCAGCCGCGCCTCCAGCTTCCCGCGGCCGAGGTGGCGCAGGTCGAGCTGCACGTACTGCCCGAGCTTGCCGGGCAGCGAGATGCCGCGCCCGGCCTCGATCTCCTGGAGGATCGCGCGCGAGATCATGTCGCGCGGGCCGAGCTCGGCCTTCGTGCCGACGCCGTAGTCGCGCGTGGTGAGGAAGCGCTCGCCCTCGGAGTTCAGCAGGGTGCCGCCCTCGCCGCGGGCGGCCTCGGTGATCAGGATCCCGGTGCCCGGGAGGCCGGTCGGGTGGTACTGGACGAACTCCATGTCCTCGAGCGGGACGCCCTCGCGGTACGCGAGCGCCATGCCGTCGCCCGTCTTGATGTTCCCGTTCGTGGTGAAGGGCCACACCTTGCCCGCGCCGCCGGTCGTGAGGATCACCGCGCGGCCGAGCACGGCCCGCATCTCGCCCGTCCGCACGTCGAGCGCCGCGACGCCGCCGCAGCGGCCGCCGTCCACCAGCAGCTTCGTCACGAAGTGCTCGTCGTAGCGCACGATGCCGGGGAAGCGGAGCGAGTGCTGGAAGAGCGTGTGCAGCATGTGGAAGCCGACCTTGTCGGTCGCGTACCACGTGCGCGGCGTCTGCATGCCGCCGAAGGGGCGCGTCGCCACAGTGCCGTCGGCGTTGCGGCTCCACGGGCAGCCCCAGTGCTCGAGGCGGATCAGCTCCTTCGGCGCCTCCTCGACGAAGTACTGGATCACGGGCTGGTCGCCGAGGAAGTCGGAGCCCTTGACGGTGTCGTACGCGTGCTTCTCGAGGCTGTCGTCGACCGCGCCGGGCGGCACCGCGGCCGCGCCGCCCTCGGCGGAGACGGTGTGGCTCCGCATCGGGTAGACCTTCGAGACCAGCGCCACGGAGAGCGTCGGATCCGCCTCGACGGCCGCGATCGCGGCGCGGAGCCCCGCGCCGCCGCCGCCGACGATCACGACGTCATGGCGAACGACATCGACCACGTCGACCTCCAGAGGGCGAAACGCGGCAGTAGGTAGCTGATCTCGCCCTTCCCAGCGAGGGAACGTAGCGGTCCGGTGGCGCGGCGCGTGACGCTAGAGCGGGTCGCAGGGCTCCGTCGCGCCGAAGGGGATCTCGTTCGGCTCGGATGCGTCGCACGTGCCGTCGGCGCAGAAGTTCTCGATCTCGCCGTCCGGCGTGAAGAAGCCGAGCAGCTGGGAGATCGACGCCGGGATGAAGCCGCGCAGCCCGTGCGGATCGCAGCGGTTGTCGTCGAAGAGCGGCGGGCGATTGCCGAGCGGCGGGATGAAGCGCCGGTGCATCTGGTTGTCGACGTCGTAGGAGCCCGTGTCGTAGACGACGTACGCCGACTCCTGGGGCCCGGTCGTGTCCTGCATGCCCGGGAGCCCGCGCATCAACGACCCCTCGAGCGTGCCGATCCGGAGCGTCCGCCCGAGCACCTGCGAGCCGAGGTTCGAGACCTGCTGGTCGAGCCAGGCGACCGTCACGAGCATCTGCTTCGGGATCGAGCCGGGCAGCGGGCGGAGCGGCTTGCCCGTCACGTGGTTGGCGTAGCCGGCCGGCTCGCCGCGCACCCACAGCTCGTGGTTCAGCCCGTAGCCGATCACCTGCTCCGTCGGGTCGCCGTTCACGAAGCTCACGAACGCCTCGAATTGCTTGAAGGGCTTGGCGCGCTGGAGCAGCAGCGAGAAGTTCATGCCGGGCACGTCGACGTTCAGCTTTTCGACGTCCGGCGTGAGCGCCGCGAACATCGTCCCCATGATCCCACCGAGGCTCGCGCCGAAGTAGTACGCGGGCCCGTCGACGTCGACCACGCCGTGGCCGTCCGGCGCGCGGAACACCGGATCCACGTGGAAGACGCCGTGCGTGAGCATGCGCGCGAGTACCAGCGTGTTGAGCTGGCCCTGGCGCAGGCGGTCGGGCAGCGCCCCGAACTGGTCGATGTCCGCGATGACGCGGATGATGAACGACTCGAGCAGATTCGCGACGTCGGGCGACGAGAGCCCGCTCCAGTTCGTGCCGGCCGCGACGAAGTCGAAGACGCCGAGGTCTTCCTCCTGCGAGAGGCCGGAGACGGTGCCGGGCCCGTTGCCGAAGAGGCCGTGCCCGACCATGAGCCCGGGCCGCGGCGCCGCGAGGGCGGAGCAGGGGATCGCGATGCCGTAGGGCGCCGCGGTGAGCGTGTGCCAGACGGGCTTGCCGCGCTCGCTCCGCTGGAGGAAGCCGGGGACCGTCGCGGTGCTGCCGAAGGGATCGCTCGTGAGGAAGAGGGGCACCTGGAAGGTGCCGCGGACGTCGCGCCAGATCGGCGAGCCGGCGGGGTCGCACGTCTCGTTGATCGGGCGCACCTCGTCCACGGTGAAGGTCTGGACACCGGCCTCGACCTGCTCCTCGAGCCAGTCGAAGGCCTGATCGCGCATCGAGAGCATCTCGTGCGTGAGGTTGTGGTCGCTCGCGACCACGAAGTCGAAGGCGAGCACGAGCTCCTCGCGGTCGACGCCCTCCCGCTCCAGCCAGCGCAGCACCGGCTCGAGGCGGCGGCGCGCCTTCCTCACGGCCGGGATGTCCGAGGGACGGCGGTCGCGGATCGCCGCGAACACGGGCTCCGCCTCGACGGGTGCGCCCGTCGGCGACACCAGGTTGCGTACCGCGACGACGTAGCGATGCCCGGGCAGCAGGCTCTCGCCCGGGCGCAGGAAGGTAATCTGCCGCGGGGAGCCGTTGTTCCGGACGTCGTTCTCGATCCAGTGGTTGATGCGGCGGCCGCCGTCTTGGTCGAGGAGGAGCGTCGGGCTCGAGCGCTCGCGGCCACGCGAGCCGAAGGTCCGCGTGGTGGGGTCGATGCGCGGCGCATCCGAGGCCTCCGTGTCGACGCCGGCCGGGAAGTTCATCAGCACCTGCACGGTGGGGCTGAAGCCGTCGTTCCGCAGGTACGGAGCGGGATCGGCGTGCCGCGTGTCGAGCACCTCGGGCGGGATGCCGACCGGCACCGAGAGGCGGTTGTAGACCGGCATCGCGTCCTCCGGGAAGACCACGCGGTAGCCGGTCCGCGTGCGCGCGCGCTCGAGGTAGCGGGAGGACGGGAAGGGCAGCAGGCAGGAGGCCTGGTTCAGCGCCTCGCACGAATCGGGGTTGTCGAGCTCGACGAGCTCGAACCAGGACGAGAGCGTGCCGCCGTGCTTGCCGGACACCTCGACCTCGAGCGTGTGCCGGCCCGCGCCGAGGCCCGCGAGCGTGCCCGTCAGCGTGGTGTGGTCGCGGGCGAGCGCGGGGTCCACGGGGGCGCCGTCCACGCGCACCACGACCTCGCCGCGCTTCGCGGCCGGGGGCAGCTCGATCTCGAGCGCGACCGGCCCGACGAGCGAGAGCTGCCCTTCCTCGGGAGCGACGAGCTCGACGCGCGGCCGCCCGTGCGCGCCTGCGACGTCCGCCCCGAGCACGAGGACCGCAATCGAGAGCCAGAGACCGCCGACCCGCTTCCGCATGGCACCTCCGTTCCGTCCGCCGCAGCCACGAACGCCGGGCATCCTAACACGGGTCCGGGGGGCTTTTCCGACAGATGCGCCCCGTGACCGCCCCTGTCGCAGGGCGCGCGCAGCCTCGCCGCCGGGAGGTGCGACGATGCACCGCAGCGCGCTTCACGCCTTCGGCGCGGGTCTGCTCGACACGGCGAGCATCGTGACGGGCGTGCTCGCCTTCGGGCTGCTCTTCGCGGCGGCGGGCTCCGGGCTCGGCGCGCGGGGCGTGTACGATCCGCCCTCTCCGGGCGGAGAACGGGACGTGCGCTGGCTCGTGGACGGCTTCAACGTGCTGCACGCCGGGGTGCTGCGTGGCGGCGACCGGCAGGGCTGGTGGCGCGAGGAGATGCGCGCGCGCCTCCTCGCGCGGGTCGCCGCGTTCGACGACGAGACGGCCGAGCTCTGGGTGGTGTTCGACGGCCGCGGCCCGCTCGGCGAGGCGGAGCTCCGCTCGCGCCGCCCGCACGTGGTGTTCGCGCCCTCGGCCGACGAGTGGCTGCTCGCGGCGGTCCGCGACGCGGAGGACCCGGCCTCGGTCGTGGTCGTGACCGCCGACCGCCAGCTCGCGGACCGCGCCCGGCACCGCGGCGCCCGCGTCGTCGGGCCACGCACCTTCCTGAACCGCTGCGGGACTTAAGAAGGGGACGGACCTCTTCGGAAGACCTCCGGGTTCGCGCAGTGCGGCATGGGCTCGCCGGCGAGGCCCGCGAGCAGGTTCGCGACCGCGAGCTCGAGCATGCGCGCGCGCGTGCGCAGCGTGGCGCTCCCGATGTGCGGCGCGAGCACGAGGTTCGGCGCGCCGAGGAGCGGGCTCTGCGACGGGAGCGGCTCGCGCTCGAACACGTCGAGGGCGGCCGCGCCGAGCCGGCCGCTCGCGAGGGCCGCTGCGAGCGCGTCCTCGTCGACGATGCCGCCGCGCGCCGTGTTCACCAGCACGGCGCCGCGCGGCAGCCGTGCGAGCTCGCGCGCCCCGAGCAGGCCCCGCGTCTCCGGCGCGAGCGCGACGTGGAGCGTCACGAACTCGGAGCGCGAGAGGAGCGCCTCGAGCGCGACGGCCTCGACGCCCGGCACGGCCCGCGGCGTGCGGTTCCAGCCGAGCACCGTCATGCCGAGGGCCCGGGCCCGGACGGCCACCGCCCGGCCGATCGCGCCGAGCCCGACGACGCCGAGCGTCGCGCCCGCGAGGTCGCGCCCGAGCAGGAGGTCGGGCGCCCACTCGCGCCAGCGCCCCTCGCGCACGAAGCGGTCCGCCTCCACGAGGTGGCGCGCCGCCGCGAGGAGCAGTGCAATGGCGAGCTCGGCCGTGGTGTCTGTGAGGACGCCCGGCGTGAAGCCGACCGGGATGCCGCGCGCCGTCGCGGCCGCGAGGTCCACGTGATCGAGGCCCACCGAGACGCTCGACACGGCGCGCAGGCGCGGCGCCGCGTCGAGGAGCTCCGCATCGACGGGGTCGGTCAGCAGGCAGAGGAGCCCGTCCGCGCGCGCCACGGCGGCGCGGAGCGCCTCGCGTGCCGGTGCGCCCGGGCCCGGCAGGACCTCGAGCTCCGCGGCCGCGGCGACGCGCGCGAGCGCCTCGCCGGGGAGCGGCCGCGTGACGCACACGCGCGGCCGCCCGGCCGGCGCCGCCACCTCAGGCGCCCCGCCGGGGCGCGGGTCGAATCCGGCGCCCCGGAGGCCGCCCCTTGAGCGAAGCGCCCGCGTCCCACGGCCGCGAGACGCGCACGCTGCGCCTCGCCCGCTTCCTGGTGCGGCATCGCGCCATCGTGGCCTCGCTGCTGCTGCTCTCCACCGGCTTCTTCTTCTACCCGATCCTGAACACGATCACGACCGCGGCGGGGCTCCCGCTGCCGGGCCCGCTCGTGCGCATCGATACCCACGCGCGCGAGCAGTGGCCCGACCATCCCTTCATCCACGCCCAGGACAAGTTCGCGGCGAAGTTCGGCTCCGCCACGAGCGTGGCGATCGGCGTCGTCGTGAAGGAAGGGACGATCTTCACGCCCGAGACCCTCGCCAAGATCGACCGCATCACGAAGTCGATCGACGGCATCGAGGCGAGCGATGCGCTGCCGGCCTACGACAGCCAGACCGGGGCGCGCGACGCCGCGCGCGCGCGGGTCGAGGAGGACGCCGCCGCGGAGGGCGTCGAGCTCGGCGCCTTCGACGTGATCCGGCGCCTCGACCGGCTGTACCCGCCCTACCCCGTGAACCACGACCAGGTGCGCTCGGTCGTGCACCGCAGCACGCGCGTCTTCGAGATCCAGCCGGACGGCGCGATCGAGAACCGCCTGCTCGTCGAGAAGCTGCCCGAGTCGCAGGCGGAGGCCGACGCGCTGCGCGAGGTCGTGCGCCAGAACCCGCCCGTGATCTTCGGGCGCTTCGTCTCCTACGACGAGAAGGCGGCGCTCGTCACCGCGGACTTCGTGACGGATCGCCTCTCCGGCCGCGAGGTCTACCAGGCCGTCTTCGAGCACCTGCGCCGGATCGAGGAGGTCGAGGCGGACGCGAACCACGAGCTCTACCTGTCGGGCGCGCCCGTCCTGATCGGCTGGGTCCTGAGGCACGCCTTCGAGATCGTGCAGTACGTCGTGCTCACCATCGTCGCGACGTTCGCGCTGCTCTACGCGTACTTCCGGCGCTGGCACGGCGTCGCGATCCCGTTCGCCTGCGCGATGGCGACCGCGATCTGGGGCCTCGGCTACTGCGGCTGGCGCGGGATCACCTTCGACCCGCTGATCCTGGTGATCCCGATGCTGATCACGGCGCGCGCCACCTCGCACACCGTGCAGATGGCCGAGCGCTTCTTCGAGGACTACGAGCTGCACCTGCCCCGCTACGGGGACCCGGACGTCGCCAAGCGAGAGGTGGCGACGGTGGCGATGGGCGAGCTGATCGTGCCCGGCACGCTCGGCATCCTGACCGACGTCGCGGGCCTGCTCGTGATCCTGATGACCACCATCCCGCAGATGCGGAACCTCGGCGAGTTCGGCGCGTTCTGGGTGTCTTCGATCCTGGTCACCGTCGAGATCCTCCATCCGATCCTGATCTGCTACCTGCCCGCGCCGCGCGAGAGCGAGCACTTCCTGCCCGGCTTCATGATCCGCCTCGCGCGCCGCATCGGGATCCTCGTCACGCACCCGGTGTGGAAGCACGTGATCACCTGGGGCGCGCTCGCGCTGCTCGCCGTGTCGACCTGGATCACGCTCTTCCACTCGAAGATCGGTGAGTCGACGCCCGGGACGCCGCTGCTCTGGCCCGACCACCCCTTCAACGTCGCGACTGGCGTGATCGCGCAGAAGTTCGGCGGCGTGGACGTCTTCCAGATCTACGCCGACGGCGACAAGCAGGACGCGAGCGGCGACGCGGAGCCGATCCGGCGCATGGAGGAGCTCGAGCGCTTCATGGCGGCGCACACGCCGCTCGGCGCTGCCGTCTCGGTGGTGCCCTTCCTGAAGGCATACTGGGGCCAGAACCACTTCGGCGACCCGAAGTGGGCGTTCATCCCCGCCGACTCGGGCAGCGTCCGCTCCGCGCTCTTCCAGCTGCGCCAGAGCGGCGCCCCCGGCTTCCTGCGCCCCTTCATGACCGACGACGGGCGCCACGCGACCATCTCGCTCGTCTATCGCGACCACCGCGGCGAGACGATCCGCGAGGTCGTGATGGCCGCCGACCACTACATCAAGCAGAACCCGATCGGCGAGGTGATCGTCCGCCTCGACCCCGACCGCGGCGCGCCCGGGGCTCCCTGGTACGACCGGCAGCGCCTGCTCGACACGGGGTACTACATGCTCGGCCCGCTGCTGCCGACGCGGGCGCACACGCTGAGCGTGCAGCTGCGCCGGCCCGACGGGAGCTACGCGCCCCTCCCGGTGGAGGCCGGAAACGGCTCGGAGGGCCTGCCCCCGTGGCTCGAAGCGTTCCGCGCCGGCGCGCTCGCGGACTACGCGGAGGAGCGCGACGCCGTCGAGGAGGGCGACTACTTCCCGTGGCCCGACTCGCTCGAAGACTGGAGCGCCGAGGACGTGGACTGGTGGTGGGAGAGCGCGGAGCACGGCATCCGCGCCGTGGCCGTGAACACGAAGGACCTGATCGTCCACGACATGAAGGCCGTCGAGGGCGAGCCCCGGTACCAGCCGACCAACTCGTGGACGCGCGGCGTGCAGTTCGTGATGGCGGGCGGGATCATGGGCATCCTCGCGGCCGTGAACGACGAGGTGGAGCGGAGCCACGTCGCGAACATCGTCCTGATCCTGTTCGTGATCTTCGTGCTGCACTCGGTCACGTATCAGTCGGTGCCGAGCGGCTTCATCATCCTGCTCCAGATCTCGACGGCGACGATGCTCTCGCTCGCGTACATGGCGATCCGCAACGTGGGCCTCAACATCAACACGCTGCCGGTGCAGTCGGTGGGCGTGGGAATCGGCGTCGACTACGCGATCTACATCGTGGACCGCATCCGGCAGGAGTGCGCGGACACGGGCGACCTCGACGAGGCGGTGCGGCGCGCGGTGCGCACCACCGGCATGGCGGTGAGCTTCACCGCCACCACGATCGTGGCGGGCATCGTGCTCTGGAGCTTCTCGAACCTGCGCTTCCAGGCCGAGATGGCGCAGCTGCTCAGCATCCTGATGGTGATCAACATGCTGGGCGCGGTCACGATGGTGCCGGCCTGCTACTCGGTGTTCCGGCCGAAGGTCGCGACCGCGCTGCTCACGGAGGAGCAGCGGGCCGCGCTCGCGCTCCAGAAGGAGCTCGAGCGGCGGAAGGGGCTGCGGGACGACTGAAGGGCGGACGGGCGCACGCCGCGCCGGCGAGCCGGCCGGGGGGCGGCGGACCCGGGCGCCGCCCCACCGGAAATGGCCCTGCAAATCCCCACCGGGACGTGGTATTGATGCCTGTCCGGGGCTGGGCTCCACCGCCCCGGAGAACCGGTGGGACGACCGTCCGCCGGAGGTCGCGCGCCCCGCTGCTCACGGTCGGGCGCCCTCCTCCGCGCGCGGTCCGCCACCGCCAAAGCGCGCGAGGAAGACATGGCCGAGGCTCCCCTCCCCCACGGGCGAGAGACGGTGACCATCCGGTTTGCGCGGTTCGTCATGCACAACCGCGCCGCGGTCGCCGCGCTGCTGGCGCTCTCCACGGCGTTCTTCTTCTACCCCATCCTGAACACGATCACGTCCGCCTTCGGGCTGCGCCTGCCCGGCCCCGTCGTGCGCATCGACACGAACGCGCGCGACCAGTGGCCGGAGCACCCCTTCATCAACGCCCAGGACAAGTTCGCGGCGAAGTTCGGCTCGGCGACCGGCGTGGCGATCGGGCTCGTCGTGAAGGAAGGCACGATCTTCACGCCCGAGACGCTCCAGAAGATCGACCGGATCACCAAGTCGATCGACGGCGTCGAGGCGGGCGAGCAGCTCCCGTCCTACGACAGCCAGACCGACGCGCGCGACGAGTACCGCGCCATCGTCGAGGAAGAGGCCGAGGCGGCGGGCCAGCAGCTCACCGCCTTCCAGATCATCAAGAAGCTCGACCAGATCTTCCCCCCCTACCCGGTGAACCACGACCAGGTGCGCTCGGTGACGCACCGCAGCACGCGCGTCTTCGAGATCCAGCCCGACGGCGCGATCGAGAACCGCCTGCTGGTGCAGAAGCTCCCGAAGACGCAGGAGGAGGCGGATGCGCTGCGCGAGATCGTGCGCCAGAACCCGCCCGTCATCTTCGGGCGCTTCGTCTCCTACGACGAGAAGGCGGCGCTGATCACCGCGGACTTCGTGACCGACCGCCTCTCCGGGCGCGAGGTCTACCAGGCCGTCTTCGACCATCTCGTGAAGATCAAGGCGGTCGAGGAGGACGCGAACCACGAGATCTACCTGTCCGGCGTGCCGGTGCTCGTCGGCTGGGTGCTGAAGTACGCCTTCCAGATCGGCCTCTACGTGATGCTCACGGTGCTGGCCACGTTCGCGCTGCTGATGGCGTACTTCCGGCGGGCGCACGGCGTGGCGCTGCCCTTCATCTGCGCGATGGCGACCACGATCTGGGGGCTCGGCTACTGCGGCTGGCGCGGGATCACCTTCGACCCGCTGATCCTGGTGATCCCGATGCTGATCACCGCGCGCGCCACCTCGCACACCGTGCAGATGGCCGAGCGCTTCTTCGAGGACTACGAGCTGCACCTGCCCCGCTACGGGGACCCGGACGTCGCCAAGCGCGAGGTCGCCGCC
>Ga0075327_1000195_pt1 | contig 15799 bp, 15 predicted proteins | sample MayberrySE_Catta_2_FD_120056 | JGI IMG/M metagenome (GOLD analysis project Ga0075327, IMG submission 120056) | Natural and restored wetland microbial communities from the San Francisco Bay, California, USA, that impact long-term carbon... | ecosystem: Environmental > Terrestrial > Soil >...
ACGGACGGGCCGAGAAGCGCTCGCGCTGGGACGGGCCGGACGCGCTCCGCCCGCTCACGGGGGAAGGCCTTCGCCATGCGGAGCGCATCGCCCGGCGGCTCGCGCGGAGCCGTCCCGAGCGGCTGCTGTCGAGCCCCTTCCTGCGCTGCCGCCAGACGCTCGAGCCGCTCGCGAGGCGCCTCGGCCTCCCGCTCGAGACGCGCGAATGGCTCGCGAAGGGCGAGGACCCCGAGAAGGCCGCCGAGCTGCTGCGGCGCGAGCGCGGCGAGCGCGTGGTGTGCTGCACGCACACCGAGATGCTCGGCGACATCGCGAGCGAGCTCGCCGAGCTCGAGGTGGACGTGCGGACGCTCGGGCGCGCCGAGCCCGGCGCGTCGGGCAGCGAGAGCGAGCGCCTCGCGGTGGTCGATCTCGGCAGCACGTCCTTCCACATGCTCGTCGCCGACGTGACGCGCGCCGGCGGCCTGCACGTCGTCGCGCGCGGGCGCGCCATGCTCGAGCTCGGGTCGCTGCTCGCCGCGAGCCGCCACATCCCGGCCGAGGCCGAGGAGCGCGCGCTCGCGGCGGCTCGGCGGCTCGCCCGGCGCGCGCGCGCGCTCGGCGCCAAGCGGCTCCTGCCGGTCGGGACGGCCGCGCTCCGCGAGGCCGCGAACGGACGGGCCCTGCGCCGGCGGCTCGGCGACGCGCTCGGCTCCGAGGTCCGCCTGCTCACGGGCGAGGAGGAGGCGCGGCTCATGTTCGCCGCCTTCCGCCGCCGCGTGATGTTCCCGCTCGGGCCGGTGCTCGGCCTCGACCTCGGCGGTGGCAGCCTCGAGCTGGCACTCGGCGACGTCCGGCGCATCCGGCGCGAGTGGACGCTCGGGCTCGGCTCCGCCCGGCTGCGCGCCGAGTTCGTCCGCGAGGACCCGCCGCCCCCGCGCGCCGTCCGCGGCCTGCGCGAGCGCGTGCGCGAGCTGACCCTCCCCCTCGCCGGCGCGATCCGCGCGGCCCAGCCGCAGCTCTGCGTGGCGTCCGGCGGCACCGCGCGCGCGCTCGCTCGGCTCGTGGTGGGCCTGCGCGGCATGCGCCCGGCCCGCTCGATCAACGGGCTCGTGGTGCCGGCCTCGGAGCTGCGCGCGGTCGCGAGGCACCTGATCGCGACCCCGCGCGCGGCGCGCCTGCGCCTGCCGGGCATGCGACGGCGCCGGGTGGACCTGCTCCCGACCGGCGCGCTCGTGCTCGCGACCGCCGCCGAGACGCTCGGCCTCGAGGGCTACACGCTCACGGACTGGGGGCTCCGCGAGGGCGTGCTCCTCGAGGCGCTCGGAATCGAGGTCTAGCCCCGGACCAGCCGGCCCGGCCGCGCGCCCGTCGGCTCGCCCTCCTCGAACGTGACCTCGCCCGCGCAGACCGTGGCGCGGTAGCCGCGCGCGCGCTGGACGAGGCGCCGCCCGCCCGCCGGCAGATCGTTCACCATGAGCGGCGCAGCGAGCGCGAGCGCGTCGAGGTCGATCACGTTCACGTCGCCCTTCCTTCCGACCTCGAGCGTGCCGCGGTCCGTGAAGCCCCACACCTCGGCGGTGTTCTTCGTCTGGAGCCGGACCGCGGTCTCGAGCGGAATGCGCGGGCCGCGCGTGCGGCCCTTCACCCAATGGGTCAGGAGGTAGGTCGGCATCGAGGCGTCGCAGATCAGCCCGCAGTGCGCGCCGCCGTCGGAGAGGCCGAGCACGGTGCGCGGGTGGAGCATCATCTCGCGGATCGCCTCGAAGTCGCAGTCGACGTAGTTCGCGAGCGGCGCGAAGAGCAGCTCCCGGCCCTCGCGCGCGAGGAGCCAGTCGAGCACGACCTCCTCGGGGCGCCGCCCCGCGCGCGCCGCCGTGGCGGCGACGCTCCTCTCCGCGGGCGGCTCGTAGTCGGGCGGGTCGCCGAGCGGGAAGATGCCCGCCCAGTTCGTGATCAGCGCGCGCGCGATCGGGTCGCGCGTGGCGGGCGCCTCGGCGAGGAGCCGCGCGCGGAAGGCGGAATCGCGGAGGCGGGCCACGCGCTCGGCGAGCGGCAGGTCCGCGATGGCGCGGTACGCGGGATGCGTGATGAAGGGATGGAGGGAGCTCTGGAGCCCGAACAGCATGCCGGTCGGACGGCACGGCACCTGCGGCACCACGCGCTCGCCTGCCGCGACGAGCTCGTCGGCGCGCGCCAGCATGCGGCGCCAGCCGGTCGGATCGAAGGCGGTCTGCGCGATGGCGTACGTGAGCGCGCGGCCGCTCTCGCGGCAGAACGTGCGCATCCACGCCAGCTCCTCCTTCGAGCCCACGCCGTCCGAGACCATCTCGAACACGCCGTGTCCCGCCTCGCGCATCGCGCGCCCGATCGCGAGCAGCTCCTCGGGCCGCGAGCGCGTGCCCGGCACGAGCCCGTGCACCGAGCGGTGCAGGATCGTGCGCGAGGTGCTGAAGCCGACGGCGCCGGCGCGGAGCCCCTCCCGCGTGAGGTTCGCCTGCGCCTCGATCTCCTCGCTCGTGAGCTCGACGTCGTGCGCACGCTCGCCGAGCACGTAGGCGCGGATCGCGCAGTGCGGGACCTGCGCCGCCACGTCGAGCACGCGCGACATGCCGTCGAGCGCATCGAGGTACTCGGGGAAGGATTCCCAGCGGAAGTCGATGCCCTCGTGGAGCGCGCTGCCGGGGATGTCCTCGACGCCCTCCATCAGCTCGATCAGGAATGACTCGCTGCCCGGGCGCACCGGCGCGAAGCCGACGCCGCAGTTGCCCATCACGAGCGTGGTGACGCCGTGCCACGAGGACGGCGTGAGCAGCGGATCCCAGCTCACCTGCCCGTCGTAGTGGGTGTGCACGTCCACCCAGCCCGGAGCGACGATCGAGCCCGCGGCGGCGAGCTCGCGCCGGCCGCGCTCCGCGACCTCGCCCACCGCGACGATCCGTCCCGCCTCGATCGCGACGTCGCCCTCGAAGCGCTCGCGCCCGGTCCCGTCTACGATCGTCCCGCCGCGGATCACGAGGTCGTGCATGGGGCCTCCGATGCCGACGCAACGTAGCGGAGGAGCGGGAATGGGGATGCTCGACGGGCGCGTCGGGATCGTGACCGGCGCGGCGAGCGGGATCGGCGCCGCCACCGTGCGCCTCGCCGCGCAGGAAGGGGCGAGCGTCGTGCTCGCCGACGTGCAGGCCGAGGCGGGCGAGGCGCTCGCGAAGGAGATCCGCGCGGCCGGCGGGCGCGCGGTCTCCGTGCGGACCGACGTCACGCGCGCGGCCGACGTCGAGGCGTGCGTGGCCCGCGCGGTCGCCGAGTTCGGGGCGCTCCACTGGGCCTCGAACAACGCGGCCGGCGGCGCCGGTGACTTCGTCTCCCTGGTCGACACGGACGAGCGCACCTGGGAGCGCACGCTCGCGGTGTGCCTCACGGGCGTCTTCTGGTGCATGAAGTACGAGATCCCCGCCATGCTCGCGGCCGGCGGCGGCTCGATCGTGAACATCAGCTCGGCGTCCACGCTCAAGGGCCACGCGTACCTCGCGGCCTACACCGCCGCGAAGGGCGGCGTCGAGGCGCTCACGAAGACGGCGGCGCAGGAGTACTCGGCGCGCGGGCTCCGCGTGAACGCGATCTCGCCCGGCGGCATCGAGACGCCCGCGATCGCGCGCTACTTCGAGAAGTTCCCGGACGTCCGGACGCGCACCGTCGACGCGCACGCGATGCGCCGGCTCGGCACGCCCGAGGAGCTCGCGGAGGCGGTCGTCTGGCTCGCGTCCGGGCGCAGCTCCTACGTGACCGGCGCGAACCTCCTCGTCGACGGCGGCTCGAGCGTGAACTCGCACATGCTCTGAGCCGGAACGGAAACGGGGCTGGGTCGCTGGACCCAGCCCCGCTCTCGATCTGGCGCGCCCGAGACGATTCGAACGTCCGACCTCCACCTCCGCAGGGTGGCGCTCTATCCAACTGAGCTACGGGCGCTCGGAGGACGCGCGAAGACTAGCGAACCCGGGGCGCGGCCGTGGCGGAGAGGGTGGGATTCGAACCCACGGTACCGTTTCCGGTACACGCGCTCTCCAGGCGCGTGCCTTCAGCCACTCGGCCACCTCTCCGACTGATACTTCGCTCGCCTGCGGCTCGCTGCGCGGGACGAGGCTCGGAGGTCTGTGCCACCCACCCCAGCCCTTGCTCGATGCGCTCGCCCTCGACTCGTCGTCGTGCAGTGCGCGGGCTGGCGGAGAGGGAGGGATTCGAACCCTCGATACGGTTTCCCGTATGCAGGTTTAGCAAACCTGTGCCTTCAGCCACTCGGCCACCTCTCCCGCACTCCTTCGTCGCTCGGCGCGGCACCGCGAGCCGCCTGCAAGGGCAGCGAGAATATCCGCTCGGGGGTTCCCCGAAAGGGGCCCGCCGAAGCTGGCGGAGAGGGAGGGATTCGAACCCTCGAGGCGCTCGCGCGCCTAGCGGTTTTCAAGACCGCCGCCTTCGACCGCTCGGCCACCTCTCCGCTCGCGAGGGTAGCCGCGCGCGCCACGCGGTCCCGTCGTGCCGATGCAACGGCTCCGGCGCACGAGCGACGGGGCGGCGCTCACGGGGATGGGGTGTAGCCTGCCCACTTCGGAGGAGTCCGCACCGCGTGACGTCGACCCAGCGCCGAGCGAGCCGACCCGGCGTCGCGGCGTTCCTCTCCGCCGCCCTGTTGCTCGGCTGCCCGGGCGAGCGCTCCGAAGTCTCCCCGGAGGAGCCGGTGACCGTGAAGCCGGCCCGCATCCTCCTCTTCGCCGTCGATGGGCTCGAGTGGAGCCTCGTGCTGCCGCTCGTCCAGCGCGGGGAGCTGCCGACCTTCGCGGCGCTCATGGAGCGCGGCGTGTTCGGCACGCTCCGGACGTTCGAGCCTGCGCTCTCGCCGATCATCTGGACGACCGTCGCCACCGGCAAGCTTCCCCGCCGTCACGGCATCACGGGCTTCGTGTACGACGTCCCGGGTCCGAACGGTCCGCGGCAGCGTCTCTTCAGCAGCGGCGACCGCAAGACCAAGGCGTTCTGGAACATGCTCTCCGATGCAGGGCTCTCCGTGGACGTGGTCGGCTGGTGGATCACGTATCCCGCCGAGCCCGTGCGAGGCCTGATGGTCAGCCAGACGAACACCTCGGCTGCGCTCGGCGACGACCCGTCCCGGCTGATCAAGGGCTCGCTGCAGCCCGACGTGGAAGGGCAGGTGTGGCCGCGCGAGAAGGCGGCCGAGGTGCTCGCGACGTTGCGCGAAATGGACGCCGAGCTCCCCGCGATCCTGCGCGAAGCCTACGGCGAGCGCCCGCACCCGCTCGGCGAGCTCGAGCAACGCCTGTGGGACGAGAGCCTCTGGTCGTTCCGGGCCGACGAGACGTACCTTCGCGTCGCTCTGGACCGGCTGCGCGAGCCGCCCGCCCGCTTGACCGCGCTCTACATGGGCGCTCCGGACGTCGTCGGTCACCGCTTCTGGCGCTACGCGTTCCCGGAGCAGTTCGACGACCGGCCCGCGCGCGAGCAGGTCGAGAACTTCGGTGACCTGCTGGCCGCGACCTATCGGCGCGCCGATCGGGCCCTGGCCGCCCTGCTCGAACGCATGCCCGCCGACGTGACCGTCTGGGTGATGTCCGACCACGGCATGCAGGCCCGGAACACGGGCGCACGTTTCTCGGCGGCGAACGCCCGGAGGCAACGCTCGTCGGGCACGCACGTCCCGAGGGCGCTGCTGATCGCCGCCGGCCCCGGCATCCGGCGAGCCGGCGTCCCGGCGCAGGAGATCGCGTCGCTCGAGCTCGGGGACCTGCCCGAGCTCGGCTCGGTCCTCGACACGACGCCGACGCTCCTCGCGATGCTCGGTCTCGCCGTGGGCGACGACATGGACGGCCGTCCGATCACGGAGGTGATCCAGCCCGCCTGGCTCGCGGAGAATCCGGTGCGCTCGATCCCGAGCTGGGACACGGGCGACTGGGCCACCGCGCGCGAAGCGCTCCGCGTCCAGCAGCCGGGCGACGAGGAGCGTCTCGAGCAGCTGCGCTCGCTCGGCTACATCGAGTGAGCGCGCGCTCGGCGCCCATTTCCAAGTGCGTTGGTCACACGTCGAGCCGGGAGCCTGGGCCGGAGCCCTCCCAGCCGATCGCCTTGCGCCGCGCACCCGTCGCTGAGATCGCATCCGAGTTCCGGCCGCTGGAGACCGGTGCACGCGGAGGCGACATCAGCCGATTCTTGGAGCCGGAGCGGGTACCGGTCTCCAGCGGCCCCTTCGAGCCTGCCCACGCGCAGCCGTGGCGAACGCGCCTGGGCTCGATGGCTAGTTCTCCTGGATCGTCGCCAGGTAGTCGACCAGCAGCCGGCTCTTGAGCAGCCCCTGGTAGGCGGGGTACGGCTCGCCGCGCCTCTCGTCCTCGAAGACCGCGCCCCAGACGGGCATGTCGCGCGTGCCGTGCGCGGCGACGTGACGGCGGCCGTCGATCGCGGCCATCACGGCGCTCTCGTCGTAGCGCCCGCCGCTCCGTTTCGCGAGCTGCGTGAGATCGGCGGGCGGCGTCGTGAGCGACGCCGCGAGCGCGCCGTCGCCCCTTCCCTCCGTCCCGTGGCAGGAGGCGCAGTAGCGCAGGTACGTGTTGCGGCCGCTCGTCTCCACGGCGGGATCGGGCGCGCAGCCCGCGAGCGCGAGCGCCACGAGCGGCGGGAGCGCGCGCATCACTTGCGCGCGATGCCGGCCTGCTCGGCCTGCCGCTTGAGCTCGAGCCGCGCGATCGTGCGCCGGTGCACCTCGTCGGGGCCGTCCGCGAGGCGGAGCGTCCGCATCGATGCGTACGTGCGCGCCAGGCCGAAGTCCTCGGTGACGCCGCCGCCGCCGTGCGCCTGGATGGCGTCGTCGATCACCTGGAGCGCCATCAACGGCGCCTTCACCTTGATCATCGCGATCTCGGAGCGCGCGACCTTGTTGCCGACCGTGTCCATCATGTACGCGGCCTTCAGCACGAGCAGGCGCGAGCACTCGATCTCGATCCGGGCGTTCGCGATCCGCTCCTCCCAGACGGAATGCTCGTAGAGCTTCTTGCCGAAGGCGGTCCGCGTGAGGAGGCGCTGGCACATCTTCTCGAGCGCGCGCTCGGCCACGCCGATCACGCGCATGCAGTGGTGGATCCGGCCGGGCCCGAGGCGCCCCTGCGCGATCTCGAAGCCCCGGCCCTCGCCGAGCAGGATGTTGCTCGCGGGGACGCGCGCGTTCTCGAACAGCACCTCCGCGTGGCCGTGCGGCGCGTCGTCGAAGCCGAACACGGGGAGGTGACGCAGCACCTTCACGCCCTTCGTCTCCATCGGCACCAGGATCATGCTCTGCTGCGCGTGGAGCGGCGCCGCCGGGTCGGTCTTTCCCATCACGATCAGGATCTTGCAGCGCGGGTCGTTCGCGCCCGAGGTCCACCATTTGCGCCCGTTGATCACGTACGATTCGCCGTCGCGGCGGATCTCGGTCTCGATGTTGGTGGCGTCCGAGGACGCCACGGCGGGCTCCGTCATCGCGAACGCGGAGCGGATCTTCCCGTCGAGGAGCGGCTCGAGCCACTGCTTCTTCTGCTCGGGGCTGCCGTAGCGCTCGATCGTCTCCATGTTGCCGGTGTCGGGCGCGGCGCAGTTGAACACCTCGGGTGCGAAGCCGACCCGCCCCATCACCTCGCACAGCGGCGCGTACTCGAGGTTCGTGAGGCCGGCGCCGTGCTCGCTGTGCGGCAGGAACAGGTTCCAGAGCCCGGCGGCCCGCGCCTTCGCCTTGAGCTCCTCGAGGAGCGGCGGCGGCGTCCAGCGGTCGCCCGCGGCGTGCTGCCGGTAGTACGCGGCCTCGTTCGGGTGGATGTGCTCGTCCATGAAGGCCTGGAGCCTCCCGAGCATGAAGCGGGTCTTCTCGCTGTACTCGAACTCCACGGGGGTCTCCTAAGCGAAGGCGACGGGCTCGCCGCCGCGCAGCACGAAGAACTGGCGGGCGGGGTCATCCTGGGGCACGAGCGTGTCGCCGTCCACCGCGCGCGCGCCGTCGGGCGCGAACTGCACGATGTAGCTCTTCCGCACCCCGTCGGAGAGGTTCGGCCCCGTGCGGTGCGGCGTGAGGGACGAGAACACCACGATGCTCCCGGCCGGCGCCTCGACCGCGCGCTGATCGGGCGGATCCTCCGTGAGGCACTGCCAGCCGGCCGGCGTCATCCAGTGCTCGAGCGTGCCGCGCACGTGCCGGCCGGGCGCGAGCCACGGGCAGCCGTTCTCGCGCGTCGCGTCCGTGAGCGCCACCCAGCAGGTCAGGTACTGCTGCGGCTCGACGTAGCGGTAGCCGTTGTCCTGGTGCCACGGGAACGTGCCCGGCCGCTCCGGCCTCTTGTAGACGGCCTGCTCCCAGTAGAGCCGCGCGTCGGGGCCGATCAGGTCGTGGCAGAGGTCCGCGAAGACCGGGTGCGCGCAGAAGCGCGCGAGCGCGGGCGAGCGCAGCACCAGGTTCGGCGCGAACGTGATGTTGCCCCGCTCCGCGATGAAGGCCTTGCCGCCGGGCCGCGTGGCGAGGAACGCGCTCACCTCGGCCTCGACCGGATCGAGCTCCGCGAGGACGCTCGCGACCTCGGCGGGCGTGAAGGCCGCCTCGAGCAGGAAGCCGCCCGTCTCGTTCCAGGCGCGCGCCTGCTCCGCCGTGACGCGGCGGTGCGGCGGCACGGCGCGGCGCCACGCGAAGCCGCGGCTGCGCGGGTGGAGCCGCGGCGCGCCGCCGGGCCAGGCGGCCGCGCTCACGCGCGGATCTCGCGCAGCACGGGCTGGCTGCCCGTGGGGCCGCTCGCCCAGCCGCCGATCACGGCGGAGAAGAGGCCCGCGGCGCCGCCGGCGTGCGCGACGAGCAGGCCACCGGGGCGGAACTTCGGGAAGCTGCGCGCCTGCGCGTCCGGCGGCAGCGGGATCCCCTCGGCGATGCCGCCCGCGCCGCGCGCGATCTCGGCGCCCGGCACGAGCAGCAGCTCGGAGAGCCGCTCGCGCAGCTTCGCCTTGCTCCAGCCCGCCTCGCGGAAGATGCGCGCGTGCTCCGGCCCGATCACGAGCAACGCGTCGAAGGCGAGCACGAGCTTCGGATGGCACACGGTGCGCAGGCACGCTGCGAAGCTCCGCGCGAGCGAATCGGGGTCGCGCGAGAGCTGGTCGACGATCGTGCGCGGCCCCTCGCCGGTGAAGAGGGTCACGGTGTTCGCGCCCTTCGCCGCGCCGAGCTCCACCGAGAGCGGCTCCCAGGGCGAGCCCTCCTCGTCCTCCGCGAAGCAGAAGCCGACCTTGCCGGGGTTGCCGTACGTGGCGCGGTCGACCTCGCCCGGGCGGCCGCCGCCGACGTTGCGGATCACGAGCTGGAGCGCGCGCCCGATGGTCGAGTTCGCGCGGTTGCCCTGGCCGAGCACGTTGATGCCGGAGTTCATGCCGATGGCGCGGCGGATCGGGCCGTTCACGACGAGTACGGGGCCGACGCCCATCGTCGTCGCGAGCACGCCGTGGGCGTTGAAGGCGTCCGTGCACGCGGCCTCGACGGCCGCGAGCACGACGGGCAGGTACTCGGGCTTGCAGCCCGCGAGCACCGCGTTGATCGCCACCTTCTCGACGCTGCAGGGCACGAGGTCGGGCGGCACGGTGGCGACGACCTCGTCGGGCGCGCGGCTCGTGCCGTCGAGCATCGCGAGCACGCGCTCGGGCGTGGGCGGCACGAGCGGGAGCCCGTCGCTCCAGCCCCGCGCGTGCATCGCCTCCTGCTCGTCCTCGCGCTCGGCGAGCTCGATGCGGCGCGCGGCGAGGCGCCCGCTCTCGAAGCGCGCGCGCAGCGCGGGGAGGCGCTCCGGGTCCACCGAGAGCGAGCCGCAGCCGGGGCGCCAGGCGGGCAGCCCCGCGCCGAGGCCGGCGACGCCCGCGAGCGCCTCCCACTCCTCGCGCTGCCAGCCGACCGCGCGCTCCTTCTCGCGTCCGTCCACCACGCGCAGCAGGGTGGGCACGGCCTCGATCCCCGCGTGCCAGGAGAGCGCGAGGTCCGCGTCGTGCCGCGGCGCGAGACCCGCCGGAAAGCCCGGATCGTCCTGCACGATCACCGTCACGCCGCTGCGCTCGCGCAGCTCCCGCAGCACCGGAACGACCAGCTCGCAGGTGGGGCACTCCCGCTTCACGAAGACGACGAGCCCTTCGGGCAGCGGCACCAGCGAGCCTCCTCGTGGCAGCGGACGCGGGACCGGGCGAGGATACAGGGCCGCCGCCATCGGAGGAACCATGTCCGCCGCCTATCGCGTCTTCGGCTCGGAGCTCTCGCCCTACTCGGTGAAGGTGCGCTCGTACCTCCGCTACAAGGGCATCCCGCACGAGTGGCTGGAGCGCGGGCCGGCGAACATCGCCGAGTACCAGAAGTACGCGAAGCTGCCGCTGATCCCGCTCGTGATCACGCCCGAGGCGCAGGGGCTCCAGGACTCGACGCCGATCCTCGAGGCGCTGGAGGCGCGCTTCCCCGAGCCGTCGATCCACCCGCCGGACGAGGCGCTCGCCTTCCTGTCGGCGCTCGTCGAGGAGTTCGGCGACGAGTGGGGGAACAAGTGGATGTTCCACTACCGCTGGGCGCGGCCCGCCGACCAGGACTCGGCGGCGGAGCGCATCGCGCGCTCGATGCGGCCGGACGCGGCGGACGCGGAGCTGGCCGAGCTCGCCGCGGGTGTGAAGGAGCGCATGGTCGGGCGCGTCGGGTTCGTGGGCTCGGGGCCGAGCACCTCGGCGATGATCGAGGCGAGCTACCGCGATGCGCTGCTGCTGCTCGAGGAGCACCTCGCGGCGCGCCCGTATCTCTTCGGCGCGCGGCCCGCGTTCGGCGACTTCGGCCTCTGGGGCCAGCTCTACGAGTGCTCCACCGATCCGACGCCGGGCGCCATGCTGCGCCAGGAGGCGCCGCACGTCCTCGGCTGGATCGAGCGCATGCAGGGCCCGAAGGCCGAAGGCGGCTTCGAGAGCTGGGACGCGCTCGCGCCGACGCTGCTGCCGCTCGTCGAGCGGCAGATCGGCCTGCTGTTCCTGCCCTGGAGCGACGCCAACGCGAAGGCGATCGCGGCCGGGCAGGAGGAGATGAGCGTGCAAATGCCCGTCGGCGTCTGGACGCAGAAGCCGCAGAAGTACCACGCGCGCTCGCTCGGCGAGCTGCGCAGGAAGTACGCCGCGGTCGCGGACCAGCCGCGGCTCGATCCGATCCTCGAGCGCACGGGCTGCCTGCGCTGGCTCGCCGCTTGATGCGTCAGCCGAGCGTGTGCCGGATCGCTGCGAGGACGCGGTCGGGGTGGGAGCGCACGGCGTAGTCGGCCGCCTGGTCGATCCAGCGCACGATGCCGTCCGCGTCGACGAGCAGCGTGGTCGGGACCGGCAGCCGGCGCAGGCCGCCGGGCGCGAGTCCCTTGCGGTTCACCAGGCCGAACTGCGCCGTCACCGCGAGCTCGGGATCCGCGAGCAGCGTGGCCTTCGCGCCGTGCTTCGCGCGCCCGGCGCGGATCTGCTCGGGAGCATCGGCCGAGATCGCGACGAGCGCGATGCCGCGCGCGTCGAGCTCCGGCCTCATGTCCTCCCATCGCCGCAACTCGGCGACGCAGTACGGTCACCAGTGCCCGCGGAAGAACTTCAGCAGGAAGGGACGCCCGCGGAGCGACGCGAGCTGGAAGGGACGGCCCTCGGCGTCGGGTGCGGTGAAGTCCGGGATCGCGCGGCCCACCGCCACGGCGGGCGTGACGCGCGCCTGCCGCCCGAGCCCCTGGAGCAGCAGGAAGAGCCCGCCGAGCACGACGGCGAGGCCCGCGGCGAGGCCGCCCAGCAGGCCGGGCTCCCGCGCGAAGGCGAGCGCACCGAGCCCCACGCCCGCCGCGACCGCGAGCAGCACGAGCGAGCGCCGCTCGCCCGTCCGCACCTCGCGGATCGAGCGCACCCAGACGACCCCGGCCTGGGCGACGAGGAGCAGCGCGAGGGCGGCCAGGATGGAGGCGCTCATGAAACCCCTTGCCAGGCAGGATGCGATGGGGCGACGATGTCACAACGAGTCGACCAGTCAATGAACGTCCCCGCTGGCGAAGGCTTGCTCGTCTACGGCGCGACCGGGTACACGGGCGGGCTGCTGGCGGCGCTCGCCCGGGAGCGCGGGCTCGCGCCGATCGTGGCGGGACGGAGCCGGGCGAAGGTCGAGGCGGTGGCCGCGCGGCTCGGCGCGGAGGCACGCGTGGCCTCGGTCGACGATGCGCCGGCGCTCCGCGAGATGCTGCGCGACGTCGCGTGCGTGATCTCGTCCGCCGGCCCCTTCGTCCGGACGGCGCGGCCGATGTTCGAGGCCTGCCTCGCGACGGGCACCCACTACCTCGACGTGACCGGTGAGATCGACGTGTTCGCGCTCGCGGAGTCGTACGACGAGCGCGCGCGGAGCGCCGGCGTGATGCTGCTGCCCGGCATCGGCTTCGACGTGGTGCCGAGCGACTGCCTCGCCGCGCACGTGGCGGCCCGGGTCGGCAAGCCCCGCGTGGTGCGGATCGCGCTCGCCGCGGGCGGCACGCCCACGCACGGCACCGCGAAGACCGCGCTCGATGCGATCGGAGCGCCGCTGCGCGTCCGGCGCGGCGGGCGGCTCGTCGCGCTCCCGAGCGGAAGCCTCGCGCGGCGCTTCGACTTCGGCGACGGCCCCGTCGCGTGCGTGGGCGTTCCGATGGGAGACGTCGTCACGGCCGCCCGCTCGACCGGCGCGCCCGACGTGGAGGTGTACATGCGCGGGAGCCCGTGGCTCCGGCTCGCGCTCCGCGCGGGCCAGCTGCTCGGGCCGCTGGTGTCGAGCCGTCCCGTGCGCGGCGCGCTCGGCCGCTGGATCGAGCGCCTGCCCGAGGGCCCGAGCGAGAGCGAGCGGCTCGGCACGCGCGCGCGCGTCGTCGCCGAGGCCGAGGGCAGCGCAGGCAGCGCGCGCGCGCGGCTCGACACGCCGAGCGGCTACGAGACGACGCGCCTCGCGGGCGTCGAGGCCGCGCGCCGCATCCTCGCGGGCGACGCCACGCCGGGCTTCCAGACGCCGGCCACGGCCTTCGGCCCCGAGTTCGTGCTCGCGCTCCCCGGCGTGAAGCGCGAAGACCTTCCTGTTGATGCCGAGGAGACCCCATGACCCAGCCCGCCGCCCCGCCCGTCGATCAGCTCACGCAGTGGATGCTCCAGAATCCGCCGAAGACACCCCTCGACATGCGCCGCCTGCTCGACGGCTTCGCGCCGCTCATGAACGCCGAGCTGCCGGCGGTGGGCGCCTGCCACGAGGCGGTCCCGGTCTGCGACGGAGTCACGGCCGACGTGGTGGTTCCGCAGGGCGTGGGGCCGCATCCGGTGCTCGTCTATCTCCACGGCGGCGGCTGGGTGTGCGGCAGCCCGCGGACGCACAAGAAGCTCGGCCACCGCTTCGCCGAGGCGGGCTTCCTGGTGATGAACGTCGACTACCGGCTCGCCCCCGAGCACCCCTTCCCGACGCCCTTCGAGGACTGCCTCGCGGCCGTGCGCTTCGCGGCGCGCGAGGCGGCCCGCTTCGGGGGCGCTCCCGGCCGGCTCGCGGTCGGCGGCGACAGCGCGGGCGCGAACCTCGCGGCGGCCGTCGCCGCGGCGCTCGCCGGCGACGCCGCCCGCCCGAAGGCGGCGCTCCTCCTCTACGGCGTCTACGACTTCGGCAGGTTCCAGGGCGAGCTGCCCGGCGCTGCGGACGCGAGCCGCGAGGCCGGCGCGATCGGGCGGGAGCTGGTCGAGATGATGGTCGGCGCGTATCTCGGCAAGACGCGGACCGAGGAGGCCCTGCGCGACCCGCGCGTGTCCCCGCTCTTCGCGGCGGAGAGGCTGCCGCCCTGCCACGTCGTGGTCGGGAGCGCCGACGAGCTCGCCCCGCAGTCCGAGGCGCTCGTGAAGGCGCTCGCGGCGGCCGGCGTCCCGCACGAGCACTTCGTCGACGCGGGCATGCCGCACGGCTACGCGCAGATGGAGTTCCTGCCCGGCGCGCGCCCCGCGCTCGAGCGCATGATCGCGTTCCTGCGCCGAAGCGTCTGAGCGGGGACGTGGCAGACGCCGCCGCGCGGCTCCGGGCGCTCCATGACGAAGTGGACCGCGCGTGCGCCGCACTCGCCGCGCGCCACGCGGCGCGGCTCCGCTGCGGGCGCGGCTGCCACGCCTGCTGCGTCGACGGGCTCACCGTCTTCGAGGTCGAGGCCGAGCGCATCCGGAGCGCGCACCCGGAGCTGCTGCGCGAGGGTCGGCCCCATCCGCCCGGCGCGTGCGCCTTGCTGGGCGACGCCGGAGAGTGTCGGGTCTACGCGGAGCGGCCCTACGTCTGCCGCACCCAGGGGCTCCCGCTGCGCTGGCTCGAGGACGGCGAGCGCGGCGAGGGGACCGAGCGGCGCGACATCTGCCCGCTGAACGAGGCCGGCGAGCCCGTGGAGGCGCTCGCCGCGTCCGAGTGCTGGACGCTCGGGCCTGCCGAGGAGCGCCTGCGGCGCCTCCAGCTGGCCGCGGACGGCGGCGCGGGCCGCCGCGTGGCCCTGCGGGCACTGTTCCGCAGCGCCTGAAATTCCGGTTCCCGCGGCGCCCGGCGGGCGTATGCTGTCGGCATCGCAACGAGCCGGGGAGGACTCCCATGGAACCGTCCCAGTCTCGGAGTCGGAGTCGGAGCCGGAGCCGGAAGCCCCGCATCGGCTTCGCCGAAATCGTGGGCGACGGCGTCTTCGCGGGCCTGATCGGCGCCTCGGCGGTCGCGCTCTGGTTCCTGGTCATCGACGCTGCGCTGCGCGAGCCCTTCTACACGCCGTCCCTGGTCGGCAGCGCGCTGCTGCGCGGGCAGCCGCCCGGCGCAGACCACGACGTGGACCTCACCATGGTGGCCGCGTTCACCGCGATCCACTCGTCGCTCTTCATCCTGTTCGGGATCGCCGCCTCGTGGGTCGTCGACCAGTTCCAGCACACGCCCGACCTGCCGCTCATCACGATCGGCACCTTCATCGTGCTCGAGGGCGGCTTCGTGATCGCCACGAAGCTCTTCGTGCCCGACCTCGCCGAGACGATCGGCCACGGCCTGATCGTGGCCGGAAACGTATTCGCGGCGGTCGGCATGGGCCTCTGGCTGCGTGGCCTGCAGCGCCACCCGGAGGACCTCGCGGCCGCTACTCCCCGATGATCGCGATCGCGTCCTCGGGGCAGTTCACGACCGCCGAACGGGCCTCGCGCTCGTGCGCGGGCGCGACCTCGGCGGTGACGAGCACGCAGTGCCCCTCGTCGTCGGCGTCGAACACGCGCGGGGCGAGCGTGTAGCAGCGGCCGTGACCCGTGCAGCGCGCGAGGTCGACGGCGAGCTTCACGCGCGGTCCCAGACGAGCGGCAGGTACTGCACCTCGCGGATGCCCGGGCTGTAGCGCGGCGTCTCGCCGGGCTTGATGCGGTACTCGGGGATGCGCTCGTGCCACACCTCCATCGCGACCTGCAGCTCGAGCCGCGCGAGGTGGGAGCCGAGGCAGCGGTGCGGGCCGCCGCCGAAGGCGAGGTGCTTGTTCCGCTCGCGCTCGAAGTCCACGCGCTCGGGGTCGGTGAATTCCGTGCCGTCCACGTTCGAGGCGCCGAGGAGGAGCGTCACCATCTCGCCCGGCTGGAGCTTCTGCCCGTGGATCTCGACGTCCTGCTTCACGATCCGCGGCACCGCGGTGACGGGCGTCTCCCAGCGCAGCAGCTCCTCGACGGCCGCGGGGATCAGCTCCGGCTTCTGCGCGAGGCGCCTCTGCTGCTCGGGGTTCGCGGCGAGGTA
>Ga0075327_1000196_pt1 | contig 15797 bp, 29 predicted proteins | sample MayberrySE_Catta_2_FD_120056 | JGI IMG/M metagenome (GOLD analysis project Ga0075327, IMG submission 120056) | Natural and restored wetland microbial communities from the San Francisco Bay, California, USA, that impact long-term carbon... | ecosystem: Environmental > Terrestrial > Soil >...
ATGGCGATCGAGCTGATCACGCCGGTGGCGATGGACAAGGAGCTGCGCTTCGCGATCCGCGAGGGCGGCCGCACCGTCGGCTCGGGCGTCGTCGCCGAGATCGTCGAGTAACGCAGCGAGCCGCAGGCGAGCGAAGGAGCAAGAGGGGCCATGGCAGCCGAGGTCGCGACGCAGAAGATCCGCATCCGGATGAAGGCCTACGACTTCAAGCTCCTCGACCAGAGCGCCGGGGAGATCGTCGACACGGCCCTCCGGACCGGTGCGCGTGTGGCGGGGCCGATTCCGTTGCCGACGAGCATCAACAAGTACACGGTGCTCCGGGGCCCGCACATCGACAAGAAGGCGCGCGAGCAGTTCGAGATGCGTACGCACAAGCGGCTGATCGACATCCTCGATCCCACGCCGCAGACGGTGGACGCGCTGATGAAGCTCGAGCTCGCAGCCGGCGTGGACGTGGAGATCAAGCTCTGATGCCGACGGTGGACGTGCTCGCGGTGGGCAAGAAGAAGGCGGCCGGCTCGGTCGAGCTCGATCCGGCCATCTTCGAGGCGCCCGTGCGCCCCCACCTCTTCCATGCCGAGGTGCGGCGCCAGCTCGCGAGCCGGCGGGCGGGCACGCACGCCACGAAGAACCGCGCCGGTGTGTCGGGCGGCGGCGCGAAGCCGTGGCGCCAGAAGGGCACCGGCCGCGCCCGCCAGGGCTCGATCCGCTCGCCGCAGTGGGCGGGCGGCGGCGCCGTGTTCGGGCCCGTGCCGCGGAGCCACGACCACAAGCTCACCAAGAAGATGCGCCGTGCGGCGCTCCGGAGCGCGCTCTCGCTCCGCGCCCAGGAAGGCGCGGTCGCCGTGGTCGAGGGCCTCGCGCTCGAGGAGTTCAAGACGAAGAAGGTGGTCGAGATGCTCGACGGGCTCGGCCTCGCCGGCGCGTCCGTGCTGGTCGTGATCGCGGGGCCGCAGCCCCCGCTCGAGGTGTCCGCGCGCAACCTGCCGCGCGTCTCCGTGATTCGTGCCGAGGGCCTCAACGTCTACGACGTGCTGCGCCATCCGCGGCTCGTGATCGCCCGCGACGCGCTGGAGGCGATCGGCGCGCGGCTCGGAGCGGCTTCGGGAGGTGCGGCGTGAGGGCGCACGACGTGATCCTGCGGCCCATCGTGACCGAGAAGAGCACGGTCGCCCGCGAGGCCGGCAACGTGGTGACGCTCGCCGTCGACCCGCGCGCCGGCAAGCACGACATCAAGGGCGCGGTCGAGGAGCTGTTCAGCGTGAAGGTGCTCGCGGTGCGGACCATGCGCATGCCGCGCAAGTCGCGCCGGGTCGGGAAGTTCATCGGCAAGAAGCGCGAGTGGAAGAAGGCGATCGTGCAGCTGGCCGAGGGCCAGTCGATCGAATTCTTCGAGGGAGTCTGAGGTGCCGGTCCGAAGCTACAAGCCGACGTCGCCGGGGCGCCGCAAGATGAGCGTCTCGGATTTCGCCGAGATCACGCGCGAGACGCCCGAGCCCTCGCTCGTCGAGGGGGGGCTCGGCAAGAGCGGGGGCCGCAACAACAACGGCCGCGTGACCTCGTGGCACCGCGGGGGCGGGCACAAGCGCCGCTACCGCCGCATCGACTTCCGCCGCGACAAGATCGGCATCCCGGCCAAGGTGGCGACGATCGAGTACGACCCGAACCGCTCCGCGAACATCGCGCTGCTCCACTACAAGGACGGCGAGAAGCGCTACATCCTCGCGCCGCTCGGCCTCCGGCTCGGCGATGCGATCGAGGCCGGTCCCGGCGCCGAGATCCGCCCCGGCAACGCGCTCCCGCTCGCGAACATCCCGCTCGGCACGGTCATCCACGCGGTCGAGATGAAGCCCGGCAAGGGCGCGCAGCTGGTGCGCTCCGCGGGCGTGGGCGCGCAGCTGATGGCGCGGGAGGGCAGCTACGCGACGCTCCGCATGCCGAGCGGTGAGAACCGGCTCATCCACGTGCGCTGCACGGCGACCGTGGGCCAGGTCGGCAACCTCGAGCACGAGAACCGGCGCATCGGCAAGGCGGGCCGCTCGCGCTGGCTCGGCAAGCGCCCGAACGTGCGCGGCGTCGCGATGAACCCGATCGACCACCCGATGGGCGGCGGCGAGGGCAAGTCCTCGGGCGGGCGCCACCCGTGCACGCCGTGGGGCATCCCGACCAAGGGTCACAAGACTCGCAACAAGAAGCACCGCACCGACCGGTACATCGTGAAGCGGCGAGGTCAGAAGTAGGCCATGGCGCGATCCGTGAAGAAGGGTCCCTTCGTGGACCCGAGCCTCCAGAGGAAGATCACGCGCACCGTGCAGAGCGGCTCGAAGCAGGTGATCAAGACCTGGTCGCGGCGCTCGATGGTGACGCCCGAGATGGTCGGTCTCACCTTCCACGTCCACAACGGCAAGCTCTTCATGCCCGTCTACGTGACCGAGAACATGGTGGGCCACCGGCTCGGCGAGTTCGCGCCGACCCGGAAGTTCACCGGCCACTCGACGGACAAGAAGGTGAAGGCGCCGAGCGCGGCGCCGGCGGCGGGCTGATGGCGACGGTGAAGGCACTGCTCTCCGGCTACCGCATGAGCGCGCGCAAGGCGCGGCTCGTGGTGGACCAGATCCGCGGGCGCCAGGTGGAGGACGCGCTCGGCATCCTCGCCACCTCGCCGAAGCGCTTCGCGCGCCCGCTTTCCAAGCTGGTGCGCTCCGCGCTCGCGAACGCCGAGGAGAAGAACGCCCGCGAGAAGGCGGGCATCGACGTCGACAACCTGTACGTCGCCCGCGTGTTCGTGGACGAGGGGCCGAGCCAGTGGCGCATCCGAGCACGCGCCCAGGGCCGCGCCAACTGGATCCAGCGGCGCACGAGCCACGTGAGAATCGAGCTGGAGGAGCGCTAGTGGGTCAGAAGGTTCATCCCTATGGATTCCGGCTGGGGACGCTCTACGGCTGGAAGTCGAACTGGTTCGAGGAGCGGCACTACGCCGACCAGGTCCACGAGGACCATCGGCTCCGCCGCCACATCAAGAAGAAGCTCTTCCATGCCGGCATCTCGAAGGTCGTGATCGAGCGCACCGGCGACAAGTGCGTGGTCAACATCCACACCGCGCGCCCGGGCATCCTGATCGGCAAGCGCGGCGCCGAAGTCGAGGTGCTGAGGCTGGAGCTCGGGAAGTTCACCAAGAGTGAACTGTTCATCAACATCAAGGAGATCCGCAAGGCCGAGCTCGATGCGCAGCTCGTGGCGGAGAACGTGGCGCTCCAGCTCGAGCGCCGCGTGGCGTTCCGGCGCGCCATGAAGAAGGCGATGACCTCGACGCTCAAGTTCGGCGCGAAGGGCATCCGCATCGAGACGTCCGGCCGGCTCGGCGGCGCCGAGATGGGCCGCCGCGAGCGCTACGCCGAGGGGCGCGTGCCGCTCCACACGCTGCGCGCGGACATCGACTACGGGCTCGCCGAGGCGAAGACCACCTACGGCGTGATCGGCGTGAAGTGCTGGATCTTCAAGGGCGACGTGGCGGACAAGGAGATGCGCTCGGGCTCCCTCACCCAGCGCGCCCCGGACGACGTGGTGAGGTAGCGGGCGGTGCTCCAGCCGAAGAAGGTCAAGCATCGCAAGATGCAGAAGGGCCGCATGAAGGGCAACGCGAACAGCGGCAACACCGTCGCGTTCGGGGAGTACGGCCTCCAGGCGACCGACCGCTGCAAGCTGACGGCGCGGCAGATCGAGGCCGCGCGCATCGCGATGACGCGCCACGTGAAGCGCGGCGGCAAGATCTGGATCCGCGTGTTCCCCGACAAGCCGATCACGAAGAAGCCCGCCGAGACGCGCATGGGCAAGGGCAAGGGCAACCCCGAGGAGTGGGTCGCGATCGTGAAGCCCGGCCGGATGCTCTACGAGATGGAGGGCGTGACCGCCGAGATCGCGCGCGAGGCGTTCCGCCTCGCGCAGCACAAGCTCCCCGTGCCGACGCGCTTCGTGACGCGCGGAGAGTGGTGATGAAGGCGAAGACGGCGAGGGAGCTGCGCGACCTGACGCAGCAGGAGCTCGAGTCGAAGGCCGCGGAGCTCGGGGGAGAGCTCTGGAGCGCGCGTGTCAAGAAGGCGACCGGCCAGCTCGAGAACAACGCGCTGCTGCGCCGGCTCCGCCGCGAGCGAGCGCGGGTGATGACGGTGCTTCGCGAGAAGCTGGGGGCGAGCCAGTGAGTCGACGCGGACAGCGACGGACGCTCGAGGGCGTCGTCGTGAGCGACAAGATGGACAAGACCGTCGTGGTGAGCGTGGAGCGCCTGGTGAAGGATCCCACGTACCACAAGTTCGTGCGGCGCCACGCGCGCTTCCTCGCGCACGACGAAGGCAACGACTGCGCGGTCGGCGACCGCGTGCGGATCATCGAGCACCGGCCGATCTCGAAGAGGAAGCGCTGGAAGGTCCAGGAGACGCTGGTCAAGGCGACGGCGCCCGCCCTGGAGCACGCATGATCCAGCCCGAGTCCACGCTCGAGGTGGCGGACAACTCCGGTGCGCGGAAGGTGGCCTGCATCCGCGTGCTCGGGGGCACCCGCCGCCGCTACGCCTCCATCGGAGACGTGATCATCGTGTCGGTGAAGGACGCGATCCCGAACGCCAAGGTGAAGAAGGGCGAGGTGCAGAAGGCCGTGATCGTACGGACCCGCAAGGGCGTGGCGCGTCCGGACGGCTCGTACATCCGCTTCGACGACAACGCGGCCGTGCTGATCGACAACCAGCGCGAGCCGATCGGCACGCGCATCTTCGGGCCGGTGGCCCGCGAGCTGCGCGCGGCCCGCTTCATGAAGATCATCTCGCTCGCGCCGGAGGTGATCTGAGATGACCCCCCGCCTGCTCGACCGCTATCGCGGCGAGGTGCACGCCAAGCTGAAGAGCGAGCTCGGCGTCGGCAACCCGCACCAGGTGCCGACGCTGACGAAGATCGTGGTGAACGTGGGGGTCGGCGAGGCGACGCAGAACCAGAAGCTGCTCGAGAAGGCGGCGGAGGAGCTCGCGGCGATCACCGGACAGAAGCCGATCATCCGCCGCGCGAAGAAGTCCATCGCGAACTTCAAGGTGCGCGAGGGGCAGCCGATCGGCGCGACGGTGACGCTCCGCGGCCACCGCATGTGGGAGTTCTTCGACCGCCTCGTGAACGTCGCGCTGCCGCGCGTGCGCGACTTCCGCGGCACCTCGCCGAAGGCCTTCGACGGCCGCGGTAATTACACGCTCGGCATCCGCGAGCAGATCATCTTTCCCGAAGTCGACTACGACAAAGTGGAGAAGATCACTGGCATGAACGTGACCATCTGCACCACCGCCCAGCGGGACGACCACGCGAAGGCGCTGCTCACCCACCTGGGCGTCCCGTTCCGGCGATGAGGTTCCTCGAATGTCGATGACCGATCCCGTCTCCGACCTGTTGGCCCGCATTCGCAACGCGGGGCGGGCGCGGCACGCCGAGCTCACGTGTCCGTCTTCGACGCTGAAGCTCGCCGTGGCGAAGGTGCTGGTCGACAACGGCTTCCTCGACTCGGCCTCCGTCGAGGCCGAGGGCGGCAAGCCCATGCTGCACGTCCGGCTGCGCTACGGCCCGGACGGCCGCTCGCTCATCGACGGCATGCGCCGCGTCTCGAAGCCGAGCCGCCGCCACTACGTCGACGTGAAGCACATCCCGCGGGTGCGGCGTGGCCTCGGCATCGCCGTGCTCTCGACGCCGCGCGGCGTGCTCTCGGACCGGGAGGCCCGCGAGCAGAAGGTCGGCGGCGAAGTCGTCTGCGAGGTCTGGTAGCGATGTCCCGGATCGGAAGGCGTCCCGTCGCGATCCCGGCCGGCGTGACGGTCAGCGTGAAGGACGGCGAGATCTCCGTGAAGGGCCCGAAGGGCGCGCTGCAGGCGCAGGTCCCGGACGGCATCCGGATCGAGGTCGCCGAGGGACAGGTGCGCCTCGCGCGGCCGGACGACAGCGCGCCGACGCGCGCGAAGCACGGCCTCGCCCGCGCGTCGCTCGCGAACATGATCACCGGCGTGACGAAGGGCTTCGTGCGCGAGCTCGAGATCCAGGGCGTCGGCTACCGCGCCGAGGTGAAGGGCAAGAAGCTCGCGCTGGCGCTCGGCTTCTCGCATCCGGTCGAGGTCGCGATCCCGGAAGGGCTGTCCGTGTCGGTGGCGGAGAACCGCATCAAGATCGAGGGCACCGACCGCTGCCGCGTCGGCCAGTTCGCGTCCGACGTGCGCGAGATCCGGGCGCCCGAGCCCTACAAGGGCAAGGGCATCCGCTATGCGGGCGAGCAGATCCGCCGCAAGGTCGGCAAGGCCGCGGTCGGATGAGGAACGATCGATGAAGAGGAAGGTCCGCAACGTCAAGACCGGTGCGCACGAGGCGCGCCGCGTCCGCGTGGCACGGCGCATCGCCGACTCCGCTCGGCCGCGGCTCACCGTGTATCGCTCGTCCAAGCACATCTATGCGCAGCTCGTGGACCCGAGCGGCCGCACGCTCGGGCAGGTCTCCACGCGCTCGAAGGAGCTCGCGGGCGAGGGCGCGTCGGGCAACGTCGAGGGCGCAAAGCGGGTCGGCAAGGCGATCGCCGAGCTCGCCCGGACGCTCTCCATCGGAGAGGTCGTCTTCCACCGCAACGGCTTTCTCTATCACGGGCGCGTCAAGGCGCTCGCGGACGCCGCCCGCGAAGCCGGGCTCCGCTTCTAGAGGACACATGACCAGCGAAAAGCTCAACGCCAACGACTTCGAGCTCACCGACCGCGTGGTTCACATCAACCGCGTCGCGAAGGTGGTGAAGGGCGGGCGCCGCTTCAGCTTCAGCGCGCTCGTCGTGGTGGGCGACGGCAACGGCGTGGTCGGCGTCGGGCTCGGCAAGGCGGGCGAGGTGCCCGAGGCGATCCGGAAGGGCGTCGACCGGGCGCGCAAGAACCTGATGCGGATCCCGCTCGTCGGCACGACGATCCCGCACGAGATCGTGGGACGCTTCGGCGCCGGGCGCGTGGTGCTCCGCCCGGCCTCGCCGGGCACGGGCGTGATCGCCGGCGGCGGCGTGCGCGCGGTGGTCGAGTCCGCCGGCGTCCGCGACGTGCTCTCGAAGTCGATCGGCACGAGCAACCCGCACAACGTCGTGAACGCGACGCTGGCCGCGCTGCGCGGCCTGCGGGATCCCGAGCAGCGCCGTGCGGAGCTCGCGCGATGAGCCGAAGCGCGACGTCGACGTCGAAGAAGACCCTGCGGGTGAAGCAGGTGAGGAGCGGCATCGGCTTCACGCAGCGCCAGCGCCAGACGCTCCGCGGGCTCGGACTCCGGCGGATGCTCCAGGTCGTGGAGCTCGAGGACACGCCCGCCGTGCGCGGGATGATCACGTCCATCGCCCACCTGGTCGAGGTGCAGGAGTAGCCATGCTGGACCGCCTCTCCCCGCGCCCCGGAGCCCGGCACAAGAAGAAGCGCGTCGGCCGCGGGCCCGGCACGGGCCACCACAAGACCGCGGGCCGCGGCACCAAGGGGCAGGGCAAACGCTCGCCCGGGCGCGAGACTCCGCATCACTTCGAAGGCGGCCAGATGCCGATGACGCGGCGCATCCCGAAGCGCGGCTTCACGAACATCCACCGCGTGCTGCATGCGATCGTCAACGTGGGCGACCTCGCCGCGTTCGGCGAGGGCGCCACCGTCGATCCGGCCGCCCTCGTGGCGCGCGGGCGCGTGAAGAACGCGAAGCTGCGCGTGAAGCTCCTCGGCGAGGGAGACGCGCCCGCGCGCGCCACCGTGCGCGTGCACGCCGCGAGCGCCTCCGCGAAGACCAAGATCGAGGCGGCCGGCGGCAGCGTGGAGATCCTCGAGTGACGGGCGGCATCCAGAACATCGGCCGCATTCCCGAGCTCCAGAAGCGCATCCTCTTCACGCTCGCGATGCTCGGGGTCTACCGGATCGGCGCCAAGATCGTGACGCCCGGGATCAATCCCGAGGTGATCCAGCAGTTCTTCCAGCAGCAGGTCTCGGGCACCGTGTTCGCGCTCTTCAACGTGTTCTCGGGCGGCGCGCTCGAGCAGCTCTCGATCTTCGCGCTTGGGATCATGCCGTACATCAGCGCGTCGATCATCATGCAGCTGCTCACGGTCGTGCTGCCTCCGCTCGAGGCGCTCCGCAAGGAGGGCGAGCGCGGCCAGCGGCAGATCACCCAGTACACGCGCTACGGCACCATCGGCCTGGCCCTGTTCCAGAGCACGTTGATCGCGGTCGCGCTCGAGGGCGGCCAGTTCGGCACCGGCGCCGTGCTCGAGCCCGGCTGGGGCTTCCGCCTGATGTGCATGCTCACGCTCACCACCGGAACCGCCTTCATCATGTGGCTCGGCGAGCAGATCACGGAGCGCGGCATCGGCAACGGCATCTCCCTCGTCATCTTCTCCGGCATCATCGTCGGCATCCCGAGCGGGCTCGCACAGCTGATCGAGCTCGTGCGTACCGACCAGTTCTCGCTGTTCCAGGTGCTGGTTCTCTTCGGCTTCATCATCGGGCTCACCGCCTTCGTGGTGTTCGTGGAGCGCGGACAGCGCCGCATCCCGATCCAGCACGCGCGCCGCGTGGTGGGGCGCCGCGTCACCCAGGGCGGCATGAGCTACTTCCCGCTCAAGGTGAACACCGCCGGCGTGATCCCGCCGATCTTCGCCTCCTCGCTCCTGATCTTCCCGACCACCATCGCGCAGTTCACGGAGAGCGGCTCCGTCGTGAACCGCTTCTTCCAGGACTACCTCTTCCCGGGCGGCTGGCTCTACAACGCGATCTACGTGGGCCTCATCATGTTCTTCGCGTTCTTCTACACCGCGATCGTGATCAACCCCGACGACGTGGCGGACAACATCAAGCGTTCCGGCGGTTTCATCCCCGGCATCCGGCCCGGCAAGAAGACCGCCGAGTTCATCGATCACGTGCTCGGGCGGATCACGCTGGTCGGGGCCACGTACGTGGCAGTGATCTGCGTGGTGCCGGTGATCCTGTCGGCGCGCTTCGGCGTGCCCTTCTACTTCGGCGGGACGGCGCTCCTCATCGTGGTCGGCGTCTCGATGGACCTGATGGCGCAGATCGAGGCGCACCTGCTCTCGCGCCAGTACGAGGGCTTCGTGCAGGGCACGCGCATGCGCGGGAGGCTCGGATGAGCGCGCGGCGGATGCTGTTGCTGGGGCCGCCGGGAGCGGGGAAGGGCACGCAGGCGCAGCGGCTCGTGGAGCGGCTCGGCGTTCCGCAGGTCTCGACCGGCGACATGCTGCGGGCCGCGGTCGCGGCGGGGAGCGAGGTCGGCCGGAAGGCGAAGGCGTACATGGACGCCGGCCAGCTCGTCCCCGACGAGGTCGTGATCGGCGTGGCCGAGGAGCGTCTGGGGCGGCCGGACGCGCGGCACGGCTTCATCCTCGACGGCTTCCCGCGCACCCGGGCGCAGGCCGAGGCGCTCGACCGCATGCTGCCGAAGCTCGGCGTGACGCTCGAACGCTGCGTCGCGCTCGACGTCGACGCGGAGCAGCTGGTGAAGCGCCTGCTGCGCCGGGCCGAGATCGAGGGCCGCTCCGACGACAACGAGCACGCGATCCGGGAGCGCATGCGCGTGTACGAGGAGAAGACCAAGCCGCTGATCGAGTACTACCGCGAGCGCGGGGTGCTGCGAGAGGTGGACGGCATGGGATCCGTGGACGAGGTGGCGCGGCGCGTCGCGCACGCGCTGGACGGAGCGGAGAAGCGATGAAGGTCCGGGCTTCCGTGAAGAAGATGTGCGACAAGTGCCGCGTCGTGCGACGCCGCGGCGTGGTCCGCATCCTGTGCGAGAACCCGAAGCACAAGCAGAGACAGGGGTGACACCATGGCACGCATCGCAGGCATCGACCTGCCCCGCACCAAGCAGATCGGCATCGCGCTCACGTACATCCACGGCATCGGCCGCACGGGCGCAGCGAAGATCTGCGACAAGGCCGGCGTGGAGCCGATGACCCGCACCGACCACCTCGGCGAGGACGAGGTCGTGCGGATCCGCGAGGTCATCGAGCGCGACCACCAGGTCGAGGGCGACCTGCGCCGCGAGACGGCGCAGAACATCAAGCTGCTGATGGACATCGGCTGCTACCGGGGGCTGCGCCATCGGCGCGGGCTGCCCGTGCGCGGCCAGCGCACGCACACCAACGCGCGCACCCGCAAGGGCCCGCGCAAGACCGTCGCCGGCAAGAAGAAGGCGCCGGCGAAGAAGTAGGAACGAGGTTTAGAATGGTCAAGAAGGGCGCCAAGAAGAAGGTCAAGCGCAACGTCACCACGGGCGTGGCGCACATCCAATCGACCTTCAACAACACCCTCATCACGATCACCGATCCGGCCGGTGCGCCGCTCGTCTGGTCGAGCGCCGGCCAGCACGGCTTCAAGGGTTCGCGGAAGTCGACGCCCTTCGCCGCGCAGGTCGCCGCGGAAGAGTGCGCGAAGAAGGCGGCCGAGCACGGCGTCCGGACCCTCTCCGTCTACGTGAAGGGACCCGGCGCCGGCCGCGAGTCGGCGCTGCGCGCCCTCACGGCGGCCGGCATGCGCATCACGTTGATCAAGGACGTCACCCCGATTCCCCACAACGGCTGCCGCCCGCCCAAGCGGCGCCGCGTCTAGCGAGGACGCATGGCTCGATACCTCGGACCCGTCTGCCGCCTCTGTCGCCGCGAGGGACAGAAGCTCTTCCTGAAGGGCGACCGCTGCTACACCGAGAAGTGTTCGGTGGACCGGCGCACCTATCCGCCTGGCCAGCACGGGCAGGCCCGGCCGCGCGTCTCGAACTACGGCGCCCAGCTGCGCGAGAAGCAGAAGGTGAAGCGCATGTACGGGCTGATGGAGCGCCAGTTCGCCGGCACGGTGGACCGCGCCACGCGCATGAGGGGGCGCTCGGGCGAGAACCTGCTCCAGCTGCTGGAGCGGCGGCTCGACAACGTGGTGTTCCGGCTCGGCTTCGCGACCTCGCGCGCCGAGGCGCGCCAGCTGGTCCGCCACGGCCACTTCGAGGTGAACGGGCGCAAGGCCTCGACGCCGTCGTTCCTGGTGAAGCCGGGGCACGTGATCACGCTGCGCGAAGGCTCGCGCGAGATCGCGCGCATCGTGGGCGCCCTCGACACGCTCGAGGGCCGCGCCATCCCGGGCTGGCTCGAAATGGACAAGTCGAGCTTCCAGGGCATCGTGAAGGCGCTGCCCAGCCGGGACGACATCACGCTTCCGATCGAGGAGCAGCTCATCGTCGAGCTGTACTCCCGCTACTGATCCATCGAACTCCGCCAGGGGGGATTCATGCAACAGGAAGTCATCGCGAAGAACTGGCGCCAGCTGATCCGCCCGCGCCGCCTCGAGATGGAGGAGGCCGAGGCGGGCGGCCGCTACGGGCGTTTCTGGTGCGAGCCGCTCGAGCGCGGCTTCGGCCAGACGCTCGGCAACGCGCTCCGGCGCGTGCTGCTCTCTTCGCTCCAGGGCGCCGCGATCACCACGGTGCGCATCGCCGGCGTGCTGCACGAGTTCTCCACGATCCCGGGCGTGCTCGAGGACGTGAGCGACATCGTGCTCAACCTGAAGGAGGTGCGGCTGCGCCTGCACGCCGAGGGCCCGAAGGTGCTCCGCGTGCGCAAGTCCGGCGCGGGGCTGCTCTTCGCCGGCGACCTCGCGGGCGACGATCCCACCGTCGAGATCATGAACCCGGAGCACAAGCTGGCGACGCTCACCGGCGAGGCCGACGTCGACATGGAGGTCACCGTCGATCTCGGCAAGGGCTACCGCCTCGCCGAACGGAACAAGACGGAAGAGATGCCGATCGGCACGATCCCGATCGACTCCATCTTCTCGCCGGTGCGGCGCGTGAACTACAACGTGCTGCCCGCGCGCGTCGGCCGCGACACGGACTTCGACCGCCTGAACCTCGAGATCTGGACGGACGGCTCCCTCGCCCCCGCCGACGCAGTGGCCTACGGCGCCAAGATCCTGAAGGACCAGCTCAGCATCTTCATCAACTTCGAGGAGCGCGAGGAGGCCCCGCTCGGCGGCGGGCTCGAGGAGCCGGAGCCGGTGAACCCGAACCTGTTCCGTTCCGTCGACGAGCTCGAGCTGTCCGTGCGCTCGGCGAACTGCCTCCAGAACGCCAACATCCGCTACATCGGCGAGCTGGTGCAGCGCTCGGAAGCCGAGATGCTGAAGACGAAGAACTTCGGCCGGAAGTCGCTGAACGAGATCAAGGAGGTCCTCCAGTCGATGGGGCTCTCGCTCGGGATGCGGCTCGAGAACTACCCGTCCCGCAAGGAGCTGGAGCAGCGTTCCCGAGAGCGCGAGGGCTAGGATCCCGTGAGACATCGCAAGCGGAGAGGCAAGCTCGCGCGGACGAGCGCGCACCGGAGCGCACTGCTGCGCAACATGGTGACGTCGCTGCTCGACCACGAGCTGATCGAGACGACGGACGCGAAGGCGAAGGAGCTGCGCCGCGTGGCAGATCGCATGATCACGCTCGGCAAGCGCGGCAGCCTGCACGCGCGGCGCCAGGCCGCTCGCGTCGTGCGCGACGACGCCATCGTGGCGAAGGTGTTCGGCGGGCTCGCGGAGCGCTACCGCACGCGGCCCGGCGGCTACACGCGGGTGCTGAAGTCGCGCATCCGCCGGGGCGACGCCGCGCCGCTCTCGATCGTCGAGCTGGTGGACCGCGGCGAGGCCGCGGAGAAGAAGACGGAGAAGAAGGCTCCGGCGAAGAAGGCGGCCGAGCAGAAGCCCGCCGCGGAGAAGAAGCCTCGCGCGAGGAAGAGGGCGAAGGCGGAGGACGCCGAGCCGAAGAAGCGCCCGCGCAGGAAGAAGGCGGCGGGCTGAGCCGCGGGCGGGTCCCTCGTGAGCCACCGCGCCGGCACGCTCACCGTCGCGCTGCTCCTCCTCGCCGGCCTCGCGTGGGCGGTGTTCGGGAGCGAGCGCCCGGCGCCGCCGGTCGGCGAAGGGCATCCGGCGCCCGCCTTCACGCTGCGCACGCTCGACGACGGCGAGATCTCGCTCCGGGCGCTGCGTGGCCGCGTCGTGCTCGTGAACTTCTGGGCGACCTGGTGCAAGCCCTGCGAGGACGAGATGCCCGCGATGCAGCGCCTCTACCGGGCGCTCGGCGGGGGCGGCGAGGACTTCGAGCTGCTCGCCGTCTCGGTCGACGAGGGCGACGACGAGGTCCGGGCCTTCCGCGACCGCCTCGCGCTCGGCTTCCCGATCCTGCGCGATCCGGACAAACGCGCGGCGGGCGCCTACCAGACCTTCCGCTTCCCCGAGAGCTGGCTCGTCGGCGCGGACGGCGTCGTGGTGGCCCGCTACGTGGGGCCGCGCGAGTGGGACGATCCGGTCTACGTGGAGCGGATCCGGAGGCTGATCGCGGCGTCGCGGTAGGCGGCCCCGGTCCTCTCGACCTCCCTCCGCGACCCGTTACTCTCCGCGCCCGGGGGGAGCCGGGCGGGGTGAGGCAGGAGCTCTGGATCGGCGCCGCGATCGTGGCCATCGCGGTCGGCGTCGCGCTCGCGGACGAATCGACCGGGGTCCGCACCTGGTGGCAGCTGCGCCAGGACGTGCGCGTGGCGGAGGCGCGCGTGGCCGAGCTCGAGGCGCGCATCGAGTCGCGCGAGGCCGAGGCCGCGGCGCTCCGGAGCGACCCCATCGCGCTCGAGCACGCCATCCGCGCCGATCTCGGGCTCGCCCGGCCGGGCGAGATCGTGGTGCGGGGGCTCTCCGGAACTCCTCGGAATCCTTGACGAATCATCGAGCGATCGCGACCCTGAGCGCTCCCCCGGCGCAAACCCCCGCGGAGAGCCCGTGCGAGAGCGACTCACGAAGGCGATCGCCGAGGCTGCGCTCGCGCTGCTGCGCGGGTCCGGCGACGAGGACGCGCTGCCCGAGCTGAGCGTCGAAGTGCCGCGCCAGGCCGAGCACGGGGATTTCGCCACGAATGCGGCCCTCGTGCTCGCGAAGCGCGTCGGCCGGCCGCCGCGCGAGATCGCGGCGCAGCTGGCCGAGCGTCTGCGCGCGAGCGGCGACCTCGTGGCGCGCGCCGAGGTCGCCGGCCCCGGCTTCGTGAACGTCTGGCTGGCCGACGACCGCTGGCGGCGGCTCCTCGCCGACGTGCTCGGCGCGAGCGTGCGCTACGGCACCTGCGATGCCGGCAAGGGCCGCCCGATCCAGGTGGAGTTCGTCTCCGCGAACCCGACCGGCCCGCTCTCGGTCGGCCACGGCCGCCAGGCCGTGCTCGGCGACTGCGTCGCGCGGCTCCTCGAGGCGACGGGCTGGCAGGTCACGCGCGAGTACTACTTCAACAACGGCGGCCGCCAGATGCGCGTGCTCGGCGAGAGCGTGAAGGCGCGCTACCTCGAGAAGCTCGGGCTCGCCGCGCCTCCCCCGCAGGACGCGCTCGAGGACCCCGAGCTTCCGTGGCCCGAAGCCGCCGGCGGCCTCCCCATCGCGTTCCCGCGCGACGGCTACCAGGGCGAATACATCGCCGAGATCGCGGAAGGGATCCGGGCGCGGGAGGGGGACGGCTGGGTGGACGAGCCGGCCGACGGCCGTTTCCGGCAGGTCGCCGAGTCCACCATCTTCGCGGGTATCCGCGCCACGCTCGAGAGGCTCGGCATCCGCTTCGACGTCTACTTCAACGAGACGTCGCTCTACGAGGACGGCAAGATCGAGGAGGCGCTGCGCGATCTGCGGGCGAGCGGGCTCGTCTACGACGAGGGCGGGGCGGTCTGGCTCCGCGCGACCGAGCTCGGCCTCGCGCGCGATCGCGTGCTCGTGAAGAGCAGCGGCGAGCCGACCTACCTGCTGCCGGACATCGCGTATCACCGCGAGAAGTTCCGGCGCGGCTTCGAGCGCATCGTCGACGTGATGGGGGCCGACCACGTGGACCAGGTGCCCTTCGTGCGGGCGGCGCTCGGGCTGCTCGGCTTCGACCCGGAGCGGGTCGAGCTGGTGATGAACCAGTTCGTGACGCTGTCGAGCGGCGGGAAGACGGTGAAGCAGTCGACCCGCCGCGCGACGTTCATCACGACGGACGAGCTCGTCGAGGAGGTGGGGGTGGACGTGTTCCGTTTCTTCATGGTCGAACGCAAGGCGGAAGGGCATCTGGACTTCCAGCTCGATCTCGCCAAGGAGACCGACTGGAGCAAGAACCCGGCCTACTACGTGCAGTACGCGCACGCGCGGGCCTGCGGCATCGAGCGGCAGGCGGCGGAGCGCGGCGTGGAGCGGCCCACGCCCGAGCGCCTGGACGGCGCGCGCCTCGCGCTGCCGGAGGAGCTCGAGCTCCTCCGGAAGCTCGGCGAGTTCCCCGACCTGGTGGCGCGCGCGGCCGACGCGCGCGCGCCGCACCACGTGGCCTACTGGCTGCGCGACCTGGCCGGCCTCTGGAATCCCTACGTGCAGGACGGCAAGCGGCACCGCGTCCTGAACCCGGACGATGCCGCGCTCACGGACGCGCGGCTCGCGCTCACCGGCGCGGTGCGCACGGTGCTCGCGAACGGGCTCGGGCTGCTCGGCATGACCGCGCCGGAGCGCATGTGATGAGCGCCGACGAGCGGCGGGCGCCGCGCATCTCGGGTCCCGGCTGGCTCGCGACGGCCGGGGGAGCCTTGCTGCTGATCGCGCTCGGCTTCGGGGTGGGCATCGTGGCCGGCACCGCGTACCAGGAGCCGGAGCTCGTGGCCGAGCACCTGGCCGGCCGCACCACCGAGGTGGTGCTCCGGCCGGACGGCGCGCTCGCCACCTCGTCGGACGGCGCGCCCGCGGCGTCGCCTGGCGG